>Ga0315271_10000330_pt1 | contig 25208 bp, 24 predicted proteins | sample C3_top_MG_FD_204664 | JGI IMG/M metagenome (GOLD analysis project Ga0315271, IMG submission 204664) | Sediment microbial communities from Yellowstone Lake, YNP, Wyoming, USA - C3_top | ecosystem: Environmental > Aquatic > Freshwater > Lake > Sediment | place: USA: Wyoming | collected 2017-08-01
GGCTATTGAGCCCGAATGCCCTCGGAGAGTTCCGCGTTCATCCGCGTCATCCGCGGTGTCGTGTCGTTTCAGGGCTCCGCGTCCAGTATGACTCCGGCCTTGCGCGCGTAAGGGCAACCGCGACTGCGGATGACGCGGAGGGACGCGGAACTCTCCGTGAGGAGCGCCAGCTCCGAACGGGATGCCCGGAGATCCGCCCCTGCTGTTGTTGAACAAAAGCTCACGAGACCCGGATCATCTCGGCTATTGAGCCCGAATGCCCACGGAGCGATCCGCGTTCATCCGCGTCATCCGCGGTCGCTGTTGCAGTTCAGTTCAGCCGGACCTTTCCGAGCTCGAAGAGATCCGTGGTCACCCCGGCCGGAACGTCCACATAGAGCACCGCCGGCTTCCCGTTGACTTCCCCTCCCCAGACCTTCACCGTGCGTCCCGCGGCGGTGAACGTGAGCGCGGCCGCGGTCTTCTGTCCGCCGGCGACGCCATAGCGCTTGCGCGCGAGCGCCTCGAGCGCGTGCGAGAACTCGGCCGCGTCCACCGCGGTCCGGAAGACGGTGAGCCACGCCAGCGCATCCCCCTGCGGCGCCTTCACCAGGGCGTAGCGGTCCCCCGCCCATCCCTCGGCGGCACGCGTGGCTTCGTTCTGGTCCTGCAGCACCTGATAGAGCGCGACGCGGGTGGTGAACTCCCCCATGTCGTTGTCGTAGGCGACCTTTCCGGTCCGCGGTGAAGGCAAGGTGATGCGCAGCGGTGCCTCGCGCGGCTTCGCGAAGTAGGCGCCCGGATGAATGATCTGCGTGCTCGATGCGGGCATGGCGGCGCCGTACGGCATCGCATCCGGCTGCCGCTCCATGAACGTGCGCATGAAGTCGGCGCCGCTCAGGTACGGGAAGATGAGCAGCTCCTGGAGGAATTGCGGCGTGCGCGCGAACACCGGCATCGACCCCTGGTTCTCGCGGATCATCTCGCGGACCTTGTCCCACTGCGCCGGCACCAGCATCGCCGCGCCCCCCATCGCCTGCAGCGGGACGAGCGTCGCCTGCCCCTCGATCACCGCCTGCGCGGCGAGGACGCGGTCGTCGTCTCCCTTGATGTTCTGGATCGAGTCGAGGTTCATGTACTGGTCCTGCAGCGCGTGCACGAGCTCGTGCTGCACGACGAAGCCGACCTGGTCCTCCGGCGCGCCCTGCACGATGTACAGCACCTTCGTCCGCGGATCGTAGTAGCCCACCACCTGCTCGGTGAGCAGGTCGAGCATGAGCTTGTGGAGATCGAGGGTGTCGGGGATGACGCCCAGCCGGCTCAGCAGCTGCTGCTGCGCCGCGAGGTCCGTCGCCGACTTCTCCTCGTTGAACATCTTCTCGAGGAACGCGTGCACCTCCGCCTTGCTCTTGACCTTGTACTCGGGCGGCGTCTTGAACTTGAGCCCCGTCGCCTTCTCGATCACCGGCACCGCTTCCGCGACCTGGGCCGCGTACGGATCCTGTGCGCGGCCGGAGCCCGAGCAGGCGGCGAGCACCAGTGCCGCCACGGGAAGCGCGAGGCACAGCTGTCGCATCGTCATAGTCCCAATACTCCGTGCCGGTACCAGGCGATCAATTGGTTCCCCCAGAGCAGCGCCACCATCGCGCCCGGGGCCAGGAACACACCGAAGGGGACGAGCGGCGGATCGAACTCCACCCCGAGCTTGCGGCTGCGGAGATAGCTGATCGGGAGCACGATGCCGCCGAAGACCACGGCGCCGATGAACGCGCCCAGGAAGATGGTCAGCAGCGACCGGCCGGCCCCGAGATGCGCCCCCGCCATCGCCATCAGTGTCACGTCGCCGAAGCCCATCGCTTCCTTCTTGAGGATCATCTCGCCGATCCACCCCACGATCGCGATCGCCCCCGCGCCGACACAGGCACCGATCACCGCGTCGCCCGGTCCCGCGAACGCCGACGGGTCGTCGCGCACGAACGCGAAGAGCGCCATCAGCAGCGCCCACGCGGCGCCGAAGGCCGTGAAACCGTCGGGGATGACGTACGCCGACGCATCGGTCAGCATGACACCGAGCAGGATCGTCCCGAAGACGGCGAAGCGCAGCCCGGTGAGCGTCGGGCCGAACTGCACCGCCGCCGCCACCCAGCCGAGCGCGACCACCAGCTCCACGAGCGGGTACACGCTCGAGATCGGCAGCGCACAGCCGCGGCACTTCCCACGCAGCGCGAGCCAGCTGAAGATCGGCAGATTGTCGTACCACGCGATCTCGTGGCCGCAGCGCGGGCAGCGCGAACGCGGCCGAATGACCGAGAGCTCCTTCGGCCAGCGCCCGATGCACACGTTCAGGAAGGATCCGAAGGAGGCGCCGACCGCGAAGGCCGCGCCCCAGAGGAATGCCGGTGGGAGGTCCGCGAAGAGTTCGTTCAAGGCCGGAGCTGGTGGAGGAGGATGCCGGCGGCGACGGCGACGTTCAGCGATTCGACATCGGCGGCGATTGGGATCGCGACCCGGCGCGCGAGCTTCGCCCGCGCGGTCTCGCTCAACCCGGCCCCCTCGTTGCCCACCACGAGCGCGAGCGACGCGGGCGCGGTAGTGCCGGACACATCGTCCCCCGCACCGTCCGCGCCCCAGAGCGGGATCTTCCGAACGCCGAGGAATGCCGCCAGCGCGTCCCACTCGGCGGCGAAGGCCGGTCGATGAAAGAGGGCACCCATCGCGCTACGGACGACCTTCCCGTTCCAGAGGTCAACGGTGCCGGGCATCGCGACCACCGCATGCGTACCGAGCGCCGCCGCGGTGCGCAGCAGCGCCCCCACGTTCCCCGGATCCTGGATCCCGTCGAGCACGAGGATACGCGCGCGGTCCGGGAGCGCCAGCGTCTCGAGGGAGCGCGCCGGCACCTCGGCCACGGCGAGCACCCCCTGCGGCGATTCCGTCCCCGCCGCGCTCGCGAAGTCGCGCTCGTTCACCTCGAGCACCGGCACCTGCGCCCCGGCGAGCGCCGCGCGCAGCGCCGCGCCACGGGGCGCGTCCGCGAGCACGGGAGAGACGAGCGCTCCCTTCACCACGAGCGGCGAGCGCAACAATTCCTCGACCGCGCGTACCCCTTCGCAGACGAATAGTGCCTCGCGTTCTCGTGCCCGCCGCCGTTGCAGATCGCGGGCCAGACTCAATAGCTTCACAGTATGCGCATCATCGTCGTGAAAGGGTCCGGCCGGATCCGGCGTTCCTTGCTCCTCGCTGCGTCGCTCGCGACCCTCGCCGCCTGCCCCGCGTCCCAGCACCAGGAAGTGGAGATGGGCCAACAGTCGGCCGCGCAGGTGCTGCAGTATCTCCCGATGGTGCACGACGTCGAGATCAATCGCTACATCAATGTACTCGGCGATTCGCTCGCCGGCCTGGCCGATACCCGCGACCTCGAGTGGCACTTCTACGTCATTGACAGCCCCGAGATCAACGCCTTCGCCCTGCCCGGCGGCTACATCTTCGTGAACCGCGGACTGATCGAGCGCGTGGACAGCCTCGACGAGCTGGCGTCGGTGATCGGCCACGAGATCGGCCACGTCACGATGCGCCATTCTGTGAAACTGCAGCAGAAACAGCAAGCCGCCACGATCGGCATGGCGCTCGGCTGCGTCCTCACGCGGGTCTGCAACGCGGCCGCGAGCGAAGCACTCGGCATCGGTGCCGGCGCGACCTTCGCGGCCTTCAGCCGCGACGCCGAGCATCAGGCGGACTCGGTCGGGATGATCTACGTGATGCGGGCGAACATCGACCCGCGCGGAATGACGTCGATGTTCGAGAAGCTGCTCGCCGAGCGGCGCCGGAGCCCCGAGAAGCTGGAGGCGTGGTTCACGACGCACCCGATCGAAGAAGATCGCATCTCCTGGACCCTCGACGCGATCGACAAGTACGACCGGCGCTGGCTGGCGGGCTTCACGCGCGACTCGCCGAACTTCCGGAAGTTCAAGAAGCGCTTCGAAGCGCTCCCCCCGTACCCGCCGCAGCCGACGAACTGAAGGCGCGGAACGGACTAGGCGCTCTTCGCGCGCTGCGCCGACGCCCGCTCCACGAGCGTCTCGGCCACCGGCGGCGCCGTCGGATCGAAGCGCGCGATCCCGAGCATCATCGTGAGCGGGACGCGCGCCTCCGGGTGCTCGCGGTTGTGCCGCTTCACCTGGTCGGCGAGCCGCGGGGTGATCAGCTCTTCCGTCTCCTCGGCCGCATCGAGCACGAGCACGGCGAACTCATCGACGCCGAGCCGCGCCACGACGTCCGAGGCGCGGAACGTGTCGCGCAGGATCCCCGCCGCGGCGATGAGCGCACGATCTCCCTCCACCCGGCCGTAGGTCTCGCTCACCAGCTTGACCCCCGGCACTCCGGCGGACGCGATGAGCAACCCGCGCGTGCGGTGCGCGAGCCGGAGGTGATGGTCGGCCAGCGTCAGGAAGCCGCGGCGGTTATAGAGCCCCGTGAGGTCGTCGGTGAGCGCGAGCTGGCGGAGCGCCGCCTGCAACCGCTCCCGCTCGATCGCGTAACGGAGCACGCGCGCCAGGAGCAGCCCATCGAGCGGATCGCGCGCGATCCAGTCCTGCGCCCCGGTCTTGAGGGCCAGCTCTCCGGTCTTCTCCCCGTCACCGGCGCCCGCGAGCAGCACCACCGGGACATCCGGCGCCTCGATCCGCGAGCGCACGAGCGCATCGATCGCCCCCTCGGGCGATGCGACCGCATCGACGAGCACGACGTCCACTCCGCCTGCGGCGAGACGGTCGAGGCCGGCGGGAGTCCCCACGGCCGCGAGCGTCATGTTGAAGCGGTGCGGCCCCTCGCGCGACGCCTGTTCGAGCGCCGAGCGCAGCGCGGGCGCCGTCGCGGCATGGCCGATGTAGAGCACGTTGGTGGCGAGCGGTTCCATAGCAGCATCCGGTCGTTTGGGGATGGGAGCGACCCGTATCCTTGGACGCCGCGGCCGAGCGCGCCGTCACGTGCTGTTACTCTTCTGCGTGCCCGGACATCCTTGGACATGCGAATCGCGCTCACGATCGCCGGCTCCGATTCCGGGGGCGGCGCCGGCATCCAGGCCGACCTGAAGACCTTCCACCTCTTCGGCGTCTTCGGCACTTCGGTCGTGACCGCGGTCACCGCCCAGAACACGCAGCGCGTGCTTGCCTGGGAAGCGGTCTCCGCCGGCCTCGTCACCGCGCAGCTCGATGCACTCGCCGCCGACCTTCGCCCCGATGCCCTCAAGAGCGGAATGCTCGGCGGGCCGGCCGTGGTGAGGGCGGTCGCCGAGGGGATCCGCCGCCACGCGTTCACTCCCTACGTGCTCGACCCGGTGATGGTCGCGACCTCCGGCGACGCGCTCGCCGCCGAGGGAGCCGCGAAGGCGATCGTCGAGCAACTCCTGCCGCTCGCCACGCTCGTGACGCCGAACCTCGATGAGGCCGAGCGGCTCACCGGGCTCAAGGTGCGCGATGTCCCGGCGATGGAAGCGGCGGCGCGCGCGCTCGTCGCGCGCGGCGCGAAAGCCGCGCTCGTGAAAGGGGGGCACCTCGAAGGGCTCGAAGTGACCGACGTCCTCTACGACGGCACCGACGTCCGCGTCTATCGCGGGCCGCGCATCGAGAGCACCTCCACGCACGGCACCGGCTGCGCCCTCTCGGCCGCGATTACCGCGCAGCTCGCGCGCGGGAAGACCCTCGACGTCGCCGTCGAGCGCGCGCTCTCCTTCGTGCACGACGCGATCTCCACCGCTCCCCGGCTCGGGAGCGGCCACGGCCCGCTGAACTTCTTCACGGTGGACTGAGCCGGTTCAGCGCGCGCCGGCCCCGCGGACGAAGGCGCGCACGAGCGACTTGAAGCGCTCGGCGCCGCGCGCGGTCACTTCGAGCACATCGGCGTGATCGAGCTTCGCTTCGCCGAGCCCGGCGGCGGCGTTCGTGATGCAGCTGACGCCGGCGACGCGGATCCCCAGCGCCCGCGCCACGATCACTTCCGGGACGGTGGACATCCCCACGGCATCGGCGCCGAGCCGCTCGAGCATCCGCACCTCGGCGGGGGTCTCGTAGGTCGGGCCGAGGAGCCCCGCGTAGACCCCCTCCTGCACCGGGATCGCGAGCCGGCCGGCCGACTCACGCAGCTGCGCGAGATACCCGGCGTCGTACGGGGCCGACATGTCCGGGAATCTCGTCTCGCCATCGCGCACCGCGCCAATGAGCGGATTGCGGAACATCAGATTGATATGATCGGTGATCAGCATCAGGTCGCCGGGGCGGAAGCTGCGGCGGATCCCGCCGGCGGCGTTGGAGACGAACAGGCAGGTCACACCGAGCGCGTGGGCGACGCGCACCGGGAGCGCCGCCTTCTCCGGCGAGTGCCCTTCGTACATATGGAAACGCCCGGCGAAGGCGATCACCGCCACCCCCTCGAGCGTGCCGAGCGCGACGACCCCCGCGTGACCGCTCACGCCGGCCGCCGGGAAGCCGGGCACCTCGGCGAAGGGGATCTCCACCCGCGCGTCGAGTTCGGTGGCGAGGCCGCCGAGTCCCGAGCCCAGGATGAGGGCCATCTTCGGCGTCCGTCCCCCCGCGCGCGCGGCGATGGCGCGGGCGGCGCCCGCGACCGAGAGATCGGCCACGATATGGGTGCGCATCACGCGCCCATCGCGGCGAGCTCGCGGCGCACCTTCTCGACGAGCGCGTGCCGGTCCTCGAAGGGGAGGAAGGCGCTCTCGAAGCCGTTCAGCGCGATCCGCCCGAGCTCGGCCGCGGTGAAGCCGAGCGATGCGGCCGCGTGCGCGTACTCATCGGTGAGCGTCACGCCGCTCATCATCCGGTTGTCGGTGTTGAGCACGACGTTCATGCCGCGGTCGAAGTAGCCGCGGAGCGGGTGGGCCGCGTAACTCTTCGCGGCGTGCGTCTGGATGTTGCTCGTGAGGCAGATCTCGAGGGCGATGCGGCGATCGTTCACGTACTGCGTGAGCGAAGGGTCCTCGCCGAGTCGCGTCGCGTGCCCCAGGCGGTGCGCACCGCAGTCGTGCACCGCCTGGCGCACGGATTCGGCGCCATCCCCCTCGCCGGCGTGCACGGTGACGGCGAGGTCGTGCCGGCGGGCGTGCTCGAAGGCGGCGGCGTGATCGCGCGCCGGATGCCCCTTCTCGCCGCCGGCGAGGTCGAAGCCCACCACCCCGCGGCCGCGGTAGGCCACGGCGAGCTCGGCGAGCTCCATCGAGACCTTCGGGTCGAGATGCCGGAGCCCGCAGATGATGAGCCGTCCCGTCGTGCCGGTGCTCGCGCTCGCCCGCGCGATCCCGCGCAACGGCGCCTCGACCGCGTCGCGCAGCGAGAGCCCTTCGCGGGTGCAGAGCACCGGCGCGTAGCGGATCTCGATGTAGCGCACCCCGTCGGCCGCCGCATCCTCGATCAGCTCGGCGGCGATCCGCTCGAGCGCGTCGGCGTTCTGCATCACCGAGAGGGTGATGCTGAAGCGCTGAAGGTACTCCTCGAGGTCGCGCGCGTCGTGCACCACCATGTGATCCGCGACTTCGGCGGCCGTGGTACCCGGCATGGCGCGGCCATACTCGCGTCCGAGCTCGAAGAGCGTCGTGGCGCGCAACGAACCATCCAGATGGCAGTGGAGCTCGGCCTTCGGGAGGGCGAGCAGCCAGCCGCGGTCGATCACGGGACCGGGACTACTCGGCATCGTGCTCGGCATCGTGCTCGGCATCGGCGCCGCGCGCCGCGATGACGCGCACGATCGTGCCGGCGATCGCCGGAGTCTGCGGGTCGAGCGGGAGGCCGCGGCTGTCGGTCAGCGACCGGGCGCCGCGCTCGAGTTCCTGCGCCGCCGCCGCATCCCACTTCCGTACCACATCGATCACGAGCGCACCGGATGGGACATCGAGGCGCGCGCCATTCACGAACACCGGTATCTCCATCCCATAAAGTAGCCGCCGCCCACGCGCTCAGGGAGGGCGCCCGATTGACCCGGACGCGCCGCGGGGCGATTATCGCCGAGTGACCCCACGCCCCGTTCGATACGCGATCGTGACGCGCCCCCCGCTGTTCCCGACGTTCTCTGCCCGGCCATCCTTCGGCGGCACAGGAAGACCGGCATGAAGCCGCTCATCATCGGCATTGCCGGAGGCACCGGCTCGGGGAAGACCACCGTGGCGCGCCGCATCGCCGAGGCGCTCACCGGCTCGTCAGTGCTCTCCCTCGATATGGATGCGTACTACCGGAACCGCAGCGACCTCACGCTCGATGAGCGCCGGCACCTCAACTGGGATCACCCGGAGGCCTTCGATCTCGATCTCCTCCTCGCCCACCTCGATGCGCTCGCCGACCGGCGCGCCGTGGATAAGCCGGTGTACGACTACGTCACCCACCTGCGCGCCGACCGCACCGAGCGGCTTGAGCCGGCGGACGTCGTCGTCATCGACGGCATCCTCCTCTTCGTGGACGCCCGTGTCCGCGAGCGCTGCGACGTGAAGCTCTTCGTGGACACCGACGCCGACATCCGACTCGTCCGCCGCATCCGCCGCGACATGCGCGCCCGCGGCCGCCCGCTCGACGAGATCCTCGAGCAGTACACCGGTACCGTGCGGCCGATGCACCAGGAGTTCGTCGAGCCGAGCAAGCAGTTCGCCGACGTGATCATCCCGCGCGGCGGGCACAACGAGGTCGGCATCGGCATGATCGTCGCGCGCATCCAGCAGCGGCTCCGCGAGTCACGACCGTGACCACGCCCCCCGGCGGCGAGCGGGTGCTCGTGGTGGACGACGAGCCGGACATCGTCGCGCTCGTCGCCTACCATCTCGCGAAAGCCGGCTACCGCGTGAGCACCGCCGCCACCGGCACGGAGGCGCTCCGCGCCGCGCGCGAGGAGCGGCCGGTTCTCCTCGTCCTCGATCTCATGCTGCCGGGGATGTCGGGCTTCGAGGTGCTCGAGAAGCTCCGCGCGCATGACGCGACGAAGGAGATCGCGGTCCTCATGCTCACCGCGCGCAAGGAAGAGCCCGACCGGATCCGCGGTCTCACCCTCGGCGCCGATGATTACCTCACCAAGCCCTTCAGTCCCGCCGAACTCGTGCTCCGGGTGGGTGCGATCCTGCGCCGGGTGAGCGCCGGCGGCGCCGGCGCCGATATCCTGAATATCGGCCCGATCGCCATCGACCGCGCCGCGCATACGGTCACCGTCGAGAGTGAGGTGCTCGATCTGACCGCCACCGAGTACAAGCTCCTGCTCACTCTCGCCGAGCGGCGGGGCCGGGTGCAGGCGCGTCAACAGCTCCTGCAGACGGTGTGGGACGCCGCCCCGGACATCCAGACACGCACCGTGGACATGCACGTGCAGCGGTTGCGCACCAAGCTCGGCGCCGCTGGCGACGTGATCGAGACGGTGCGCGGCTTCGGCTACCGGATGAAGGGGACATGAGGCTCGTCCCGCGGCTGCTGCTGGGGACCTCGATCGTGATCGCGGTGCTGGTGAGCATGCTCGCCGCGATGAGCGGCGCTCGGCTCACCCGCGAGCTCGAGGCGCTGGAGGTCGAGCAGCAGACGCGCGAAGCGCGTCTCGTGGCCGCCCAGTGGACGGCCGACGCCGATCCCGAGCGGATCGCGCGCACCTTCGGGATCCTGCTCGGTCACCGCGTCACTCTCATCGACTCCACCGGCCGCGTCCTCGGCGACACGGAATTCGAAGGGGAAGCGCTCCGTGCCCTCAACAACCACGCCGATCGGCCCGAGGTGATCGCCGCGATGCGCGGTGAGGTCGGGGTCTCCACTCGCCTGAGTCCCTCGATCGGCGACCAGCGGCTCTACGTCGCGGTGCGTGCCGCACGGGGCGTCGCCCGCATCTCCATCGACACGCGGCAGCTCGACTCCGTCGTGGCCCGCACGCGGCGGGACGTGTTCGCTTCCGGCATCGCGGCGCTGATCACCGCGCTCGTGCTCGCGATCGCCTTCGCGCGCACCGTGTCGCGCCCGGTCGAGGAGTTGCGCGACGTCGCGCGCGCCCTCGCCGCCGGCGACCTCACGCGCCGTCCCGCGCTCTCGGCGCCCGGCGAGCTCGGCGAGCTTGCCGACGCCGTGCACCGGATGGCGGAGCAGCTCGAGGCCCGCCTCGCCGCGCTGCAGGCCGACGATGCGCTGATGGCGGCGCTCATCGACGCGCTGCAAGAGGGGGTCGCGGCGGTGGACGCGCGCCGTCAGGTGGTGATCCTGAATGAGCCAGCACGCCGGCTCCTCGGAATCAACGATCGCGTCCCCTTCCCCGCGGATCTCCTCCCCCGCGATCCGTCGCTCCGTGAAGCGCTCGCCGGCGCGTTCACGGGCGACAGCTCGGAGCCGGCGGAGATCACGCTCGGCGGCCGTACCGTGATGCTCACCGCCCGCCCCCTGCGCGACGGGGGCGCGCTCCTCGCCTTCTTCGACCTCACCAAGACGCGCCGCCTCGAGGCCGTGCGCCGCGACTTCGTCGCCAATGTCTCGCACGAACTGAAGACGCCGATCACGATCATCGGCGGCTTCGCCGAGACCCTCGCCACACACGAGCCGGGGGAGGAGCAGCGCCGGCAGTTCGTCGAGGCGATCCGCGGAAACGCCAAGCGGATGCAGCGCCTCGTGGATGACCTGCTGGATCTCTCGCGCATCGAGTCCGGCGGCTGGATGCCGAAGCCGGAACGAGTGGACCTGCGCGCCGTCGCGACGGAGACCACCGCCACGTTCAACGATCAAGCGGCGGATCGGAAGGTGTCGCTCACGCTCGCCATCGACGCACGCGCCGCAGCGCTCACCGCCGACGCGACCGCCTTGCGCCAGGTACTCACGAACCTGGTGGACAACGCCCTGCGCCACACCCCCGCGGGCGGCAAGGTGACGATCTTCTCCGAGCCGGATGCGAAGGGGATCGCCCTCGGCGTGCGTGACACGGGTGCGGGGATCTCACCGGAGCACCTGCCGCGGATCTTCGAGCGCTTCTATCGCGTGGACCCCGCCCGCTCGCGTGAGGCGGGGGGCACCGGGCTCGGACTCGCGATCGTGAAGCATCTCGTGGAGGCGCACGGCGGCAGGGTCGTCGCCGAGAGCACCGCCGGGCGAGGCACGACGGTGCGCGCCGTCTTCCCGGAAAGGGCCGTTACCACGTCGTGACCGCATCAAGCGGCTCCGCGTGACGACGGCGGGGCATGGTTCACTCACTTCCTGACTGGAGTGAGACGATGGACCGCCCGCTGCACTACATCCTCGAGGCCCACGCCGACGCCGCCACGCTGTACGTGACCGGCGCCCTCTCGATCGCGGGCGTCGTTGCCGCGATGCACCGCTGCGAGGAGCTCCCGCCTCGGGTCCGCAATCTGCGGGTCGACCTCCGCGCGACGCGCGGCGTGGAGCCCGGCGCGCTCGACGCGATCGCCTTCACCACCCGCCGCTGGCGTGACCTAAGGGTGGGGTCCACGCGCATCGATCTGCCCGGGGAGCCCGCGCCGCGCGCGGCGTGACCTGAGCGTTACACAGCGGTCGCACTACCTTTACCGGCTCCGGTGAGCTTCCGGTCGCAACCCAACCTTCGGAGCTCACCGTGTTGAAGCGTCTCTTCGTACTCGCAGCGGTGCTCGGCACCGCCGCGGCGGCCCGCGCCCAGGACCTCAACGGCGCCGGTGCCACGTTCCCCTTTCCGATCTACAGCAAGTGGTTCGCGGACTACAACACCGCGACCGGCGTCAAGATCAACTACCAGTCGATCGGTTCGGGCGGCGGGATCAAGCAGTTCACCGCCGGCACCGTCGATTTCGGCGCGACCGATGCGCCGATGTCCGATGAGGACATCGCGAAGCTCGCCGGCCCGGTCTTCCACTTCCCGACCGTGCTCGGCGCCGTCGTCGTGACGTACAACATCCCCGGCGTGACCGGCTCCATCAAGCTGACCGGCGCAGTCGTCGCGGACATCTTCGCTGGCCGGATCACGAAATGGAACGACTCGCGGATCACGTCGCTCAACAAGGGCGTCGCGCTCCCGGGCAGTGACATTCTCGTGGTGCACCGTTCGGACGGCAGCGGCACGACCTACATCTTCTCCGATTACTTGAGCGCCGTGAGCGACATGTGGAAGACCGCGCCAGGCAAGGGGAAGGAGCTCGCGTGGCCCGTCGGCCTCGGCGGCAAGGGCAATGAAGGCGTCGCGGGTCTCGTGAAGCAGACGCCGGGCGCGATCGGCTATGTCGAGCTCGCGTACGCGAAGCAGAACGGCCTCCCGGCCGCGACGCTGCAGAACAAGGACGGCGCGTGGGTCGAGCCCTCGATCGAGTCGGTGACCGAAGCGGCCGCCGCGACGGCGAAGAGCCTTCCGGCCACCACCGACTACTGCGTGTCGATCGTGAACGCGGGCGGCAAGAACTCCTATCCGATCTCCTCCTTCACCTGGCTGCTCGTTTCGCAGAACCAGGCCGACGCGGTGAAGGGGAAGAAGCTCGTCGATTTCCTCAAGTGGTACCTGCACAGCGGCGAGCAGTCGGCGGCGGCGCTCCTGTACGCTCCGCTCCCGGCCGAGATGATCAAGATGCTCGACAAGCAGATCGCCGCGATCAAGGTGGCGTCGAACTGACGCCGCCCGCCGGGCGTCCGAACCTCCAAGAGCGGGCGCCCGGCACCATTCCTTCCTACCTTACCGAGATCCCATGACCAATCGACTCATTCGGACGCTGGCTTTCGTGTTGGCCTCGGCCGCGACCCTTTCGCCTGCCGCCGCCCAGACGCTCTCGTTCGCCTCTTCCTCGCCCGTCGTCACGGCCGACAGCAACGCCAAGCCGGCGGCCGCGAAGCCCGACTCCGCCCCGAAGCCCGAGTTCAAGCCGAGCTGGAGCTTCAATGCCTGGCTCTTCGGCGCCTACTCGTACCAGACCGACTCGGCCGCCAAGGCCGTGAACGGCAATCACCCGTCGTCGAAGTTCTCCGTGGACCGCGCCTACCTGACGTTCAAGGGGCAGGTCGCGCCGAACTTCGGTTTCCGCGTCACGACCGACGTGAAGACCCTTCCGGCCGGCAACACCGTGTACAACGGCCTGATCGTCCGCCTGAAGTACGCGTACATGCAGTGGGACTATCTCCATGCCGCCGAAGCGAACGGCCTCTCGGCGTGGGCGCGCATCGGTCAGATCCACACGGTCGTGATCGATGACCAGGAACGCTTCTGGCCCCGCTGGCTGCAGAAGACCGCCGTCGAGTACTGGGCGATCCAGCCGAGCTCGGCCGACCAGGGCGCCGCGACCAATTTCACCCTGCCCAACAAGTGGGGGCAGGCGTATCTGACCGTCGGCAACGGCGGCGGCTACGAGACGGCGGCCGATGCGGACCGTTTCAAGGATGTCGCGCTGCGCTTCTCGCTCACGCCGCTCGCCAAGAGCACGGGGCTCCTCAAGTCGCTCACCGTGACGCCGTGGTTCCAGATCGGCCGCTCGCAGGGCGCCGCGACGAACCACCCGGGCCTCGAGAACAACGCCGGCGGTATCTTCGTCGGCAACAACGATGCGCGACTGACCTTCGGCGCCGAGTACGCGAAGCGCCAGGTGCAGACGATCCCGACGACCACCACCGTCACGACGACCGGCGAGCTGTACGACGGCTTCGTGCAGATCCGCCCGATGCTCTTCAAGGATCCGAAGGGCGTGCCATGGGGCGTCGTGCTCCGCTACGACCGCTTCAAGGCGAACACGGCGAACAGCGCCAATCGCACCCTGCTCCTCGCCGGCGTCTTCATCGATGTCGCGAAGAGCTCGTCCTTCGGTCTTTCCTACCAGGATGACCAGGGGCACAGTGCCACGACGCTGGCGCCCGAGAAGTCGATCTGGCAGCTGAACTGGCAGGTGACCTTCTAGTTCCCCCGACGGGGCGAGATCAGCGCCCCGACAGCAGGACGGCCGGGCCCGTGACACCTTCGTTACGGGCCCGGCCGCTTTTCGCGCCCCGGATGCGGCATCTTTAAGGCTCACCAGGACACGAGCCGCACCCCAGGGATGACCGCTCCCACTCCGCACGCCGACGTCTCCGCGGCGCCTCCCCGCGCCGACGCCCCGCTCCCCTCCATCGAGGGCCGCTCGCGGGGCGACGTCGTGTATCACGCGGTCATCACGGGCTTCGCGCTCGTCGTGCCGCTGCTGCTCGCCGCGATCGCGCTCGCGATCGCCATCGGCGGCTGGCCGGCGCTCCGGCAGTTCGGCTTCGGCTTCCTCACCTCGAGCGCCTGGGACCCGGTCAATGGCCAGTTCGGCGCCGCGCCCGCGATCTACGGGACGATCGTCTCCTCGATCATCGCGCTCGTCATCGCCACTCCGATGGCGCTCGGCGTCTCGCTCTTCCTCTCCGAGTTCTCCCCGCTCTGGCTGCGGCAGCCGGTGGGCTTCCTCGTGGACCTGCTCGCGGCGATCCCGAGCGTCGTCTACGGCCTCTGGGGGATCTTCGTGCTCCTGCCGCTGCTGCGCGATCCGGTGATGCCCTTCCTCCGGGATACGCTGCACCTCGGGGCGACGGGGTTCTTCTCGGGACCGGCGTACGGACCGAGCATGCTCGCGGCGGGATTGATCCTCTCGGTGATGGTGCTCCCCTACATCGCGTCGGTGTCGCGCGAGGTGCTGTATGCCGTGCCGCGTTCGCAGCGCGAGGCGGCGCTCGCCCTGGGCGCCACCCGCTGGGAGATGATCCGCCACGCGGTGCTCCCTTTCGCGCGTCCGGGGATCGCCGGTGGGATCATCCTCGGCCTCGGGCGAGCACTCGGCGAGACGATGGCGGTCACGATGTTGATCGGGAACCGCCACGAGATCGCGATGTCGCTCTTCGCGCCCGGCTACACCATGGCCTCGCTCATCGCGAACGAGTTCAGCGAGGCGAGCAACGACCTGCACCTGAGCGCGCTCATGGCCGTGGGCTTCGTGCTCTTCGTCATGACGCTGATCGTGAACGGCATCGCGCGCTGGCTGGTCTGGCAGGTGGCGCGCCGGGCTTCGGGGAGCGCCGCGTGAGCGCGACGGTGAGGCCGACGCAACGCCAACGCGCCTTCGCCGAGCGCGCCGCGCGCACGGTGCGCGGACGGAAGGCGGCCAACGTCACCATGCTCACCTTCCTCTCCATCGCCGCGCTGGCCGCGACGCTCCCGCTGCTCGTGATCCTGCTGCACCTCGTGAAACTGGGGGCGAGTTCGCTGAGCTGGAACTTCTTCACCCAGATGCCGAAGCCGGTAGGCGAAAGCGGCGGCGGGCTCGCGAACGGGATCGCGGGAACGATGATCCTCGTCGGCATCGGGAGCGCGGTCGGGCTGCCGGTGGGCGTCGGCGCGGGGCTGTATTGCGCCGAGCAAGCGAAGAGCCGTCTCGCGCAGGTCGTCCGCTTCCTCGCCGACGTGCTGAACGGCCTGCCATCCATCGTGATGGGGATCTTCGCCTGGGAGATCCTCGTGCGTCCACTTGGGCACTTCTCGGCCTTCTCCGGGGGTATCGCGCTCGGCGCGATGATGATCCCGATGGTCGCGCGCACGACCGAGGAGATGGTGCGCACCGTGCCGAACACGCTGCGCGAGGCCGCGCTCGCGCTCGGCTACGCGCGCTGGCGGACGTCGCTCCAGATCGTGCTCCGGACCGCGAGCGCCGGCATCGTCACCGGGGCGCTCGTGGCGATCGCGCGCATCGCCGGCGAGACGGCGCCACTCCTCTTCTCCGCGTTCGGCAACCAGTTCTGGTCCACGTCGCTCAAGCAGCCGATCGCCGCGCTGCCGCTGCAGATCTTCTCCTACGCGATCAGTCCCTATGATGAATGGCACTCCCTCGCCTGGGCCGCCGCCCTCGTCCTCATCGCCCTCGTCCTCGTCATCAGCATCCTCGCCCGTCTCGCCACGCGGGCGCGCGCCGGAGCCGGCCATGGCGACTGACCTCACGCCGCGCGCGACGTACGCTGTGCCGGCTCGCGAGACCGCGCCCGGCGCGTCGCCAATGCGCACGCGCATCGCCGTCCAGGGACTCGACGCGTGGTTCGGCCAGGTGCACGCGGTACGCGGCGTGTCGCTCGATCTCCTCGACCGTCGCGTGACGGCGATCATCGGACCGTCGGGCTGCGGGAAGTCCACCTTCCTCCGTTGTCTCAACCGGATGCACGAAACGGTGAGCGGCGCGCGGGCGACGGGCCATGTGCTCCTCGACGGGCGCGAGATCTACGCCCCCGAAGTGAACCCGGTGTCGGTCCGGAAGCATGTCGGAATGGTCTTCCAGCGGCCGACGCCTTTCCCGACGATGAACATCCGAGAGAACGTCGCCGCCGGTCTCCGCGTGATGGGCGACCGGAAGCCGTCGCGTGGTGAGACGGAGGCCATCGTGGAACAGGCGCTCCGCCGCGCGGCGCTCTGGGACGAGGTGAAGGACCGGTTGGGCGCGAGCGCCACCGGTCTCTCCGGCGGACAGCAGCAGCGGCTCTGCATCGCGCGCTCCCTCGCGACCAGCCCCGAAGTGCTGCTGCTCGACGAGCCGACGGCGTCGCTCGATCCCATCAGTTCGCAGAAGGTCGAGGAGCTCGTGTACGAACTGCGGAAGGAGATCACCGTTGTCATCGTGACCCACAACATGCAGCAGGCGGCCCGGGTCTCGGATGTCACGAACTTCTTCCTGAATGGCGAACTCGTGGAAGGCGGACCCACGGAGCGGATCTTCACGGCGCCGCGCGATCCGCGCACGGAGAGCTATCTCACCGGCAGGTTCGGATGACGGGCTCGGCGCTCGGCGCTCGGCGCTCGGCCAACGACCACGACAACCTTACTCAGGCGCCCTCGCCCGCGCCGGAGACACCGCCGGGCTCCATCCGCGTGCACGACTACTCGTTCTGGTACGGGGCGAAGCAGGCGCTGCAGGGGATCGAGCTCACCATCGCGCCGCGCTCCGTCACGGCGTTCATCGGCCCTTCCGGGTGCGGGAAGTCCACCCTGCTCCGTTCGATGAACCGGCTGAACGAGCTCATCCCGGGCGTGCGGCACACCGGCGCGATCGAACTCGATGGGCGCGACATCTACGCGCCGGGCACCGACGCCGTGTCGCTCCGCCAGCGCGTGGGCATGGTCTTCCAGCGCTCGAACCCCTTCCCCAAGTCCATCTACGAGAACGTCGCCTTCGGCCCGCGCCTCAACGGCACGACGGAGCGCGCCGACCTCGACGCGATCGTCGAGCAGGCGCTTCGCCGCGCGGCGCTCTGGGATGAGGTGAAGGACCGCCTTCGCCAGAGCGCCCTCGGCCTCTCCGGCGGTCAGCAGCAGCGCCTCTGCATCGCGCGCGCCTTGGCCAACGAGCCCGAGGTCCTGCTCCTCGACGAACCGGCGAGCGCGCTCGACCCCATCGCGACACAGAAGGTCGAGGAATTACTATACGAGCTGAAGCGCGAACTCACGATCGTCATCGTCACGCACAACCTGCAGCAGGCGGCCCGCGTATCGGAACAGACCGCCTTCTTCTATCTCGGCACGCTGATCGAGACCGGCGAGACCGGCCGCCTCTTCACGACACCGAGCGAGCCGCGCACGGAAGCCTACGTCACCGGGAGATTCGGATGAGCGCCACGACTGCTGATACCACCACCGGGTTCCGCCATTTCCACGACGACCTCGAGCAGCTCAAGCAGCGGCTCTTCGACATGTCCGCGCGCGCTGAGGCGCTCGTGGACCTCGCCGTGGACGCGCTCCTCAAGCGCGACACCGCCAAGGCGGAGACGGTGGTCGCCGTCGACCGCGAGGTGGACACCCTCGAGATCGAGATCGAGCGCCTCGCCGTCGCGCTGCTCGCCCTGCAGCAGCCGATGGCGCGCGACTTGCGCTTCATCATCAGCGCCATCAAGATTTCGTCGGACCTCGAGCGAGTCGGGGATCACGCGGTCAACATCGCGCAGTCGGCGCTGCGGCTCGTGGAGATGAAGTCGGACATCACCCCCGACCCGGAGATCGAGGACATGGCGCGCCGGGCGCGCGCGATGCTGGCGGACGCGCTTGATGCGTTCGTGCGGGCCGACGGCAAGCTCGGACGCGAGGTCTGCCGGCGGGACGACCAGGTGGACGCGCTGCACGATTCGCTCTTCCGGATCCTGCTCACGCACATGCTGGAGGACCCGTCCACGATCTCGGCGGCGCTCGAGCTGTTCCTCGTGAGCCGGAATCTCGAACGGGTCGCCGACCTCGCGACGAACATCGCCGAGGACGCCGTGTACCTGGCCGAAGGGAAGTCGATCAAGCATCATCGTGAGGACACCCACCCCGTCCCCTGAGCCATGATCAGCAGCGTCGTCGAGACCGCTACCAACCGCCCGCGCGGCGCCCCCGATACCGGCAGCGAGCGGATCGCGGCGATCGACATCGGTTCCAACTCGATCCGGCAGATCGTCGCCGACGTGGCTCACGACGGGTCGATCCGCGTGGTGGATGAGATGAAGGCCGCGCCGCGGCTCGGCGCCGGCCTCGACGACGCGGGGATGCTCAGCGAGGCCGCCATGGAGCGCGCCGCCGAGTCCGTCGCGCGCATGGCGACGATCGCGCGCCAGCTCGGCGCCACACGCATCGAGGCGGTCGCCACGAGCGCCGTCCGCGACGCCACGAACGCCCGCGAGTTCGTCGGCCGCATACAGCACGCGGCCAGGATCAAGCTCCGCGTCCTCAACGGCGAGGACGAGGCCCGGCTCAGCTTCCGCAGCGCGCTCGCGCACTTCGACCTCGGCGCCCGCCGCGCCGCCGTCGTCGACATCGGCGGCGGCTCCCTCGAGCTCGCCCTCAGCGCCGCCGGCCTCGTGGACCGCCTCGTCTCCCTCCCCTTCGGCGTCCTCCGCCTCACCGAGCGCTTCCTCACCCCCAACACCACGCGCAAGGCGGTGAAGAAGCTCCGGAAGTTCGTGCGCAAGGAACTGGAGTCCCAGCTCCCCGCGCGCGAGTGGCGCAGCGCCTTCGTCATCGGTTCCGGCGGCACCTTCACCAACCTCGCCGGCATCTCGCTGTACCGGCAGGGGATCACCGGCTTCCCCACCGTGCACGGCACCGAGGTGAGCCGCGTCGAGCTCGAGCACATCCTCGACGCCCTTCAGGGGATGTCCCTCGAGGAGCGCCTCACCGTCCCCGGCCTCAACGCGGGACGCGCCGACATCATCGTCGCCGGCCTCGCGGTGATCGCCGAAGTGATGGCGCGCCTCGACACGCCGCGACTCGTCGTCTCGGCCTACGGCATCCGCGAGGGGATCCTCCTCGAGAACGCGCGCATCATGCCGTCCGTGGCCGGCCCCGGCGACGCGCGCGAGCGCTCGGTGCGCCGCCTCGCCGACGCCTGCCACTTCGAGGAGCGCCACTCAACACAGGTGCAGCGCCTCGCGCTCCAGCTGTTCGACGCCCTCGGTGCGCGCCTCGGCTGCGCGCCGCAGGAACGCGACACGCTCTCCGCCGCGGCGCTGCTCCACGACATCGGCTATCACATCAGCTACGACCGGCACCACAAGCACTCGTACTACTTGATCTCGCACGCCGAGTTGCTGGGGATGTCGCCGGCGGAGCAGCTCGTGGTCGCGCACGTCGCGCGCTACCACCGGGGAGCGGAGCCGGGGCGCAAGCATACCGAGTTCGCCGCGCTCGACCGGCTGATGCGCCGCCAGGTGCGCCGCCTCGCGGCGATCCTGCGCGTCGCCGACGGGCTCGACCGCGGCCACGTCTCGGCCGTGGAACGGGTGAAGGTCCGCTGGATCGAGCGCGCGATCCGGATCACGCCGGTGCCGCGCAACGCGAGCCGCACCATCCGCCTCGAGCTCTGGGGAGCGAGCCGGAAGTCGTCGCTCCTCGAGGAGGTCGCGGGGGTGCCGGTCGAGATCGTGTCGCCCGATGGGCGCGTCGTCGGCGCGGATGCCTCCGGCGACGACGGCGACGACGATTAGCCCGCGATCGTAGCCGGCGCCGCCAACGACCGCGGCTCCACCGCCGCCTCGGCGGCCGGCGCTTCCGCCGCCGCGGCGATCGCCGGCGACGGCACCGCCACCACACCACCCCACGGGGACGACGCGCAGATCAGCTGCACCGCGCGCTCGGGCTCGTTCCCCGGCTGACGCTGCGTGTACTTGCCCGTGCTATCCAGGTCCCACGCCATCCGGTTGTCGGCGAGATAGGTGCCGAGCAACCCGCGCAGCTTCTCGTGCAACGCCGGGTCCGTCACCGGCGCCACCGCCTCCACGCGGCGGTCGAAATTGCGCTGCATCCAGTCCGCCGAGCCGAAGTAGAACTCCTCCGCCCCGCCGTTCGCGAACTTCCAGACGCGCGAATGCTCGAGCAGCCGCCCGATGTGCCCGACGACCCGGATCCGGTCGCTGATCCCGGGCATGCCGGGGCGAAGGCAGCAGACGCCGCGAACGATGAGATCGATCTCCACGCCGGCCTGCGACGCGAGATAGAGCTCGCGGATCGTCTCCGGGTCCACCACCGCGTTCATCTTCGCGACGATCCGCGCCGGCCGCCCGGCGCGCGCGTGGTCCGCCTCACGCCGGATGAGCCCGAGCAGCCGGTCGCGCAGCTCGCTCGGAGCCACGAGCAGGCTCCGGAAGGAACGCTGGTGCGAGAACCCGGTGAGGAAGTTGAAGAGATCGCTCACATCGGCGCCGATGAGCGGGTCCGCGGTGAGCAGCCCGAAGTCGGTGTAGAGCCGCGCCGTGCGCGAGTTGTAGTTCCCCGAGCCGATGTGCACGTAGCGGCGGATGCCGTCGGCCTCACGGCGCACCACGAGACAGACCTTCGCGTGCGTCTTGAGCGCGGCCACGCCGTACACCACGTGCACCCCCGCGCTCTCGAGCTGCCGCCCCCACGTGATATTGTTCGCCTCGTCGAAGCGCGCCTTGATCTCCACCATGACCACCACCTGCTTCCCGCGCTCGGCGGCCGTCGTGAGCGCGCGCACGATCGGCGTATCGCCCGACGTCCGGTAGAGCGTCAGCTTGATCGCCAGCACCTGGTCGTCCTCGGCCGCGCGGTCGAGGAAGGCCTCGATGCTCGTGGCGAAGGACTCGAAGGGGTGGTGGACGAGGATGTCCCCCTGCCGGATGACGTCGAAGATCCCGCCGTTCACCCCTCGCAGCCGCGGCGGCGTCACCGGGATCAACGGTGCGTCATGCAGGTCGGGGACATCGAGCGACGCGAGATCCATCAAGTCGCCGAGCTCGAGCAATTCGCCCACCTCGTGCACGTCGCGGTCGCCGAGCGTCGCGCTCGGCGGGAGGCGGTCGTCGCGCAGCTCCTCGAGGAGGAGGAGGCGCGTCGCCTCGGGCATCCCGCCCTGGACCTCAATGCGCACGACCTCGCCGAAGCGGCGGCGGAAGACCTGCTCCTCGATGGTCGCGAGCAGATCATCCGGCTCTTCGGACGGCGCGAGCTCGATGTCCGAGTTGCGGGTGATGCGGAAGGCATGCCACTGCCGGATCTCCATCCCCGGGAAGAGGGCGCCGAGGTTGGCGCCGATCACCTGCTCGAGCGGCACGAAATGGTGCGCACGGCCGGTGGGGACCCACCGCGGAAGGCTCTTCGGCACCTTCACGCGCGCGAAGTGCACCTCGTCGGTGACCGGGTCGCGGATCTCGAGCGCCAGCGAGAGGCTGAGGTTCGAGATGTACGGGAAGGGGTGCCCGGGATCGACCGCGAGCGGCGTCAGCACCGGGAAGACCTGCGTCTCGAAGAAGGCGTCGATCGCCGCCCACTCCGGGCGGTCGAGCTCCTCCATCTTCAAGAGCTTGATCCCGCGCTCGGCGAGGGCGGGCAGGAGCTGCTGGTGGAGGCAGAACTCCCGGCGCATGAGCAGAGGGGCGACCTTCCGCGCGATCGCATCGAGCTGGTCGGGCGGCGTAAGGCCGTCGGGAGCGGTCACCGAGACGCCGGCCGCGACCTGCCGGCGGAGGCCGGCCACCCGGACCATGTAGAACTCGTCCAGGTTGGTCGAGAAGATCGAGAGGAACTTGAGCCGCTCCAGGAGCGGGACACGAACGTCCTCGGCTTCGTGAAGGACGCGCGCGTTGAACTCGAGCCAGCTGAGCTCGCGGTTCAGGTAGAGATCTGGGGAGGTGAGAACGTCGGACATTTGGACCGCCGGTGTGGGTGGTGCTGGGCGGTCGAGGAAATCTACCTCCGGGCGGGGTCCCGGTGAATAACGGCTGTGTAACGCCTGTATGGGCCCGGGAGGCGGGAGTCGGGAGGCAGGAGAAAATTATGACTACATTATAACAGCATTATAGCGCCATTTGTACTGCATTTAGCGACATTATAGCAACGAACTGAACAATCTCGCCAGGTTCCACCCAACCTGCCGCCAGAGAGGCTGAGCCCGCCAGGCCTTCGCGTCCAGCCACACCCCCTCCTCGAAATACCGAGCCTGCACCGCCCCCAGCGCCCGGCACACCCCTGCGTCGTACGCCAGCAGCACCACCTCGGCGTTCAGCGCGAAGGACCGGATGTCCATGTTCGAGCTCCCGATCCAGGCGATCCGGTCGTCGATCGTCACATGCTTCGCGTGTAGGAAGCGCTTCCCGTAGCGGCAGATCCGCACGCCGGTCGTCAGCAGCTCCTCGTAGTAACTCTTCTGCGCGTTCGAAACGAGCAGCTGGTCGTCCTGCTCGGGGACCACCAGCGTGACCTCGACGCCGCGGAGCACGGCGGTCGTGATCGCCTGCCGGAGCGCGTCGTCGGGTATGAAGTACGGCGTCGTGATCACCACCCGCCTCCGCGCGAACCCCAGCAGCGCGACGATCAGCCGCTGGCTGTTCTGCCGCTGGTAGATCGGGCTCGACGGGAGCACCTGTGCCGGCACCTCACCCGTCACCTCGGGGTCCGGGAAGGGCACCCCCGGCTCCAGCCCCTTCCCCGTCTCCTGGTACCAGTCCTGCGCGAAGACCGCCTGCAGCTCGAGGACCACCGGGCCGGTGACGCGCACCATCAGCTCCTCGTAGGTGAGCCCTTGCTTGAAGTTCGGGTCCACGAGGTTCATCGAGCCGGTGTACGCGATGCGTCCGTCGATCACCGCGATCTTCCGGTGGTTGCGCAGGTCCACCCGCCCCCCGCGCGACCGGAGGAAGCTGAGCTGGAGCGTGGCGTGCGCCTCGATCCCCGCCGCCACGAGACGCGGCCGCAGCGCATCGAAGCCGACGCCGCGCGAACCGAGCGCGTCCCCGAGCAGGCGGCACACCACGCCGCGCGTCACCGCGCGCTCGAGCGCGGCCATCACCCGCCCCGCCACCGCATCGTCCGCCACGATGTAGAAGAGCAGGTGGACGTGCGACTTCGCCGCATCGATGTCGGCCACCAGCCGGTCGAGGATGCCGCCGTAGTCCGAAAGCACCTCCACCCGGTTGCCGCCGAGGATCGGCAGCTCGCCGAGCCGCTGCGTGAGCACCACCGCCGGCTCGATCTCCGGCGCCTGCGCTGGATGGAAGACGCTCGGGTGCGCGAGGAGCCGCTCGCGCACTGGGCGCGCGAACTCTTCGAAGGTCGCCGCGCGCCGGAGGCGCCATTCCGGGAAGCGGGTCCGGCCGAGCACCAGATAGATGGCGAGCCCGACCACCGGCTCGAAGAGGATGAGCAGCAGCCATCCCTTCGCCGTCTCCGGCGACCGCTTGAAGGGGATGACGACGACCGCCACCAGGCGGATCGCCCACTCGATCGTGATGAACAGGGCCCACCAGACACCAGTGTCGGCGAGCCAGTGGCGGATCATTTTCCGTCGCCAGCGGTGCCCGAGAAGATCAAGGCGCGCATGGGGGCGTCGATCGGCCCCTTCCCGAACTTCGCCTCGAGCGCGGCGGTCACCTTCTCCACCACCTGCTCGAGCGGGACCGTTCCGCGCTCCTGGATGAAGCTCGCCATTGGCGTGCCGGTCACGAGCCCCGCTGCGTAGTCCCGCGCCGAGGGGCTCCGCGAGCGGAACGACACGATGTGGATCGCGACGCCGGTGAAGCCGGCCGCGTCGAGGAGCCGGCGGATCGCCTGCGTATCGTGGAAGCCGAAGGGGATCTCGTAGAACTTCGGCGGATCCGTCGGGAAGAGCGCGGTCACGGTGTCCTGCGCGACCTGCGACACCGGGTTGTGCTCGAAGGCGTCCCAAACGGAGAAGAGGAAGGTGCCGCCCGGCGCGAGCACCCGCCGCGCCTCGCGGAAGGCCGCCGACTTGTCGGGGACGAACATGATCCCGAACTGACAGACCACCGCATCGTAGCTCGCGTCCTGGAAGGGGAGCGCGGACGCGTCTGCCTGGCGGAACTCCATGTCGCGGGCGGCGGGGAGCTGCTTTTGCGCATACGCGACCATCGCCTCGGCGAGGTCGGTCGCGGTGAGGTGCGTGCCCGCTGGCATCGCCTGGCGGAGTTCCCGCGTCACGATCCCGGTCCCGCACGCCACTTCGAGCACGCGCTTCGCGCCCTTGGGGAGCCGCGCCGCGACATCGCGCGCGTACGGCTCGAAGAGCGCCGGGCCGAGGTACCGGTCGTAGCGCTCGGGGATCGACCCACCGAAGGAGATGTCGCTCATGTTCGCCTCGTCGTCAGCCGGTGATGAGATGCAGCAGCCACCAGACGCCCGCCGCCATCGACGCCGCGGCCGGGATCGTCAGGACCCATCCCCAGACGATGCGCCGGGCCACCCCCCACCGCACGGCGGAGAGGCGGTTCGTCGCCCCGACGCCCATGATCGCGCCGGTGATCGTGTGCGTCGTGCTCACCGGGATGCCGAACCGTGTCGCGAGCAGGATGCTCAGCGCACCGCCCGTCTCGGCGCAGAAGCCCCCCACCGGACGGAGCTTCGTGATGCGCGTGCCCATCGTGAGCACGATCCGCCAGCCGCCGAAGAGCGTGCCGAGGGCGATGGCGCTGTACGCGCCGATCTCCACCCAGAAGGGGATATGATCGGCGCTGGTGATATAGAGATGCGAGAGCCACCCCGTCTGGCCGGCGAACACCGCCTGCGACGCGACGAGCAGCCCGACGATGATCCCCATCGTCTTCTGCGCGTCGTTGGCGCCGTGCGAGAGGGAGAAGAAGGCCGAGCTCGCGAGCTGCGCCGCCCGGAAATAGCGGTCCACCCGCGCCGGTGACGTGGTATGGAAGATCCACATCACCATCACCATGAGCGACCAGCCGAGGAACATGCCGATCACCGGCGAGAGCACGATGAAGATCAGCGTCTTCGTCCAGCCCGAGATGATGATCGCGTGGAAGCCCGCC
>Ga0315271_10000331_pt1 | contig 25155 bp, 22 predicted proteins | sample C3_top_MG_FD_204664 | JGI IMG/M metagenome (GOLD analysis project Ga0315271, IMG submission 204664) | Sediment microbial communities from Yellowstone Lake, YNP, Wyoming, USA - C3_top | ecosystem: Environmental > Aquatic > Freshwater > Lake > Sediment | place: USA: Wyoming | collected 2017-08-01
CCGCGGCCGACGCGCTCGTGCGCGCCACGCCGGCTGCCGAGCCCGGTCCAGACGCCCCGGCCTACGTCGAGGCCCACGCGCGCTATCGGCAGCTCTACCCGGCGCTCGCGCCGACGTTCCATGCCCTGTCGCCGGCGCCGGTGCACCCGCATGCCGTGAACGGGCCGAGGAGACAGGCCCAGGCGGGGTAACGGCGTTGGGATGGGCGGCCGTCAGCCCGAGGGCTACGCCGTCACCAGCTCCACGACCGCCCTGAGGCCGAATCGGGTCGCGGGATCCAGGAGGACCGGCTCGAGCGCGACCTCGGCCGCCCCGAGGAGCGGCGCGTCGTCGCCCAGCGTCGCCGGCACGAGGCGCACCATCGCGCGCGGCGCCGGCAGCGAGTGGCGCTCGAGCTCCTCCCAGATGGCCGCGTGCGCCTGTCCGTGGAGGCGGCCGAAGAACCCGCCGAGGACGACCATGCGGGGATTGAAGATGTTCACGAAGCCGCCGAGGCCGATCCCGAGCTGGCGCCCGGTGACGTCGATGGCGGCGAGCGCAGCGGGGTCGCCAGCGTCCGCCGCTGCGAAGACGCGGTCGATGCCCTCGGGCCCCGCGTTCCGCGGGAGCCCGGCGCGGGCGAGGAAGGCACCAGCGCCGACCACGGTCTCGAGGCAGCCGCACGAGCCGCAGCGGCAGGGGAGCCCGTCTGTCACGAACGGGAAGTGGCCGATCTCGCCGGCATAGCCCGCGGCCCCCGGAATGGGCCGACCGTCGAGCAGCAGCCCGCCGCCCACGCCGACCTCGCCATGGACGTAGAGGACGTCGTCGATGCCCACGGCCGCCCCACGCCGGTGCTCGGCCAGGACGCCGAGGTCGGCCTCGTTGCGAACGATGACGGGGACGGTCCAGCCGAGTCTGGCGGAGAGCAGCGCGCCGAGCGGGACGCGGGTCCACCCGAGATTCGGGGCGGTCTCGACGAGCCCGTCGCGGCTCCGCACCACGCCCGCGACCGCGACGCCGGCCCCAACGACAGCTTGCGGAGCTGGACGCCCGGCGGGCAGCGTATCGACGAGCGCCGCGAGATCCGCGACGATGGCCTCGACCGCATCGTGGCCCCGCGGCCGGTCCGTCCGCGAGACGCCGAGCACCACCCCGCCGAGGCCCACGACGGCAACGGACAGCGAATCCACGCCGATCGAGAAGGCGACGGCGACCGCGGCATCGGGAACGAGGCTGACCTCGGGAGACGGGCGGCCTGGGCGTCCGAGGTGGACGGCCCGGTCCTCGGTGGCGAGGCCGGACGAGGTCAGCTCGCCAACCAGCGCCCGAATGGCGCTCCGGGTCAGGCCCGTGCGCACGACCAGGTCCGATCGGGACTGGGGGCCATCCTCGTGGAGCGCGCGGACGATGGCGCTCAGGTTGGCGCGCCGGACCGTCTCGCTTCGCTGCCCGAGATCCACCCGCGTGGACATTGGTTTGTGTTCCTCGCGCTCAAATCTGTGACAGACTGGTGCCACGGGCGGCCGCTGTCAAGTTGCAGACCTATCGTGGACCGGCCGACGGGCCACCGTTCGTCCAACGCGACAGAGGCCGATGGAGGCGAACGTGGACAAGGTGCGCTGGGGCGTCCTCTCGACCGCGAAGATCGGCACCAAGAAGGTGATCCCGGGTCTCCGCCGCTCGCAGCTCGGCGAGCTCGTCGCCATCGCATCTCGCTCGACGGCGACGGCGCGGGCCGCGGCGGACGAGCTCGGCATCCCGCGCGCCCACGGGTCGTACGAGGCGCTGCTCGCTGATCCCGACGTGGACGCGGTCTATATCCCCCTGCCCAACCACCTCCACATGGAGTGGACGATCCGGGCGCTCGAGGCCGGCAAGCACGTCCTGTGCGAGAAGCCGCTCGCGCTCACGGCCGCCGACGCCGAGCGGATGTTCGCGGCGGCTGACGCGGCGGGCCGACTCCTGATGGAGGCGTTCATGTATCGCCACCACCCGAGCTGGATCGCGCTGCGCGAGGTCATCGCGTCGGGGCGGCTTGGGCGGGTGACTGCGGTGGACTCCTGGTTCAGCTACTTCAACGCCGACCCGGCGAACATCCGCAACATCGCGGCGTTCGGCGGCGGCGCGCTCTACGACATCGGCTGCTACTGCGTGAACCTCTCGCGCCTGCTGTTCGGCTCGGAGCCGACCGACGTGGCGGCGTTCATGGTCCGGGACCCGGCGTCGGGCGTGGACATCCTGACAAGCGGCACGCTGCAGTTCGCCGACGGCCTCGCGTCCTTCACGTGCGCCACGCAGGTCGAGACCGATCAGCGCGTCCACGTCTACGGCACGCACGGACGCGCCTCGGTCGAGATCCCATTCAACATCCCGCCGGAGCTCCCGACTCGTGTCTTCGTCACCCAGGGCGGTGACCCGCCGGTGGCGCCCGCGACCGAGACGCTGGAGTTCGCGCCAGCGGACGCGTACGCGTGCGAGGCCGACGCCTTCGCCAGGGCGATCTTGGATGGCACTCCCGCCCCGGTGGCACCGGTGGACGCGATCGCCAACCTGCGCGTCGTCGAGCGGCTGTTCGCGGCTGCCGCGAGCTAAGGCGCGGGGTGGGGTGGGCATTTGTGCCTCAGAGTCGTTGCCTGCTATTCTCCGCGGGTCGAAGAAGAAGACACTGTTTAGCCACGCCATCGTTCGTGTCGGAGGATCGAGTGCCGCTCGCGCGGGAGAAGAAGCAAGAGGTCATCACCGCGTACGCCGTCCAGGACGGCGACACGGGTTCGCCGGAAGTCCAGATCGCGCTCATCACTGAGCGGATCCGGGATCTAACCGAGCACCTCCGCCGCTTCCCGAAGGACAACCATTCGCGCCGCGGCCTCCTCAAGCTCGTGGGTCAGCGCCGCCGCCTTCTCGCGTACCTCGTGAAGAAGGACGCCACGCGCTATCGGGCCGTCATCGGCTCGCTCGGACTCCGCCGCTAGGACTTGTCGCCACGACCCCGGGAGTACCCCGGGGTCGTTCGTATTCGGCGCATCCTTTAGCTCGCGGATCCCAGGCCCCACCCGCCGCGGGACACTGCTCCCCACGACGACCAAGGAGGTCGCATCCCTGTGCCCACACCCACCACGCTCGAGATCGAGTTCGGCGGCCGCACGCTCACGCTCGAGACCGGCAAGCTCGCCGGCCTTGCTGGCGGCGCCGTCACCCTTCGCTACGGCGACACGCTCGTCCTCGGCACCGCCAACCGGTCCGAGCCCCGCCCCGGCCTGGACTTCTTCCCGCTGACCGTGGACTTCGAGGAGCGGATGTACGCCGCCGGGAAGATCCCTGGCGGGTTCATCAAGCGCGAGGGCCGCGCGTCCGAGCAGGCCATCCTCGCCGCTCGTCTGACCGACCGGCCGATCCGCCCGCTGTTCCCCGAGGGGTACAAGGACGACATCCAGATCGTGATCACCGTCCTGTCGACGGATCAGGAGAACGATCCGGACGTCCTCGGCACCATCGCCGCGTCCGCCGCGCTGTCCATCAGCGAGATCCCGTTCCAGGGCCCGGTCGGCGCCGTCCGCATCGGCCGCATCGATGGCGAGTTCGTGGTCAACCCGACCATTAGCCAGCTCGCCGAGTCCGAGCTCGACCTGATCGTCTCGGGCACCCGCGACGCCATCATGATGGTCGAGGCGGGCGTCAAGATCCTGCCCGAGGACGTGATGGCGGACGCCATCCTCTTCGCGCAGAAGGCGCTCCAGCCGCTCGTCGAGATCCAGGAGAAGCTCCGGGAGCTCGTCGGCAAGACCAAGCGGATCCCGTACATCGAGCCCCAGGTCGACTCCGTCCTGCGATTCACCGAGCTGGCCAAGGCCGGCGGTGAGTTCGTGGTCGTGGACGTCGAGACCACCGGCACGGATCCCAAGATGGCCGACCTCGTCGAGGTCGCCGCGGTTCGCGTCAAGGGCGGCAAGGTGGTCGACACCTTCAGCACCCTCGTGAACCCGGGCCGCCCGATTGTCGGCAACCAGATGCACGGCATCAAGGACGCAGACGTCAAGGGCAAGCCGAGCCCGGCAGAGGCCGCCCGCAAGATCGTGGACTTCGTCGGCGACGCGCCGTTCGTGGGCCACAGCGTCGGGTTTGACATCGCCTTCATCGAGGAGGCCCTCGGCGATGGCACCCGCATCCCGCAGGGCAAGTACCTCGACACGTTCGTCATCGCCCGCGAGGGCTACCCGGACCTCGAGAACTACAAGCTCGGCACGCTGGCCGCGTACTTCGGCGTCGAGCTCACGCAGAGCCACCGCGCGCTGCCGGACGCCGAGGCCACCGCGAACCTGCTGATCTGGTTCGGCAACGACCTCCCCGGCCGGCTGGCCGCCCTCTCTGACGGCATCGCCGAGGGGATCCGCGCCACCCGCCGCGACAAGGACGAGTCGGCCCGCCTCATCGAGGCAGCCCGCCGGAACGCCCGCGTCAGCAAGGGGCTCTTCGGGCTCGTCCAGAAGAAGACCGTGCGCAAGGTCGTCCTCGCTGAGGGCATCCGCATGGACGGCCGCGCCACCGACGAGATCCGCCCGATCTCGGTCGAGGTCGGCCTCCTGCCGCGCGCGCACGGCTCGGGCCTCTTCACCCGCGGCCAGACGCAGGCGCTGACCGTCGCCACGCTCGGGCCGTCCTCGGACGTCCAGCGGATCGACACGATCAGCCCCGAGACCGAGAAGCGGTACCTCCACCACTACAACTTCCCGCCGTACAGCACGGGCGAGAACAAGCCCATGCGCGGCCCCAGCCGCCGGGACATCGGCCACGGCAACCTGGCCGGCCGGGCGCTCCTGCCCGTCCTGCCGAGCCATGACGAGTTCCCGTACACGATCCGCCTCGTCTCGGAGGTCGTGGCCGGCAACGGCTCCACCTCGATGGCCTCGACCTGCGGCAGCACCCTCGCCCTGATGGACGCGGGCGTGCCGATCAAGGCGCCGGTCGCCGGCGCGGCGATGGGCCTGGTGATGGACGGCGACACCGGCAACTTCATCGTGCTGACCGACATCCTCGGCAAAGAGGACTCGATCGGCGACATGGACTTCAAGGTGACCGGCACCACGCAGGGCATCACGGCCCTGCAGATGGACATCAAGGTCAAGGGCATCGACGAGCGGGTCATCCGCGAGGGCCTCAAGCAGGCACTCGCCGCCCGCCTGTTCATCCTCGACAAGATGACCTCCGTCCTGCCGGCCGCCCGCGAGGAGATGTCCGACTTCGCCCCGCGCATCATCACGATCAAGATCAACCCCGAGAAGATCCGCGAGATCATCGGCAAGGGCGGGTCGATGATCCGCAAGATCCAGGAGGAGACCGGCACCGAGATCAACGTCGAGGACGACGGCACCGTGGAGATCGCGGCCGTCTCCGGCGAGAACTCGCGCAAGGCGGTCAACTGGATCGAGAGCCTCACCCGCGAGGTCGAGGTCGGCTCGCTGTACCTCGGCAAGGTCACCCGGCTGATGACGTTCGGCTGCTTCGTCGAGATCCTTCCCGGCAAGGAAGGTCTCATCCGGATCGGCGAGCTCGCCGACTACCACGTCCCGACCGTCGAGGACGTCGTGTCCGTCGGCGACGAGGTCATGGTGGTTGTCACCGAGATCGACCGCCAGGGCCGCGTCAACCTCTCCCGCAAGGCCGCGATGCAGCGCCACCTGGCGAAGTAGCTCGCGCAAACCCAGCGCACACGCGAAAGGCCCGGCGGCGACGCCGGGCCTTTCGATTCCTGCCGGACCGCCAATCGCTCCCGACGGACCGCCGAAGGCGCCGTCAGCCGCCAGCGGGCTGGCCGCAGTTGGCGCAGAACTTCGCGCCCGGCGCGAGTTCCTTCCCGCAGCCGGTGCAGAAGGCCTTGCTGGGCACCGGCGTCCCGCAGTTGGCACAGAACTTCGCCCCCGCCGCCAGTGCCCCTCCGCAGGAGCCGCACGCGGCGGCCGGCGCTGTAGCGGGAGCGCCACCGGGCGCGACCCCGGCTGCCTGCTGGGCGGCCGCCGCCTTCATCGCGTCGGGGATCCCGAACGCGTTCGCGATGCCACCGAAGAAGCTCGCAGCGGCCGCACCGGCTTGCTGCGCGTCCCGCGCCTGGAGTTCCTCACTGCGCGGCGAGTCCTCCTTGCAGAAGCCAGAGGCCATGTCGAAGTCCGGGATGCACACGATCTTGCGGCAGGACTGGCACTCGGCGAAGTTGACCTTGACCTCGGCCCAGGCCTTCTCGAGCTCGTCGTTGGTCAGCGTGTTCCTGTAGCGGTCGTTGTCGACCTGGTTCGCGGCGGCGTTGCCGACCAGCGGGATGTTGCGCAGCAGCCCACCGAAGGCAGACTTGGCGACAGTCTCCTTGACCTCCTCCACGAGCACCGGCTGCGCGCGGTAGTCGCGCCCGCAGGACTCGCAGGTGAAGATGGCGTACGGCCCCGTGCCGTCGTTGTAGACGGAGTAGGGTGCCTTGCGGGTGGTTTCCACGGTTCCCTCCGGTGCTTTGCGGTCCACGTCGGCGCGGTCCGGGACGAGCACGCGCCACCGTTGCGGTGGCCGGGTACTCAAAGATCATAGGCGCGCGACCCGCCGCCCGGCAGGGGCTGCGCCGCATCCGTCGTGTTCTGCCCCATGCGCCGCGCATCATCAGGATCAACCCCGAGGAGAGGCCGGACCTCTCGAGTCGTGTCGTACCCTCTCGCGCATGGAACCGACCATCCGCATCACGAGCGACTCGTCCGAGGTCGATGTCGACTGGCTCCACGCTGCGCTGTCGGAGCGCGCCTACTGGGCGCTCGCCCGCAGCCGTGAGATCGTCGAGCGGTCCGTGGCGAACTCCCTGTGCTTCTCCGCGTTCGACGGCGACCAGCAGGTTGGGTTCGCGCGCGTGATCACCGACGGGGCCACGTTCGCCTGGGTGTGCGACGTGTTCGTGGACGATCACCGGCGCGGGCAGGGGATCGGGAAGGGGCTGATGAGCGCCATCGTGAGCGACCCGCGCCTCGCGGGCCTCAAACGGACCGTCCTCGCGACGAGCTCACCGGGCTTCTACGCCCCGTTCGGATTCGAGCCTCTGGCGAACCCCGAGCGCTGGATGCTCCGCCCGGGCCCCGTCCCGACGGACTGAGCCGCCCGAGCTCGGCAACAGGGGTCGCCTGACGACGCCCGCCCATGCGAAGAACGCCCCCGGGCCACTCGGCGCCGGGGGCGTTCCTGTTGGTGCTGCGGTCAGGCGGTGTGGCAGTCGGCGTTCAGGTCGCGGCTGTCGGCGCCGGCGCTCTGAGCAAGCAGGGCGAGGATAGAAACCACGAGGAGGAAGGGGAGCAGGAGTTCCATGACGCTTATCTTGGCGGGGATACTTGATAAGAGCAATCTGATGTGATGCAATTAATAATCATGATTGCTGATCAAACATCGGCCGACGCGCCCCGCGTCCTCCCGGATGCGGTCGCTGACTTCAGCCTGCGCCAGCTGCTGAGCTTCCGGGCGGTCGCGGACCACGGGTCGTTCCACGCCGCGGCCGACGCGCTCGACTACACCCAGTCAGCGGTCAGCCAGCATGTGGCGGCGCTCGAGTCCGCGCTGGGGGTTCGGCTGTTCGACCGGGGCAGGGGACGGCGCACGGTGGCGCTCACCGAGGCCGGCTCGCTGCTCCTGCGCCACGTCGAGCCGATCGCCGATCGCCTGCAGGCGGCACGCGCGGACCTCTTCGCGTACGCCGCGGGCGAGACCGGCACGATCCGGGTGGCGGTCTACCAGAGCGTCGGGGCCAAGGCCCTGCCCGCGATCATCGGCCGGTTCGGGAAGGCGTGGCCGGGCATCGACGTGCGCCTCACGGAAGTGCTGAGCGATGACGCGGGGCTGGCCATGGTGGGCGCCGGCTCGGTCGAGCTCGCGTTTGGCGTGCTGCCGCTCCCCGTGGGCCCGTTCGAGGGCGTCGAGCTGCTGCGCGACCCGTTCGTCGTCGTGACCCGCCTCGACTCGCCGCTGGCCCTTGCCGGCGGTTCCCCGGCGCTCTCGCTGATCGCGGAGCAGAAGCTCATCGGCTTCCGGTCGTGCCGGAGCACGCGGTGGGCGGAGGAGCGGCTGCGCGAGACGGGCCACGAGCCTGAGTTCGTCTTCCGCTCCGAAGACAACGGCATCGTCCAGGCGATGGCCTCGGCCGGCCTCGGTGTCGCGCTCGTCCCGCTCCTCACGGTGGACCAGGGCGACCCGACCGTCTGCATCCTCCCGACTGATCTGGAGCCGCGCCGCATCGCCTTGGTCTGGCACCGGGACCGCTACCGCTCCCCGTCGACGACGGCATTCATCGACATCGCCCGGGAGGTGTGCCGCGGCCTCGAGGCCGATCTGGGCATGGGCGCCGCGCGGTGAGGCGGTCCGCGGTCCAGTGGCTCGCCTGCCCGGGAGCGGCGGGCCACGCTGGTATACTCCGCCAGTGCCCGACAACCCGCAGCTAGAAGGTCGGACCGTGCCCCAAATCAGCCCCGCCAAGCTCGTCGTCGCCGTCGTTGGCGCCACCGGCGCCGTCGGCCGCACCATGACCAAGGTGCTGCTCGAGAAGCAGTTCCCGATGACTGAGCTCCGCCTGCTCGCATCGGAGCGCTCCGCCGGCAAGACCCTGACCGTGCCCGGGTGGGGCGACCTGCCCGTCGAGCTGGCGACCCCTGAGGTCTTCGAGGGCATTGACATCGCCCTCTTCTCCGCTGGCGGCGGCACGAGCCAGCAGCTCGCGCCCGAGGCGGCCAAGCGCGGCTGCACGGTCATCGACAACTCGTCCGCCTGGCGGATGGACCCGAGCATCCCGCTCGTGGTCAGCCAGGTCAACCCGGACGACCTGTCCTGGCACGAGGGGATCATCGCGAACCCCAACTGCTCCACGATGCAGCTGATGCCGCCGCTGATGGCCCTGCGAGACGCGGTCGGCATCGAGCGGATGGTCGTGGACACCTACCAGGCCGTGTCCGGCACCGGGCACAAGGCGATCGTCGAGCTCGAGGAGCAGATCAAGGCGCACGCCGAGGGCCGCCCCAAGGTGGCGAACGTCTACCCGTACAACATCGGCTTCAACGCCCTCCCGCAGATCGACGTGTTCCTCGACAACGGGTACACGAAGGAGGAGTGGAAGGTCGTCACCGAGAGCCGCAAGATCCTGCACCTGCCGGACCTTCGGGTCTCGTGCACCGCGGTCCGCGTGCCGGTGTTCATGAGCCACTCCGAGGCCGTCCACATCGAGACCAAGGCGCCCATCACGCCGGACGAGGCGCGTGCGCTGTTCGCGGCGACCGAGGGCGTGGTGGTCCAGGACGACCCGGCCAACAAGATCTACCCGCTGGCCGAGCAGGCCGCCGGGTCGGACCTCGTCTTCGTCGGCCGCGTCCGCCAGGACCCCTCGATCCCGGACAACAAGGGCCTCGCGTTCTGGGTCGTGTCGGACAACCTGCGCAAGGGCGCGGCGTCCAACGCGGTCGAGATCGCCGAGCAGCTCGTCAAGCGCGGCTGGGTCCGCAAGGCGAGCGATCGGGGTGCCGTGGGCGGGGGAACGCCGGCGTGACCCGCGACGAGCGCCTTGCGGCGCTCGAGCAGATCGCAACTGAGGTCCGGGCCTGTACCGCGTGCCGACTCGCCGAGGGCCGGACGCGTGCCGTGCCCGGCGAGGGCGACCCCGACACCGAGGTCGTGTTCGTCGGCGAGGGCCCCGGGTTCAACGAGGACCGCGACGGGCGCCCGTTCGTCGGCCGTGCCGGTGGGCTTCTGGTCCGCATGCTCGGCAGCATCGGCTGGCAGCGCGACGACGTGTTCATCACCAACGTCGTGAAGTGCCGCCCGCCGGATAACCGCGACCCCGGGCCGGACGAGATCGCCGCGTGCGCGCCCTTCCTGCGCCGCCAGCTCGAGGCGCTCGACCCCTCGGTCGTGGTCACGCTCGGGCGGTACTCGATGGGCACGTTCATGCCCGGCGCGCGGATCGGGCAGGCCCACGGGACGACGACGCCCGCCGACCCCGCGACCGGGGCGCGTGACGCCCTCGTGTTCGCGATGTACCACCCCGCGGCCGCCCTGCGCACGCAGGCGCTCGAGCAGGTGAGCTTCGAGGACATCGCCCGCGTGCCGGCGGTGCTCATCACCTCGCGTGAGCGACGCGCCGCGAACGCCGAGGCGGAGGCCGTCGACCTCCTGGGGGGCGAGCCCGCCACCACCACACCTGACGCCGACGCGCCGGCCCCGGCCGCAGCGTTCGCCACCAGCCACGTCCCCGCGCCCGCCGCCCAGCCGGCCAAGGCGAGCGCGCCCACCCTGCCGGTCGAGTCGCCTGCCCCCGTGGCCGACGACGCGTCCCAGCTCACCCTCTTCTGATCCCCAGAGCAAGACGGACGACCGATGCCTGACGAGACAACTCCGCTCCGAATCATCCCGCTCGGCGGGGTGGGCGAGATCGGCAAGAACATGTACGTGTTCGAGTACGGCGACGACATTGTCGTCATCGACTGCGGGCTCATGTTCCCGGACGAGGAGATGTTCGGCATCGACCTCGTCGTGCCGGACGTGACGTACCTCAAGGAGCGCCGCGAGAACGTCAAGGCGTTCCTGATCACCCACGCCCACGAGGACCACGTCGGCGGCCTGCCGTACGTGCTGCCCGAGTTCCCGGGCGTACCGGTGTACGCGAGCAAGCTCGCCCGAGGCCTCCTGGGGAACAAGATCAAGGAGCACAAGCTCCACAACAACCCGCTGATCGCGCTCGAGCCGGGCGACGAGATCGAGATCGGGCCGTTCACGGCCATCCCGTTCCGCATCGGCCACTCGATCCCGGACGCCATGGGCATCGCGCTGCGGACGCCCGTCGGCATCGTCGTCCACACCGGTGACTTCAAGTTCGACCACACCCCGGTGGACGGCAAGCTCAGCGACTTCCACATCCTCGCGCGCCTTGGCGAGGAGGGCGTGGTCGCGCTCCTGTCCGACTCGACCCGCGCCGAGAACCCGGGCTACACGCCCTCCGAGCGGACGGTGGGCGAGGCCTTCCGCGAGATCATGGAGGGCCTCGACGGGCGTGTGATCGTGGCGACCTTCGCCTCGAACATCGCGCGCATCCAGCAGGTGTTCGACGCCGCCGCCACGTTCAACCGCCAGGTCGCGGTCGTCGGGCGGTCGATGGAGCAGAACACGCGGATCGCCACGGACCTCGGATACCTCAAGTACCCGCCGTCGCAGTTGCTGTCCAAGGACAAGATCAACGACCATCCGGCGCACCGCACGGTCATCGCCACGACCGGCGCCCAGGGCGAGCCCATGTCGGGCCTCGCGCGGATGGCCAACCGGGACCACCGGTTCGTCGAGATCCAGCCCGGCGACACGGTCATCGTCTCCGCCAGCCCGATCCCGGGCAACGAGGAGTACGTCGCCCGGACGATCGACAACCTGTTCAAGGCCGGCGCCAACGTCTTCTACCACACGATCAAGCGCGCCCACGTGTCGGGCCACGCGAGCCAGGAGGAGCTCAAGCTGATGCTCGGGCTCACCAAGCCGCTGAACTTCATCCCGATGCACGGCGAGTTCCGGATGCTCGTCCAGCACGGGCGGCTCGCGATCGAGACCGGCGTCAAGCCCGAGAACGTGTTCATCATCGAGAACGGCACGCCGATCGAGATCCTGCCCGATGGCTCTGCCCGCCGCGGCCAGCCCGTTCCCGCGGGCTACGTGTTCGTGGACGGCCTCTCGGTCGGCGAGGTCGGCGACATCGTCCTGCGCGACCGCCGCGCCCTCGCCAATGACGGCATGTTCATGGTGGTCGTCACCGTGGACAAGCAGACCGGGCGCGTGGTCGGGCGGCCCGAGATCATCACGCGCGGCTTCATCCACGGCAACGAGGAGGACCCGCTCATCGAGGAGGCGATCCGCCGGATCCGCGAGGCCGTGGACAACCCCGGCGACCGCATCTCGGAGATCGCGCTGCTCAAGGTGCAGATCAAGGACAGCCTGTCGCGCTTCCTCTACGAGCAGACCAAGCGACGGCCGATGGTCTTCCCGGTCGTGGTCGAGATCTAGTCCATGACCCAGCGCCGCAAGTCCACCCGGAGCCCGAGCTCGTCCTCGCGCAGCCGCAAGCCGGCCGCGCCGAAGGGCGGCGCCCTGCCGACCCCGAGCATGCCCAACGTGGGCGTCTCGCCGGCCGTGGCGCGGTCGCTGGTGGGCCTCGTGTTCTTGGTGCTCGGGGCGATCCTGATGGTGGCGATGATCCTCGCCGGCCAGGGTCGCCTCACCGACTACGTGCGCAACCTCGTCGTGCCGTTCTTCGGGTCGGCCCGGTACTTGCTGCCGGTCGTGCTGCTCACCGCGGGCTGGTACCTCGAGTGGGGCCCGGGCCGCCACCCCGACGCGCCATGGGTCCGCACCCTCGCCGGCATCGGGCTCTCGTACATCGGGTTCCTCGGCCTCGTCCAGGCGGTCGCGGGATCCGGCGGGCGCATCGGCAAGTTCCTCTACGGGGTCCTCCAGCCACTGGTCACGGCGCCCGGGGCGTTCGTCGTCCTGCTGGCCGTCACGCTCGCCGGGCTGGTCATCGCGTTCGACAAGCCGCTCCACGCGCTGCTCTCGCCCGCCACCCGTGCCGCGAGGGCCGCGGGCACCTCGCTCCAGACCCGGGGGGCGACGCCCTCGGCCTCCGATCCGGCGACCGTCAAGCCGGGCAGCCAGCCGCGCCTCGGTTCGGGCGCCGTCCCGGCCACCGACGAGGTGGCTGGCGGCTTCCGGCGCGGGCGCTCAGTTCGCATCGCCCCGGTTGACGCGCCGGGCCAGACCGGTGTGTGGGGCGACGGCGCCACGACGGTTGCGCCCGCAGCGGTGACGTCGGCCCCGATCTCGGCCACGATCGCCCCGCAGCGAGTCCCAGGCGCCGAGGCCGCAGGCCCGGCAGCGGCTCCGGGACCCCGTCCGCTCGACCGCGACGGCGACGGGGTCATCGAGGCGGGCGACGCACCGCCGACGCGCGGTGGCGTCGAGTACGTCCTCCCGGGCATCGAGCTGCTCGAGCTCGACACCGTGCCCAAGCCCGGCGACGGGGCGAGCCGCGAGGCGATCCACCGCCTCAACGAGACGCGGATCGTCGAGAAGCTCGCGAGCTTCGGCATCGAGGCCATCATCGCGGGTCGCAACGCCGGCCCCGTCGTGACCCAGTACGAGGTCCTGCCGGCGGCGCACATCAAGGTGAGCCGGATCGAGGCGCTCTCGGACGACCTCGCCATGGCCCTCGCCGCCCGGAGCATCCGGATCGAGGCGCCCATCCCGGGCAAGAGCGCGGTGGGCATCGAGATCCCCAATGCGGAGTTCAACGTCGTCTCGCTGCGGCGGATCTTCGACGAGGTCGACTTCGGCCCGAGCGGCTCGAAGCTCATGTTCGCGCTCGGCCGCGACGTCGCCGGCAAGGCGACCGCCGTGGACCTCGCCCGGATGCCGCACCTGCTGATCGCGGGCGCCACCGGCTCAGGCAAGAGCGTGATGGTCAACGCCCTGATCACGAGCCTGCTGTGCAAGGCGAGCCCCACGGACGTCCGCATGATCCTGATGGACCTCAAGCGGGTCGAGCTCGCGGGCTATAACGGCCTGCCGCACCTGTACGTGCCCGTCATCACCGAGCCCGAGCGTGCGAAGTCGGCCCTCAAGTGGGCCGTGAACGAGATGGAGAACCGCTATCGGCGGTTCGCCGGGGCTACGGCCCGGAACATCAAGGGCTTCAACGAGACGCGCGTCGACCCTGCTGACCGCATGCCATACATCGTGATCGTCATCGACGAGCTCGCCGACCTGATGATGCGCGAGGGCAAGAACATCGAAGACCCGATCGTCCGCCTGGCGCAGAAGGCACGCGCGACGGGCATCCACATGGTGCTCGCCACCCAGCGCCCCTCGGTCAACGTGGTCACCGGCCTCATCAAGGCGAACTTCCCGAGCCGGATCGCGTTCGCCATGGCGAGCCAGATCGACAGCCGGACCATCCTCGACGCGCCCGGGGCGGAGGACCTGATCGGCCGCGGCGACATGCTCTACCAGCCATCTGACCTGCCGCGCCCCATCCGGCTGCAGGGCGTCTTCGTCGCGGATCCGGAGATCAACCGCATCACCGAGCACTGGCGATCCCAGATTGACGGCGAGCCGCGGTACGACCTCTCGATCATCACGTCCGACGAGGAGTCCTCCGGCAACGTGAGCGAGATGCCCGAGGAAGAGGGCGACCGGCTGCTCATGGATGCCGTTTCGGTGATCCGGGAGTACGATCGTGCCTCGGCGTCCCTGCTGCAGCGGCGCCTCAAGGTCGGGTATGCGCGCGCAGCCCGGATCATTGACCAGCTCGAGGCGCGCGGCTACGTGGGGTCGTTCGACGGCTCGAACGCCCGGATGGTCCTCCGCCGTGACGACGGGGCGACCGCCGATGACGAGGACGGTGCATGACGGCTCGCGACGAGGCACGGAGGGGACGCGCCGAGGGGCGTGACGGTGACCGTGCCTACGCGCCCGAGGCCGGACCCTCGCTCCCGCAGCGCCTGATCGAGGCCCGCGAGCGCAAGGGCGTGGATCTGCTGCGCGCCGAGCGCGAGACCAAGATCCGCGTCAAGTACCTCTCCGCGCTCGAGTCGGGCGAGTACGCCGACCTGCCGGGCGCCGTCTACACGAAGGGCTTCCTGCGCAACTACGCGCTCTATCTGGGGCTCGACCCCGAGGACGTGACACGCCAGTGGAAGCGCGAGCGGGGCGACCTCACGCTCCCGGCCGAGCCCGTGCTCACTGTGCCGCGCCCGCTCGAGGCGCCACGCCAGGGCTTCACCATCTCGCCGGTGGTCATCGTCGCCGCGCTTCTCGTGGTGGTGATCGGCCTGTTCGCGGTCTACATCGGCTCGCAGCTGCTGCGCTACAACAAGCCGCCAACGATCGGCGTCACGGACCCCGCGCAAGCGGTCATCACCGTCCCGGACGGGACGACCTCGTACACGATCCGCGGCACGACCATCGCCGGTGGCACCGTGACGATCACCGACCCCGCGCGCGACCAGCCGTACACGGTTTCCGCCGACGGCGCCGGCCGGTGGTCGACCGACGTCCAGCTCCGCCGTGGCCGGAACGAGTTCGATGTCGCCGCGCTGGATCCCGACACGCACAAGACGTCCGAGACGACCCTCAAGCTCTTCATCACCGTGCCCGTCGTCGTCCTCGAGGCGCCGAACCTGACGGTGACCTCGCCAGCGGACGGATCCCAGTTCTCCAACGGGGCCATCCCGGTCAACGGCACCACGACCAATGCCGCCAAGGTCACCGTGTCCGCGAACAAGGTGACGGGGAGCGGCGCGACGCCATCGACAAAGCCCGCAGCGTCGAGCGCGCCGGCCGCGTCCGGCTCGCCCTTGCCCACGCCGACCGGCACCCCGGACGTCGGCCCGGTCAGTGTTGACGTCGCCTCGGACGGATCGTTCGACTCGCCGCTCAACCTTTCCGCGGGGAAATGGCAGATCTTCGTGACGGCGGTCTCCTCGGACGGGAAGACGACCACGCTGACCCGGCAGGTCTCGATCCAGTACCAGGGCGTCAACCTCGTGGTGACGGTCAAGGGCGCCCGGGCCTGGCTCAAGATCTGGGTGGACGGCGCGCTGTCGCCGGTCACGGGCGCGGCTGGCACCGTCTTCGACCCGGGCAAGGTCCTGACCTTCACCGCGCAGCACTCGGTCGAGGTGCGGACCGGCAAGTCGAGCGCGACGTACTTCACGCTCAACGGCCAGAGCCTCGGGCACATGTCTCCGTTGGGCAACCCGGAGACATGGCTCTTCGCGCCCCCGAACCCGCCGCAGAAGACGAACCGCACCTGACGTGGCCGACCCGCTGGTCGAGCACGCCCGTCGCCTGCAGGACGCCTGCGTTTCGCGCGGGCTGACCGTCGCCACCGCGGAGAGCTGCACGGGCGGGCTCGTCGCCCACCTGATCACCGAGGTGCCGGGCTCGTCGGGGTACCTGCTCGGCGGCGTGGTCGCCTACAGCGATGCGGTCAAGCGGGCGATGCTCGGCGTCCCCGCGACGACCCTCGAGGCGCACGGCGCCGTGTCCGCCCAGGTCGCGGTCGCGATGGCCGAGGGCGTGCGCGAGCGGCTCGGCGCGGATCTTGGCGTTGGCGTGACGGGTGTGGCAGGACCCGACGGCGGGACCGACGCCAAGCCGGTCGGCCTCGTGTACATCGCGGTCGCTGGGAGCCGCGAGCCGCTCGTACGCCGCTGCCTCTGGCCCCACGATCGGGAGGGGAACAAGCGCGCGAGCGCCGAGACCGCGCTCGAGATGCTCATCGAGGCCGCCGAGGCTCGCCCGTGAGCGTGCGTGACAAGACCGCGATTGGTGCCGGGCTCGCACCTGCACGACCTCCGCGCGCGATCGCCCCTGGTGAGCGGATCCACGTCGTCGGCGCGCATGGCGCGGGAGCGTCGGCTGCGGCGCTCCTCGCGGTCTGGGCCGGCGCGGATGTGGACGGGTGCGATCCGGGAGGGCCGAGCCAATACGCGCCCGCGCTCGAAGCGGTCCGCGTGCACGTGGCCTCCGCGCACGACGCGTCCCACGTCCTGGGCCCGCGCCGACCGGCCCGCCTCGCGGTCACCAAGGCGCTGACCGCCATCGACCCCGACAATCCCGAGCTCCACGCAGCCCGTGAGGCGGGCGTGCCGCTCGAGCCCTGGCAGCAGGTCGTCGCCGACGCAGCCCACGGCCGTCTCCTGATGGGCGTTGCCGGCACGCACGGCAAGAGCACCACCTCGGGCTGGCTCGTGCACACGCTCGTGGGCGTCGGCGCTGACCCGGGCGCCTTCGTCGGGGCGCTCCTCCCCGCGGGGATCACCGGGATCGGTGTGGCCGCCACGGCGCGCAAGGGGGCTGGGGAGGCATTCGTCGTGGAGGCGGACGAGTACGCCGGCAACTTCGACCCGTACCTGCCCGCCATCATCGTCCTCACCTCTGCCGAGTGGGACCACCCCGACGTCTTCGCCGATCGCGAGGCGGTGATCAGCGCGTTCGAGGCCTGGATCCGGCGCGCCGCCGAGGGTCGCGCTGCGGACGCTCGCCAGCCGGTGCTGATCGCCAACACCGGTGACGCTGGCGTCGCGACGCTTGTCGGCCGGCTCGCCGACTGGCCCGGGCGTATCGTGCGGACCGCGGTGGACCCGGCGCCCGGCACCGCTGACCTCGCGGCGCACATCGAGGCGGCCGATCCCGACGGCACCGCAATCCGCGTTGAGCTCGACGGCGCGGCGCACGCCGTCCGCCTGACGACCGCGGGCCGCCACAACGTCTCGAACGCCCTGGGCGTCATCGGCGCCTGCCTCGCCGCGGGGCACGCCATCGAGCCCGCGCTCGCCGCGCTCGCCACCTTCCCGGGCGTCGGGCGCCGCCTCGAGTGCAAGGGCGAGGTTGCGGGCGTGATCGTCTACGACGACTACGGCCACCACCCCACCGCGATCCGCGAGACGCTGATGGCCGTCCGCCAGCGTGCCCCGGGACGTCGCGTGTGGGCGGTGTACGAGCCGCTGACGTACCACCGGACCGCCGCGCTGCTCGAGGACTTCGCGGCCGTCCTCGCGACGGCTGACGCGGTGGCCATCGCTGACATCTGGGCGGGCCGCGACACGGACACCACCGTGACCTCGGCGGGCCGGCTGGCACAGGCGGTCACCCGGCACAACCCTGGGATCGCGGTCGCCGCGCCGGGCTCGGTCGAGGACACGGCGCGCTGGCTCTCCCGGGTCGTCGAGGACGGGGACGTCGTGCTCGTCATGGGCGGCGGGCGCTCCTATCGGATCGGCGAGCTGCTCCTCGAGCACCTGGCGCGCCGATGACCCTCGACCATGCCGCAGGCCACGACCTGCTCGAGGCGTTCGCGAGGGCCCGGATCGCCCACGACGGCGACGCCCTCACCGCGCTGTTCAGCCCGGACGCCGAATTCACGCCCGACCCGTTCGCAACACCGATCACCGGCCACAACGGCCTGCGGGCATACTTGCTCGCAGCGGCGGGCGCCGAACGCGGGTACGACCTTGCGATCGAGCGCCACTGGGTCTCGGGTGACACCGTCCTCGCCGCGTGGCACGCAAGCTGGACGCGGAGCGCCGACGCCGCGAAGGTCCGGCAGGCAGGTTTCCTCTCCGCCGAGGTTGGAGGGGACGGGCGCATCGTGCGCCTGCGCGACTGGGCGGTGACCCGCGAGCACCTCGCGGGCTGAAAGGGAACCCCGATGGCGGGCGATGTCTCGTTCGACGTGGTGTCGGACTTCGATGAGCAGGAGCTGCGCAACGCGCTCGACCAGGTCCGGCGCGAGGTCATCCAGCGCTATGACCTCAAGGGCGCGCACGTGGACCTCGTGCAGGAGAAGGAGCGCCTCGTCCTGGTGACCGAGAGCGACATGCACGCGAAGTCGGTCCGGGACCTCATCGAGTCCAAAGCGGTTCGCCGGAACCTCTCGCTCAAGATCTTCGACTGGGGCGAGGTGCTGCCCGCGGGCGGCAACAAGGTGCGCCAGGAGATCGAGCTGCGACGCGGCCTCTCAGACGAGTTGGCGCGCAAGCTCGTCAAGCTGATCCGGGACGAGTTCCCGAAGGTCCAGCCCCGCATCCAGGGCGATGCCGTCCGGGTGGCGGGCAAGAGCAAGGACGAGCTGCAGCGGGTCATCGTGCGCCTCCGGGAGCTCGACGAGTCCGTGCCGCTCCAGTTCGAGAACTACCGGTAGGAGGTCCCCAGTGCCGGGAGCAAAGCACGCCAAGACCGTGATGACCATCGTGGCGGTCGTCGTGATCGCCGGGCTCATCGGCGCCATGATGCTCGGGACGGCCGTCGTTCCCCAGCGCTAGCGCGGCGCAACCCACCACATGCCCCGACGCCGGACGGACCGCCGTCCCCGCCGGACTCAAGGAGGTCGAGATGCCGGACTCCGCGGGCCAGTTCGAGGACCAGCGCAACGACGAGACGACCGAGGTGCCCGCGGTGGCCGCCGATGTCGATCCCGTCGAGCCGGACGAGCCGCTGGTGACCGAGCCCGAGGCGCCGACAGGCGAGGCCGCGGAGCCCGAGGCTCCGGTCGAGCCCGCCGAGGCCGACGCGCCGGCGCCTGCTTTGGAGGACGCCGAGGCTCCTGCCGCCGAGCCTGTCGCCGCCGCCGAGCCCGAGGCCCCCGCCGCCGAAGCCGTGCCGACGCATGACGCCGAGCCCGAGGCACCTGCCGTCGAGGAGGCGCCCGCCGCCGAGCCCGAGGCCCCTGAGGCGACCGAGGACGCCGCGTCCGAGGCCGAGCTCGAGCACGCGCCCGCCGCTGGCGACGACGACGAGCCCGAGGCGATCGACGCCGCTGCCGAGGCCGCCGCCGCTGAGGAGGCTGCCGACGCTGCCGACGCCGCCGCGCCCGTTGCGGCCCCGACCACCGTGGCTGAGCTCGTCGCTGCCACCCTGCGGGCCGCCGGCGTCCGCCTCGCCTTCACCGTGCCGGGCGAGAGCTTCCTGCCGGTCCTCGATGCGCTCCACGCCGCGGGCATCCGCGTCGTCGCCACCCGCCACGAGGGCGCAGCCGCCATGGCCGCCGAGGCGTACGGCCAGCTGACCGGTCGACCCGCCGTGTGTCTGGGAACCCGGGCCGTGGGCGCCGCAAATCTCTCGATCGGTGTCCACACTGCAACCGCCGACTCGACGCCGATGTTCGTCCTCGTGGGCGACGTGGCGCGAAACGTGCGCGGCCGCGAGGCGTTCCAGGAGGTCGACCTCGTCGGCACGATCGGCAAGCTCGCCAAGTGGGCCGGCCGCCTCGAGGATGCCGAGACCGCCGCCGCCACGCTCGAGGCCGCGGCCAAGGCCGTGCTCGAGGGGCGACCGGGCCCCGCGCTGCTCGCCCTGCCCGAGGACGTCCTCGACCTGCCGCTCCCGGACGGGACCCGCGCGCCCGTCGTCCGGCCGCATCCCGAGGCCCCCTCGCTCGCCGATGTCCGCGCCGTCCTCCACGAGCTCGCCGGCGCCGAGCGCCCGGTGATCCTCGCGGGTGCGGGCGTGCTGCGCGCCCGGTGCTCGAACGACCTCGTCCGCCTCGCCGAGCTGCTCCACGTCCCGGTCGTGGCGAGCTGGCGTCGTGGCGATGTGATCCCCAACGACCACCCGCTCTACCTGGGCATGACGGGGTTCGGCAGCCCCAGGGTCGTCCGCGAGCGGATCGCGGCTGCCGACGTGCTCGTCGTGATCGGCTCGCGCCTGTCGGAGCCCACCACCGGGGGCTACACAATCCCGACCGCGGGCCAGCGATGGATCCACATCGACGTGGAGCCTCGCACTGGTGCCGCGGGCGACACCCCGGCACCGGTGCTGTCGGTCCGGTCGGACGCTCGCGCGTTCCTGCGCGCCGCCACGGCGAAGCTCAAGGACGCGGTGCTGCTCGCCGAGCCGCTCGCTGCCCGTGATCGGCACAACGCAGCGGATCGCGCGGCGTTCGAGGCCGCAATCGTCGTGGACCAGCATCCGTGGAGCGGCCCGGGCGTCCACCCCGGGAAGGCGATCGCGGAGCTGCGGCGCCTGCTGCCCGAGGATGCCATCGTGACCACCGATGCCGGCGCGTTCGCCGGCTGGGCCGCCCGCGGCTTCCGGTTCCGGCGGCCGGGCACGTTCCTCGGGCCCACCTCGGGCGCGATGGGCTACGCCTTCCCGGCGGCGCTCGCGGCCGCGGTCGTGCACCGCGAGCGGCGCGTCGTCGCACTGGTCGGGGACGGCGGGATGGGCATGACGCTTGCCGAGATGGAGACGGCCGTTCGCGAGGGCGCCCATGTGGTGGCCCTGGTGTTCGACAACGAGCGCTACGGCATGATCCGCGACCATCAGGAGCGGCGGGGGAGCCCGGCCTCACCCGGGACGGACCTGGGCCCGCTCGACTTCGCGGCGGCAGCCCGCGCGTGCGGTGCGCGCGGTGTGCGTGTGGAGACCGACGCCGCCTTCGAGTCGGCGCTGCGGACCGCGCTCGCGGCCTCGGGCCCGACGCTGATCCACCTGCTCGTGGACCGGCGCTGGGTCAGCGTGGACCAGCCCGCGACCGACGGGGCGTGACCCGCCCGACGCTCCATATGCTCCCCGCCGCGGTCTGGGAGGGGCGCGACCCGCTCGCGCCCTACGCCCCGGCCGCGTACCCGGGCGAGGGGTTCATCCATTGCACCGACGGCGATGACGGCATGGTCGCGACCGCCAATCGTTTCTACGGTGCCGACCCCGCGCCGTTCTTGGTGCTGACGGTGGACCTCGAGGCCACGGGCAGCCCGTGGCGGTTCGACGATCCCGAGTCGCGCTTCCCGCACATCTACGGGACGATCGACCCGGGCGCGGTGCTCGAGGTCCGGCGGATGGTGCGCGACGGTGACGGCGCTTTCACGGGGATCGGTGCGCTTGACGGCTGAGGTTCCGCGCGTCCGCGAGATCCTCGATCGGTTCGACCGCCAGGTCCGCTGCCAGCCGCAGGGCGGCGGCGTGGAGCGTGCCGAGGGCGTGGTTCGGCTGCTCGGCGACGGCTGGCGAGGGGTCACCTGGAGCGGCCTCGGCGGCCTAGATGCGGACGCCGTGATCGCGCGCGAGGTCGAGCGGTTCGCGGGGCTCGGGCCATGGGAGTGGAAGCTCTACGCGCACGACGTGCCGACCGACCTTGGCGAGCGGCTCGCTGCGGCGGGGTTGGCGCGGGGCGCCGAGGAGGCGCTCCTCCTGGGTGAGATCGGTGCCCTCCAGCTCCCAGGGACGCTTCCGACCGGCGTCGAGCTGCGCGACGTCTCGGACGAGCACGGTGTCGCAGTGTTCATGGCGGTCCACGCTGCGGCGTTCGGCGAGCCGCCCGACGATGGCCGCTGGCTGCTCGACGAGGTCCTCGCGGGCCGTCAGGCGGCGGTCATTGCGGTCGCCGGCGACCTCCCGATCTGCGCGGGTCGGGTCGAGTTCTACCCGGGATCGGACTTCGCCGGGCTCTTCGGCGGCGGCACGCTGCCCGGGTGGCGGGGTCGGGGCGTCTTCCGTGCCGTGGTCGCTCGACGGGCGGTGATCGCGGCAGAGCGCGGGTATCGGTGGCTGCAGGTGGACGCGATGCCCGCGAGCCGCCCCATTCTGGAGTCCATGGGCTTCGAGCTTCTCGGGACGACGACGCCGTTCACGCACGCCTGAGGCGAGCCTTGCGGGCTCCCGGACCCAGCGGTCTCAGTCGAACGTTTGCGCCTCGCGGGGGATGAACCACCAGGCGAGCACCGCGGACAGCGCCGTCACGACGATCGCCACGGCGATGGCCATCGCCGAGCTCGTGGCGACGAGCTGCCCGCCGAGCGCCGCGCCGATCGGGTAGCCGAGGAAGTTGATCGACATCGAGACGGCGAACGCGCGCCCGAGCCACGCCGGGTCTGTTCGCCGCTGGCGGAGCGTGAACATCGCCACGTCCATCGGCCCGTTGACGAACCCCTGCAGCGCCACCATCAGCACGATGACCGCGAGGGTGGGGGAGCCCAGCACGAGCAGCCCGGTCGCCGCGTACGCGGCCATGCCCCAGACCAGGATCGGCTTCTCGAGCCCGCTGATCCGCCACCGGCCGGCCAGCAGCGCGCCGATCCCGCCGGTCACGCCCATGACGGCCCACACGCCGCCCACGACGGTCCCGCCGAGGTGGAGCTGGTCGAGCAGGATGACGGGCAGGACGATCGAGATGATCCCGCTGCCCACGTTGAGCACCGCGAGCCCGAATCCGATCCCGAGGAGCGTCTTGTTCGCGACCGTGTAGCGCAGCCCATCCCAGGCGTTGCGCAGGATGCGGCCCTCAGCGCTGGTCGAGCCCGGCGGGTCCTTGACCCCGACGATCACCGCCGCCGCGACCGCGTACAGCGAGGCGATCGCGAGCAGCGTGATCGGCCCGCCAACCGTCTCCACCAGCACCCCGGCGGCCGGCGGCCCGATGAGCGTGGCCACGACATACCCGTTCGAGTCGAGCGCGTTGACCCGCTCCCAGAGGCGCCGCGGGACCATGAGGGGGAACAGCGTCCGCAGCCCGACGTTGGACAGCGGGTGCGTGAGCCCGGCGATCGCGGTGATCCCGACGAGGAGCGCGGGTGTGAGCGCGTGCGTCATGGCGAGCACCGCGACCGCGAGCAGTGACGCGAACGCCACGCACTGGTCCACGATGATCAGCCGGGCACGTCCGTGGCGATCGAGCAGGGCACCAGCGATTGGGCCGATCAGCAGCCCCGGCGTCACGCTCGCGAATGTCACCAGGCCCGCGAGCTCGGGCGAGTGAAACCGCTCGAGCGTGAACAGCACGAGTGCCACGCCGAGCATGCCCGCCGCCACCCGGCTGACGACCATGCCGAGCAGGATCCGCCCCATCATCGGGATGCGGAAGACAGCGCGATACGAGGGCGGGAGGTCGCCTGGGTGCACCCCTCGACGCTATCACCGAGGGCGCCGGGGCGGAGCTACCAGCAAGCGCAGCGCCAGTGCGGCTGGTCGCCATCAAGGACGGTCGAACCGCCCGGCGTCGGCGCCGGCTTGCGTCGCGAGGGCAGACGGCCCGCCGGTTGCGACCCCGATCAGACTTGCGCCCGTCGCACCCACGCAAGCCCGACCAGCGTGATCGCCGCCCCGAGGAGCAGGTAGACGGGCTGGAGCGGCGGGGTCATGCTGAACCCGATGACCGCGATCTCGACGGCCAACCAGACGAGCAGCGCGAGCCCGACGGCGAGCGCGGCCGTCGGCGCGAGCGGGTGGCGCCGCCTCGCCAAGTACGCCGCCACGAGCGGGCCGACGCCGAGGACCGCGAACAGGACGACCCCGGGCAATAGGTAGCTGTCGAACGGCGAGCCCGCGAGCGCAGACACGGGGAGCGGGAGGATCTCGCCCCGCGGCCCGAGCACCAGCGCCGCGCCGCCGGCCAGAGCCCCGACGCTCAGGAGGACCTCGAGGGAGAGGGCTGTCGTCGCGAATCGGCGGTCGGAGGAGCGCGGGAACGTGCTGGCCATTCGATGCCCTCGTCGTCTGCCGCCGTCAGCGCGCTCATCCGGGCGCCGCGGCTCATGGCCAATCTCGAGCCGGGTCTCGTCGGCCGACAGGGCGGGAGGTCACCATCAGCCGGACGCTGGACCGCCCCGACCCGGGCCGCGCGGCGGGGGGTCGGCGGAGGGCGCCTGCTGGCCGTCAGGCCTTCGGCTGGCGCGTCGGCTGGCTGGGCTTCGGCGGGCGCGTTGCCTCGTGCTCCCACGAGTCGGTGATCTGTTTGAACACCTTTGCCATTCGCGGCGTTGAGTCCAGAAACCGCCATCTCGGCGCATTCTGCACTCACGCCTGCACTCACGCCGTGTTCGCAGTGGGCGATCAAGTGGTCGCGGGTCCGCGGCTGGGGCCCTCATGACACCAGCGGACGAAGAACGGTCAGCGGCGTGCTCCACTGCCTGATTGACCCCGACCATGGGACGGACTACGCTGAGGGCAATCCGGCGATGGTGTCCGCCGAGGCGCTGAGCGCCTGAACCGCCCGACACGGGCTGATGGCCCCTGGACTGCAATGGCAGGCCCGGGGCCATGCTTGTGCCCGGAGCGGAGGACGGTGCGTGGACAACGTCTACTTCGTCGCAGCGGCGTGGATGGGGCTGGCGCTCGCCGCGTCCCTCATCTCGATCTGGCTCGGCATCAGCGTCGCCCTGGTCGAGATCCTCGTGGGCGTGCTGGCCGGCAACTTCCTCGGCCTCACGACCAACCCCTGGATCGACTTCTTGGCGGCCTTCGGCTCCGGGCTGCTCACGTTCCTCGCGGGCGCGGAGATCGACCCGGCGTCGCTGCGACGGCACCTCAAGGTCTCCTTGACGGTCGGTGTGGTCTCGTTCGCGCTGCCGTTCGCTGCCGCGTTCGCATTCACCTACTTCGTGGCCGGCTGGAAGCTCCAGGCGGCTGAGATCGCGGGGGTCGCGCTCTCGACCACGTCGGTCGCCGTCGTCTACGCCGTGATGATCGAGTCCGGCCTCGCGGAGGTTGACCTCGGAAAGACGATCCTCGCTGCCTGCTTCGTGACCGACCTCGGCACCGTGCTCGCGCTCGGCGTGCTGTTCGCCGACTTCAACCCGCTCCTGCTCGTCTTCATCGTGGTCACGGCCGTCGCGCTCTGGCTGATGCCGCGCTGGACGCGCT
>Ga0315271_10000333_pt1 | contig 24988 bp, 12 predicted proteins | sample C3_top_MG_FD_204664 | JGI IMG/M metagenome (GOLD analysis project Ga0315271, IMG submission 204664) | Sediment microbial communities from Yellowstone Lake, YNP, Wyoming, USA - C3_top | ecosystem: Environmental > Aquatic > Freshwater > Lake > Sediment | place: USA: Wyoming | collected 2017-08-01
CAGTGCGTTCACGCTTATCGCTCTCTTCTTGACATTCTTTTGCAGCATGAGCTTCTCCGCGGTACCGCCGGCACGGGCGGGGATAGACCAGTGGACAACGAGCGGACCTTACGGCGGCTATGTCGGCACCATGGCCGTGTCTCCGGGCTACGCGACGGACGGAACGGCCTTCGTCGGCGTTGGCGCCGGCAGGGTCTTCAAGACCACGGATGGTGGCATCAGCTGGACAGCCGCCTCTTCCGGCATTGTGGGGTCAGACAGCGTGCAGTCCCTTGCCGTCTCGCCCAACTTCGGCACAGACCATACTCTCTTCGCCGGGCTCAATTCGGGAGGGCTGTTCAAGAGTGTCAATGGTGGAACAGCGTGGACAGCCGTCACGAGCGGCATTCAAGCCTATGACATCCGCGCCATTGCCTTCTCCCCGGCCTTCGCCGCGGACAGAACGGTATTCGCCGCGTCGTACTATGGTCTCTACAAGAGCACGGACGCCGGGACAAGCTGGACCGCGATCACGACGGGCATGTCTGGAAACACCTATGGCACTTATATCTTTGCGCTTGCAGTATCACCGAATTTCGCGAACGACAAGACCGTCTTTGCCGGATCATACTACGGCGATCTGTACAAGACCATCGACGGCGGGACGAATTGGAGCATTCTTGTCTCGGGCACGTCAACTACCCAGTTAGTGAACTCCCTGGCGATCTCGCCGAACTACTCCTCGGACCAGATTGTCTACGCCGGGAAGGGCGACGGGCTCTTCAAGACCGCGGTCGGCGGCTCGGTCTGGACCAAGATCAACTCGGCAGGATACGGCACCGCCGTCAATGCCCTGGCCATAGCGCCGACGTATGGTACCGACAAGACGCTGTATGTCAGCATCGGCACCGCCGTCTGCAAGCTGCAGAACGACGTGACGTGGACCTCGATCGCCACCGGGATATCCGTCCCGCCTGTTAAGGCTTTCGCCATTTCCCCCGACAACGCTCACGACAGCACGATCTTCGCCGGGGCTTATAGCGGGGCGTACAAGAGCACCGACAACGGCACGAACTGGGTCGAAATCAACAGCGGCATCATCAACGCCGACGTGTTCTCTCTTGCCCTGCCTTCAAACTTCCCCAGCGATCCCACCTTCTTTGCAGGTAGTCGGGGACTCGGCGTCCTGAAGAGCGCGGACGGTGGGATGAGCTGGACCGCCTCAAGTTCCGGCCTCCCCAGTGCGGTTTACGGTCAACTGATCCGCGCTCTCGCAGTGTCCCCTGACTACGCGTCGGATCGCACCGTCTTCACCACGACCCTTTACACCGGCGTCTTCAAGAGCACTTCAGGCGGGGCGGGTTGGATCGCAGTGAACAATGGCATCGGCACGACAACCACTGACTTGGCGGTCGACACCCTCGCCATATCCTCGAACTACACGAGCGACCACACCCTCTTTGCCGGGGTGTCCGGGAAGAAGAAGCTCTTCAAGACAACCGATGGTGGGGCGAACTGGACGTCGGTCCTCACGGCGCCCAATCTCCTCCTGAGCCTTGCGATCTCCCCGACCTACGCCTCGGATGCAACAGCATTCGTCGGGACCTACCTCAGCGGTGTCTACAAGACCTCGGACGGGGGAACGACCTGGAACATCGTCAACTCCGGGATAACCGACTTGTCGATAAACTCCCTCGCCTTGTCGCCGGACTATGCCATCGACCAGACGGTCTATGCCGGATCACAGACGAAAGGGATCTTCAAGAGTACGAACGGCGGTTCGACCTGGTCCAACGTGCTCGTGAAGACAGCCGGCCCGACCATACGCTCTCTGGCCATTTCTCCGGACTATGCGAACGACCGGACGGTCATCGCCGGGACCGGTGCTGGTCTCGCAGGGGGTAATTCCGACAGCCTGAATGCGGTCCTCAAGAGTGCCGACGGCGGGCTGACGTGGACCAAGATGAATTCCGGTCTCCCGACCGACCTGATCCATGTCTACCCCACGATTGTTATCTCCCCGAACTACCGGGACGACCATACGCTCTTTGCCGGGACGCAAGGGTACGGCGTCTACAGCTACACGAAACACGCGCCGGTTGCGGCAAACGATCCCTACAGCGTGACGGAAGATACTGTTCTCACCGTGCCCGCTCCGGGAGTTCTCGCCAACGACAGCGACGCGCTCGGACATCCCCTGTCGGCAATTCTGGTCAGCGGTCCGACTCGCGGCATGGCAACTTTGAACAGCGACGGTTCCTTTACCTACACGCCAAACGCGAATTACAACGGTTTCGATAGCTTCAATTACCGGGCCAATGATGGTCTTGCCGATTCCAACATCGCCACGGTTGCCATCACGGTGGCATCGACGAAGTCTACGCCGGACATCACTTGGGGTAATCCCGCGGATATCGTCTACGGGACGGCCCTGGGCGATACGCAGCTCAACGCCACCAGCTCGGTGCCGGGCACGTTCACCTACACGCCGCCGGCCGGTACGGTGCTAAATGCCGGTTCTAACCAGATCGTGACAGCTACCTTTACCCCTTCCGACACGGTCAACTACAACGGTGCCACCGCGACTGTTGCCATCAACGTCCTCAAGGCCACGCCGGCCATCACCTGGGGCAACCCGGCAGATATCGTCTACGGGACGGCCCTGAGTACCACGCAGCTCAACGCCACCAGTTCGGTGCCGGGCACGTTCATCTACACGCCGCCGGTCGGTACGGTGCTGAATGCCGGCCCCGACCAGACGTTGACGGCGAGCTTCACCCCTTCAGATACAGCGAACTTCAACAGTGCCACCGCGACCGTCGCCACCAATGTTCTCAAGGCCACGCCAGTCATCACCTGGAGCTATCCCCTGGACATCGTCTACGGGATGGCCTTGAACGCCGTGCAGCTCAATGCCACGAGTTCGGTGCCGGGGGGATTCACCTACACCCCGCCGGCCGGTACGGTTCTAAATGCCGGTTCCAACCAGACGCTGACCGCCACCTTTACCCCGTCTGATAGCGGCAATTACAGCGGCGCCACGGCGAGCGTTGCGATCAACGTCTGGAAGGCGACGTTGGGGATTGATGGGTGGACGACTAAGGGGCCGATGGGCGGGGCGATCACTGCTCTTGCTTTATCACCGGACTTCGCAACGGACCGCACAATCTTCGCCGGGGCCACGGGAGCCAGGGTCTACAAGTCCACGGATGGTGGGGCTACCTGGAAAGTGATGAGCAGCGGGATCAACTCCAGGGACTATTCTGTCCTCGCATTTGCCGTATCCCCGAACTACGCTCTTGATAGAACTGTATTTGCGGGGGCCAACGACGGCAAGATCTACAAGACGACGGACGGCGGATTGAATTGGACCTACTTGTATTCAGGTTCAGATGTCCGCTCATTTGCGATATCGCCGAATTACGCCGCTGACCAGACGATCTTCGCCGGAACCTACAACGGGGTCTATAAGAGCGTCAACGGAGGGTCAACGTGGGCATTGGCCAACACTGGCCTTCCCTCCGGGAATAACTACATGTGCTTCCTTGCCCTGTCTCCCAGCTTCGCATCAGACAACACGCTGTACGTCGGGGGACTCCAAACAGGCGGGGTTTACAAGAGCATTACCGGCGGGACAAGCTGGACCGCTTACAACTCGGGCATAACCATTTCAAGCATCAAGTCTGTTGTTGTCTCGCAGGACTCGACAGTCTACGTCGGCGCGAGCGCCGGGATCTACAAGTATGACGGCGGAGCGTGGACCAAGATCAGCACATCCGGAATGTCCAATGTCGCATCCCTTGCGGTATCTCCCAATTTCAGCATCGACAAGACGCTCTACGCCGGAACAGCCTCTTCCGGAATGTTCAAGACCACGGACAGCGGGTCAACCTGGACGGCGGCAAATTCCGGCGTCTCGGATCTGAATGTTAAAGCGGTCGTTATCTCTCCGACCTATCAGAACGACATGACGGTCTACGCCGGCATGTCTGCGGCCGGGATAACCAGAAGTACTGACGGTGGTGCAAGCTGGGTCCCAAGCAACGCGGGGATCATCAGCACCACCTTCAGTTCTCTCGCCGTCTCTCCGAACTTTGCCGCCGACAAGACCAGCTTTGCGGCAGGCAGCGCTGGTATCTACAAGACCTCTGACGGCGGTGCAACTTGGGGCACGGTCAACACGGGGCTCACCGAATTCTCGATAAATTCTCTCGCTATATCCCCTGATTACGCTGGCGACCATACCGTCTTCGCTAGCAGTTACAGCAACGTCTACAAAACCATAGACTCCGGTGCGAACTGGATCACCGTCAACACGGGCCTGACCCCGGATGCTCTCGCTATATCCCCTGATTACGCTCACGACCGAACAGTCTTTGCGGCTTCTTACGCCGCTTCCGGCAAGGGCGTCTACAAGACAACCGATGGCGGGTCAAGTTGGAGTTTGGTACTCTCCTTGGCAACCTCCAGCAACTGTCTTGCCGTCTCCCCGAACTACGCCTCGGACCACACGGTGTACGTCGGGACGTCCAGCCTCGGGGTGTACAGGACCACGAACGGTGGGACCAGCTGGTCCCAGGTGAATTCAGGGATCTCCGGCACGGAAGTAACGTCTCTCGCCATCTCGCCGAACTACGCCGCCGACAATACAGTCTATGCGGGAACCTTCTATTATTCGCTCTTCAAGTCCACGAATGCGGGGGCGAGCTGGACCGCGTCCTATTCCGGCATACCCAACCGGACCATCAACTCCATCTCCCTGTCTCCAGACTTTGCGAACGACAAGACGCTTCTTGTCGCGACAGGCGTTGGCCCCCATGGCGGGGCGGGCAATACAGGGGTCTTCAAGAGCAGGGACTCCGGCACAACTTGGGCCGCAATGAATTCAGGCCTGCCGGCGAATGTGTCCGGGTGGTCGCTCGTAGTAGCGGTATCGCCAACTTACGCGGCCGATGGGACGGTCTTCGCTGGAACACAATTCTACGGTGTCTATACGTACATGCCCGGCATCACCTGGAGCAATCCGGCGGACATCATCTACGGGACGGCTTTGGACGCTGCGCAACTCAACGCCAGTTGCTCGGTGCCGGGGACCTTCACCTACGCGCCGTCGGCCGGTACGGTGCTGAACGCCGGCTCCGGCCAGACGTTGACGGCCACCTTCACCCCGTCTGATGCGGCCAACTACAACGGCGCCACGGCGAGCGTTGCCATCAACGTCTCGAAGGCGACGCCGGCCATCGCCTGGGGCAATCCGGCGGACATCGTCTACGGGACGGCCTTGGGCGCTGCGCAGCTCAATGCCACCAGCTCGGTGCCGGGGGCATTCGCCTACACCCCGTCGGCCGGTACGGTGCTGAACGCCGGCTCCAGCCAGACGTTGACGGCCACCTTCACCCCGTCTGACACTGCCAATTACAACGGCGCCACGGCGAGCGTTGCCATCAACGTCTCCAAGACGACGCCAGCCATTACTTGGAGCAATCCGGCGGACATCGTTTTCGGGACGGCCTTGGGAGCGACGCAGCTCAATGCTACCAGTCCGGCCCCGGGGACCTTCACCTACACCCCGTCGGCCGGTACGGTGCTGAATGCCGGCTCCGGCCAGATCTTGACGGCCACGTTCACCCCGTCTGATGCGGCCAACTACAACGGCGCCACGGCGAGCGTTGCCATTAACGTCTCGAAGGCGACGCCGGTCATCACCTGGGGCAATCCGGCGGACATCGTCTACGGGACGGCCTTGGGCGCGACGCAGCTCAATGCCACCGGCTCGGTGCCGGGGGCATTCACCTACACCCCGTCGGCCGGCACGGTGCTGAATGCCGGCTCCGGCCAGACGTTGACGGCCAACTACACTCCGTCTGATACGGCCAATTACAACGACGCCACCGTGAGCGTTGCCATCAACGTCCTGAAGGCGACGCCAGCCATTACCTGGAGCAATCCGCCGGACATCGTCTACGGGACGGCCTTGGGCGGAGCGCAACTCAATGCCACCAGTTCGGCGCCGGGGGCATTCACCTACGCGCCGTCGGCCGGTACGGTGCTGAATGCCGGATCCGGCCAGACGTTGACGGCCACCTTCACTCCGTCTGACGCGGCCAATTACAACGGCGCCACGGCGAGCGTCGCCATCAACGTTTCGAAGTCGACGCCGGCCATCACCTGGAGCAACCCGGCGGACATCATCTACGGGACGGCCTTGGGCGGAGCGCAGCTCAATGCCACCAGCTCGGCGCCGGGGGCATTCACCTACACCCCGTCGGCCGGTACGGTGCTGAATGCCGGATCCGGCCAGACTTTGAGGGCCACCTTCACCCCGTCTGATGCGGCCAACTACGACGGCGCCACGGCGAGCGTTGCCATCAATGTCTCGAAGGCCACGCCGGCCATCACCTGGGGCAATCCGGAAGATATCGTTTACGGGACGGCCTTGGGCGCTGCGCAGCTCAATGCCAGCAGCTCGGTGCCGGGGGCATTCACCTACACTCCGTCGGCCGGCACGGTGCTGAATGCCGGCTCCGGCCAGGCCTTGACGGCCACCTTCAGCCCGTCTGACACGGCCAATTACAACGGCGCCACGGCGAGCGTTGCCATCAACGTCCTCAAGAAGGGCCAGACAATCAGCTTCGGGCCGCTGGGGAACAAGACCTACGGGAACCCGGACTTCACGGTGAGCGCCACGGCGGACTCGGGCTTGCCGGTCAGCTTCACGGCCGCGGGGAGCTGCACGATCGCGGGCAACACGGTACACCTTGCCGGGGCGGGGACCTGCACCGTGACGGCGCATCAGCCGGGGGATGCAAACCACAATGCCGCGTCGGATATAGCGCAGGGATTCACCATCACCAAGGGCACGCCGACGCTGACCTGGGCCAACCCGGCGGATATCGTCTACGGCACGGCGCTTGGAGCCACACAGCTTAACGCCACAGCCAACGTTCTCGGCGCGTTCGCATATGCGCCGGCCGCAGGCACGGTGCTTAATGCCGGCTCCGGCCAGACCCTGTCGGTGACCTTCACGCCCACGGATGCGGCAAACTATACATTCGTTTCCGGGAGCGTCGTCATCAACGTCCTCAAGAAAGGCCAGGCGATCAGCTTCGGGCCGCTGGGGAACAAGACCTACGGGAACCCAGACTTCACCGTGAACGCCACGGCGGACTCGGGCCTGCCGGTCACCTTCACGGCAGTAGGGAGCTGTACGGTTTCGGGCAACACGGTACACCTTGTCGCGGCGGGCACCTGCACCGTGACGGCGCATCAGCCGGGCAACGCAAACTTTAGCGCAGCCCCGGACGTTCCTCAGAGTTTCACGGTCTTTGCTCCTCCCGTTGACCTGACGGAAACCACGGTGAACAAGCCCCCAGCGACGGCCGCCTGGGGAGAAAGCTTCTCGGTGACTGATACGGTCCTGAACCGCGGATCCGCTCTCGCAGCTCTATCCACCACGCGGTACTATATTTCGTCGACGCCGGCCAGAACAGTCGGCTCCCTGCTCCTGACGGGCACCCGGTCGGTGGCCGCGCTTGCGGCGGGGGCAACGAGCAAGGGAACAGTGAACGTCATGGTCCCGATCGGAGCAATTCCAGCTTCCTACTATCTGTTGGCATGCGCCGATGACCTGAATGTGGTGGCCGAGAGCGACGAGAGCAACAACTGCATCGCCTCGACGACCCAGGTGAAAGTGACGGCCCCGGATCTCGTCGAAAAATCGATCACCAACCCGCCGACCACAATCAGTCGCGGCAGCAAGTTCTCCGTTACCGACGTTGCGGGTAATATCGGCACCGCCACCTCTGGCAAAAGCACAATGACGCGTTACTATCTGTCGACGCAGCCGACAACAAATTCCGGCGCCACGCTGTTGACCGGCACGCGTACCGTGTCGGCCGTGGCGGCCGGTGCCACGTCGAGTGGCACGACTCAGGTGACGGTGCCGACATCGACAACGGTGGGAACCTACTATCTGCGCGCCTGCACCGACGACACGAATCTCGTGTCCGAGAGCGATGAGGCCAACAACTGCTTGGGATCAACGAAAACGGTCGTGGTGAAGTAGCCAAGACCCGCAGAAGACAGGTGAATATGAGTGGAGCCCCTCCTGGGTTCCGCTCATGTTTTCAGCAACCGGCCAGGCAGTGGGGGACGCCGCCTCGGGCAGCAGGATGATTCGCGCGGGACGTCGGCGTGGCGCTGCTCGATGAGAACAAGCTCGAAGGCGAGCAGGCGGTCGACGTGACGATCGTGCGTCGCGCGCTCGAGGGGCCGATCCGTCAGATCGTGATCAACGCCGGCGTCGACATGTACTGAACGGGTCGCGGCCCGAGCGCCGCGGTTCGAACTTCAAGGAGGGGCGGGTTCCCGGAAACGGGGGCCCGCCTTTTTGTTTATGCGACCGCGACGCAGCCACTGCCGGGTGGATGAGGCCCAACAGGGCCATGTCTCGGGGCCTTGTCGGCTGGAGTTCGGGAGCAACTTCCCGGAATTGCTGATCGGTCATCCAGTTCGAATTCCAGCCATCCATTCTTGCCCATCGTCATACCCGCACAGATTGACCTGCTGGGTGAAATTCATGACAAGGCGCATCCCGCAGCGCACGCCTTGTATCCAGTCCCTGTCGCGCTCTCGATGCCGACTGTCACCGTCCTGTCCGAGATCGAGGTCCGGGTCAATGCATTGACAAAGCACTGCCTTACCTAAAGAATCGCCTCCATTGTGAGAGAAAGCGCCTCTTTAGATCGGATATTCTGGTTGGAGATCAAACGACCATGAAGATTCAAAAATATGTATATCTTGCCCTGGTTGTCGTGGTTCTGGCTTACCTGGCCGTTCTCTGTATTTTCCCTGTCCGGTCGAATGATCTGTTTCTCTATCTTGAAATCGGCCGACGGTATTTTGCTCCCGAAGGTCTGCCCAAGACGGACATATTCCTGTTTACTGGAGCAGATGCGCAATTTGAGTATCATCACGAACTCGGGTCCATGATCTTTTTTTACATCCTGTATCATCTCGGCGGGTTTAATGCACTGATCTTTGCCAAAGCCGCGTTTTTCCTTCTGATGGGAAGCCTGCCCCTGTGGGTCGCACGAAAACTCGACGATCGGCGATTTTCGTATGTTCTGCCGGTTTTCATGTTATTTGCGATTTATGCCGCCTCTGGCCGACTAATCGAGCGTGGATCAATGTTTTCCGATCTGTTTTCAACGCTGGTCCTGAGTTTGATTATAGTCATCAGGGCAAAGGTCACCGGCAGCGACTTCTACAAAATGTGCATTCCCGTTGTTTTTCTGGTGTGGGTCAATTTCCATGCCGGGTTTGTCGTCGGATTCATGTTGCTGCTGGCGTGGTTTGTTGCCGAAGCGTTTCAGTACGGTGTTTGTGACAGTTCGGGAAAGGCATGTCAGAAAGACGAAATGTACTCGGTGCTGAAAACGATCGGTGCATCGATTGTTCTGGGGCTCATCAATCCACGTGGGGTGTACGCGTATCTGCTGCCGTTGAGAATAATGGTAAACGAAATGTTGCGCCCCTCCGTTAAATATACCTACGAATTATTGCCTCCCTGGGCGAACGAATTCAGGAATACGCCTGAGATCCAGGTTTTTCTCGGGGTGATGCTCGCGTGCTTTCTCCTTCTTGCTGTTGCGATAGGGAGGATTATAAAAAAAAGAAAATATCGAGATCTGCCGGTATTTGAGATCGCGTGCTTTTGTGTTTTCGCCGTACTTGGATTGAGCATGGTCAGGTTTGTAAACACTGTTTCTTTCGGGCTGGCGGTCCTCGTTGCGGCGCTGCTGGTAAATAACAATCTGCTGATGAATGACGAAATGATCTGGACACCGTGGTCACGAATGTTGTTCCCCACTGCGGCACTGGCGGGGATGGTGCTGTTTTCCGTTACCGATGTCGTCAAAGGCGTTGGTTCTTCACGGGGGAAAAGGCTGATCGGCCTGGGCTTAGACCAGTCGAACAAGCCGGAAAGAGCATGCGATTTCATTGAAAATAACGGTATCAACGTGAACATCTTCAATCACGATGAATTCGGCGGCTATATTATCTGGAGGTGGCAGGGCAAGACTAAAGTGTTCATCCATGGTTTTGTCAATGATCAGGAGTATTTCGTAAAAAATTATCTGGGGATTGATCAACCCGGAAAAGATTTCAACAGAATCGTTCGGACGTATAACATCGGCGCATTTCTAGTAAAAACTCTGTTTCTTTCCGGGGCAAATGGTCCGGATTATTACAGAAAACTGCTGTCGAGCCCTGACTGGCATCTTGTCTATATGGATCCCGTAGCGATGTTGTTTGTGAAGGATATTCCTGAAAACAGGGAAGTAATTAAGAAATACTCGTCGCGCGTTTCGAAGCATTGACAAGACGGGGAGCAGGCTGTTCAGAGCTGTTCGGTCGGCGGCATGGCGCTGCTGCGCTGCGTGGCGGCGCAGCCTCACAGGAGAACTCTCGAAACGGTTCCGGATTTCCCTCACCCGGGCATGCTGCAGCGGCACGGCGCAGGCTCAGAAATTGTACCCGCCCCTGATGTACAAGCCTTCGTTGTCATCCTTGCCGCGGGCGTACTCCAGGTTCCCCACAAGGCCGTCCTTCGGCTTGTAGATGAACTGGATTCCCACGCCGTAGGACGGGTAGAGGTTCGCGCTGTCCGAGCAGGTCTCGCCGTTTCCGTAGAGACAGGACACGCCCGCGAAGAGGGTGGCGCCCCAGCGCTTTGCGAGATGCAGCCGCTCCTCGAATTCGAGCGAGGAGGCGTTTTCGCCGAGATACTGACCGCTCTTGTAGCCCCGGACCGTGGGGGAGGCTTGCGCCTCGAGCGGCGCGCCGACCGTCCAATTGTTGTACTGGCGGACCGCCAGCACGTGGCCGCCGCCGTGCCCCCAGAAGCCCCGCAGGTCCAATCGGTACACATCGTAGTTATCGTCGCCGCCCAGCCATTCGCGGTAGGCGAAGTTATTCAAGTTCGCGAAATAACCCCGCGTCGGGCTGTTGTCGTTGTCCCGCGTGTCGTTCTGGACGGAGATGCCGATGCCGCCGGACTTCAGCCCCGTGATACCCATTCCTTCGAGGAGTTCGTCGTCGGCCGCGGTCTGCCCGACGACCTGGTAGTTCGAGAACACCACCTGGGGACCCACGAGCCAGTTTCCCGAGGTGCGGTAGATGTAGCTGCCGTTGAGGCTGATGGCATCCTCCACGTTCTTGAGGGGAATGCCGGTGCCGAGGTAGTCTTCGTAATCGTTGAGGACGCGGCCGCCCTTCAAGGACAAGTTCAAGCGGTGGCGGTCTTCCCCGAAGGAAGTTTTTCCGGACAGGGCCAGCAGCGTCGAGTCCGTCGTGGTGTGCTGGGCGGAGACGCTGAACTTCGACGCATTCGACTTCTCGTCGAAGTGGTGGATGAGGGCTGCCCCCAGGCCGTACACGGTGCCGAGCTTCGGGTTCGAAGAAACGAGCGGCATCACGATCCAGGGGGATTCACGCTTCACCGTACCGCTTGCCGCCGCGGCGCCGCCCGTGCCGGCCGTGCCGGCCTGCCGCTGCTCGCCGTCGACCTGGCCGGGGATCTTGCCCGCCTCCGTCTTCTTGCCCGAGCCTGTGCTCATACAGCCGTTTGCGACGATCACCGTCGCGAGGAGCGCCAATCCGAAGCGAAAAAACTTTCCCATGATTACCATACCTCTCTTTCATGAATACACTCGAGCATTGGCAAGATCAAATGTAGCACTCTCCAATTCAGCCACGATTCCGAACCATCTTTGGTAGTTGATCCTTCGATAGGAGGATGTTCACGCCTTCAGACGCCCAAGTCAAGGATCGGCCGGGTGGAGACCGGGAGCAGAGACCCCGGGAACCAGGAGAGTCACCATTGGCGACGGTGGCGCAGCCACTCCCCGGTGGTGGGGCCGCCGGTGCGTAACTTCCGGATGCTGCTCTAGGGCTTTGCGCCGGGAGGTACAGAAGGTGGGCTAAAAGCTGTGCTATATTCGTCGCTCCGCTGAATCGGCTGAGGTGGGATGCAGATCGGCGGGGAGAGTTCGCATTCGCAACGCGGAGGTCAGGGATCCGCTGATGCCCGAAGTGCCCGGTCTGGTGGAGTCCCGGCGTGCCGCCTCGTTCTGGTCGTGGACCGCGGGTCTGTCCCTGGCGGTGGCGGTCGTCTCCCTGGTCTGGATCACCGCTTGCGTGATGGGAACCCGTGAAATCACCTGGGACGACAACTACATCTCCTACATCTACAGCCGGAACCTGGCCCAGGGGCATGGCCTGCGCTACAACGCGGCGGACCCCGCGCCGACAGAGGGGGTTTCCAGCCTCTCCCACGTGCTGCTCGTGGCGTTGACCGACCGGCTGGGGGTCGACCCCCTGGCGGCGAGCCGGGGTGCGAGCCTTCTCTTCTTCGTGCTCATCCCCCTCCTGGTCGGCCTCCCGCTGGCGCGGCTGCTCGAGATGTCCGCGGTCACGGCGCTCGCCGTCTGTTACGCCGGCCAGATCCTGTACTTCCTCTCCGTGGATTCTCTCTACAACCTCGTCCTCGGCATGGAGACGATCATCTTCATGGGAGGGTTGGCCGCCCTGGCCGGTTGGTCGATCGGGGAGTTCGATCTCGGAGGGGCGACGCCCCGATCCCCTCTCTGGCGCACCGTTTCCGGATGTCTGGCGACGATCCTTGTGGTCTTCGGCCGGCCCGAGGGACCCTTTTTGGTTGTCCTCACGCTGGGAATCGTCTTTCTGGCCAATCGTATGCTTTTTCCGGGGCGGGTCCGCCGGACGGACCGTTCGTTTCTCGCGGTGGCCGCGTTTGCGGCTCTATTGATCGCCGCCTATTTTCTGTGGAAGCTGACCTATTTCGGATTTCTCCTGCCCAATCCTTACTACGTCAAATCCCAAGGCGCCTCCATGGGTGGGAGGTTATATTCGTTTTATTCGTTTTACGTCGAATCCCACCGCGCCATCATGGGTGCGAAGAACACGTGGCTCCCGGGGTGGCGCTTCACCAAGACGTTTCTCGGCCTGATCTGGCCCTGGATGGCCGCTGGAATCCCGCTTTTCCTCCTCTCCGGGGGTTCCCGCGCCGCGCGAAAAGCCCTCCTGGCGGCGGCTATTCCGGGGGCGGTCATGGTCCTGGCGTACGCGAAAGCGATCCATGAAATGGCTTTTTGGCACCGCTATGAGTTCCCCTACCTCGTCTATCTGCACCTCCTGCTGGCGGGTTTGGCGTGCCTCGCTGCGAAGCGCCTGCGCGTGCTGCCTCTGGTGGTTGTCGCCACGGCCGTTCTCTGGGTCACTTCCCTTCCCGTCGACAAGATGCCGCTCCGAAAGAACCCGCTGACCTTCCTGAAAGTCCAGGTCGGGCTTTCAAAGAACGTCCTGGTGCAGATCGGCAAGGATCTTGCCAGGACCGGCCTCGGTCAGCGGGCGACGATTGCCCTGGGCGCGGCCGGGGCCATACCTTATTTCAGCGGCTTTCGCGCGATCGACGAGGCCGGGCTCAACAACAATTATCTCTCCGGCAGGACCGCGCACACGGTCGCCGAGGTCTGGGGCTACATCGACAGCTTCAAGCCCGACGTCATCCTGTCCACTTCGCCGCCGGCCACGCCGGGCGTACCGGTGGATCAGGATGACCCCGTCCTCGGCGCGCCGGCTTTCGCCCCGTTTTTTCGCGGCGAATTCGACAGCGAAGCTCCGCAATTCACGGTTCGCGGGAAGTTCATGGAGTCCATGCGCCGGGAGATGATCCTGCTGCGCGATCATTACACCTTCGGGGCGGCCTACGCGGGGGACAGCGGCTGGTTGTTCCTGTATGTCCGACGGGATTCCCCCTATCGGACGTCCATCCAACAGGTCCTTCAGGCCTCTTTCGCGACAGACCGGAAGACTGACCTGCGCGCTGTCTTCATCAACGACCCGCGGCGACTCGGCGAGACCATGTGACAACCCTCCCCTCGCTTTAACGACCAGTCGGAACCCCGCGTTCCGTATTAGAGCAGCTCCAGGAGAGCCGCCATCTCGTTGCGCAGCTCGGTGAGTCCTTTCCCCTTCTTGCTGGAAACCCACGCGACTGCCTCTGGGGCCAGGCCCAGGGCGGCAGCCACATCCCGGCGCCGGGCGACCTGGCGACCTGGTTTTACCTGGTCCGCCTTGGTGGCGACGAGGCGATAGGGCACGCGCACGTGGTGGAGCCAATCGAGCATCTGCTGGTCCAGCCTCGTGGGCCCCACCTCAGCGTCTACCAGCACAAAGACCCCGCGCAGGGTGGGGCGCCCGAGAAGATAGCCCTCGATCATGGACTGCCAAGTGTCTGTTTCGGCCCGAGGACCGGCCGCATAGCCGTAGCCCGGCAGGTCCACGATCCAGCGATCCGGGCCGGTCAGGAAGACGTTGATGAGCCGCGTGCGGCCCGGGGTCCTCGAGACGCGCGCCAGCTGCGGCTGGCTGGTCAGCGCGTTCAGCAGCGAGCTCTTGCCCACGTTGGAGCGGCCTACCAGGGCCACCTCCGCGTGACAGGCCCCGAGCTGCTTCGCGTCGGGCACGGAGGTGAGAAAACGGGCGTGACGCAACAGGTGGAGCATGTCCTACTCGTTCCTCATCGCCGCACATCCTTTCGCTGTCTCGCCAAACCTTGTGGCGGAAGGATACTCACGCTGTCGGGGGACGAAGTCAAGGCGCTGGCGGCCCTGGTGGTTCTTTATTCTCCTTGATCGCCACAGACACCCGACCTCATTGAGAGAAGGTCGCAAGGAAATTCAGGCCGTTCGTGATGATGTCGCCTGTTTCACCGCACCGCCCCGGACCGGGCTTACGCTTCTGCTGGAGTGCCCTGCATGGATCGCAGGGTAATAAGGGTGATTTCGCCGGGGCAGTTGAACCGCAGGGGCACACCCGAGGCCCCCGCTCCCCGATTGGTGTAGCCTTGCATACCATTGACCCGCCACCGACCCTCGGCGGTATGCCGGGGCGCCCGGCTGTTGGTGATAAGCGGACCACGGCCTGGCAGCCGAATCTGGCCGCCGTGGGTGTGGCCGCACAGGTACAACCCCGGGCTGTACGCCGAAGCCGCGCCGCAGGCCTCGGGGGAGTGGGCCAGCAAGATGCTGCAGTCGTGCGCAGCCACCTTGCGGAAAGCCAGGTCCAGATCCTCGGCCCTGTAGTAATGGGGGTCGTCGATGCCGACGATCCACAGCTGTTGGCCGTCCTTTTCCAGCCGCCAGGAATCGTTGACCAGCATGAGCAGGCCGGCCTCCTCGAAATCCGGCAACATTTCAATGCAATCATGGTTGCCCAGCACACCGAACATGCCGTAAGGTGCGGAAATATTGGCCAACAGGAGCTGCAGTAGTCGCAGGGACGGGGCCGCGGGGCCATACAGCTCCATGCGCACATCGCCACCGATCAGGCAGAGGTCATAGGCGAGAGGCCTGACCTTCTCGATGATCGCCTCGGTCAACCCTGGAAGCCCGTCCAGATGGAGGTCGGAGAGAAAGAGGATGCGGAAGCCGTCGAAGGCCGGCGGCAGGCAGGCCAGGGGGAACTCCTGCTCAACCACCTGGAGTGCGAGGACATTGCGTTGCCCCCGGTGGTTCAGCCCCACGGCCGCGAATACCGTCGTAAGGAAGAGCCGGTGATAGAGAAGATCGGGAAAATGGAGGAGGACGTGATAGCGCGCCAGTGGCGTGTGGCAGGAGTGCCATTCCTTGAGCCGCACCCGAGAGCGAACGATGCGGGGATAGTTGGCCATGGACGGCCGGAAGAGCAGGAGCTTCCAGAAACGGGCTCCGACCAGGGCCAGGGGCATGAAAACAGCCACGGCGCCAACCGGCGCCCACCAGGCAAGGTCCAACGTCGCGCCAAGATACCACGCCGGGCAGAGTCCCTCGAAGAACTGGTCAAACACGGCCACCGTGGCACCGCTCGCCAGTCCAACCCGGCGTTTCACGAAACTGGTGCAGAGGTCGCCGACGACGACGAGCAGCGCGGCCAGGCCGGCCTGCTCCCACCGTACGCCTAACAGGGGAAAGACCAGGCTGCCGCCGGTCAGGGTCGCCAGAACCCCCCGCAGGGTCTTGTGGGGTCCGAACAGGGGCCGTCCATCAAACCAGTTGATGCCGCCGTCCATCGGGCGGCCGAAGCGGTCGGCAGTAAGCAGGCTGGCCAGGGGCGGCAGCAGGTTGGCCCAGAGCAGGAAACCGGCTATGCGCAGAAGATCAATCATCAGAAGGGTCTTGTCGCGAAAAGACCGTAGTAGCCGTCACCGGCTTCCGGCGCGAGCTGCCAGCCCTGGTAAGGCTCGGTGAACACATAGCTGCTGGCGATGCCGATTGCCGCCCCCGCGAGGACATCCCGGACGTAGTGTCTGTCGGCTTCGACGCGACTGTAGCCCACGAAGGAGGCGAGGGCATACATCGGCAGCCCGTACTCCCGACCATAGCGCTTGCGAACGAACTCGGCGGCGGAGAACGAGATCGACGTGTGCCCGGACGGGAACGATTGGCTGCCGCCGTCGGGACGCTCGGCGTTGACCGTGTACTTGAGCGTAAAGGTTACCCCCAGGGTGAGTGCCGCGGCCTCGGTGTACTGGAGCGCGCCATCGCCATCGCGGTGGTAGGCGGTCATGCCGTACGCCGTGGCCGGCAGAGCGAACTGGAGAATGTTGCCGGCGAGTTCGATGACGTCGTGGGCCTGAGCGTTGCCGGGCACGGCCAGGAAGAGAAGAAGACCAAGAGCGAACGTCCTGGCGTCGCGCATGTGTTCAGAACGATAGCATCACACCCGCTCCGGGTGCAACGCCAGAGTCCGGCTGCTCTCGAAGCTCGGCAAAGGCAGGATGTCGGTCATGGCGAAGGCTGGGCCGCCGCTGTATTATTCTGCATTGTGCTGTCGCTGCCGGCTGGTGTAGCATTCGAACAATTCAAGAAGCGAAGCCGATGCGGGGTGTGCGATGACATGGCGCCACGAAAATCACGGATTCCCTTCGCTGCGGTCGGAGGTGGAAGCCCTTTTTAGCGACGTTCTGGGACGCGGCCGCCCCCGATCGGCTGCGTCAGCCCACTGGCAACCCTCGCTCGATCTGATCGAAGAGTCTGGCTTGTACGTCATCGAGTCGGACATGCCGGGCGTGAGGCTGCAGGATCTGAGCATCTCCGTCGCGGGGCGGCGGCTGACCCTGAGCGGCAGGCGAGAGATAGTCCGCGACTTTTCCGCTGCGCGCATCCGTGTGCGTGAGCGCTGGTCCGGCGTGTTCAGCCGCAGCATCGACCTGCCGGGTTCGGTCGACGGGGAGCATTTGACAGCCACGCTGCACGAGGGGATTCTGCGTATCGTGCTGCCGCGGCACAGGACGCTGCCGTGAGCGACACGGTGACTGCAGCCTCGCCCCTGACCCCGGAGCAACTGACACCGGCAATCGACCCGGGGCGGCTGAAATTCGAAACCACCGCCGAGCTGGAGGGCGAGGGCGGCCAGCTGGGGGCCGAGCGGGCACTCGCCGCGATGCGGCTGGGCATCCGGCTGCGCACACCGGGTTACAACGTCTTTCTCGCCGGTCTGGAGGGGCGGGGCCGCGAGGAGCGGATTCGCGACGTGGTCCGCCGCGAGGCGGGCACGTTGCCCCCGCCTCCAGATATCCTCTACGTCCACAACTTCGACGACCCCGACCGTCCGCTCGTGCTCACCGTGCCGGCAGGGAAGGGGCGGCATCTGCGTCAGGCGATGGACGACCTGGTCGCGACGTTGCGGCGCCGCATCCCCGAGGCACTCAAGAAAGAGGGCTTTGAGCGCGAAAAGGCGCAGATCACCGCGAACTTCGACCGTGAGGTCAAGGAGCTCTTCCAACGCTTCCAGGAGGCGGTCCGCGCGAAGGGGGTTCTCGTACGGATGGTCGAAGAGGGGCAGCTCGCGTTCATACCGTTCAAGGAGGACGGCGAGCCGGTCGAGGGCCCGGAGCAGTTCGAGGCGCTCTCGGACGAGCGCAAGAAACTTTTAGCGGATGGTCGCGAGGAGGTCCAGCGACTTGCACGGGAGTTCATCAAGGATCAGCAGGAAATCGCCCGCAAAGTCCGCGACGACGTCGAGTCCGCCGTGCGCCGTTTCGCCGCCGAATTGATCGAGCCCCTGGTCGCGGCGATCGCGGCGTCCCATCCGCAGGAGGCGGTGCGGCGTCACCTCGGCAAGGTTCAACAGCATCTGCTGGCAAACCTCGACGATTTCCAGGAAGAGGCGCACCCGCCGGCGCTGCCGTTCCCGTTCCTGATGCCCTCGCCGCGCGACCGCTTCGTGCCCTATCAAGTGAATCTGCTCGTCGACAACGGCGGCAGCGCCGGCGCCCCGGTTGTTGTCGAGGATGTGCCGACGTTCCAGAACCTCTTCGGGTCGATCGAACGGATGGTCGACCAGACCGGCAAGCTGGTCACGAACTTCACCCGGATCAAGGCCGGCAGCATCCTGCGGGCCGCCGGAGGGTTTCTCGTCTTCAACCTCGACGACGCGCTGACCGAGCCGCTGGTCTGGAAGCCCCTCAAGCGGGTGCTCAAGTCGGGACGCCTGGAGATCGAGAGCTACAACCCCTTCGGGTTTCTCTCGGTCTCGGGGATGACCCCCGAGCCGGTGGCGATCGACGTGCGACTGCTGGTCACCGGCAGCCGGCAGGTCTTTGGCCTGTTGACGGCCTACGATCCCGATTTTGGCGATGTCTTCAAGGTGCTCGCGGATTTCGTCCCCGAAGAGCCGCGCTCCGAGAGCGCCGAGCAGGCCTATTCCCTGCGGGTGGCGCAGACGGTGCGGGCTGAGGGGCTGCGGCACCTCACGCGCGGGGCCGTGATCGAGGTGGTGCGGCAGGGGATTCGTTCGGCCGGCGACCGTGATCGTCTGAGCGCCCACCTCGAGGAAGTGGACGATCTGGTGCGCGAGGCCGCGCTCGTTGCGGAGGAGGCGGGTTCGGCAGTCGTCGACGAAGCCGCCGTTCGTGAAGCGCTGACGCGCCGGTCCTACCGGGCCGACTGGTACGAGCAGCGGGGACGCGACCAGATGAGCGAGGGGACTGTTCTGATCGACGTCGTCGGCAGCGCGGTCGGGCAGATCAACGGACTCTCTCTTCTCGTCTACGGTACACGGGCCTTCGGGCGCCCGTCTCGGCTGACGGCGAGTGTCGCCCTGGGCAGCGCCGGCATCATCAACATCGAGCGCGAGGTCAAGCTCTCGGGGAGCACGCACGACAAGGGGGTGCTGATCATCGCCGGCTACCTGCGCAGCCGCTTCGGCAGGGACAAACTGCTCTCCTTCTCGGCCAGCCTCTGCTTCGAGCAGATGTATGGCGGCGTCGACGGCGACAGCGCCTCCTCGGCGGAACTTTACGCGCTGCTCTCCGCCATCGGCGGCCTGCCGCTGCGCCAGGACCTGGCAGTGACCGGTTCGGTGAACCAGCGCGGCGAGATCCAGGCGGTCGGCGGCGTCAACGAGAAGATCGAAGGATTCTTCCGCACCTGTCGCCACCTCGGGCTGACCGGGACGCAGGGGGTCCTCATACCGGTGGCGAACGTTCGGCACCTCGCGCTGCACCCGGAGGTGATCGATGCGGTGCGGGAAGGGCGTTTCGCCATCCACGCGGTGCGGACGGTCGAAGAGGGCTTGGCCCTGCTCACCGGCATGCCCGCGGGTGCGCCGGGGGAGCCGGGCACGGTCCTCGGGATCGTGGACGCCGCGTTGCTCGACATGGCCCGCAAGCTCAAGGACTTCAGCGAGAAGATCAAGCGAGAAAACGGGAAGCCCTCTGCCGCCACCGACGAACCGTCGAATCCGGAACCGCCCGGCAATTGACCCGGAAGGTGTAGCGCGCCTGGCCGCAGGGGTGCCGTGAAAGGGAAGAAGCACGTCGTGATCGTCGATGACAGCGAGAGCTGCTGCCGGTCCTGGCGGGAGTTCTGCGAGTGCCGCTCAGCAGGAGGCGTTCCTCATGATTAGCGGGTCCCCGCTGCGCGAAGGGACTTTTTCACGATCTCCGCCAGTTTCGTCGGGGAGGTCATCACCTTGAGCAGGAATTCCGTCGCGCCGGCCGCCAAAACTTTTTCCAGGATCTCGTCGCCCCCCTTCGAGGAGTAGATCAGGACGGGGATGTCCTTCCACTTCGGGGACTCCTTGATGATGGTGAGCACCTTGAAACCGTCCATTTTCCGCATGAACAGGTCGAGGATCACCAAGTCGGGCGTTTCCTCCTCCATCCGCCGGATGGCCTCGAAGCCGTCCTCGACCTCCACGACGGAGAAACCCTCGAGAATCAGCTTGCTCTTGCTCATTCGCCGCTTCATGGCGTCCTCGTCGACGATCAGGATCTTCTTTCTCGCGTCGCCGACGTTTCTCCCCCCGGCTTCGAAACTGTGCATGTACTCGAAAACCGCGCTCTGATGCGCATTGCTTAGCTCGACGAACCTGATTCCCATGCCGACGCCGTTCTGGTTGTGCTGGACGCGGCCCTTGACGGAGATCTTCTGCGTGCCGAGCGGCAGTTCCACGTCGATGATGCTGCCGGGTATGAAGGCACGGCCGGTGTGCACGTACAGCCCCCCCTGACTGATATCGATCGCTTTCATGAGAATCGCCTTGTTCACGAGGATGTCCACCGCGAAGGGAATTCTCCGGTATTGTCGATTCTCCTTGCCGGATTTTCCCGCGCGGGGAGGCTCCGCGGCAGCTGGCGAAGGAGCGGGAGGCTGTGCGGCAGGCTGCGCCGGGGCCGGCGGCTCGGGGCGCATCGTCTCAGGCGGCGTCTGGTGCAGGATGATCTCCCCCTTGCACCTGGGGCACCTGGCCCGGGCGCCGCCTGCGGGGATGCGGCTGCGATCGATCCGGGTGGTATACGGGCAGTGAGGACAGGTCACTGTTACCAACGCCGCTCGGTCTTCCACAATCTCCCTCTGGTTGATGATCCCTGCCGCAGTCTAACATTTCAGCTGAAGTTCCGGCCATCATTGAAGTCTGGGCGTGCCTGGAAGCGGAAAACCGCAGTGGAGATGACTTGAGACGCGGCAGTGTCAGGTCTACACTTGAAACATGGACGAATCAGTCCTCGTCGGCGGGCAGGAAACCCGTCCCCTGCCTCCGGAGGTGGCCGGTGTTTTACAAGACCTCTCCCAGGCGCTGCTCAACCTGGAACACGCCCTGTGCTTCTATCCCGAGGGCCATCAGTCCCGGCAGGCTCCGCTCGGGCGACTGCTCGCGCTGCTGCACACGGAGGCTGCGCTAACCGGCGAGGCCTCCCTGGCCTTTTCCGGGGATGTCGTGCTCTGGCGCGGCGTGTTCTACAACCAGATGCCGACCGCGGCGCTCAAGCTCTCCACGCTGTTCGGCAACCAGGGGATCGCCCGAGTGAGCTGGTCGCCGGGGTTGACCACGGTCGAGTTGGAGCGGTTTCTTGGCCTGCTGGCACGCGGTCGCAGCGCCGTTCACCGCCAGGCCTGGGAGCAGACGGAGCGCTTTGAGAACCTGCGCGTCGACGCGTTGGACTACCAGGCGCTGATGGCGAAGAGCGCCGTGGAAGGGGAGGTTCTGAGCGCCGCTCGCCGAAACCTCTGGCAGGCCCTGCTGCAACGCACCCTTGCCGGCCCGGAAACCGAGCCCTCCGCCGAGGAATTGAATCTGCTGCGGGAGCACTGGGAGGACCCGACGGCTCTGGCTTCGCTGCTGGCCGAGGCGATCGGATCTGACGCGCAGACCGGCGACCCCGACGCCGTCGAGCCGGTGCGACGGTTTGCCAGGCTTGTGGAGCGTGCCGCCGCTGCCGGGGAGCCGTTGCCTGAGGGGGAGTGCGCGCGGAAACTGGGCGCGGTGGCGCGCCAGCTGCCGCCGGCCCTGCGCCTGCGCCTGCTCGAGGCAACGCTGGATCAGCCTGCGGCCGGGCTTTTTGCGGAAGCCTTCGGCGCGCTGGACATGGGTGAGGGGATCGAACTCATGGCCGAAACCTTCTCGATGGATCCCCAGATCGGGCGTCTGACCCGCGTCTTCCAGCATCTGGTCCCCCGCCGGCTCGAGCGTATGGAGCTGGCACCCCAGCTGCGGGAGGGGATCCGCCGGGCCGGCGACCCCGATGATCCGCTCGCCGACAACGCCTGGGAGGAGGTGCAGGAGCTGCTCACTGGGGAGTCGGGAGCGTTCATGTCTGCGGGATATCAGGAACAGCTGCGGCGCCTGGCGACCCGGGAGGAGGCCAGCCGCGCCGGAGAAACGGCTCTCGCCGAGCTTCCGGAATTGACGGTAGCTCTGGCCTCGGCAACGATAGCAGGGGAAGCACTCCTCATCCAGTTCGAGCAGCTGCGGCTGGCCACCAGCGTCGAGCGCTTCCGCGACGCCCTCGAGGGGATCGGCGGCCTCTGCAGCGCGGCCCTGGCCGCTGGGGACCGGGAGCGAGGGTTGCGGATCCTGCGCCAGCTGATGCAGGTGAGCGCAAGCGACGAGCCGCTGGCCGGGCCGCGCACCGACCTCGAGCTCGCGTTGCGGGCGATCGCCACCCCGCCGGTTCTGCAGGCCTTGATCTCGCTCCTCGGCACCCTCGAGGACGACGACCGAGACTCCCTGCGCGCTTTCGTCTCGCTGGTTCCCACGGCCGCCGCCCCGGTGGCGCTCGACGCGCTGGCTGCCGAGAAGGATCCCGCCAGGCGCCGGGAAGTCCTGGCGTTGCTCGAGAGCCTCGGGTCCACGGCGCTTCCGGAGATGCTGCGGCAGCTGGCCTCTGCCCCCCCGGCAATGGCGCGGGTCCTGCTCTCGCTGGTGTCCGAGCTTCGCGATCCCGCGGCGGTGCCGGCGCTCCTCGGCCTGCTCGGGCGCGAGGACGTGAAAATGCGACGCGACGCGCTGCGGGCGCTGCTGGCCATCGATTCCCCGGAGGTGCGCCGCGCGTTGCCCAGCCTGCTCGCGGACAGCGACACCGATATCGTCCAGCTGACCGCCGCCCATCTGGGCGCCCTCGGCAGCCCGGAGACGGTCCGCTCACTGCTCCAGGCGCTCGCTGCGGGGTTCTTCGCCGGTCGGCGCGCCGAGGAGATGCAGCGTGCGATCTTCGTACTCGGCCGCATGCGCGCCGCCGAAGCGGTCGGACCCCTTTCCGAGTTGCTGCGCCAGCGCACCTGGATCAACCGTCGCGTCCAGGAAAAGGTCACCGAAGCCGCCGTGCAGGCGCTGGCAAGGATCGGCGGCGATGATGCTAAAAAAACGCTGGAGCAGGCGGTGGCTCGCGGTCCCGGGTCGCTGGCGGCAACCTGCCGGCGACTGCTTTCCCGCTGGGGGGCTGCGTGAGCGACGCTGAAGACACCGCGGTTGCCGCACGGCTGGGCCAGATTCTGGCCCTGCTCAAGGGGTTGCTGACCGCGATCAAGAGCCGTTCGTTCTATCCGGCCGGCCACCCGACCGTGAGGGCCTCGCTGCGTGAACTCGGCGCGGCCTTCAACGCCGCGCTCGCCGGCGGCGGCCAGGTCGTGGTCGGGCTGATCGGGCGCGAACTGGTCGCCGACGGACGGGCGCTGCCGCCCGACGCCCCGCTCGTGGAGCGCTTCGCGCGCGAACTGTCAGCACGCGATGTCGAGAAGATGACGCTTCTGGGCAGCGCCAGGGCCGACGAGCTCGAGGCGCTGGTCGAGGTGCTCACGATCCCGCCGGAGCGTCTGCAGGAGCAGGGCGGCCTGGCCCGGGCGCTCACAGCCCGCGCGGTGAGCGCGGTGCAGATCGGCCGTTTCGCGATCGACGAGCAGGAGGAGGCCACCGACCGCGGCGACACCTGGCACCGGGCGCGCGCGACCTGGCAGCAGGGTCTCGAGGGGGTTCGGGAGATCTCGGAGCGCGTGCGCGCCGGTCGCGCGCTGCGCGGCGGCGAGGCGCGCGAGATCGCGGCGCTTCTCATCCAGGGACTGCGGGGGCAGCGCGGTCCGATGCTCGCCGCCATTTCCCTGCGCCAGAAGAGCGCCTACACCTTCAGCCACTCGCTCAATGTTTCGCTCCTCATGCTGGCGCAGGTCGAGATGCTCCCCCTGACCGAGCGGCAGCTCGAGGAGGTCGCCGCGGCAGGGCTCCTGCACGATCTGGGGAAGCTCCAGATCCCCGAGGAGATCATCAACAAGCCCGGCCCGCCAACCGATGCGGAGTGGGAGATTCTGCGTCGGCACCCGGTCCTCGGCGTCGAGGTCCTCGGCAAAATGCACGACGCCGGGGACGTGGCGCTGATCGTGGCGTTCGAGCACCATCGGCGTCACGACGGGACCGGCTACCCGGCCTGCCGGCACCCCTGGCCGCTGAACCGGGTGACGGCCCTCTCGGCGATCGCCGACAGTTACGACGCGATGCGGTCGCACCGCCCCTACGACCCGGGCTGGGCCTGCGAACGCGTCTACGCGCGGATGCAGCACCTCTCGGGGACGGCATACGACCCCGCCCTCCTGGATCGTTTCTTCCGGATCGTCGGGGTTTTTCCGCCGGGGTCGCTGGTGCGGCTGACCTCAGGCGCCATCGGCAAGGTCGTTCGCAACCACCCCGTCCGACACGACCGGCCCGTTGTGCGGATCATGCGCGCCGCCTCGGGCGTGATTCCGGAACTCGAGACCCACCTCGATCTGTCCCTGGAATTCGAGCGCCTCGGCGCGGAAGCGCTGGCGGTGGCCGAGTCGCTGCCGGATCCGGTCGGCGAGGGCGTGGCCTGACAGGTCCGGACGCTCGTTCACAGTGGCCCCGCTCGAGGAGGAATGTCCGTCAGGCGAGCGGGAACTCGACGACGGTCGTGCAGCCTTTTCCTTTTCCCGGCGACTCCATCCGGATCCGTCCCCCGAGGTCCTCGGTGATCCGCTTGCAGATGCTCAGGCCCACCCCGCTCCCCTCGGTGGAGGCGGTGCCTTGGTAGAAGCTGGTGAAGACCTTCTCCAGTTCCTCAGCCGACACGCCGATCCCGTCGTCCTCGACGCGCACGATCACGCGCCCCCCCTCGACCGTGCCGCGCACCGAGATGTGCGGCTGCCCCTCC
>Ga0315271_10000334_pt1 | contig 24982 bp, 21 predicted proteins | sample C3_top_MG_FD_204664 | JGI IMG/M metagenome (GOLD analysis project Ga0315271, IMG submission 204664) | Sediment microbial communities from Yellowstone Lake, YNP, Wyoming, USA - C3_top | ecosystem: Environmental > Aquatic > Freshwater > Lake > Sediment | place: USA: Wyoming | collected 2017-08-01
GTCCCCTGCCTCGACAGACAGGCACGACTGATGCTCAGGCACCAATTCAGAAAGCAGCCCATAAATCTGCCGCTCATCATCCACTCCACAGGCTAACGCCAACTTGTCGAGCACCTGTTCAAGTTGAGAAAAATCCATACTGCGGCTGTTGGCCAGAAGAATCTTCTGGTGTGTTGTTCCCGCGAGTTTCTCGGATTCATGAAACAACTCCTCAAATAGCTTTTCACCTGGGCGTAGTCCGGTATAGACAATCTCGATATCTTCACCCGGTTTCTTTCCGGAAAGACGGATCAGCTGTTCTGCCAGGTAGGAGATTTTCACCGGCTCACCCATATCGAGCACGAAGATCTCGCCGCCCTTGCCCATGGTTCCGGCCTGCAGAATCAGCTGCGCCGCCTCGGGGATGGTCATAAAGTATCGGGTAATCTCCGGGTGGGTGACCGTTACCGGTCCGCCGGTGGCAATTTGTTTCTGGAACAGCGGAATCACGCTGCCGGCCGAACCCAGCACATTGCCAAAACGTACAGTGATATAATTTGTCGAAGAATGAGCACTCAAGTTCTGGCAATAAATCTCCGCGACCCGCTTGGTCATGCCCATGATATTGGCCGGATTCACAGCTTTATCGGTGGAGATCATGACAAAGGTGCTGCAGCCATAACGAACGGCAAGTGACGCAAGGTTGCGTGTGCCCAGCACGTTGTTCTTCACAGCCGCACGCAGTTGGTGTTCAAGCATCGGCACGTGTTTATAGGCAGCAGCGTGAAGAATGACAGCGGGCCGGTGCACACGCAACATCTGCTCAACCGCCACGGAATCGTAAATATCTCCGAGCAATGCCGTAAGTCTAAGGTCAGGGTAAGTCCGCCTCAACTCAAGTTCAATCGTATAGAGATTAAATTCGCTCTGCTCAAAAATAACGAGTTGGGCTGGCTTGAGGCGGGCCACCTGCCGGCAAAGTTCCGATCCGATGGAACCGCCTCCACCGGTTACAAGTATTGTACTGTCCTTTACGCCGCGTGTGATTGCCGTCCAGTCAAGCGACACACTCTCGCGTCCTAATAGATCGTCGATCTTGACCTCGCGTAACTCTTTGAGACTTACCTGGCCTGTAACCAGATCCTTCATGTGTGGCAGTACTCGAAACGGCAAGCCAGTGGCCTCGCACAACGCCACCACGCGCTGCATCTGCCTTGAGTTGGCGGATGGCAAAGCGATCAGTATGAGTCGTACATTAAATTCGTCTACCAGGACAGGAATGACATCGCAGGCACCTGCAACCCGAACCCCATGCACATCTTTGCCCCACTTCATCGAGGCATCATCCACAAATACTACTGGTCGATAGGCGTGCAACGGATCACGCAACAGGTCTCGTACCAGCATTTCACCAGCTTGACCGGCACCGACGATCAAAATATTCATTGCCTGCTGGCCATACAAGCGTCGATCCTTGTGCCAGCGATATGCAAAGCGCGAACCACCAAGCAACAACACCAGCAAGATACCGTCAAGCAAAAATACTGAGCGTGGTACACCCTGAAGTCTGGTCACCAGGAATATTGTGACCGCTGTCATAGCTACGCCAGCAAGCACCGCTTTGATGATACGCACCAAATCTGGGATCGAGGCAAAGCGCCACACACCTCGATAGAGTCCGAAATACCAAAAGAGGCCTCCTTGGCTCAGCAACACCACCGGTAACATCTGCAATGCCTGCAGCCAGTACACTTCAGGAATGCCATCCAGATTGAAGCGCAGCCAATAGGACCCGAACCAGGCAACAGGAATCATAAAAACATCATGCACAAAAACGGTCGCACGCGTGCGAAGTACTCTGATTACCCTCTTCATAGCTATTTCTTCATGCTGTGGTTATTGTACATCTGTGACTCGATTACAGAGTACACAGAACTTTCCTGACTACGCGCTTATGTTGTGATAATACCAAAGAGACGTGCGACCTACTATTATCTATTATCCTGACAAATATACAGAAGGTGGCCTTGTTTACTAATATCTATCATTCGAATAGGTTCAGGATATGTACCACATGACGTTCGGTGATTTGCAGGAATGTGACTTGACTCGCTGAAAATCAGCTCGAACAGATAAGCTGTCGCAGATCATACTGCAACCGCTCCTGTTCGGCGTGAACTTAGACGTATTTTCCTAGTCACAGCATTTTTCTCGTTTGGAAGATTGCCAGTGTACTGATCGAATTGTAGCTATTTAGTTCATGATACATAAATTACCTCTCCATCTAGTCGGATTATTACCAACTTCGACTCAAAGACAGCACAGCTCAGAATTTCAGTGCTCAATGAGAGACACCATCGCTCCTGAGTACCTTCATGAGTGTCATCCAAAGTATCTTCAAATCAAACCATACGGATTGTCGCTGTAGATACTCCACATCCAGACTCACTTTCTCCGGAATCGTTAAATTATCTCTACCATTTACCTGAGCCCAGCCTGTCAGCCCAGGCAAAAGTACATGCACACCGTACTCAGTTCGAAGCCAAATCAAATCATACTGATTAAAAAGCGCTGGACGCGGTCCCACAAAGCTCATATCGCCTTTCAAAATACTCCAGAGCTGTGGCAATTCGTCCAAACTACTTTTTCGCAGTAATGACCCAACTGGTGTCAAATATGTTTCAGGATCATTCAATAAATGAGTGGCCACGGTCGGTGCACTTATTCGCATGCTGCGAAATTTTGGCATCTTGAAAATCTTATTGCCTCGTCCCACGCGATTAGACCAGTAGAACATAGGGCCAGGTGATGTCATCCTGACAAGCACTCCAACCACCATGGTTATGGGAAATAGCAAAACACTCAAGGTAAGTGCTGCCACCAAATCAATAAGCCGTTTTTTCATGACTATCGAATATACGCAACAAGTCTATGGAACTGTGTTTATCAATAAACCCGTTTTGTGAGCAAACTGGCGAATGCTGGATATTTGTATTGCGAGGCCCTTGGCTTCGACATAATAGTTGAGTGCCCGCATACGACCGTTGTTGCCCATTTTTGCGGCCATAACTGGATTTCCCAATAGCTCTCCAATGGCCTCTGCCAATCGAGTCGATGATCGCGTGGGGATCAGCAGGCCTGTCACTCCGCTTATAACCTCCTCCCGTGCACCGCGAATATCTGTCGCAACAACTGGCTTTGCCATCATCATGGCCTCAATAATTGTGCGCGGCATTCCCTCCCGGTGAGAGGGCAGGCAAAATACGTCCATGACACCAATCAAATCAGGAGTATCGTTGCGGAAACCTGTGGTGATTAACCTGTCGCCCAACACCTCCCTTGCCTTTAAGAGATCATCATCAATCGATTCGCTATGGTCACTTGAGAGTCGACTACCAACCAGGAGGAAATAAGCATCTGTATGCTGCTTGGCAAGCGTTACAGCTGCCTGTAGAAACTCCGGATATCCCTTCTCTCGCACCATCCTTCCAACAATGCCAACCACCTTAGCATCTCCGGGAATTCCAAGTAATTGACGCATCACTTTACGTTCGCTTGGTGAACGCGGTGTGAAACGCGAAGCGTCGACACCATTTCCAATAGTTATAACATTAACGGCATGCGCAATCTTCTCAGCAATGGCCTCCTCCGCATCTTCTTGGCTCTGCGTGAACAAAAGGTCAGTAAGTAATCCTCCGAATATTTCAAGCCAAACAAAAGCACGTCGCTTCCAGACTGGCATTTCATCGTGGAAATAGAAGCCATGGGCTGTATAGACAATGAGCGGAATTCCCGCGAGTCGGCCGGCAACCCGACCGAGGAGTGCTGCAATCGGTGTGTGGACGTGCAGAATATCGATGCGTTCTCGCCGGAATATTCTATACAGTCGCCAAGCCGATACCAGATGAGAAAATACATTTAGGTTTCTGGTAATAGAAGTTGTGATTATTCGATACCCTTGCCGTCGCAGATCGGGGATAGTCTTGCCATCGGAACAAATGGAGACCACGTCCCACCCTTCGTTTCTCATGGCATCGATAAGCGGCAGCAGAAAGTGTTTGAGCGTGAAATCCACGGCACACAACTGACAAACCTTCAGTGCCATCGCTGTCTCCAGGCTTGGTACATCAACACGTTCCACAGGGCATACTGCACATTCCTGCCACCCAGATGCATTTTCCACAAAGATCTGACAGGAGCCGGATCAATGAGTCCGTCCCTTGCTAAATTCTCAGCAGAAAGAAGATTCTCCGCCCAATCGCGTAACGGACCGCGCAGCCAGTGCTCAATGGGTATGGCAAAGCCCTGTTTAGGACGCTCCACCAGCTTGCGTGGCACATACCTGTAAAGCAACTGCTTCAACAGCCATTTGCCTTGCCCATTGCGGATCTTCATCTCGAAGGGAAGTCGCCAGGCGAATTCGACAACTCGTTTGTCCAGAAAGGGAACGCGGGTTTCCAGGCTACTCGCCATAGCGGCGCGATCCACCTTGACCAAAATGTCGTCCGGCAGATAGGTCAGTGTGTCAACAGCCATCATCTGTTCAGCAAAGGTGGGTAATGTCGGCCAACTTAGAAAATCACTGGCCAACGTCACCGGCTCAGCAATCTGTCGAAGCGGCAACGGTCCACGCCACTGACTGACCAGGAGCCTATAGAGCAATTCTGGTGATTCTGCACCGATGACCTCGGCCAGCTTATGTAGTTTGTCACCAGGATTGGAGACACGTAGTCGCCCCGGAAGTAACGGGCCGATAGCCTTGAAGACACTGTTCCAGGCGGCGGCCGGTATCATAGAAATCGAGGCAGCTATCAGCCGACGCAAACCGGCTGGAGTCCGAACAGCGCGCCTCCAGACAGAAGTTGCCCAGTAGTAGCGGTTATACCCGCCAAACAACTCATCCCCCGCGTCCCCCGACAAGCAAACTGTGACATGTTGGCGCGTGAGCGCACAGGCCAGAAAGGTTGGGATCTGAGACGAATCCCCAAACGGCTCGTCATACATATCTGGCAGTCGCGGGATGACTGCACGAGCTTCTTCTGGACTGACATACAACTCGGTATGATCTGCACCAAGATGATTCGCTACCGCCCGGGCATGACGGACCTCATCGTAGCTTCCCTCGGAGAATCCGATCGTAAACGTTCTTACGGGCCGGCTACTCCGTGCCTGCATAAGGGCAACTATTGTCGACGAATCCAAACCACCGGAGAGCAGTGCACCAATCGGAACGTCGGCTACCATTTGTTCAGCCACGGCATCCCCAAGCACCTGGTCAAGCGCGTTGATTGCTTGCGATTCGTGCATAGGTAAAGTGTTGCGAGCTTGTGCTACAGCAAGCTTCTCGAACTGCCACCATTGAACAGGTGCGCCATATGATCCATCACGTCGTATCTGAAGAAATGTGCCGGGGGATAACTTGAAAATCCCTCGATAAATAGAACGAGGCGCAGGGACGTAACCGTACCGAAGAAACAAGGCAAGTGCTTCGGGATCAATATTGGCCTGCCAGTGTGAGAGTGCCCGCAGAGCCTTGAGTTCCGATCCAAAGACAAAGGCGTTTCCTGCCATACCATAGTAAAGAGGCTTTTCTCCGACTCTGTCCCTTGCAAGATAGAGGCTCTGCTCAGAACGATCCCATAGAGCAAAAGAAAACATTCCCCGCGCACGCGACAGCGCTATAGATAATCCCCAGGCACCGATCGCAGTGAGGAGCACCTCGGTATCGGAGTGTCCTCGCCACCGGAATGCCTGACCGGCCGATTCCAGCATCGAGCGCAGCTCTGACCAGTTGTATATCTCGCCATTAAATACAATCACATAGCGGCCACATGCAGAATGCATGGGCTGATGCCCTGAAGGTGACAGGTCAAGGATAGAAAGTCGGCGGTGAGCAAGCGCTATACCAGCATTCGCGTCCACCCACACCCCACAATCGTCAGGACCTCGGTGCGAAAGAGTATCCGCCATAGCACGCACCTGGCTTTCGAGCCGATCTTGTGGGTCAGCTTTAATCAGGCCAGCAATACCGCACATGTCTCATGTTTACCATTGAGGACTAGCAGAGTGTTATGACCATTCGGGGCGATTATAAGGATAGTCAGTGGCAAAAAATGCAGGCACTGAATCATCATGGCCCTGTCATGCTGAGCAATGCGTTCACTTGTTCAGTGCTTCCTTGGACACATATTTTAAGATCCGCTTCTCCAGTGGCGATGCTCTGGTTCTGGATGCCCGTTATTCCTGCGGGAGCGTGCACGACAAATCGCTCCTATATTCGCTGTGATCATAATTGTTTATAGCCCAACACTATTATGAAATATCAGATAATTATTCTGGCTTTTCAGAGTCTGCCAAGACTGCTCCCGTTACTGCCGGTACCGCCAGTCCCGCACCAAGCACAAACCAGAAGATGCGTTGCGCAAATATGTCATGCACCAGTCCGAAAACAGCAAAAATCAAAACGAGCATGACAACCAACCTAGCAGATGCAAACTTTTGCTTCCGTGTATGACGCAATCCCCAGACCAGTAAACCGAACAATCCTGCGCAGAATACAATAAAACCGACGAGGCCGAATTCTGCCAGCCACCACACAGGAGTACTATGAATCAGCATAGGTCTGACATACAACCTTTCGCTGCCATGAATAAATGCACCCAGCCCAGCTCCAAACAGAGGTGCTTCGAACCACATCCGTAATCCCTCACGAATACTGTCCCATCGTTGGTAGTCGTAAGTGCGCTCGACCATGAAAATGCCCTGCGCTGAGCCCGCACCTCCGGTTGCTGCATCTGAAATGATTCCGATTGCTGCATTAGAAAGTATGTAGATACAGACCAGCAGTAGTGTCGCGAACGCTGTGCCACGTACTAAACTGTACCGTTCTGACAGCCGCAGCCACCAGGCAAGTATCAGCATCAGCGCACCTGTACCTAGTCCAGCGCGCGAATGGGTTAGCCAGAGCCCGGCAAGCAGAACTCCAAATGCGAGATCGTGCCAAAGCGTACGTCCATGCCGTGCGCGAAGAGAAGACCATGCCATAAGCCCCGCCATGCAGACAAGTAATTGAAACGCAAACGCATTGCTGTTACCTGCATAACCTTCAAAATATGGCGTGAGCTCAAAAGGCTGCCAGCCAAAACCTGCCAGTACACGCAGAACAATCTGCGTCAGCACGATAGCTGTTGCGCAGGCCGTGAGATATTCCACCAACCGGCGCAGGCCATGACGCCCGCTCATCTGCACGAACCAAGCACCTAGCGACGCGTAGCCCAACAACATGGGCCATCCCAGCAGCCTGTTGGACAAGGCCCAAGTGGTGACGCCGATACGGTAGGCGCCGATGACGAATGCCAGCATCAAAATCAGGCTCGCGGCTGCCACCCAAAGATTGACACCACGCAAGCGCCAGCGTGGTGCACGCCGATGCAATATTGCTTCCACTAGCAAGGTGCCCAGACCAAGCAGTGCGAGCGGATCGGCAAGGTTGACGTTGGTTTCTCCAAATGGGAACTTTGCGTGAAATTGGAACATAATAAAGAACGCCGCCATGCCGCCAAGCGCCCAAGCAGCCAGGCGATCGAGCTCACGCACAGCGTCGGGAAGAGGCGTCTCAATCCAATCACCGCGCGGCACAACTAAGGAACGTCGCAGCAGCAGTGGCATCGGAACAAGCGTCACCAGAGTCGCGCACACACCGATCAGTATGGAAACCGTCAGTGCCTCAGCGCTGGAATAACCCAGCGGTCCAAGCAGCGCGATGGCAGCTATCTCGCGCACTCCCCAGCCATTGACCGAAATAGGCAGACTCGCAGCAAAGCTGATGACAGCCGCAGCTGCCAATACATTCGTCACCTCTGCGTAAGGCCGAACGGCCAGCGCTGCCACCACGTATGCCGCAAGCATCAGCGACTGCCCTAGCAAGGTCAATGCGATCGCCGAGACCAGCTTGCCTGCAATGCGTCCGGATCGCACTCGCGTGAACAATATGGCCTCATGGCGCGATGCACCCAGCAAAGCCGCCAGCAAAGTCGCAATAAGCAAGGTCATAGCAACCAGACCAAAATGCAGGCGCGAGAGGAAGGCTTCTAGCGCCTCCAGACTCAAGAGGTGCGTCACCCCTGCCAATGCCAGCGTGGCGGAGAGTGCGAACAGCGTGCCGCGCTCGTAAACACTCAGCGCCGCAAGTGCAGAGATGGATACGCCATGTCGCGCGAGCACAATCCCGCGTCCGGCCATCTGACCAACAAGTTGGATAACAAACAGACCCGCTAACTGACCTTGCAGGAAGGCGCGCCAAGTGTCGGCTGCGCCCAGACGAATGCCGAAATGCGCGAGCATGCGCCAGAAACGCAGCCACACCGCACCCAAGTTCAGCATCAGCAGCGCAAACACTACACCGAGCGCCGTGAGGGGGAAACGTGCAAATTTCTGGCCCAGATCGGTCGTGTCGATCTGGGTAAGCGCCACACTGATTAAGCTCACGCTGATAAGAATGAATATGAGCCTTTTACCGCGGAGTTTAAAGAATCGCAAAAAATAAATAGACATCGTTGTGGCCAGTTTCTGGTAAGCTATGAGATACAAGATTCGCACGAATATCTAGCGCTAGCCCGACGGGCTAGGATTTCCATATTCGAGCCTTTGTCCGCGGCTCAACAATGCCTCAATCGCAGTGTTCTCGATAACATCTGCTGCCACAAGTTGCAGCGGTCACCAAACTGCGGCTCTGCCAGATCGCTACGAAACTGTTCGTTCAGGGTCAATTCTGTGCCAAGCCACCACTCTGCATAGCGTGGACGGAGACTCTCTGGCATCGCTTTCGAAAGCTCCTTGAGGCAAAGGAGGTTATGGTAATCAACGCGATCAATATGAAATCCTGATTCGACAACCAGTTGGTCGACATCCTCGGCAATTACGCGCCGCTGATAATGGGTTTGAAGACCAAGCGCAGCAAAAGGCCGAGAAACCGCAGTACGTCCCCATGCGCGCAGGGCGGGCAGCCAGGTGGCAGGCCGTGATACATCCAGAAAATTCCGGAAGTGACCATCGTCATAGTTGAGGTAAAATATACCCTTCTCCGCCAGAATGCGTTTGGCGTTGCGCAAGAATTCAGAGCGATGCACGACATGTTCAAACACGCTGAAACTCACGATGTAGTCAGCTTTAACTGGAATCGCACCGATATTGTCTCCGGTCAGTATGTCTGCCGCATGATTCCGCAGGCGCTCGCGTGCCTTACGAAGACTGGGGGCGTATGGCTCGTATCCAATCAATCGCAGATTGGCATGTTCAGCCAGAATTGAAGGCCAATCACCGCCATCCCCACAGCCGTAATCAAATATGGTAACGGGCTCAGGTCCGGGTTTGATTTTAATTATCTCGTCAATCACACGGCTCTTCGCGGAATTACCCAGCCAGTAGAGCCGCTGTGTCATGCGATACACTCCTTATAAACCGACAGTGTTGCCTCAGCCATTCGCTCAAGCGTGAAATGAGTACGTGCACGCTCGTGTCCAGCCGTTCCCAGGCGTGAGCGCATGCCTGCCTCTTCGAAGCGAAGCAAGGCATGCGCGAAACCTTCCTGGTCTCCCGGTTCGCACAGCAATCCCGTGATGCCATCACGCACAATCTCAGGAATTGCACTTACGCGGCTGGCAACTACAGGCCGCGCAGCTGCCATCGCCTCCAGCAGCACAAGACCAAAACCCTCGTAGGACGAAGTCAAAACAAAGGCATCAAAGGCTTTCATGACAGCCGGAATATCTTCGCGAAATCCTGCCCATACGATTTCTCGCTCCAGGCCCAGCTGCCGGGAAAGCGCCTTGAGCTCGCCCTCCAGCGGGCCGCGCCCAACCAGTACAAGACGCGACTCCCGCCGCGCCTGGGCACGGTACTGTGAATACGCGTTGAGCAGAACATGCAAGGCTTTCTGGGGCACCAAGCGCGCTACCGTCCCGATGACCCAGGCGCCCGGCGGTATGTCCCATTCCATCCGCACATCCTGTCGCCGGCTTTCACTTATCTGTTCATAGGAGCTGGGATCGATGCCATAGTGCACCGTTGTCACTCGGCCTTCAGGCATATTCAAGTGATTTCGAGCATAGGTGTTGACCGCATCTGAAATGGCGATCATCCGTGCTGCACGCCTAGCGACCCAACGTCCAGTGGCGATTTGTCCCACGCCTCGAAAGAAAGGCTCATCGTTGTGCTTGCTGATTACCATGACTGGGGTTGGATGCATAAACAGCAAAGCCAGCCGGGTATATAGTTCAGCTGGTGGCATGTGTGCGTGAACTACATCCGGAGCCACCGAACGTATCAACTCACGCAGTTTCATGATTGGCGAAAAATCACCGTAACGCACTAATTCAAGCGATTCGACCCGCATGCCCAATTCACGCAGGATCGTCGCCCAGTAACCGTCCCCCTTCAGGTAAGCTACAACCACTTCAAGCCCCTGTTGCACCTGAGTGCGCACAAGTTCGACCAAGTGGTTTTCGGCTCCACCACGATTTATTGTGGTGATGACATGCAGTATTTTCATCCAGTGCTTGCCAGACGCTTCGTGTTTATTTTTCTGCTCGTATGTAGTGCATTGTGGTTGTGCGCCCGAGTCGTGGCTGATCTAGTTTGTGAATCAGCTTGCGCAACACAGACAAACTAGCCAGACGACGATACAAACCGAGTACTTCCAGACGGCCGATCAACCAGCCATCTATCGGATAAACATCCACCCTGGAAAACCCAGCCTCTGAAAACATCAACGCCAATCCCTCATGGGTAAAGCGCCAGAAATCACCATAGCCAGTATGGCTTGAGTCGGTTTGACAATTACTGCCACGCACATAAACCGGATTTACATCACGTCCACTTTTTCCATGGTAGGCAACAAAAAACGGCACCGAGACAATAGCCAGTCCACCGGGGCGTAGAATACGGCACATTTCCCGGACAGCTCGATGCGGGTCAAGCACATGTTCTAGCACCGAGATGGACAGCACACTACCCGCCTCGCCATCTGCGATTCCTGAGAGATTCTGGATATCACAATCGAAATCGCAGCTCGACGAACCTAAAGTCATGTCAGGCCGATAGCCCCCAGCGCGATAGGTGCTCTCGTCGAACAAATGACGCACCAGCCCGACTTCCTTGGCAAACCGGGCACTTGTCCCCAGATCGTAAACAGGAGTCTGAGCCGAAGCTTCAGCCATAAGGCGCTCAAACCTCGGAAAGAAGGGGTGATGGAGATCAAGCACTTCGTCGACCCTCTGGTCGGGAAGGAATAATTCGCATCAGCAAGCCTTTATGTTTTCCTGCGATTTGATACAGCACATCATGACTTGGCCCTGGAATCAAAGACAGCCATCGCAGTGATGCAAGCACAACCAGAACATAAATGCTGGTACTCGCCAGCAACCGGATAATCGAAGGCAATGAATCAAGCAGTGTCTGAGCACCCAGGGAAAGCGCACATGCAGCGCCCGCTACCGCGATGACAAATACAGGCCGTGATTCTGCCGGCAGTAAACCGAGCTGCGCTGCCCGGCCGAGCAAGGCCAGGCTCATAATAAAGCGCAATACACCCAGCAATACCAGAAGCGTTACTAAATCTGCACTGCGTGCAAAAATAATCACCAACAGGGAAGTGGCGCCGTATATCAGATTAAAACTCAACAGCCATCGATACTGGTCAAGCGCAATCAACGATGCGCCCCAAATCATGCGCACCCCCGACTCGAAGAAGATAGGCAGCAGCCAAATCATCGCAATCGGCACAGCAGGGCTATAGGATGCCCCAAGCAGCAGAGGCAGCCCCGGCGGCAATGCAGTTAAGATGCCACCGGACGCAACCGCAAACAGCACGGTCATCAACCCGCCAAGCCGCGCGACTTGACGACGAAACCGTTCAGGTTCTCTGCGGCTTCCGTTCAGCATGGGCATCACTATATTGGATAGCGGCAGTCCAATGATGCTCAGTGCCTTTTGCAGCAGATCGGTGGCGATAGCGAGCATGGCAAGTTCCGCTCTGCCATGGATACCCGCGAGCACCAGCAACAGGAATGGTCCTGCGCTCAAAGCCGTGGTCAGTTTATCGAACAAGGCGACCAAGCCATGCTTCTGCGCGGCATTGACCATGCCGATGGGAAGGCGGTCTCGCTCATGTCCGAGCTGCGCGATAGTAGCGCGATGTAATAACCAGGACTCCACAATTGCCAGGGAAAGCAGGGCTGCTACCAGCATCACAGGCTCGCGTAGCAAGCCTGCAAGTAGCACCAGCACCAGTGCACGGGCGATGGTCATCGACTGATTGGTAAGCAATACGCGCTTATGTCTGAAGGCCGTCAGCATGGCACTGCTGGCAAGTTGTCCGTGCAGCATGACAGCGGCAAGCAGCCCGACCATTGTGAAGCTTAACGGTTGCCAGCGCTCGGCCGGCAGATCCACTGCCCTTGCCCAGATCTGCCCCAGCAAGGCAAGTGAAAAGGCAAGGATGAGCGCAACGGCCCAACGCCGATACTGTAGCGACAGATACAAACTGCCACGGGCGTTGAGCACTCCAGCTTCACCAAGAAAGCGCCCCAGACCGGTGTTACAGCCACTTTCCGCTAGAATGAGCAACCATGCCACCAATGCCATCAAGGTTGCGTAATCGGCATAAGCCTCGGGGCCCAGCCAGCGTGCAACAAGAATTGAGCTAATGACGGCAAGCACGGTGCCTATGGGCGCCAACAGCAGATTGGCACGAGCAGCGCGTAATGCAGTTGTCATTACTTTATCGCGACAACAAAATACGCTAGCGGATAGCGCTGCGCGGATGTTCCTGGTCTTATGCGCCCATAAAGACGCTCAAGCAACATGCAGGATAGAAAAATTGGGAATCTGAGCAGCCGTATTGAAATCAGGATTCCAAGAAACTCAGCGATTGCCAGGAACAGCCCCCCCATGGGTTCGATATCGTTTTTCGCGAAACCGGCCTTGGTAAAAATCTTGTCAAGAGCACTTCGAGTGTAGCGGTAATAATCGTCAACGAGGAATTTTTCGGTCTGATGCACATGCACAGGAAAAATAAACGGCACATATATCAGCGCTCTGCCCCCCGGCTTCAGAACTCGATGCATTTCGTCGACAACATGCTGATGGTCATAAACATGTTCCAGCGTATTGAACAGAATTACCGTATCGGCACAGCCTGTTGCAAAAGGGTAAGTAGATTCGAGATCGCCAACCACGGTCGGCATGGCTTCCTCAATGCGGTCCATGTTTACGAAGCGCCCCGAAATAGTCAAAAGGCGTTTATACGATGGTTCTCCACCGCCGCCAAGGTCTAGCACCAGACCCTTAAGTTCTGGCTCAGCCGCTAAACGTGTATTTAGCATGGCGCGGGTCAGCGTTTTTCCTTGCCATATCCACTTGAGTAAGGAACGGAATGGAAGTGTTCGCATGGTGTGAATCTTGTTCAGGATGCGAACAAGTCTGCGATTTCCAGCACAGCGACGATAACGCGCTGCACCATCCCGGCATCCATGCCGGGATAAATGGGCAGCGAGACGACTCGCTCAAACTCCCGGCTTGCTACTGGGAACATTGTGGGCTCAAGACTATAACGCTCGCACCAGTATGGCTGCAGATGCAGCGGGATAAAATGCACCGAACATCCAATCCCGCGTTGCGCCATCTCCTGGATGAACTGGTTACGATCGATCGTCAGCCGTTCCAAGTTGAGACGCAGCACATAGAGGTGCCAGGCGTGAGTGTCTCCAGCATGACGTTGCAGTGGAATTACCAGAGCCGGATGCCCCTGGAAGGCAGCGTGATATTGGCGCGCGATACCTTCCCGCCTGCCCTGGAATGACCGCGCCTTGCTCAATTGAACCAGGCCAATTGCCGAGGCGATATCGGTAAGGTTGTATTTGTATCCAGGCGCAACGACTTCGTAATACCAGGATGGTTTATCCGAGGAATAGCGGTTCCATACATCGCGACTGATGCCATGTAATCGCATTACCCGGATGCGCTCAGCGATACGGTCATCTTCGGTGGTAACCATACCACCCTCTCCAGTGGCGATGGTTTTGGTCGCGTAAAAGCTGAAAACAGTAGCATGGCCTACCGTGCCAATCTTGCGCGAGTTCTGCTCGTTTTGGTGCACCGTACGACTGGACACGGTCGTGGGGAAGGCATGCGCCGCATCTTCGATCACCATTAAACCGTGCGCTTCCGCAATGTCCAGAATCGCGCCCATCTCACAGGCCTGCCCACCGAAGTGGACAGGGGCGATGGCCTTGAGGCGAGCACCATGCTCACGCTTCAATTCAATAACACGCTGTTCCAGCTGTTTGGCGTCAATATTAAGAGTGCCCGCCTCAATATCAACGAACACAGGGTGTGCGCCCAGATAGCGCGCCACTTCTGCCGTGGCAGTGAACGTCCAGGTGGGCGTCAGTACCAGATCATCCGCGCCGATACCCGCGGCTTCCATGGCAAGATGCAGACCGCCGGTTGCCGAATTGACTGCCAGGGCATGACGTGCACCCACTGCTGTCGCGAATGCCTGCTCGAATTCCTTTGTCCGTGGGCCAGTCGTCAGCCAACCACTTTTCATGGTTGCGACGACCGCTTCGATCTCTTCCTCACCTATGCTGGGCAAAGCAAAGGGAATGAATTTCTGTTTGTTGGTGTTATCAGTGGCCATTTAGATTGTTGGGTTTCATAGCGATCAGACATACAGCACGGTTCATGAACCAGGCGCTGGGCAAGGAACCGCATAGCAGGCGGACAAAGGTGGCGCTCCACGGCATGCGAGCCAATCGGCCAGAGCGCTCAGCCCAAGTCGCGCCAGCAGCTTTGCCGGACAGGAAATCGCCATATACATCCTTGAGACCAGTAAATCCGGCCATACGGAAGTGTCGCATCACAATCCAGCGGTTCATGTAATGCAGGTGATCAAGAAACTCTGGGTAAGCGCCTCTGGCACGCACATACAACTTGGCGAGTGGCTTGGGCATCATTGGCAGCCATGCCATCTTGTAATGTCCTTCAAAGGGGAAAAGATTATTGGGTACCTCGAAATAAGCCCACCCACCCGGCTTGAGCACTCTGTAAGTTTCCATTACCACAGCTGTTACATTCTGGACGTGTTCCAGCACAGCCAGACTGATTACGAAGTCGAACGTGTTGTCTGGGAATGGTGCATTTTCCCCTACACCCTGTTGAAAACGCACATTCTTCAAACCAAGACGTTGGGCACGCGTATTGGACACTTCCACCCCCGCTTGGCTGGGCTCGATTCCTTCCATAACTATCCCTTGCTTAGCCAGAGCAACGCTCAATCCGCCAGCACTACTGCCAATGTCTAATCCGTACTGAAAGTTGATAGGCAGTAAATCTAGTAGAAACCGGACTTTTTCTCTGTAAAGAGTTTCCTGCTGCATGTAGACACGGACACGTCTATCAAGTGTATCGTCGTTTTGAGGGGCAATGTCCCCGTGAAAACCGACGATCCAGCGCCTGATGAGGTTTGCAAAGGCTATATCATCAGTTGTGTTGTGTACCTTGCCAATATCAGCATGGTAGGAAGAGGATGAACTCATGTGTGTGACACACCTTTAGTAGAAGTAGGTTATTTTTTGCGCAGAAGAATGGTCCACCCAATCGGGTTGCTTGGAGGCATAAGCAAATCCAAAATACCAGACAAAAACATCATCGACCGACTCTCAAAAAAGTGTCGTGATCCCCAGGCGTTTTCGAAGGTCAGGTCTATCTGAGACTCTCGGATGTAGTTCTCAGTATCACTCCCTAACAACTTGCGAAATGCATCCGGGGGATAAGGACGAACATGGCTAAATGTGTTCCAGACGTTGCGTACCCCAGGGGTAGTGAGTAAAACACTGCCTCCCGGGCAAACGACACGAGAAACTTCGCTAAGTAAACGCGATGCATCAGCAGGAGAAAAGTGTTCTATCAGTTGCGAAGCATGCACCGCATCGAAACTTTCGTTTGGTAATTTCAGTTCAAACGCATTCATGCAATAGGCAGACAAGCCACGCTGCTGGCACTGAGATACAAGCGATGGGTCAATATCAACCCCAACAAAATTGTTAGGCTCTCGGGCAATGAACTCTCCTCTACCTGAGCCAATATCCAGAACCCTCTTGCCCATCAAATACTTTACAAAAAATGGATCTTTCCTGTGTCGTAGGCCAAGACGAACATATTCCAGTACATTCATTCTTCGTATCCCTCGCCCCGATTTCGCAAGACACGTGCGGGATTCCCGGCAATGACACTCATCGCCGGGTATTGGCGGGTAACAACACTTCCAGCACCAATTACTGTACCCGGACTTACGTCTGCCATCACAACAGTCTGAGCGCCGATCCAGACATCATCCCCAACTGTTACCTGTTTTTTTTGCCCGTGCTGTTGTCGCATGGGTCGACCGATATCATTAAAAAAATGCTGCCGTGCCCCGCTGACGAAAACTACATGGCTACCGGTCATCACATCATCTCCCAGTCTCACCCAGCCTACCCAATTGCCAACCCCCAAGGTGCAGCGATTGCCAACTTCTGTTTCGCGCGTACGGATGACTGCTAGCCAATCCACAGTGAGATTGCAGCCGCAACGCCGCAAGGTGGAGCGATACCACACCCTGCGCAGCATAATGCCGCTGTATCCAGGCAGGAAGGACAACCATTGACTGGGTGCTGTGAACGTCGTGTATTCCGGCAATGGCAAACGTGACCAGAGCAGCATAGGCAATAACACAATGAAAGCCAGGGATTCGGCAAGGCGCAGGAATAGACGGCGAACCATAGCGGTTACGCCCTTTCCCGTGCGTTGGCGACAAGAATATCACTGAGGCGCTGGATCAAACCATTCAGTGTGTGGTCGCGCCGTGCGACGTCAGCTTGTTGTGTCCCCAGCTCCTGACGCTCAGCCACACTCTTATTAATAAGGCTATCCAGCGCCGCACGCAAACTTTGCGTGGAATTCTCAATAGCACAATCTGGAAAACCCTCTGCAAGGGCAATTGCACGGAAGGCATCATTACTGCTCACCACAGGGCACCCACTTGCCATGGCTTCGACCATTGCCTTATCCAGGCTGCCGGTGGAGCTCAGATTGATAAAAACATCCGACTTGCCGAGAATTGGAACAATCGCATCCGGATCCAGCCGGCCAGTAAAGGTAACGCGGTCAGAACCCAGAGCACCCTTGGCTATGTGGCGCAAGGACTGGGCATAACGATACTCGGACTCGCAAGTGCTATCACCAACGACGGTCAGGTGCCAATCTGTAGCGGGTTTCCAATCAGCCAGCGCAGAAACGAGAAGATCAAGACCTTTGCTCGGCGCAAGACGGCCGACGGTAAGGATATGAAACTCCGTATCGGTTATCCGGGGCACGGTCTGGTAGCGTGCATCATCGATGCCTTGGCCGATGAAACTGGCTTTGTCAGATGACAAACGGAATCCCTGCGGGGTTGAACTCACCACCTGATCGACCAGACAATGTGCCAGCTTCAACATCAGGGGCGACGCGCCATGCGCGTACCAAAGCACATTTTTCAGACCGGTTAGAATCCCCGCTGGCCAGAAAAGCACCGCGAAAACAGGGATCATGTGGGTGAACACCACATCAATTTTCCGACGGCGCAGGATGTGCCATATCAGCCAGTAGAACCTCAAGGCACGCATCCACTCGGGGTAACCACGCTCGCGCCCGACCGACCATACCGTCACGTTACTGGGCAATTGGTGGTGCCCAGACGTCATCGTGACCACATCAATGTGTTCAAAGCGCTCGGCCAGGGCTGCGATCCAGCGCAAACCGAAAGCTAGTGTGACGTGTTTGTCGTCAACGGCCAGATTGAACATGAGCAGATTCAATCAGTCCGCTCCAGAACCTTCTCATACACAGCTCTCATCTGCCGTGTCACTGCCTCTGCAGTGACACGCGACGACATGCGCCGGCGCCCTTCCCGACCCATCTCTGCTAGTCGGTCCGTGGAACTGCAAAGTTCTATCAGCGCCTGGGTAAAGGCAGCGAGATCACCCACAGGCACAATATGGCCTGTCACGTCATTCTCAATCACTTCGCGCGCGCCGGCGGTGTCTGTGCTCAGCGCCGGGGTTCCGGCCAACAGGGTTTCATAGAGAACACGTGCGGCACTCTCCCGGTTCGAACTCAACAGCATCAGATCAGCTGCTTGATAAAAGGCTGGCATCTCGGTGTTGCCGACCCATCCCAGCCAGCGCACACGGCCCGGCACGATTCGTTCCGCCTCTTGCGCCAGCGTATTGGCCAAGCTGCCGTCGCCGGCGATGGCCAGCACAAGACCCGGGTACTGCCTTGCTGCATTGGCGAAGGCAGAAAGCATGAGTTGGATATTTTTTTCCTTTTCCAGACGACATACAGCCAGAAGCAGCGGCCCGTCCTGGCCGTCCAAGAGACGCAGACGTGTCGCCTGAGTTCCCGCATCGAGCGCAAGCAACTTGTCTGCATGAGTGATCAGGAAGGGAAAATAAGTAAGGTGACGAAGCCCATAATGCGACAACCTTTCTGCCACGGCCAGGCTATCACTGCGCACTGCAGCCGCCTGGCGTAACACCCATTTGCCCAGGCGATTTGCCAGACGATTAAGCGGTCTTTCTGACAACCAGGCCGGGTTGTCAATTTCATCGCTATATAGTCCGACCACCAATGGCGTACGAAAGCGCCGCGCCAAAATTGCACCTGCCAAGCCGGAGACAAACGGTTCCTGGACTTGAATAAGATCGAATGATTCCCGATGCAAAAGCCCGGCACCCAAGCGAATCGCCGCCGGGATAAATTGAGACCAGTGACGTACCGGACAAGGTACGATACTCAAGCTTTCATCAAGCTCGATAGGAGTGCGGGGTGCGCTATGTGGTGCTTTAACAATATGCACCAACCGCGCTGGCAAGCTGCGCGCATAGAAGAGCTGTCGTGTCTGCGCCTCAGTACGTGTATCACGCGAAAGCAGGTCACGATCCAGGCCGATATTGAGGATAGTCAGGGGCTTCTTGTTCATCTGCATGCCCCGGCAAGAACAGCCGCTGTTGTTGCAATCTGTGCGGAGAAGGTGAAGTGTTCGGCCACCTGGCGAAGCCCGGCTTTGGCCAAATCGGCTCTTGCCTTGTCGTTGCTGAGCAGTTGCCGAATGCCCGCGGCGAGAGCTTCCTTGTCGCTCACCGGCACAAGCCAGCCATCCACGCCGTGATGGATGGTTTCGGATGTGCCACCAGCCGAGCTGGCCAATACAGCCACACCTGCCGCTTTGGCTTCGAGCACGATGTGCGGCAAACCTTCGTAGCTGGAGTTCAGCACGAATAACCGGGCGCTGCGGATTTCATCCGGTATCTGGTCGCGCGCCACATGGCCGGCAAATGAAACTTGTGCGCCACGCTTCATTGCCAGGTTTTCCAGCTCACTGCGCAAAGGGCCATCGCCCACTATGCGCAGCCTCAACCCTAGTTCACTTGCCACCTCGATCAGATCGGCAAGCCCCTTCCACGGAACCAATCGCGCGATGGTCACTAGGTCGTAACTGCCTCCATGCGTACGAGGGGCTGGTGGCAGAGTGACCGCGTTGTATACGATGTGTACCCGTGTCGCATCAACTTTCCAGTCTGCCACAATACCGGCGAGATACCGGCTCGGTGTGATCAACGCGTCTGCGCGTGCCGTATACCAGCCCTGCAGCCAGCGAAGCAGGCGCCAGCGCAAAGGTAACCGGGCCGTCTGAAACGCATCGAGCTCCAAGTGAGTGGCGCCACTGTTTCGTGCCTTCTCCCAGATCAAGTCACCCACCACCTTGATGACGGTTGGCTGGCAGCCAAACACCTTTGTGGCCAGTATGCCTTCGAGAACCAGGCCGTTCAGGAAGATCACATCAGCAGTGCGCGCTTGCGAGCGAATCGCGAACACCGTTTGTATCCAGCGCAGCGGTTTGAACCGCTTTCGTGGCAGGCGCCTGACCGGGTAACCCAGATACCGGTCGTCATGCTGAACATGATCACTCAGTGTGACTACGGAAACGATTTCGTGCCCTAGTTGCATGAGGCCTCGGGCCATTGCGGGAACGTAGCTTGCCGGACCACCATGGTCGGGCGGGAAGATGCCCGTTACAACAAGCACTCTCATTGACCCGAAATCAGATCATTGAAATAGCGAATGGTCGGCGGCAAACCCTGATCGAGGAAAATTGCGGGAGACCAGCCTAGGCGAGTCGTCGCAAGACTAATGTCTGGTTGCCGCTGTCTCGGGTCATCGCTGGGCAATGGTCGGAACACGATTTCGGAACAGCTACCGGTGAGGTCTATGACTTTGCGGGCGAGTTCCAGGATAGTGAACTCGTCCGGATTTCCCAGATTGACTGGACCTGTGAAATTATCGGGGGACTCCATAAGGCGCATGAGGCCATCGACCATCTCATCAACATAACAGAACGACCGTGACTGAGACCCATCACCATAAATGGTGATGGGTTCGCCCTTGATAGCCTGCACAACGAAATTGGACACTACGCGTCCGTCATTCGGATGCATGCGCGGCCCATAGGTGTTGAAGATGCGCGCTACTTTGATACGTAAGTTGTGCTGGCGGTGATAATCGAAAAAAAGGGTTTCCGCGCAACGTTTGCCTTCGTCGTAACATGAACGTACGCCTATTGGATTTACCCGCCCCCAATATTCCTCTCGTTGCGGGTGGACTTCGGGGTCGCCATACACCTCGCTGGTGGATGCCTGCAGAATCTTCGCCCTGACCCGTTTTGCCAGACCGAGCATGTTGATCGCGCCATGCACAGAGGTTTTGGTGGTTTGCACCGGGTCAAACTGATAGTGGACTGGCGACGCCGGGCAGGCGAGGTTATATATTTCGTCCACTTCCACATAAAGCGGAAAGGTTACATCGTGACGTATCAGCTCAAAATGCGGACTGGAAAGAAGGTGAAGTATGTTATCACGCGTTCCCGTGAAAAAATTGTCCACACACAGGACATCATGCCCAATAGCCAGAAGACGATCGCATAGGTGAGAACCAAGAAAACCGGCGCCGCCTGTGATAAGGATACGTTTTCGTCCATAATTTCTGCTCAATCTGCCACCTCTTCTGGAAACATGTTGTTGTCATTCCTTGCCGTGCGAATATTCTCACTATGCGCCCGGCATTGAAAAATGACTCGCCTCACTTGAGGCGAGTCGATCTGTAACCATTGATCTGAATGAACTGCACAATACAAGCCTGTTTCTGACTAATGAAACCAGTCCAGAAATAAGCACTTATTTCACTGATTGCTGTCTCGATTATATTTATCTTCAAAGCGAACAATGTCGTCTTCGCCGAGATAACCACCGGACTGAACCTCGATCATTTCCAGCGGCATTGCGCCGGGATTCTCCAGGCGATGTTTGGTGCCAAGAGGAATATACGTGGACTGATTTTCAGTCAGCAGAAAAACCTCGTCGCCTCGTGTCACGCGTGCCGTTCCCGTAACCACGATCCAATGCTCGGCGCGATGGTGATGCATTTGCAATGAGAGTGCGGCGCCAGGATTAACAGTAATACGTTTCACCTGGAAGCGTTCACCGGCATCAATGCCTTCGTAGCAGCCCCACGGTCTATAAACTTTGCGATGGCTGATATGTTCAGAACGCTTGGCATCTTTGAGGTGGCTGACGATCGCCTTCACGTCCTGGGCATGATCTTTGTGCGCCACAAGCACGGCGTCTGCAGTTTCCACAACAATCACATCCTGCAGGCCGACAGCAGCTACGAAACGATGTTGGGCAATGAGTAATGAATTGCTTGTTTGATGGGCCATAACATCGCCCTGTATTACATTTCCATCGGTATTGCGCGCGCTCACTTCCCACAGCGCCGGCCATGCCCCGACATCCGACCAGCCGGCATCCAACGGCACGACTGTGGCACGGTTGGTCTTTTCCATTACCGCATAATCGATGGAATCGCTGGGGCAACTAGTGAATAGGGATTTGTCTACCCGATAAAAATCAGCGTCGACCTTGCCCTGCTCTGAGGCCTGCGCACAGGCCTTGGCAATATCCGGCCGATGGCGATCCAGTTCTTGCAACCAGACTGAGGCGCGCATCATGAAGATGCCGCTATTCCAAAGATAATTGCCTGAGTCGATGTACTGTTTGGCTTTCTGCTGATCAGGCTTTTCGACAAACGCGGAAACACGGAACGCGGCTGCAATACTGTTATCTGCTGCCTGCGCATCAAGTGATGTGCCCTTTCGAATGTACCCATAACCTGTCTCAGGACCGGTGGGCACAACTCCGAACGTGACCAACTGGTTCTGTTCGGCGAGTCTCGCGCCGTGCTCCACGGCCAACTGGAAGGCATGGTTGTTCTGGATAACGTGGTCAGCAGGCATCACCAGCATGATGGCATCTGGTTCGCTTTTCATCAGAGCCAGTGCCGCTAACGTCAATGCCGGCGCTGTATTGCGGCCAACCGGCTCAAGAATGATGGCCTGAGGTGTCATTTTCAGCTGACGCAGTTGTTCGGCAACAAGAAAGCGGTGTTCCTCGTTGCTGACCACGATCGGTGACTGAATGTTCGGCATGTTGTCCAGACGGCTGATAGTCTGCTGCAACATGGTCTGCTCACCGACCAGCGCGAGAAGCTGCTTTGGGTAATGCTCGCGTGACAGCGGCCAAAGGCGCGTGCCGGAACCACCGGAGAGAATGACAGGATATATTTTCATCTACGCCCTCGTATTTCTGCTGTGTCGTTGTTATATCGAGCCATGGAATACTTAGCTCAGGCACGCTACCGCCATGCAGAGCTGTTGCTCCGCACCCAATTACAATTCAATTCGTTACCACTTTGCCCTGATTGGGCAGAGAGGAACAATGTCAGTCTTTGCCGTTCTCGAAGCGCAACACATCCGGCACCAGTACGCGGCTGCGATCTATGTAGCGCAACAGGTTCGCGTGCGATATCTCTGGGGTCTGCAATTCCGTCAATATGCAGGCATCGTGCTTATCGGCCTTGCTGAATTCCAACCAGACTGGGCGGTTAAGGAAGGTGGTCCGTTCGCCCAAGGGGTCGCAGATACCGACAATCGTAATGTTGCGCTCCATGGCACGCAGTGTGGCGATTTCGGCTAAATCCGAAATCCCGCATAGCAGCAGTCTCTGCCAGCCGTTGCGCTCGCACTGGTCGAAGACACGCAGGCAAGATTCGCCCGCCTTGCGATAAAACAATAGAGAATGGCTGAGATACTGGGCGGTGAGCCGGCTTTTCTCGGCAAAGCCGATGGGCGTGAGGTAATAAAGGTAACGGTTGGCCGGAGCCTGGCTAACCTTAATAAGGCCTTTACGAACGCAACGTTTGAGATAGGAATTGGCCAAACCCAGCGCAACGCCGAGATGGCTGGCGAGATGGCGCTGACTCAGGTAGCTCTGTCGGTCGATAACGTCGAGAATTTCGAGCGTCAACGCGTCTTCCCGGTCGCGTTCTGTGTTCATATCATGAACACTATACCCTATATTTCTTATGGCTCAAGTGTAAAGCAGGGTGTTTTCAAGAGATTACAGGGATATGTAACATACCAACATTAACCACGTTCCAGCTGGCTCATATCTACTCTGGTTCTGACCTGTCGCCCGAGAATATCCAGTAAAACCACCACTCTTTCACGACTATTGCGTGCCAGCAGTATCCCTTCATACCCCCGGAAGGCACCCTCCGCCACACGTACTCGGTCTCCAGTACGGTAACTCTGCTCCGCCCATGCATGAAGGCCCGCCTCACCCTCGCGCGCCTTGAGGAAATCGACCAATTCATCCGGTATACGCGCCGGCTCTTGGCCAAATCGCACCAGAGACGCAACACCGAGAGTGGAACGAATCGGACCCCAGTTATCGGTGTGCGTGTCGAGATAAATGAAAAGATATCGTGGAAACAACGGCTCCACGACCATGATCCTACGTCCCTGTCGTTTGCGCGCCTCCCGTACATGCGGGAGGTAAACGCCATAGCCCTGACGGACAAGGTTAGTGAGAGCAATCTCCTCCTGGCGAGGCTTGGTGTAAACCAAATACCAGGACTTGGCGGGTGAAGACGACGGAGATTGCATGAGCGTTCGATCAGATACCAATTTTCGTTACGTTACACGCCCTGATATCGAAAATGCGTTATGACTAGACCGGATTTCGAAGCTCACGATCGATGGCCGCCAGTACCATCAATGGATCTGATGCCGCGGTAATAGGCCGGCCAATGACCAGATAATGCGCGCCGGCATGAATTGCCTGGCTCGGCGTCATAATGCGCTGTTGATCGCCAACTGCGGCGCTAGACGGACGTATACCCGGCGTCACAAGACAAAAGTCATTGCCGTTCTCCCGGCACAATTGCGGCGCTTCCTGCGCTGAACACACGACGCCATCGAGGCCAGATTGTTTCGCAAGATGCGCAAGGCGCAGTACCTGTGATGTGGTGTCTCCGCCGAGGCCGATCTCATGTAGATCGTCGGCCGAGTGGCTTGTCAAAACAGTGACGCCAATGAGTAAAGGACGTTGAGTGGCTTGGTCCACGGCCTCGCGTGCCGCCTGCATCATATTCCGGCCGCCAAGCGTATGGACATTGAGCATCCACACACCGAGTCGTGCCGCGGCAGCACAGGATCGCGCCACGGTGTTCGGGATATCGTGATACTTGAGATCGAGAAATACATCGAAACCCTTTTCTACCAATGTTTCGACCACCGTCGGTCCAGCGCTGGTAAAAAGCTCGAAACCGACCTTGAGCCGGCATTGCTGTGGCGTGATGCGTGCTGTGAACGCGAGCGCCTCGTTAGCCGTCGGGAAATCCAGTGCCACGATCACGCGTGGCCCGGTTTGCGCATATTCGATAGTCAAGTTCGGTTTCCTCTGGGCGAGGCTGACGTACCAAGGCCGCGCATCTCGCTTCTATCTGACGTCATCAACGCAACGGA
>Ga0315271_10000337_pt1 | contig 24838 bp, 19 predicted proteins | sample C3_top_MG_FD_204664 | JGI IMG/M metagenome (GOLD analysis project Ga0315271, IMG submission 204664) | Sediment microbial communities from Yellowstone Lake, YNP, Wyoming, USA - C3_top | ecosystem: Environmental > Aquatic > Freshwater > Lake > Sediment | place: USA: Wyoming | collected 2017-08-01
ACATGAATGACACACCTGAAACGTCTGCCGCCCCGCAGCGCATCCTGACGCTGCCGCTGGTCGCCATGCTGGTGGCGACGCTGGCGCTGATCGCCGCCGCCTGGTCGTGGTCGGACAGCCGCGAGCGTATCCGCGACCTGAAGACCGAGCTGGGCCGCCGCCTGGCGGAATCGGGCAAGGACGTGAGCGAGACGCGTTTGCTGGCACGCAACGCCGACGATGCGATGCGCCAGGTCAGCGAAAAAGTCGCGCATATCGAAAGCCAGATGGTGACGTCGCAACAGCAACAACAGGCGCTCGAAACACTGTACAAGGATCTGGCGCAGGGGCGCGACCAGTGGGCGCTGGCCGAAATCGAACAGGTGTTGCTGACCGCCGCGCAGCAGTTGCAACTGGCCGGCAACGTCAAGGCGGCGATCATCGCGCTGGAAGGCGCCGACACCCGTTTGCAGCGTCTCAACAAGCCACAGTTCACTGCGCTGCGTCGTGCCATCGCCGCCGATCTGGCGACGCTGCGCAGCGTCCCTTCGCTCGACGAAGTGGGCGCCAGCGCGCGTATCGAGGCGTTGGTGGCGCGCCTTCCCAACTGGCCGCTGGCCAGCGCGCAGGCCTCCGAAGCCGCGCCGGCGCCGCGCAAACCCGGCGCCGACAACCTGGGTCAGGAGCTGTGGGTCGAACTGAAACATCTGGTGCAGATACGCCGCATGGATGGCAACGAGGCGTTGTTGCTGCCGCCGGACCAAGCCTATTTCATGCGCGAAAACCTGCGGCTGCGCCTGCTGTCGGCGCGGCTGGCCTTGCTGGCACATGACCAGACGGCGTTTCAGGCCGATTTGCGCGCCGTGTCGGACATGCTCACGCGCTATTTCAACACGCGTGATGCCGGCGTCGTCGCCGCGATGAAGGAAATCAAGCGCCTGAGCAGCCTGCAAATCGCCGCCAAGCTGCCCGGCATCGATGCCAGCATCGGCGCGCTCGACGCCTACAAGGTGAATCACTGATGCGCTGGCTCATCTCGATACTCATCATTGCAGTGCTGGCAGTTGCACTGGCAATGGCCGGGCGCTACGACCCCGGTTACGTGGTGCTGGTGTATCCGCCGTGGCGGATGGAGGTTTCCTTCATCAGCTTTGTGTTGATGCTGGCTGGCCTGATCGTAGGCGGTGTGGTGCTGCTACGGCTGGCCGTGCTCACCCTCAACCTGCCCGCCATCGTGCGTGCGCAACGCGAGCGGCGCGCCGCGCAAAAACGTGACGAAAACTTTATCGGCGGCCTCAGGGCGTATACCGAATATCGCTACCAGGATGCCGAACAGGCGCTGGGAAACTGGCAGGGTGAGGATGCCCGTACAGGGCTGGCGCGGGTGCTGGCGGCGCGCGCCGCACAGGAAATGCGCGCGGTGAAACAGCGCGAGCACCACGTCCGGGCAGCGGGCGAACATGGCGCCGAACTGGCCGCGCAACTGTTCGAGGCGGAAACCCTGCTGGACTTGAAAGATGCGAGCGGTGCGTTGAGCGCGATCCAGTCCGCCAAAATCATCGCACCGCAGCACACCGCCCTGCTGCGGCTGGAGTTGAAAGCGCGCCAACTCACCGGGCAATGGGACGAGGTGGACAAGCTGCTCGATGCGTTGACCCGCAGCAATGCGCTGGAACCCGGCCTCGCCGCGCAGATGCGCCGCCTGGCCTACGCCGAAAACCTGAAACGACGCGCCGAGGACGACCGCGCGCTGCTGGAATACTGGAAGAAAATCCCCGCCGAATTCAAGGCCGATGCCTTCGTCGCGCGTGCTGCCGCTCGCGCCTTCATGCAGCGCGGCGGCCACGACAGCGCGCTCGACGTGCTGGAAGCCGCGCTCAACCGCGAGTGGCACGAAGATCTGGTCAAGCTGTACGGCGAAGTGCGCGGCAGCAACCCGGTGCGGCAAATCGAGCAGGCCGAGAAATGGCTGCACGCCCAACCACGCGATGCGCAGTTGCTGCTCGCCCTGGCACAACTGTGCGCCGCACAGGAATTGTGGGGCAAGGCGCAGAGTTATCTGGAAGCCAGTCTCGCCATCGCGCCCAGCGCTGAAGGGCATATTCAAATGGCCGAACTCAAGAACAAGAGCGGCCAGACCGGTGAAGCCTGCCAGCACTACCAGAAGGCGCTGGCGCTGTGCCGGGCTAATTAAGGGAAGGGCTGTTCACGCTATCGAGCCGGCGCGAAGCCGATTGAATTCCAGCCGGGAAGGCGGCGCGTCATGGGCTTTCAAACCTTGCCCGCCAGGCCCGCACCCAGAATCGTCATCGTAAACAGCAGCCAGTCGTTGACGATGTGCGCCCCGGTGGAGACCCAGAGGTTCTTGGTCAGGATCCACGGCAGCGTCAGAATCATCCGCGCCGAGCCGATGACGACGATGCACTGGATCCAGTTCCAGTCGTAGGTCGGCAGGTGGATCAGGCCGAACGCGAGCGAGGTTAATAACCATGCCCCGACGATCGCGCCCTTGCGTCCGACACCGAGACTTTTGGTGAACCATTGCAACAGCGCCAGGAAGGGCAGCAGCGTGATGACTTCCTCGCCGAGCAGTTGCGGGAGGGTCTTGGCGAAAAAGGCGACGCGCCCCGCCGTGTCGAGATCGCCCAGCTGCGCCGTGGTGCCGTTGGGCGTGACCTCCGCCAGGGCGTGGACGAGGACGCCGACGCTCATGCTGACGACGATGTTGAGCAGGGCGAAGCCGACCATCAGTTTCACCTCGCGGCCGCCCACCTTGCCGAAAATGGCTTTCCAGTGGCCGGGCGCCACCATCGCCAGCGCGATCAGCGGAAGGCCCGGCATCGCCAGCGCCGGGATGAATTGCCAGAATGTACCGCTCGGCCAGTCGATGGGCGAGGCCAGCACCAGAAAACCGGCGACCACCATCGCCATGACGAACAGCCATTGCCGGTTCGAGATGGACGTGGGCACTCCGTTGTAGAAGGGAAAATCGCTGGCGGGATCTTCCAGCCGCGAAAACCGTGCTTCTGTCATGGCGGAGTGAACGGCGACGGGTGCCATGAGCGGTGCTTTCCGCTGTTGCAACTCACCAGATCACCATGCGCTGCCCAGGGTCGCGCCACATCGGGTCGCCCGGCCGCGTGCCGAAAGCCTGGTGGAAGGCGTCGAGATGCAGCAGCGGCGCGATGGCGCGCACCGACGAGATGGCGTGCACGTCGACTGACACCAGAAACCGCAGCCGCTCCGAGCGCCCCTTGTAGGCCCACATCTGCGTCCAGGCCACGAAACAGCGCTGATCGGCGGTGAGGTTATCCACCTTCGCCGGTTCCGGGTTTTTCGCCAGGTAGCGTTGCAGGGCGGCGTGGGCGAGCGTGATGCCGCCCAGATCGGCGGTGTTTTCCGTCACCGTCATCGCACCGTTGTGCATCAGGCCGGGCAGGATTTCGTAGTGGTTGTACTGGTCGACCAGCACGTCGGTGCGCTGCTTGAACTGGCCGTCGGCGGCGGGCGTCCACCAGTTGCGCAGATTGCCCACCGGGTCGTACTGGCGTCCCAGGCTGTCGAAACCGTGGGTGATTTCGTGGCCGATCACCGCGCCGATGGCGCAGTAATTGACGGCGGCGTCAGCCCCCGGCTGGTAGAACGGCGGCTGCAGGATGGCCGCCGTGATGTCGATGGTGTTGGTGGTGAAGTTATAGGCTGAGTTCACTGCAATCGGCGTGGTCTTGGTCGCAACCGCAAAGCGGTTGCCGAGCACCGGCTTGCCGATTTGCGAAATCTCTCTTTGAAATGCGAAGCGATTCGCGCGCTGCACATTGCCGAAGTGATCGTCCGGGCGAATGTCGAGCGGACTGAAATCGATCCACTCCTTGGGATAACCGACCTGGATGTCGATCTTGCCCAGCTTCTCCAGCGCCGCGCTACGGGTCGGCTCGTCCAGCCAGGGGTTGCTGCGCAGGCGGATGGCGAATTCGTCCTTGATATGCCCGACCATCTCGGTGATGTCGCGCTGGGTCGAATCCGGGAAATAGGCTTGCACATACAGCTGCGACAGCGGGTGGTACAACTGCGCCCCGATCTGCTGCGTGGCCACGCGTTCCTGCTTGGGTGGGGTTTTCAGGCCCTTGCGCGCCGTCGTGAACGCTTCTTCCAGCGAACGATACGGCCGCCCCAGTTCGGACGCGCGGGCAGCCACCAGGAACCAGCGCAGCAGTTGCTTCACCTCGGCGACCGGGCGCTCGGTCAGCATCTTTTGCAGCGCCTTCATGGCATGGATATCCACCACCTGCACCCGCTCGGGCGCGGCGATGCCCTGCGCGGCCAGGAATGCGCGCAGGTCGAGCGCCGGTACCAGCGCCTGCGCCTGTTCCAGCGTCATCATGTTGTAGATGTTGGCCGGCTCGCGCATCTGTAGCGGCGTCATCATGGCGCCTGCGGCTTTCGCTTCCATGGCCAGGATGTTGGCCGCCTGGGTCCTGGCGGTGTCGATCGGCTCGCCGATGCCGTTCAGCATCGCCACGATGTACTTGCGATAGGTGTCGCGCAGCTTCTGGTGCTCGGGCCTGGCGTATTCGTCCTGTTCGAGCAGTTGCGCGCCTGGCGCCAGCACCAGTACGTAGGTGCTGCTGTCCTTGGCATCAGGCATGGCAAAGGCGTTGATCAGCGGGGATCCGCCCACTGCGTCCTGCAGCCGGCCGGCGAGACTGCCGTAGTCGGCCGGCGTACCACCCGCCGCCGCGATGCGTTGCAAATCGGCTTCCAGCGGCTTGAGGCCGAGCGCGTCGCGGCGCGCGTTGTCCATGGCCGCCCGGTAGAAATCGCCCACTTGCTGACGCGGGCTGCCCCTGGGCGCGCCGGTCGTCGCGGCGGCTTCTTTGATCAGGGTCAGCAGTTGCTGGTCCAGGCGATGTGCCAGCTGCGTAAAACCGCCGACGTCCGGATCGCTGGGCGCAATCCCGGTCTGCTTGAGCCAGGTGCCCGCAGCGTAGTGGTAAAAATCCTGGCGCGGATCGACCGACCTGTCCATGTTCTGCGGCGAATAGCCCAGGGACGGAACGTCGGTGAGAAAACTGCCGCCCAGGACCGGCGATGCGGCTAGCAACCCGGCCGCAACGAGCATGGCGGATAGCGCGGTGGCGTGTTGTCCAATGGGAACGGGGCGTTTCATGCGTCTTCTCCAGGCCGGGCTGCGGTTGGGCGATCGTCTTCGCGACGCTCAGAACTTGGGCTTGCTCACATCCGCCGCGCTGCAGTCGGCCGAGAACTCGCCCGCCCCGCCGCTCATGGAGAGTTTTCCCGTCAGGCGGTCGATGCGCAGTTTGGGCTGGCTCAGGAAATTGATATGGACCACGCCCGTAATCTCGCGGTCATTGATAAGGAGGTTTTCGATGGGGTACCAGCCATTGCTGTCGCCGCTCATGAGCGCGGGAATCATGGGGTCCGGGATGCGCATGCGGCCCGTGCCGGATGAAATCTCGACCGTGCCGTTCCCTGAAAATGGCCGACGAACTTGCGTCTGCGCAACCCCCGTCTTGTTCTCCTTGTGCTTGAAATCATACTGATTGACGGTGGTGCTTTGTGTGGCCATCACTGATCCTTGGCCATCGCAGGAGAGTGTCAGGGACTGGGCGGATGCCAACAATGGACAAAACAAGACTAAGGCAAACGGACTGCTTTTAAACACGTTCATTTCCTTTTCAAAAGAGGTTGCCGCATCGAAAAAGTCGGCGCCGGCGGGACGGCGCACATTCAGGGTTTCTGTTGCTGCCATTCGTAAGTGCCGCTATCGGCCAGCAGCGACAGGTACAGTTTATCGTTCCTCAAACCTCCTCATAACACCTGACACGACCGCGCATCCTTGATATAACAGAATTCCGCAGACACACCTGGAGAGTTCCCCTTCATGCCTGACCGCATCCAAGCGCAGAAATCCTTCGGCACGAAGCCTTCGAACTTCACGTTTCCGACAGCCGCTTTCCTGTCGAGGTCTCCAGCTTGTTCGGCATTGTCCATTTTTTGCATAGGAGTTCCATCGTGAAAACCCGCCGCCTGATTGCGCTCGGCACCGTGCTCGGCGCGCTGATGTTCGTTCCCTTCGCCAGCCAGGCCGCCACGCCCAAGGCCGCCGCAGCGGCGAAGCAGACAGCCACGCCGGGCGTCTACAAGCTGGCGATCGATCGCAACGTCACTCTGGACGAGGCCGCCGAATCGATGCGGTTACGCGCTAACGCGCTGAATCTCAAGCTGGTGGCGGAATTGCCGTTATCCAAACAGGTGGAAGCCGTGACCGGCAAGCCGCAGCGGGTGGTCACCATTTTCCAGTTCTGCGATGCGGTCACGGCGATGGAGCTGATCGACCTGAGCATCGACTTCGCCACCTACATGCCGTGCCGCATTGCACTGATCGAAGATGCCAATGGCCAGGGCTGGCTGATCATGACGGACATCAACGTCGACCTGGTGGCGAAGGAAAAGCGGTTGCAAAAGGAATTGACCACGCGCATCAAGGCTGTACGACAGGGGCTGATCGAAATCATGCAGGCGGGCGCCAAAGGCGAACTCTGACCCGGCAGATATCGGTTCGGACTGTCACGGCGCCCGGGTATGTCTGCGGTGATTCCTGCCCCTTATTACAAACCCAAGGTCGTCGCCGATACGTGGGTCTGCGAACGCTGCCACATCGCTTCGAAACTCTGATGCAGCGGCACAGCGTCATGCGCGTCATCCAGGTGCAGCGTGCCATGCACGGCCGCCTTGTCGGCGCGGACGATCACACCGTGACGATCGGCCAGCACGAACGCCTGATCGGGATGCGACGCGTCGGGATCGGCCTGGCGGATTTCGATGACGTGGCTAAAATCGCGCACCAGTTGCATCAGGCGCGGGCAGGCAAGAGCAACGCGATGGGTGTCGTCGAGCAGCAGTTCGATGCGCCGCCCGCCGCCCGCCACGCATAGCGCACGCAAGGCTTGATGACGCGGCAGGTGGTCGAGCTCGAACAGGTTCAGGTCACGGTCGTACACCCGCAGTTGTCGCAGCATGTGCGCCAGCAAGGTGTCGAATGCCGCGCGAAATTCGGAGGGCGTTTCAAAGGCGTTCATGGGGTGTCGATCTCCAGCCAGCCCGCTGCGTACCAGTCGTACAAACGCTCGCGCAGCGTGGCGGGAAACGGTGGCGCAAGGCGGTGCTGGTCGGCCAGTTGTTGCAGAGCAGCGAGTTCATCCGCTGCGGGTGCGAAGGTTTCACCATTGATGAAAAAATGCCCGCCCGAAAACAGCAGGCGCGACTTTGGATGGAGCGCCACCCCGGTTTTGCGGGCGCGTTTATTGAAAGCTGCGCGGCTCTCCGGCGCGTCAGGCGGGTCGAAAAACACATTCGGTTTGGGTTCGGACAAATAGCATCCGGCGAACTCGGCGATGTCGCGCTTGCTCCATTTGATTTTGGCGATCATGGCTTCGATTTGCGCCAGCATCGCCCGGCTGATTTCGCCGGGGTGGCGTTGCAGACGCAGGTCGGGGTCGGCATAGCGGCCTTCCAGGCTGACCGTGTCCTGTAAATGCATCAGAAAACCCTGCGCCAGCTCTTCGGTGGCGGGGGCGCGGAAGCCGATCGAATAGGTCATGCAGGCATCTTCGGCCACGCCGTAATGCGCCACATGCGGCGGCAGGTACAGCATGTCGCCGGGGCCAAGCAGCCATTCCTCTTCGGCGTCAAAGTGGCGCAGGATTTTTAACGGCACATCGTCCAGAATGCTCAGATCGGTTTGCGTGCTGACCTGCCAGCGGCGGTGTCCCTGGCCTTGCAGCAGGAACACGTCATACGAATCGAAGTGCGGCCCCACGCTGCCGCCAGGCACGGCGTAGCTCACCATCAGATCGTCGAGGCGGGCATGCGGAATGAAGTTGAAGCGCGCCAGCAGCGCGTCGGCCTCGGGCATCACATGATTGAGCGATTGCAGCAGCAGGGTCCAGCCGGTTTGGGGCAAACGCTTGAAATCACCCTTGTTCAACGGGCCGTGGTCGAGCTGCCAGCGGCTGCCGCTGCCCTGGATCAGCCGCGATTCAACATCGTCGCGGCGAGCCAGTTGCCGCATCTCGTCCGGCGACAGCAGCCCGGCGAAGCCCGGCACGGCGTTGCGGATCAATAGCGGGCGCTTGTGCCAATAGTCGCGCAGGAAATGGGCGGGGCTGAGGCCGCCAAGCAGGGTTTTCATGGCCTGATTATAGCGAGGCCATCCGCCCTGTTAGAATGCTGCCGGAAAAACACGAGGCGGAGTACCCATGCTGAAAGCGGGCGATCGCGCGCCGGACTTTTCCAATCCGGACGCCGACATGAACATCGTCGAACTGTCGCAGTTTCGCGGCAAGACGCTGGTGCTGTATTTCTACGTGCGCGACGATACGCCGGGCTGCACCGCCGAGGCCATCGAGTTTTCCGAGCTGGAAGGCGAATTTGCCAGTCTGGGCGCCACCGTGCTGGGGGTGTCGCGCGACGATTGCATCAAGCATGGCGAGTTTCGCGACAAGCACGGCATCAGCGTGGGACTCTTGGCCGACAAGGAACAAACGACCTGCGCTGCGTATGGCGTGTTGCAGGACAAAGAGGTGGACGGCGTCATGCGTAAGAGCGTGCTGCGCTCCACCTTCATCATCGACAAACAGGGCGTCATTCGTCACGCGCTGTATGGCGTTTCCAGCCGCGGTCATGCGGCGGAAGTGCTCCAATTGATTGCTCAATGAACAAAGGGGAAACCAAGTGAATATCGTCAAGGATACCGTCGTCACCATCACCTATATCGTCAAGGATCTGGACGGCCAGTTGCTGGAAGAAAGCAGCGAGCCGGTCAGCTATTTGCACGGTGGCTACGATAATATTTTTCCAATGGTGGAAGAGGCGCTGGAAGGCAAGGTGGCCGGCGAAAAAATCGACCTCAAGCTGCAACCCGCCGACGCCTTCGGCGAATACGAGGAAAGCCTGGTGCGGCTGGAGCCGCGCGAAGCCTTTCCGCCCGACATCGAGATCGGCATGCAGTTTGTCGGCGCGCCGGACAGCGGCGGCGAGGAACTGCTCTATTCCGTCACCGACATCGCCGAAGACAAGGTGGTGGTTGACGGCAATCACCCCTTCGCCGGTCAGGCGGTGCATTTTCAATGCGTAGTGGCTGAAGTGCGTGCTGCAACGGCGGACGAGGTCACACACCGCCATGCGCATGGCGCGCATGGTCACCACCATCACTGATCCGCGTGGTGAATGTTGCCGGGCTGTTAAAATGCCCGGCTAACCTGTTTTCTATGGCCATTTGATGAAAACGACTTTCCTCGACTTTGAACAGCCGATATCCGAACTCGAAGCCAAGATCGAAGAACTGCGCTTTGTGCAGGACGATTCCGCGCTGGATATTTCGGAAGAAATCCGCCGCCTGCAAAAGAAGAGCCAGACGCTCACCAAAGACGTCTACGCCAAGCTCAACGCCTGGCAGGTGGCGCAGGTGGCGCGCCATCCGCAGCGGCCGTACACGCTCGATTATGTCGCCGGTCTGTTCACCGATTTTTCCGAGCTGCACGGCGACCGCGCGTTTGCCGACGATGCCGCGATTGTCGGCGGCATCGCCCGCTTCAATGGCGAACCGGTAATGGTGATCGGCCACCAGAAAGGCCGCGACACCAAGGAAAAGATTTATCGCAATTTCGGGATGCCGCGTCCCGAAGGCTACCGCAAGGCGCTGCGGCTGATGCGGCTGGCCGAAAAATTCAGCCTGCCGATTTTCACCTTCATCGACACCCCCGGCGCCTATCCCGGCATCGGCGCCGAAGAACGCGGCCAGTCCGAAGCCATCGCCCGCAATCTGTACGTGATGGCCGAGCTGCGCACGCCGGTGATTTGCACCATCGTCGGCGAAGGCGGCTCCGGCGGCGCGCTGGCGATTGGCGTCGGCGACCGCACGATGATCCTGCAATATTCCACCTACTCGGTGATTTCCCCGGAAGGCTGCGCCTCGATACTGTGGAAGAGCGCCGACAAGGCCTCGGTCGCCGCCGAAACGCTGGCCATCACCTCCGACCGCCTGAAAGCCAACGGCCTGGTCGACCGCATCATCGAAGAACCGCTAGGCGGCGCACAGCGCGATTGGGACGCGATGTTCCTGTCGATGCGGCGCGCGCTCACCGACACCCTCGGCGAATTGCGCAAACAGCCGCTGGATGCCTTGCTGGACGCGCGTTACCAGCGCCTGCGGGCCTATGGCTGCTTCAAGGAAACACCCTCCAAATAAGACCGTCGTCACCGCTGTGGCGGCGGTGCTTGCCCGCCACCTTCCTCCGCGCGCGCGGCTGGTGCTGGCGCTGTCGGGCGGGCTCGATTCGGTCGTCCTGCTGCACGCGTTGCTGGCGCTGCGCGACCCGCATCCCTTTGACCTGCAAGCCGTACATGTCCACCACGGCCTGTCGCCGCATGCCGACGCGTGGGCGGATTTTTGCGCGCAGCTTTGCGCACGCCATGCCATCGAATTAACAACGCATCGGGTGCAGATCGAGCGCACCGATCCGGCCGGGATCGAGGCGGCGGCACGACGCGAACGTCAGCGCATTTTCGGCGCGCTCGATGCGGACTGGCTGCTGACCGCGCATCACCAGAACGATCAGGCCGAAACCCTGCTATTGCAGTTGCTGCGTGGCGCCGGGCCCAAGGGGCTGGCGTCGATGCCCGAGGTACAGCGCCGGCCGGGCTGGCGCGCCGCGCAGGTGCGGCCGCTATTGGGCGTGGCGCGTAGCGAGGTGTTGGACTATGCCCGTGCGCACCGCCTCAACTGGGTTGAAGACGACAGCAATCAGGACACCCGTTTTCGCCGCAACGCACTGCGCCAATTGGTCATGCCCTTGCTGGCCGGGCATTTTCCCGGCGCCGACATCACTCTCGCGCGCGCCGCCACATTGCAGGCCGATGCCGCCGAATTGCTCGACGATCTGGCGCGGCTCGATGCCATTGCGGCCATCTCCGGCGACCGCCTCGATTGCGCCGCGCTGGCGGCATTGTCCGACTCGCGCGCGCGCAATCTGCTGCGCTATTTCATCGAAACCCATGGACATTCCATGCCCAGCGCGCGGCGGCTCAACGAAGCGCTGCATCAATTGTGCGAAGCGCGCCACGATGCGCGTGTGTGCCTGAAACTGGGGCACGCCGATCTGGTGCGCTTTCGCGGCGGCGCCTTGCTTGTGCCGCCCGCGCCCGCCAGGACGGAACCGGTGCGCTGGCAAGGCGAAGCGCAATTGCAGGTGCCCGCTGCGGGCGTGGCGGTGCAATTCGATGCCGTCGTCGGCGCGGGCTTGAAGCGCGCCATGCTGGAATCCGCCGTCGTCACCCTGGGCGTGCGCCAGGGCGGCGAGCGCCTGCGCCTGCATCCCGGCGGACCGCACCGCAGCCTGAAGAAACTGCTGCAGGAGCACGCCATCCCGCCTTGGCAGCGCGATCGTCTGCCGCTGCTGTGGTGCGATGGACGCCTTCTGTGGGCGGCGGGCATCGGCCTGGACGTCGAAGCGCTGGCCGCACCGGGCGAGATGGGGGTGATGCTGCGCGTCGTGACATGACGGCAAGTGTGCCGATCATCTGGTGGAGCCACGAGAATTGGCGGGGTAATTGGGAACGTGATCCGATTGGGACACAAAGCCCCCAACCGGCAGGGGCTTTGTCAATGGCCTGAAACACAAGCAAATTTACATCATGGAATCGGCGTTCCCGGAACCGGCGTATGTAGAGTAATCGTGCATTTCGAACCGCCAGTCAACTGCGACGGGTTCGCCGGGCTGAAGTTCAGCGTGCCGTTGAAACAGATCGAACCGACCATGCCGGCGTACTTGCCATGCCCGCTGGTTTCCTTGAGTCCGCCGCATCCGAGGATGCGCATCGGAACAACGCCATTCACCGGATCGAACGCCGGGCTCTTGAATACGGGACCCCACATGAACGGCGCGCGGCCTTCGAGCGGCACGCCCGCATCCGACTGCAGAACCGATCCGCCGGTCGCGATACTGCAGGTACCGGGCTTACAGGTGAAAGTTACGACACCCGGTGGACTGTTGAAATCGAATGCCGGAAATACGACCTGGGCATTGCTTAACTGCGCCGCCTTGCGGGACGGCAGAACGTGGTCAATAACCTCGCCGGAACTGAAGATGTACCATGGCGCATACCCTGGACCCTCGATCGTGTAAGTGATGGTTGCACCGTCAGAGCCGGAGAAATTTCCAGTGACTTTGAAATCGAGCAGCAGCTCGATGGGCTCGCTCTGCGTATCCAATGCCAGCACCGGAAGCGGCGCAAACGATACGGCGGCGAGCATCGCGGCCATAACGCCCGCATGTTTTCCAGGACTTGAATGTACGAACATATAACACCTCCCACTAATGGTTTATCGGAAAGGAATGCTGATCCGACCCGGCGAAATGTTCACTGTGGACACACGCAGCGTACCGGAACCCGGTGCCAGACCTCCCCCGGCTACAGAGTATAGGTCAGGGATAATTTTATTCCAGACACAAGTCGGAGCGCGTTGCCCATACTTGACTAGAGAGATATCACTACTAAAGTTAAGACGTCATAAGGGGGAAATCATGCTGACCAAGTTCAATTCCGACCAGAAATCGTGCGCCATCGGCATCAAGACGCTCGTGGTCTTGCTGGGTAGCAGCGGCATTGCGGTTGCGCTGTCAGGCTGCCTCGCGACCACACCTACCACTGGTAGCGGCGAGAGCGCCACCGTCGCCACTGGCTCCGCCGCCGGCGGCGCCACTTCGGGCGCCAGCTCTCAACTTGAAACCTGCACCGAAACCCTGGGAACCGTCAGCATCGACGAACAGACCAATGCCGGCTGGTATAGCGCATACCAGAGCCAATACCGAATGGGCTCGACGATTCCGGCGTTGAAATTGATCATCCAGCAATCCAATTGTTTTGTCATCGTGGATCGCGGTCGCGGCCAGCAGGCGCGCACCCGCGAGGCGGACTTGATACGCGGCGAAGAAGGCCGCGCAGGCAGCAATTACGGCAAGGGGCAAATCGCCGCTGCGGATTACACCATCATCCCCGAAGTCATCCTCTCTGACCGGGGCGGCACGCGTGCCGGAGGCGGTCTCGGCGGCTATTTTGGCGCGGCAGGCGCGCTCCTCGGTTCGGTCTCGACCAATGAGGCGGGAACCGTGCTGACATTGATCGACAACCGTTCCACGGTTCAGTTGGCGGCTGCCGAAGGCTTCTCGAAAAACATGGATTTCGCGGGTATGGGCGCGCTGTTCGGCGGCGGCGTGGGTGTCGGCGGCGGCGCCTACACCAGTACGCCGCAGGGCAAAGTCATCTTTGCCGCGTTCATGGATTCTTACAATAAATTGGTGATCGCATTGCGCAGTTACAAGGCGCAAACCGTCAAGGGCGGACTTGGAACCGGAGGAACCCTCGGCGTTCAAGGCGGCAGCACGGATGCGTCCAAAAATGTGGCTCCGTCAAAACCGGCAACCAAGAAGAGCACCACGAAGAAAGCCCCCGCCAGCCCTTAGCCCCGCCCAGGCTCGCCACGTCCGGATTGAGGAGGAATGATGGATCGACATGTTCCAGCACCATGGGTCGCCTTGCTGAGTGTGTCGCTGCTCGCCGTGCCCGCGCTGGCCTACGCCGACTATTACAGTCTCTACCTGAAATGCGAAGGCACGGTGTCCGCCAAAAAAGGCAAGACCAAAGCGCATGTCGATCTTGCGCTGCGGGACAACGATTACTCGGCGTTGATCCAGCGATCCAATGTTCTCCCGGTGGGCGGCAAGATGAAATACGAGGTGTCGCCCGCCACCTACAGCATGGTCTACTATGCGCCGGGCGCGCGCACTCAGCTCTATTACGATTGGTACCAGGGCTATCTGTTTAAATGGGATCCCAACCTCAAGCGCCTGGCCTTGATCCGTCTGTCGATCGACCGTCAAACCGGCCAGCTCGACGGCGACATCCGCAACAGCCAGGATGAATCATTGGCGCGGATCAGCATGGCATGTGAAGCGGTTTCGCCGGAGGAACTGCCGGAACCCAAGTTCTGAGCCATTTCGCGTTGTCCGCAAAGCGCCTGGTTTTTGGGCTCGGCGTTCCAAAAGCAATCCCACTCCCGCGACAAGGAGCATGTCATGCCGGACAGCAACAAAATGGCGGCGCAGCAATACGCGGAATCTGGCGTGCGCGACCATCTCACCGATCTGGAGCCCTGGACGGAGGCGCAGGCCGTCGAAATGGCGCGGCAGGACGGGCTGGAACTGACCGACGAGCATCTGGCCATCATCCGCTATTTGCGCGACTGTTACGCCGATCACGGCGGCACGATCAACGCCCACATCCTGGTGCATACGCTGGAAGATGAATTCACCGGGCTGGGCGGCCACACGTTCATGTCCAGGCTGTTTCCGCTGGGACTCATCGCCCAGGCCACGCGCTATGCCGGGCTGCCGATTCTGCAGGGGACGCGCGATCCCTTCGTTAGGCCTCCATAGGGAGGAGAGAGAGGAAACCCAAAAGATCCACTTGAACTATTAGCTATTGATGATGCGGGTACGGTTTTTTGACTCAAATAAGGAGTGAAAGAAATGAACACTGAACAACGATCGTTACATATCAGTCAGGAAAAATTGTTAGCCTTTGTCCGCGCAATGATTGGCGGAAGCAGGGGGCGCGAGGATGACGAACATCCTTTGCCACCCGGACCCTGGGATCCAGTTATCCGCGCAGCATTGAAACGAATCAACGTTTTTGGTCCGCACCCAGAGCCTTGGAGAGTTGGTAATCCAGTTCCCTGGCGGACAATAGAGGCGGCTTTCGGTATTCCCGGGTCTTGGAAAGTCATTTTCGCAAGCATCCTCGCAAGGCATCCTGAAATTTGGGACGCCATCGGCGGCGGTCATAATTTCGGTGATGAAGTCGCACTTAATCCGCAACCACTACCACCGCGTTTTGCTTTTTTGGTATCGGTGGCACAAACGGTGACAAGCCGTGCCGAGTTGCTTCAGGAGTTAGCCGATGCCACAACGCGGGAAGGCGAACAGCAGGGAATTATTATTGTCAGTGGCTATACCAGTCGATTTAGTGAGGATTGGTGTGGCAATGGATTCAGGTTGAAGTGGCCGTTTCCAGGGCCCCGCCCAGGTTGGTTTACCAGTGAACTCGACGGAATCGATTTAGTGGTGATGGCGGCGCAATTTGAGCAAGCAGCAAAAGAATCTTTTAGCCCGGATTTGCGCCAAAATTTGGCGGATGCCAGCGCAAAATTCGTGGAAGCGGGCTTGTCGAAGATGTCCTGCCCAGCCTAACACGACGGTCAAATGGACGCGCCGCTCTGTGGCGGTTTTGAAGGTTTTCTGTTCATTCGGGTTCGATGGTTTCGTTCACACTCAGTGGGCGGCGCGCCCCTTACCTTGGCGTTATATTTCGGTGCGGCAGGGCTGCTTTTGGTCTTGTTTCGGGCTCGCCGCATCCTGCGCTGACCAGCCCCCCAGAGGAGCGCTATCCATGAGTCACCTGCCCAAACTGCCTGAAGTCATCGAACTGATACGCCCGGATGACCTCCTCAACCTCTGGATCGAAACCGATAACCTGCGACTGGAACGCGACCCGCCGCTGGCGGGATTGTCAGCGACCACAGTGCCTGACGATGCCCCGATGTTTCTTGTCGTTGACGATCCGGCGCGCCCGGCCTTGTTACGGGTGATTTTTCCGCCGCAGCATATTGCGGAATTTGCGGTGTTTGAGTCTGATCCACGCCCCAAGCTGGCAACTGAAACCAGTGCGGCTAATTCCAGTGCAACAGAGACAAACAAGAAACGGGAGGAAGCTCAAGCCCAGCCGTCTGGGGCCGCCGACAAGAACGACAAACCCCTGGGCGAGCTGGATCCCAAGCCCTTGCCTTTGCCGGGAACGGGCGAATTCAAAGCCCGCATCGCCGCTGCCAGTCGGCTCGTTTTCCGTGTCCCGCCCGATCGGCGCATTCCCTACACCGTTGAAGGTCTGCTCGACTGGCGCAAACTGGAACCCGTGCTGCATCCGATTGCCGCTTTGGGTGAAGATGCCAGCGTGGCCGAGCTTGCCGCTGCACCGCCGATCAGCGCGCCGAATGCCGACCAAACCGCGCTCGAACTGCCGTATCGCCTGCTGATCTCGCCCAACAGCACAGCAATCTGGACGCACCGCGTCCAGCCGTTCGGGTCGCGCGGGCGCTACGAACTATGGCATACACGGCTGGTCGCACCTAACGGCGATGGCTTTGGCGAACTCGACTCCGAACACCCCGCACCGCTGCGCGCGCTCTGGTCGCCGGACTATCAGCCCGATCAAGTACGCAATCGCCAAGGCACGACAAGTATCGGCGAGGGTAAGGCGGGGCGCAGCGCGCTGTCCGACGACGACCGGCATCAGCTCGTCGTGCTCACCTCGGCGTTCCACGGCTACGAAACCAACCTTCTGCTACCGGTGTTCTCCGCCCTCCGGGGCGGGCAAAACCAAGCCACCGCGATGCCGAGTTTCGTCAATTTCGGCTCGGCACCGTATATCCCCAAACCCTTCCACGCCAGCCAGGTGATGTTGAGTCCGCTGGGCGGCTGGCTCAAATCGCGCGGTGCGTGGACGCCGCCGCGCACGGCCCAAGCCGTCAAACCTGGGAGAATTTTCGACGTAGCGACGAGCAAGGGCTTGCGCGAACTGTTCACGCCCTTCGTCCGCGCCGACGGCAATCTGGCGCCCCTACGCAGTTTCATCGATCTGCCCGATTTCGGCCTCGTCGCCAACTCGGCCAAAGCGTCTGGCGAACAACTTGACCTGTCGGAATGGGTGCACGTCGCCACCCAAGGCCGCGACCATTACGTGCGGGTTGTGTACGAAGGCGAACTGTGGCCGTTCCGCCACAAGGCAGCGCTGGTCAAGGTCACCGAGCGCAAGTTTGTGCAGCGGCTTGACCAGATCATCGTCGCGTGTCTGGTGCAGCGGGTGTTTATCGTCGTGCGCGAGCCGGAAAAAACCGTTGCCCGGCACGACAGCCCGCTGACGAAAGTCCGGCTCACCACGCGGGTGACGCCGAATCTGGCCGAGCCTTCATATATTGACGATACCAGTCGCAGCTTCTGGATCAACGTCGGCTCGCCGGGCGAAAAATTCGAAAAATTCCGTTTCCACGCCGTCGGCATCGATCACGACAAACGCGAGGTCGATTTCACGATTCCGCTGATTTTTGCCTCGATCAGCGATACGGCCAAGTCCGCCGCCAAAACCGCAGTCGATGCAGCTTACAACGCGGCTGCCGACCGCGCGGCGGATTTTCTGGGTGCAAAACTGGCGTTCACGCCGTTGGCGGGGAGCGAAAATCCGCTACTCGCGACGCGCACCGTGCTGTTCGAAGCCGACCCGACAAGCAGGCCACCCCGGCTGAAAAATGCCGAGATCACCATCCCGTCGATTGCAGAACTGTTGGGTAAGGACACGCCGGTCAAGATCGCCTACGACGATACCGGCGCGAACGCCTACGCCAAAAGCGGCTACGTTCCCGCCAACGCAACGGGCGTGTTCGCCAAGTTGATCGACACATTGCCGCTCGGCTTCCGCGCCGACCAAGCGGGGGGCTTTGCGACGCCGAACCAGACGTTGACCGCGCTGTCACGTTCTCAGGGGCCGGTAGCGGGGGACATTGGAAAGGCGATGACGGACAGTTTCGATCCAGGCGCGATTTTTCCGCCGACTGCGCCAACCGGAGTGCCTGGTCTGCCTTTGTTGTTTGGTACCTTCGGGCTGGACAAACTGCTCAAGGGCGGGAGTTTGTCCACCCAGGCACCGAAGGTCACCACGGTACGCGAAGCGAACGCCCTCGTCACCCGGCTCGAATGGAATCCCGAGGTGGTCGATTCTCTGAGCCTCGACGTTGTCGAATTCATCAAAAAAGGCGGTTCCAACAAGCTCAACATCGAGGGCGAAACCCGAACCCCAGTTGACAGCAGTCCGCCCAACTCGCTTTTCAAAGGTACGCTCAAGGACTTCGACATCATCCTGCTCGACTCGGTGACGATTCACTTTACTGAGTTCGCATTTACCAGCCGGAACGGCGAAAAGCCCGACATCAAGGTCGCGCTCGACCCGGCCAAGCCGCTCGAATTCTCCGGCGATCTCAAATTCATCGAAGACCTGCGCAACGCGATTCCGCCCGGGCTGTTCGGCGACGGCGCGAGTCTGACGGTCACCGCAGCGGGGATCCGCGCGGGCTTCTCGGTGGGGCTGCCGCCGCTGGAAATCGGCGTATTTGCGTTGAAGGACGTGAGCCTGGGTGCGGCATTGACGCTGCCGTTTCTCGATGGCAAACCGATTCTCGATTTCAACGTCTCGGAACGCGCCAATCCCTTCCAGTTGCGGGTGGCGTTCTTTGCGGGCGGCGGGTTTTTCCACTTGCAGATGGATACCAAAGGGATGCGCCAGCTCGAAGCCTCGCTCGAATTCGGGGCGGCATTTGGTTTGAGTATTGCGGTGGCGACCGGCGAGGTGCATGCGATGGCGGGGATTTACTTCGCGATCACGCGTGAAGACGACGGCAAAAATTACTGCACGCTGACCGGTTATATGCGGATCGGCGGGCGGCTGTCGGTGATCGGCATCATCCGCCTGTCAGTCGAGTTCAACCTGAGTTTTACCTACCAGGAGGCGTCGGACAAAGCCTTTGGCCGCGCGACCATCACAGTGATGGTCGAGGTACTGTTCATCAGTGTCTCGGTCGCGCTCACCGTCGAGCGCGCGTTCGGCGGCGCGGGCGACCCGGTGTTTCTGCAAACCTTTCCTGAGCCTGAAATATGGCACGAATACGCCAGCGCATTTGTCTGAGGCAAAACGACCATGACTACTGAATTACTGTTCACCGCCGTCCCCCTCGACGGGGTATACAAAAATGACACCGTGAAGCTTTCCGTTGTCGTCTCGCCGCGCCTGCGTGGTGGCGACCGGCTTGGCGACTATCCGCAGTCGATGCTGCAATGGACGCGAATGGTGCAGGAACAGGGGCTGGCGTTCGAGCTTCAGGCCGGTTCGAAACGAACTCGCGTCGAAGTCAACCGGGAGTTACTGCAACCCGACCTATGGGAAGCGCTATTCACTGAAAAAACCCCGGTCAATGCCTACCGTTTCGATCAGGAACTCGTCGAGCGCGCGAACCTGGGCGTGGCAAGTTTCTCAATGCGCGAGACCTTGAGCCTGATTAAAGCAATTTACCGTGAGGCGAGTGTGACGCTGGCGCTGCCCGACGATGGGCGCTCGCCGCAACAGCATGATCTGGGAAATCGTGACGTGCTGGAAAATCTCATCGGCAACCTTGTCGTGCATTGGGGCGGCGACAAGGAGGCCGGCGCACTACGGCGCAAGCATTTGACACGGCTACCGCGAGCCGAGCTCGCGACAATGGGCACGGGCAGACCCGCCACTTCCGAACTCGACGCGCGCGCAGACCGCCTCGGCAGGCTGGCGCGGGTCGTTGGCAAGGAGGGTGCGCTCTATGACGACGAGGGCTACCTCGATAACACGGCGACTCGTAGTCTGACCGCCTACGACAAGCAAAACATCGCTGCAGGCTGCATGGCTTTCCACCACATGCCGACCCCGGCCTACAGCGAAGAAAAGGCGAACAAAACCGACCCGCCACCCAAGAGCAACCTCACCTACGACTCCGAAAAAATCATCGATTTCCACCAAGCGCTCTCGGCGACCGGCAACTACCCCAGCCTGCAGCGGGCGCTGGGGTTGGTGTTCGATATCGAATTGCCGGTTGACGCGCTGGAGCCAAGTACGACCGAGACACCGCTCTTCCTGCAAATCGTCGCCCACTCGCTCGACGGCGATTTCAGCGCGTCGAACGGCGCAGTGCGCACCGCCTACTTTCTGCTAGATGCAGGTGCGCAGGGGCAGATTTTCCACACTGCGTCACGCCCCGGCATCGTTCGCGGCGCGTTCGGAGTCGCCGCGCTCGACCCGGCCTGGTTCGGGCTGGCGCAGGTCGATATCGACGGCGCGATGCATAAGACGGTGCTGCTTGCGGAAAGCCTGAAAGCGGATCAGACCGGCGGCAAGCCCGCGCTCGCCGCGCACCCCGAGGTCTACGACCCCGGCGCGACCCTGCCCGCACTGCGTTCGGGCGGCTTGAGCCTGTACGCCGACCTGCGTGCGATGACCTGGCTCGCAGGTTTGAATCAAAGCGCAAACACTAATGCCGCGTTCGAGCAGGGACAGATAATTGACGTGTACGCCGAGGAGATCACGCGCGGGATGCGGCTCGACGTATGGGACGACCTGACTGAAGACTGGCATTCGCTGCACGAACGCAGCGCGGCCTACCAGTTTTTTACGGCGGACGACACCCCCGCCGACGTGCGCTTCGATCCGCAGCAGAATGGGTTCGACCCCGCGCTCGAAGAAGGCTGGGTCGAATCAGCCGTCACCCGCCCAGCCCCCGGCACGCCCGCGAGCGAAGACCGCTATTACTTGCACGAAGCATTCGCGCGCTGGGCGGGCTGGAGTCTCTCCGCGCCGCGCCCCGATCTGGCGCTGGCCGCCGATCCGACGCAAGGCGCACCCGAGCCCGGCAAGGAAGCCGACGCGCCGACCAGCCCGTTCAAGATCAAGGTCGAGCATCACGTTCGCCCCGGCAGTCTGCCCGCGCTGCGCTTCGGACGGCGTTACCGGCTGCGCGGACGCTGGGTCAATCTGGCGGGCTTGAGTCCGTGCATCAACGACACCGAGGGCGCGCAAGCCTGTCTCGACAACCCGGCAGGCAGTGGGCTGACACAGTGGCTTTCATTGCCCAATGTGGGGCGCGACGGTCTGATGTACCGCCGCTTCGAGCCGGTCGCCTCGCCGCAGGTCGTCGTCGACGACATCGACGCCATTACCGGGCCTGGCTCGACGTTGCACCGGCTGGTAATCCGCACCGACAACCGCAGAACCGACGAAGACGAAGTGCTCGCTGACACCCACACCGCGTCACGCCACCTGCTTCCGCCGCGTGTCAGTGTCGAAATGGCCGAACGCATGGGCATGTTCGACGACGTCAACGGCAAACTGCTGGCTGACGCTGCGACCTGGAAGCTAATCGCCCACCGCGACGGCGCACCGCCGCCTGAGCCGCCCGAGCCATTCGACACCGCGCCGCGCGCAGGAGAATTGCCGCGCGTCAAAGCGACCGTCGCGGGGAAGAAAAAAGTCTTTCCGCTCATCACCGACGCCTTCCTGGCGGAATTACCCTACTTGCCCGACGCCTGGGCGCGCGGCGTCGCCCTGCGCGACCTGCCGGGTACGCCGTCGGGTAGCCTCAGCCGCGTCGACGCGCTCACCGCTACCGGCCCGATAGCATTTGAACTGCTCGACGACCCCAATCCGCGCCCCGGCTCGGCACTGCTCGTCGGCTTTGGCGGTGGCAACGACTGGCAGGCGATGCAGGGGCTGCGGCTGGCGCTGGACGAACCGGTTGGCGCGTCTTCCGCGCTGCCGCACTGGAACGCCGAAACCCGCACACTGACGGTTTTCCTCGCCAAGGGAACGCGCAGCGTCGTGCCGGTGAGTTGTTACCTGCTACCCGCCGACCTGCCGACGATGGGCATCTGGCAATGGTTTCAAGAAGAAGCCGCTGCGCGCCAACGGCAGTACCCGTGGCCACCGACGCTCACGCCTGGCCAGGCGGTCGACGAACTCGCGCACATCCTGCAACGCACGGTCGAGGGTGGGCACTGGATGCTGACGCCAGCGGTGCTGCTAGAGCTGGTTCACGCGCTGCGCCAGCCGCTGGGATGTCCTGCGTTTCAGCCACTGGTGGTCAAAAGGGGACACCAATGCAGTCAATTGTTTACGCCGCAACCGCTGCAAACCGCACTGACCACCGCGCCGCTGCGTCCCGGTGAAACAGGTGTAGCTGCGCGCCGTGATCCCGACGAACTCGCCGCGCTAACCGGCTGGCGCAAGTGGGCCGCGACCGAGGCGTATTTGCTTGGTGCCTTGAAAGTGCATGGTGTTTCCACTGGGCGAATAGACTTGCTCGCCGAATGGAGCGATCCGATCGATGATCCGCTCAAGTACCCCAAGGGTACGGGGAGTGATCGGGAAACGCGCCAATCCAGCGTCGATCGCATCGACCTGCCTGTACTCCAGGAGGGCTATCTACGCGCCGCCGATACCACCCCGCCCGACATCGACAAACTGCCGTTCCAGCAAGCCAGCGGTACCGACCTGCGCCACGTCGGCTACTACGACCCCGAGCACGATCAAATTGCCTTTGCGCAGCCCGGTGACGCATCGTTGCCAAGCGAGACCCCGCTGGTCTTCGATCGTATCGCCGCACCACGCCACGTCATCGGCGACACCCGCCACCACCGCATTCGCTACCGCGCCGTGGCCGTCTCGCGCGACGGCGACTGCTTTATTCCGCCTGTCGAAGGCAAGGCCGGATTCAGCCGCGAAAGCGTACCGCTCGAAGTCTCGATCCCCGCATCGTCGCGCCCGCTGGCGCCCGAAGTCGCCTACGTGTTACCGACGTTTGGCTGGCAACGTCAGACCGACACCTCGGTCAAGCGCAGTGTGCGCTTCGGCGGCGGCTTGCGCGTTTACCTCAAGCGCCCGTGGTTTTCGTCGGGCGAGGGCGAGCTGCTAGGGGTCACGCTATGGCGCGGCGGGCAGCTCGATCAGGCCACTCGTGACCGCTACAAATCGTATTTCACTCAATGGGGGATGGATCCGATCTGGCAGACCGCTGCGCTGGGCGGCGCACCGCGCACCGACGACTTCCCGGATCGCTACGCCGAAGCGCATCTGGTTTCGCTCGACGAGCTCGCCGACTTCCCGGTCGATGTCGTCGGTTACCCGGTCGAATTCGATCCCGAACGCCAACTCTGGTACGCCGACCTGACGCTCGACCCCTCCGACACGTACGCGCCCTTCGTCCGCCTTGCGCTGGTGCGCTACCAGCCCGATGCCATACCAGACGCGCGATTGTCTCGGGTCGTGCTGGCCGATTTTGCGCAGTTGACACCGGGGCGAGCGGTCGTTGTCCATCCCCACCCAGCCCACGCAAGAGTTTTGCGGGTGCAGATTTCCGGCATCGCGCCGGTGGGACCAAACGCCCTCGTCGAACACCACAACAAGCGCCCAGTTTCCGTGCGGCCCACCCGTTTTAAGGTACGCGTCCAGGAACGCATCGCCGGGCTCGATCCCGAACTCGGCTGGCGTGATGTCGCCCTGCAAGTGGTCGACGAGGCCGCGATCATCGCCTTCCAGCCAGACGGCCAGAGCGCGCCAATCAAGCTCTTTGTCGAGCCACCAAACACGACTTTGCAGACGAATCTGGCTTTCTGGGAGGGACTGGTGCGCTTCCCTGATTCGCCGCCGTCCGGACATTACCGGCTGCTGATTGAGGAATACGAAGCGATCAGCAACGACAGGCCGACCCGTGCGGACGACACCAAGGCGCCGGGAAGGCTGATTTTTGCTGAAATCGTTCCCATAGACTCGAGCCTTATTGATGACTGATAAGGAATAATCCGAGAATTCACTTCCAGCCATGCGCAGCGAGGGTCGCTGCGTGCGTTTGCGCACCTGATCCATAAACCGCTGGACTGATTTCTCTCGGGGCACCGCATAGAGCGCCCGATTGGGCGCCACTGCGGATCTTGTTCGCGGGGAGCGATAACTGCCGCCCGCGCTTGATTTTGTACCCGAAAAACTCGAAGCCATTTCGGGCGTACACATTGCGCTCCAGCCGACGTTCGTACCTCGCACGGCTGAGCTGACACGTTAGGCAGCACGCACTAAGCGACTTCGATTACCGGCACTCGCGCCGCCAGGGCGCACAGCAGTTCATAGCTGTTGGTGCCTGCAGCAGCGGCCACGTCGTCGACCGGCAGACCCTCGCCCCACAAGGTCACCGGGCTGCCGATGCCGGCGTCGGGCACGTCGCTCAAATCGACACACAGCATGTCCATCGACACTCGCCCCAGCGTGCGCGTGACCTGGCCATTCACACGCACCGGCGTCCCAGTCGGCGCGTGGCGCGGGTAGCCATCGGCGTAGCCGCATGCGACCACGCCCACCCGCATTGTCGCGCTGGCGCGAAACAGTTGTCCGTAGCCCACGCCTTCGCCGGGTCGCAGGGTTTGCACGCCGATCAACTCGGATGCCAGCGTCATCGCTGGTTTCAGCCCGCACGCGGCAGCGGACGCATCGGCAAAGGGCGACGCGCCATACAGCATGATGCCGGGACGCCCCCACGCCCCTTGAGTGTGCGGGTAGCGCAGCAAGGCGGCGGAATTGGCGCTGCTCCAGGGCAAACCATGTGTGGAAATTTCGCGTAAAAAAGGCTGCAACTGCCAGTCCACCCCGATCGGCTCATCGGCCTGCGCAAAGTGGGTCATCAGCGTGACGCCAGCCACCCCGGACAGGCTGCGCGCCCGCGCGACGATGGCCGCATGGTCAGCGAGCGGAAAGCCCAGCCGGTGCATCCCGCTGTCGAACTTGAGAAAGACCTGAAGCGGGCGCGCGGGCGGCTGTCGCTGCAACCAGTCGAGCTGCGCCGCATGGTGCAGCACCGGCCACAAATCCAGCTCGGCGCAGATGGCGATTTCGTCCGCGCCAAATATCCCTTCGAGCAGCAGTATCGGCTGTTCCACCCCCATCAGCCGCAGATTGGCCGCTTCTTCCAGCGTCAGCACGGCAAAGCCATCCGCCGCCGTCAATGCGCGCCGTGCGCGCGATAGCCCGTGGCCGTAGGCATTCGCCTTGACCACCGCGAACACGCGAGCCGCCCCCGCGTGGCGCTTCGCCACGCGCAGGTTGTGCGCCA
>Ga0315271_10000338_pt1 | contig 24832 bp, 26 predicted proteins | sample C3_top_MG_FD_204664 | JGI IMG/M metagenome (GOLD analysis project Ga0315271, IMG submission 204664) | Sediment microbial communities from Yellowstone Lake, YNP, Wyoming, USA - C3_top | ecosystem: Environmental > Aquatic > Freshwater > Lake > Sediment | place: USA: Wyoming | collected 2017-08-01
CCCGACCAGCTCACTTGCTTGAGCAGCACCTCCGGCTCGTAGTCGTGATAGCGGACGAAGTTGCCGAACGTCAGCGGCTGCTGGGTCTCGCTCTCGAAGGTCTGGATCCGCTCGGGGATCTGGACGGCAAGGTTCTGCAGATTGGCCCGGATGTTCGCGAGCACATAGCCCCGGGCGACCGGATCCAGCTGGATGGAGCAGCCGGCCGGCAGGTGCGGGAAGTCGAGTTCAACCTCCTTGTCGATGCCATAGCGGTGTCGCGGCAGAAGCGCCTTGAGCTTCCGGTCGATACGGTACCGCCGGTGCGCTTGCCCGACGAAATCGAGCACCGTGAGGGCGTCCTTGTCCGGGGCCCGGCGCAGGCCGCGCCCGAGCTGCTGCAGGAAAATGGTGAGGCTCTCCGTGGGGCGCAGGAAGAGGACGGTGTTCACCTCCGGCACGTCGAGCCCTTCGTTCAGGACATCCACTGTAAACAAGAAGGTGAGCTTGCCCGCGCGCAGCTCCTCGATCAGGCGGGAGCGATCCGCATCGCTGGTCTCGCCCGTGAGGACCGCCGAGGGGATCTGCTTCTCCGAGAACATGCGCGCCATGTAGCCGGCGTGGCCGACGTTGACGCAGAAGCCGATCCCCTTCACGCGCGTCAGGTCGGGCTCGTACTTCGTAAGCGCAGCCCGGATGGCGTCCAACCGCTGCAGCGCCAGGGCGTGGGCGCCGGTGTAGACGCTCTCCAACTCGCTGATGACGTACTTCCCGCCCGCCCAGAAATGGTCGGCCTCCAGAGAGACGGGGTCGGCCACCCCGAAGTAGTGGAAGGGGCAGAGCAGCTTCTCTTCCAGTGCCTCGGACAGCCTGATCTCGGCGGCGAAGCGGTTGTCGAAGTCAGCCGCCACCGGCTTGCCGTCCATGCGCTCCGGTGTGGCCGTGAGGCCGAGGAGGATGCGCGGCGTGAAGTGGTCGAAGAGCGGGCGATAGCTCGGTGCAGTGCCGTGGTGCGCCTCGTCGACCACGATGTAGTCGTAGAAGTCGGCGCCGACTTGCTCCCAGAGCTTCCGGGAGGCAAGCATCCCCACGGAGCAGAACAGGTGATTGGCCCTGGACGGCTGATAGCCACCGACCAGCAATTCGCCGAAACCCGGCATGCGCAGCACGTTGCGGAAGGTCCCCATGGCCTGGGTGAGAATCTCCTGCCGATGCGCGACGTAGAGGAGCCGCGCCTGCCTCTGGCGTGACGTGAAGAACCGCTCGAAGTCGAAGGCGGCGACGACCGTCTTCCCGGTGCCCGTGGCGGCGATCACCAGGTTGCGCCAGTGGCCGTGCGCGCTCCTCTCGGCCGCCAGTGCCTCGAGGATCCGCTCCTGGAAGGGATGCGGCGTCAGATCGAAGAAGGTCGCGGTGGCGGGCCCCGTGCGGTTTCTCTCCCGGGCGATCGCCTCGCGGAAGCGCTCGGGTGCGTCCGGGTTGTAATCCTGGAACTCCCGGCTGTGCCAGTAGGTGTCGAACTCCGCGACGAAGCGCTCGAGAATGTGGGGCATGTCCCGCGCGGTGACTTTGAGGTTCCACTCCAGCCCACTGGTCATTGCCGCGCCAGACATGTTCGCGGATCCGATGTAGGCGACCGAGAAGCCGGAGGCGCGCCGCAAGTGGTAGGCCTTGGCGTGGAGGCGGGTGCGCTGGGTGTCGTAGGAGACGCGGACCTTCACGTTCGGCAGCCGGGCGAGCCACTCCACCGCAGGGGGATCGGAGGCGCCCATGTAGGAGGTGGTGATCACCCGGACCGGGATGCGGCGCTCGCGCAACTCCTCGAAGGCTGGTATAAGCAGGCGCAGACCGGACCACTTGATGAACGAGACCAGGATGTCCACCTGGTCGGCGGAAGCCATCTCCGCCGCGAGTTCCCGCGCCATCTGCGGGTCGCCGGGCGCACCGGTGAAGAGCGACGTCTCGGTGATCGGCGTCTCGGGACGCACATAGCGCGCCGCGAGAGCATGCGGCGGCGTGATCTCGACGAGCAGGGGTCTGGAGTCGGGCAGCAGGGTGCGGTTCGCGAGGTGTTCGTGGTCCTGGAATCCGGAGATGAGTTCGATCACCCGGTTGGCGATCTCGAGCCGGACAGAGGGGTCGCGCTCCTCGCGCAGCGCCTGCTCGAGCACCCGGGAAACGAAGGCGGTGTAGCGGGCCGGTTCCTCCTCGGGATCGAGTTTCCCGAAGACGCTGCGCAGCTCAGGGTGCCGGTCCAGAAGCTCCTGGAGGCGCAGGTGGCGCAGTTCTTCGTAGATGCCGAAGGCGGGAACGTCAGTCATTCGGGCTCTTTCGCGAATAGATTTTCCTGGCGCTCAGCAGGCCGCTTGTCGAACAGCCCCATGTCTATGTCGCGTTGCGGGACCTTCGGCTGGATCTTGTCTACGGGGAGCTGCGCCTCGGTCGTGATGAGTGGTGCGAAATATTTCGACATCGCAGTTTCCTTTGTACCATGGCTGTCTGCTGAATTGCGTCTGTTCCGCGGAGACCATCAACTGCCTTCCAAGTATACTTTTAGGGAACTGGCTGCAGCAGGATGACCGCGACAGCGGGCGGCGATAGGACGGTCTGACCACCGCCGGGCGCGAAGAACTGGTCAAGCTCCGTCGTGAGAACCGCCTTCTCCGCGAAGAGCGGGAAATCTTGGCAAAAGCAGCGGCCTGGTTCGCTCGGGAGACCGGCTCGATACCCCCGAAGTCTTCGAGTTCGTGAGAGCTAACCAGGTCAAATGGAAGGTCAAAGCGATATGCCGGATTCTGGGCGTCTCCCCCAGCGGCTACTACGCGTGGCGTTACCGTGCGCCCTCCCGGTATCGGATCGAGGACGAGAAACTCGCCTCTTCTGAGTCTTCTTCTACAACAGCGTCGACATACCGGTGACTGCCGGAGCGCCGCTACAAACGCCCGCTGGAGCAACCCGTCCGGCTGTCAGTGGCCGGCGCTGTCGCCCCAGATCTCCTTCAGGCGGCTGTCGCGCCCGCAGCCGGCGCGGTAGTAGCGGTACCGGATCGGGTTCTTGAGATAGTAGTCCTGGTGGTAGTCCTCGGCCGGCCAGAACTCGCCAGCGGCGACGATCTGTGTCGCGATCGGGCCCTTGAGCTTGCCCGACGCCTCCAAGGCGGTTTTCGAAGCTGCCGCCGCGTTGCGCTGCTCCTCGTCGTGATAGAAGATCGCCGAGCGGTACTGGTTCCCGGTGTCGCAGAACTGCCGGTCGCGGGCCAGGGGGTCGATGTTGTGCCAGAAGACCTCGAGCAGCCGCTCAAAGGTGACCTTTGCGGGATCGTAGACGACGCGCACCGACTCGGCGTGTCCGGTCCCGCCGGCGGAAACCTCCTCGTAGGTGGGATTTTTCTTCTGCCCCCCCGTGTAGCCCGATGTCGTAGAGACCACTCCGTCGAGTTTGTCGAAAGGCCCCTCCATGCACCAGAAGCAGCCGCCGGCAAAAGTCGCCGTCTTGAGCGCCGGCTCGGCCTGCGCCGGCCCGGGCGACTGGACGACAGGGAGCAGAACTGTGACGAGCAGCAGGAGCAGCAGAAATCCAGGGCGCATCGTCACTGTCTCAACGCCGGGAGCGGCTCGCCGTCCGGCACGAAGATCAGCGCGAGACCGTTGTTACAGTAGCGTTTACCAGTCGGCGGCGGCCCGTCGTCGAAGACATGTCCCTGGTGCCCGCCGCAACGCGCACAGTGATACTCCCAGCGTGGGGTGAGCAGGCGGTAATCGTGCTTGGTCTCCAAGCGGCCAGCGATCGGTTGCCAGAAGCTCGGCCACCCGGTGCCGCTGTTGAACTTGTACGCGGACTCGAAGAGCGGCAGGAAGCAGGCGGCACAAATGAAGGTCCCCGCGCGCTTCTCCTCGTTGAGGGGACTAGTGCCCACGCGCTCCGTTTCCTCCTCGAAGAGTATGGCGAAGCGTTCCGGGGGCAGAAGCTTGCGCCACTCATCGCGCGACTTGACGAGGTGGGTGACGCCGGGCGCCTCGCCCGCGCCGGCGGCGTGCGCGGGCAGAATGGCGGCCAAGCACACAGCGATCGCGGTCAGCAGCATGAATCCTCCGTACCGCCTCGATCGGCCGTTGTTCCAGAGTGTCAAGGCATCCCCTGTCGTCATGGCGTTCTCCCCATTCATGTCTCGGGCGTCGTCATCCCCTCTAGGATAGGCTGTCCAACCCCGGGCGGCCATAACTAGGTGATGCCTACTTCGCCGGCCGCTCCAAGGCGAGGTACGCCGCGACCGCGGCGATTTCCGCATTGCTCAGGTGCCCCGGCTTCTTGCCGGCCATCTTCGTCACGGTCGCAAGCCAATCGGCGGCAGTCTTGGCTTTGCCGAGCGGCCGATCGGTACCGTGGCAGACCGAGCATTTCGTGCCGAAGGTGTCCTTTGCGGCGAGATAGGCTATGATCTGCCCCTTCTGCTCGTCGTTCACTTTGGCGCCGTTCTTGATCATCCGGGTCACGGTGACATCCCACTCCTCGGCGGTCTTGACCTTCGAGAGCGGCCGGTCGAGGCCGTGGCAGGTCTTGCAGCTTGCCTCGAAAGCTGTCTTTCCGGCCGAGATAGTGGCGCCGGGATCGGGCGCGCTCTGCTCGGCGCTGGCGGTGAGGGCCAGGGTCAGGATGCACGCGGAGGCGAGGGCGAACACAAGCCGTTTGTTCATGATGTTTCCTCCTTTGGGTGGTGGACGGTTGTCGAGTGTTTTCGGTGGATCCTCGGGGAGGGCGTTGCGGCTTCGGGGCAGCGCGCGTAGCCATGCTGTCGGGCGACGACGTCGAGCTGGGACGTCGCCAGGTCCTCGACGCCCAGGAGTTCCGACGGGGTGGGTGTGACGGCGGCGATGACCTTGATGTAGCGGCGGCAGCGGTCGCACGCCTCAACCCGCCGGGTCTGGCGCCGCCCCTCCTCGTAGAGCATGTGGAGGGTCGCGTGGTCTTCGTTGCCACAGGACGGGCAGTGGAGGCGGCGGATCCGCCAGTCGGCGCCGCATTGCAGGCAGCGCAGGTGCCGCGCCCCGTCCGCGCGCAGCTCGCCGATCGTGGCCGGGGTGCCGCAAATAAAGCACGAGCCGCGCTGCCAGGGTGTCCCCTCGACCAGGGGCGCGAGGGCGCGCCGCCAGGCCCGAAGAGCGGGCCAGAGGGCCGCCCGCACCAGGGTCCAGAGCAGGTCTGGGTCGAGCTCCCGCTGCCCTGCGGCCGCGTCGACGGTATCCCGGTCGCCCGCGGCGGCGGCCGCCAGCAGCTCGTCGCTGCCGGGATCGTCGCGCTCGAGAGCGGTCCGGAGCCGCCGCGCCGTCTCCGAGGGGAATGCACCCTCCCGGGCGCGAGCCAGGCCGAGCAGCAAATCGCGCGCAGCGGCCGCGTCGATCTCGAGGTCCAGGCCGCGCAGCAGCGGCTGCCCCCGCTCCAGGCAGGCGCAGGCCTCGGCGGCGGTCATGGCGGGCGTGACGGCTCCCGGGTCCGCGTCGCGCAGCAATGGCAGCAGCGCGCCGAGCACCGCGGCTGCATCCCGCACTTCGGGGACATCCCGGCAGACTGCTGCCAGGCGCTCCTGCAGAGAATCCGCAGTCTTCGAGCCCAGGTGCTCTTTGCGCACGGCCTTGTCCGTCAACGCGAGCCGCGTTCGCGGAACCCGATCAGCGCCGCGATCCCGGTCGCCAGGGCGGCGAGGCGCAGCGGCACTACGGGGAGGCGCCGCTGCAGCAATCCGAACTGCCGGCGCTTTGGCACGACCGGGTTCTCCGGCAGCCCGTACACGGCGGGGTCGTCCCGCAACAGGTAGAACACGTTGAGTCCCCCGGCCTCGCGGTACCCGTAGAGGTTTGCCCGGGTCTCCCCGAGCGCGCGCAGCTTCGCGAGGCGGGCGTCGGCCCGCGCCTTGAGTTCCGGGATGTCGCCGAAGAGGATCGAGCCGGTCGGGCAGGCCTTCGCGCAGGCCGTGCCGAGCCCGTTGTGGATCCGGTCGTTGCAGAGCGTGCACTTGTGCGAGGTGCGGGTCTTCTCGCTGTAGGTGACGACCCCGTAGGGGCAGGCCTTGTTGCAGAGCTTGTTGCCAACGCACTTGTCCTGCCGCACCACCACGTTCCCGAGGTCGGTCCGCTCGATGGCCTCGGCCGGGCAGACGTTGAGGCAGGCGGCGTCGTTGCAGTGCTTGCAGGAGTCGCTCATGAAGAGCCAGCGCGAGCTGACGCGGCGGCTGTTGATCTGCTCGAGGAAGAGGACGTGACGCCAGTTGCGCGCGCCGAGCCGCCCCGTGTTGTCGTAGGAGGTCCCCGTGAAATTCGTGGCGACGGGGTACGGCATCCCCGGCTCCTGCCGGAAGTGCGCCGGCTCGGGCTCGAGGCCGTTCCACTCCTTGCAGGCGACCTGGCAGGCCTTGCAACCGGTGCAGATCGAGGTGTCGACGAACATTCCCTTGCCCATGTTACCGCGGACCTCCCTTCCTGCCGGCGCGCACGGCGCAGGTGAAGACCTTGCCCTCATGGATCGAGACGTTCGGGTCGGCGACGAGCGCGCTCAAGTCGTTCACCACGTCGCCTTGGGCGTGGCCCTGCCAGCCCCAGTGCCACGGCAGGCCGATCTGGTGCACCGTGGCGCCGTCGATCGTGAACGGGCGCATGCGCCGCGTGACCAGCGCGCGCGCCTGGATCTCGCCGCGGGCGGTGCGGATCGTCACGTAGTCGCCGTTCGTGATCTCCTTCTCCGCGGCGAGCTCCGGCGAGATCTCGCAGAAGAGCTCGGGCATCAGCTCGGCGAGCCACGGGAGCCAGCGGCTCATCGTGCCGCTCAGGTAGTGCTCGGTGAGGCGGTAGGTCGAGACGACGATCGGGTACTCCGGGTCGGCGACCTTGTGATAGGGGTTCCCCTCGACGTTCCAGACTTTCGCCACGGGGTTGGCCTGCTGCTTGTAGAGCGGGTTGCGCACCGGCGACTCCCAGGGCTCGTAGTGCGTCGGCAGCGGGCCGTCCACGAGGCCGCTCGGGGCGAAGAGCCAGGCCTTGCCGTCGGCGCGCATGATGAACGGGTCGTTGCCGCCGAGCCAGTCGAAGCCGAGGCCGCGGTCCTTCCCCACGGAGCCGGGGGCTTTCGTCGGCGCGAAGTCGATCCCGTCGCCCGCCGGGCAGACCCACTTGCCGAGCACGGGCTGCCCGGCGGCGTCCTTCGCGCCACTGTCGGCGGCCGGGTCCCAGGCGACGAGCTTCTTCGCCTCCGACCACGGCTTGCCGGAGGGGTCGGCCGAGGCGCGGTTGTACATGATGTGTCGGTTCGCCGGCCACGCGAAGCCCCAGTTCGGCGAGATCCAGGCGTCGGGCTTGCGCCGCGCCGCGTTGTTCTTCCCCTCCTCGGGGATGACGCCGGTATAAATCCAGGCGCCGCAGGCGGTTGATCCGTCCTCCTTGAGGTTCGCGAACGAGGGGAGCGGCTTGCGCCCCTCCCAGACAAAGCCGTTGATCTCCTTGAGCACCTTGTACGGCGAGGGCTCGTCCTTGATTCGCCAGGGCGCGACCTCGGCCGGCTCGGGGCCGTAGTCCCAGGTCAGGTTCCGGATCGCCCAATCCCGGTCACCCGCGCCGTCCTTGTAGAGCTCCTTGAGGCGGCGGCCGAAGTGGTAGGTGAACCAGAGATTGCTGCGCGCGTCGCCGGGCGGGTCGGCGGCCTTCTCGTGGTATTGCAGCAGCCGCTGCGTGTTGGTGAAGGAGCCTTCCATCTCGGGGACCATCGCCGAGGGGAGGAAGAAAACCTCGGTCTTGATGTCCGCGGTCTTCAGCTCGCCGGAGACGATCTCGGGGGAATTGCGCCAGAAGGCCGCGGTCTCGGTCTCGTAGAAGTCGCGCACGAGCATCCAGTCGAGCTTCGCGAGCGCCTTGCGCTGGAAGCGCGCGTTCTGGCCGCCGACGGCCGGGTTCTGGCCCATGACCAGCAGGCCCTTGACGTTGCCGCGCGCCATGTCGACGAACAACGGCAGGTGCGAGTGGTCGGCGGTGATCTTGGGGTGGTAGTCGTACCCGTAGTCGTTCTCCTTTGTCGCGGCGTCGCCGAACTGCGCCTTGAAGTAGGAGACCGCGAATTTCGGGTAGTTCCCCCAGTAGCTCGTCGCGAGCGGCCCGGCCTCGGTCAGGATGAAGTCCTTGAGTGTGTCGTGCGCCTTGCGGGCGTCGGGCATGTTGAGGTACCCGGGGAGGGAGTGGTAGAGGGTCGCGATGTCGGTCGAGCCCTGGATCGAGGCGTGGCCGCGCAGCGCGAGCACGCCGCCGCCCGGGCGCCCGATGTTGCCGAGCAGCGCCTGGAGCATGCCGGCGCAGCGGATAATCTGCACGCCGACCGTGTGCTGCGTCCAGCCGACCGCGTAGGTGATGTTCGAGGTCTTGTCCCGGCCCGAGTTGGCGAGCAGCGTCGCCGCGACCTTGAGGAAGGTCTCCTGCGGGCAGCCGCAGACGCGCTCGACCATCTCCGGGGTGTAGCGGGCGTAGTGCCGCTTCACGATCTGGAAGACGCACTGCGGGTCCTGGAGCGTCGGATCGGTCTTCGGCCGGCCGGGAACCTTCTGCAGCAGCAGGTCCGAGAACGTCTTCGCCTCCCCCGCCGCCGGCTCCGGCGGGCTCTGGCGCTGGTAGGCCCAGCTCGCCGGCGAGTAAGCCTTGCCGTCGGCGGAGAGCCCGGAGAAGACGCCGTCGAGGCCCTCGGTGTCTCTGAAGTCAGCGCTGACGAGCGTTGCCGCGTTGGTGTAGGTGGCGACGTACTCCCGGAAGAACGGGTCGGTGTTCCAGCGCTCGCTGGCGATGACGTGGCCGATCAGCGCGCCGAGGAAGACGATGTCGGTTCCCGCGCGGATCTGCGCGTGGATGTCGCACAGCGCCGAGGTGCGCGTGAAGCGCGGGTCGACGTGCATCAGCACCGCGCCGTGGTCGGTCTTGGCCTTGAGCGGCCAGCGGAAGGCCACCGGGTGGCACTCCGCCATGTTCGAGCCCATGATCAGGACGGCGTCCGAGTTGACGAGGTCGCGCGGGAAGGTCGTCGAACCGCCGCGCCCGAAGCTGACCCCCAGACCGGGGACCGTGGAGGAGTGTCATATCCTGGCCTGGTTCTCGATCGCCACGACCCCCAGTGCGTGCAGCAGCTTCTGCTGGGCGTAGTTCCACTCGTTGTCGATCGTCGCCCCGCCGAGCGAGGCGAGCGCGTAGGTGTTCATCACGCGCTTTTTCGCCATGCCGCCCTTGCCGTCGGGAAGATCCTGGTACTCGTTGAACGAGGCGTCGCGGGTCTGCTTCACGAGCTGCGCGATGCGTTCCATCGCCCAGTCGAGCGGCTTCTCCTCCCAGCGGTCGCTGCCGGGGGCCCGGTACTTGACCGTGGTCCAGCGCTGCTCGTTGTTTACCAGCTGGTAGGTGGCGGCGCCCTTCGGGCAGAGGGTGCCTTCGTTGATCGGGGAGTCCGGGTTGCCCTCGATGTCGACGATCCGGCCGCCTTCCTCGACCATGACGATCTGGCCGCAGCCAACGGAGCAGTAGGGGCAGACGCTCGGGACCTGCTTCCCCGTCTTGATCGGGACGGCGGGCGCGCCGATCTCGGCGGCCTCTGCGCCCAGCCCGAGCTCGGCGGCCGCGGTCGCGCCGAGCGTTCCTACGGATAGTTTGAGAAAGCGCCTGCGATCGATTTTCATGGGCCGAGCCTCCTGTGGACGACGTGGGGTGGCTGTTTCGTGGCGGGAGCGTCTCCTGGCGGGAGGTGCCCCGGGGCAAGATCGAAAATCATCTGGCGGCCGAATTCCACGACATAACCCTCCCGACGGGTTGATCCTCGCGGCTGCTGCGATGTTCCGTTGTGCCGCTGCGGTTGTCAAGAGAGGCCGCGGCGCGAGACTGGGCCGCACCTGCCAGCACGACGACGAGGATGAGGACCATATAGGCGTTGGTCGCATGGAAGACGCGGCCGGCTGCGGCCCCGCTGCCGGCGAGGATCCCCCGGCCGCTCGCGGCGAGTGCCAGGGAGGCGGTCGCAAGGATCGCGCGCGGCACCCAGCCCGACGCCGCCGGCAATGGGAGCAGCAGCCCGGCTGCCGCGGCGCCGAGCAGCCAGAGGTGTACGATCCGGGCGAGTTGCGGTCGAGGCAGCAGTTCGCTGAGGACTGGCAGCCCGCCTCGCGCATACTCATCGCCGTGCGCCAGCAACAGCAGGCCGAAGTGGGGAAGTTGCCAGAGGAACAGGAGCCCGCAGAGAGACAGCAGCCGCGGATCAGCGAGGCTTCCCCCGGCGCCGACCCAGCCGATCGCGGGCGGGAGCGCCCCGACGAGAGCGCCCGGAAAGAGCGCGAGGGCCGTGCGCCGCTTCAGCCCGGTGTAGACCCCGTTGTACCAGACGATGGCGGTGAGACCCAGGAGCGTCGCGGCGGTCCCGCCGCCGCGCTGCAGCAGCAGGAGGCCGGGCGGCAGCAGCGACAGGGCGAACATCAACGCGTCGCGCGGGCGGATCTCGCCTGCGGGGAGGGGCCGTCGGCAGGTCCGGGGCATCCGGGCGTCGATTGCGCGCTCCTGGTACTGGTTCAGCGCGCCGCAGCCGCAGGCGAGAAGGAAGAGGCCGGCCAGCGTCGGGAAGAACCCGCCGGAGAGATGCGGCGCGGCCAGGCTGAAAGCCGCCGCGGCCGAGAGGGTCGAGAGCGCGGCAATTCCCGGCTTGGCCAGACGCAGGTAGGGGAGCGCCGCCGCAGGCGACGCGCTCCAGGGAAGCAGGCCGGCGCGGGTTGTCACCGCGGCGCCTCCGCCAGCGACTTGATGGCCTCCACGATGGCGTCCAACTCCGACGTCGATAGCGGCATGTCGGGCATGAACGGCTTGAAGCCCCGCACGACGTCCGCCTCCGGCTTCAGGATCGAGCGCCGCAGGTACGCCTCGTCCGCCGGCACGCGGCGCTCGATCCCGCCAGTGAGCACGGTCACGGTGCTGCCGAAGAGCCCCCGCAGCGTGGGGCCGTCCTTCGGGCTGCCGTCGGTGGAGTGGCAGCCGGCGCAGCCCTTCACCACCAGGAGTCTGAGCCCCGAAGCCGGGCCCACGGCCTCGCCCACGAGCCAGGCGCTGAAGGCCTCCGCTGTCACGACCTCGACGACGGCCCGCATGTGGGAGTGCCCGACCCCGCAGTACTCGGTGCAGAAGAGGTCGTAGGAGCCGAGCTTCCGCGGCGTGAACCAGAGGCGGGTCGTCATCCCGGGAACCACGTCCTCCTTGATCCGGAAGGCCGGTATGTAGACGCTGTGGATGACGTCGAGCGATGTCATCGCCAGCCGGGTCGGGCGGTTTACCGGGACCTTGAGGACCGCGCTCTCTTTTCCGTTCGGGTAGGTGAAGAGCCACGACCACTCGCGCCCGAGGACCTGCACGGGCAGCGCGTCTGCCGGCGGAGTGCGCAGGTAGTCGAAGTCCCGCCAGCCGAACCAGAACATCAGCAGCACGAGCAGCGTCGCGGCCGCGGCCCACCCGATCTCCACGAACCGGCCGCCTTCGTGGCCGGGGTTCTCGGCCCGGGGGTGGCGCCTGCGGTTGTACCGGACGACGAAGAGGAGCATCAGGCAGGTGATGACGGCGAGGATCGCGAGCGACGTGCCGATGATCAGCACCAGGGAGCGGTCGACCAGCGCCGCGGTGTCCGAGACTTCGGGGAAGAGGCCCGCCATCACCGGTACCAGACATCGGTGAATGTCCCCGCCAGGATGGTCAGCAGGGTCACGGTCGCCAGCAGTGCGAGCCATTGCAGCAGGCGCGACTCGTACTTGAGCTGCATGAAGAAAGCGAGGACCAGGCCCGCCTTGAGTGAGGCAATGCCGAGCGCGGCGAGGACGCTGTAGCCGGCGAGCAGGCGCCCCCTGGCTACGGCGACCGTGACGGCGGTGAGCGCGAGCAGGGCCGCCCAAACCAGCAGCAGGGTGCGGGTGCGCGGGATCGGGACCTCCCGTTCCGGTTGCGGCATCTGCGGTCCCCTCACGTCACCAGGTAGAAGAGCGGGAAGAGGTAGATCCAGACGACGTCGACAAAATGCCAGAACAGCCCGGTGTTCTCGAGCAGGGTGGCGCGTTCCGCGGTGATCGCACCGCGCGCCGTGAGCGCCAGCGTGACGGCAATCAGAGAGATTCCGATCAGGACGTGGAGCCCGTGGATGCCCGTCATGACGTAGTAGAGGCCGAAGAAGAGGACCTCGCCGTGGCTGCGCTGGAGGAGCACGGGAGAGTCGGGGTAGAGGCCATGGCCGATCTTGGCCATCCACTCCGTGTACTTGACCGCGAGAAAACCGATCCCCATGAGGATGGTGGCGGCCTGCGCGAGGATTGAGAACCGCGTGCGCCCCCTGCGCAGGGCGGCGACGGCGAGGGCCATCGCGAGGCTGCTGGTGAGCAGCAGCGCCGTGTTGCAGGCGCCGACGACGGTGTTTTCCTCCGCGGCGGCGGCGTGGAACCCCGCGGCGTAACGGCTGCGGTAGACCGCGTAAAGCAGGAACATCCCGCCGAAGAAGAGCAGTTCGGTGAAGAGGAACAGCCACATGCCCAGCTTGGCTCCCGCGGCGCCCGTCCGCGCCTCCGATTCCGCTCCGACTGGCTGAGGCATCCTCGTGCCCTCAATCGTAGGAGTAGGGTCCATTGGACACCACCGGGATCTCGGTGAAGTTCTCGGCGGGCGGCGGAGAGGTCGTCCCCCACTCCAACGTCAGCCCGCCCCAGGGGTTCTCCGGCGCGGGTCGGCCCCGGAACAGGGCCCGCAGGAGGTTGCCCAAGATGACGAGCACGCCAGCGGCCAGGATCCAGGATCCGACCGTGGAGACGGTCTGCGCCGTGAAATAGCGCGGCGGGTAGTCGAAGTAGCGGCGCGGCATCCCCTCGAGCCCGAGCACGAACATCGTGAAGTAGAGCAGGTTGAAGCCGACGAACAGCAGGAGCCAGCCGATCTTCGCCGTGCGCTCCGCGTACATGCGCCCGAACATCTTGGGGAACCAGTAGTGCAGGCCCGCGAAGAACGCCATCCCCGCTCCGCCGAACATCACGTAGTGGAAGTGCGCCACGATGAAGTACGTGGCGTGCACGTGGAGGTTCGGCGCGAGCGAGCCGATGATCAGGCCGGTCAGCCCGCCGATGGAGAAGAGGAAGATGAACGTCAGCGCGAACAGCAGCGGCGCGTCGACCTGGATCGAGCCCTTGTAGAGAGTCGCCACCCAGTTCAGGATCTTGATGCCGCTCGGGACGGCGACCAGGAAGGTCAGCAGCGAGAACGCGACGCGTGCGGTGTCGCTCATGCCGCTCGTGAACATGTGGTGGCCCCAGACGAGGTAGCCGACCCCCGCGATCGCGACCGAAGAGAACGCCACCGCCTTGTAGCCGTAGACGGTGCGCCGCGAGAAGACCGGCACGATCTCGGAGATCACTCCCATCGCCGGCAGCACCATGATGTAGACAGCGGGGTGGGAGTAGATCCAGAAGAGGTGCTCGAAGAGGATCGGGTCGCCGCCCTTCGTGGGGTCGAAGAACCCCATGCCGAAGAAGCGCTCGAGAAAGATGAAGACCAGCGAGATCGCGATCACCGGCGTGGCGAGCAGCTGCACCCAGCCCGTCGCGTAGAGGGTCCAGGGGAAGAGCGGCATCCGGAACCAGCCCATACCGGGGGCGCGGAGGCGGTGGATCGTGGTCACGAAGTTCAGGCCGGTGAGGATCGAGGAGAAGCCGAGGATGAAAACGCCGACGACGGCGAAGGAGACCTGGGTGCGGGTCTGGATGCTGTAGGGAGCGTAAAACGTCCAGCCGGTGTCGAGGGGCCCGCCCTTGAGAAAGAGCGACGCGCCGATCACCCCCGCGCCGGCGAGGTAGAGCCACCAGGAGAGCCGGTTCAGGCGCGGGAACGCCACGTCGCGCGCACCGATCAGCAGCGGCAGGAAGAAGTTCCCGAACGAGACCGGAATGCCGGGGATGATGAAGAGAAAGATCATGATGATGCCGTGCAGCGTGAAGGCCTGGTCGTAATGCTGGGCGGTGAGGAGCTTCCCCGGTGCGAGCAGGCTGAGGCGGATCACGACGCCGATCGTGACGCCGACGACGAAGAACAGCGTCAGCGCCGCGAGGTACATGATGCCGATGCGCTTGTGGTCGGTCGACATCATCCAGGCCGCGAGGCCGCGGCGCGGGCCGTCGTCGCGGTAGAACCCCGGCGCCGGAGAGACGTTCCCGTCGGACATGCGCTTACCCCTGCGCCTTCCCCGCGGGGCGCGGCTTGACGAAGACCAGATAGACCGCGACGGCCGCGATCCCGAGGAGATTGACGACGCCGAAGACCTTGAGGATGCGGTAGAAAGCCCGCTCCGGTTCGCGCTCGTGGGGGAAACAGTACAGGGTCTGCAGCGGCCGGGGGGGGGCGATCCGGCCGCTGCGTGCGTCTGCGAGCGCGAGCTGGATCAGCGCCGGCTGGAACGCGATGCGGGCCCGTGTGTTGTTGCGGTCGGCTTCGACCGGCAGGTAGTCGGCGACGGCGCCCCCGGGAGCGACGACGACCACGGTCTCCGGGTGGAAGAAGTGCCCATCGTGCTGCTGGAAGCGCAGGCCGGCGGCGGCCGTGATGCGGCGGATCGCCTCCCGGTCCCCGGTCAGGAATTTCCAGGCCGACGCCGGGAACGGCCGACCGATCGCCTCGAGGTAGTTGCGCTTCGCGGCGGCGGCGGCGGCGGGCGTGTCGTCCTCGTCGATGCTGACGGTCGCGACGGCGTAATCCTCGCCGGGGCGCAGTGGCAACCGGCCGAGGGCCTCGGCGAGGCCCCCGAGCACGAGGGGGCACTGCCTGCTGCACGAGAAGTAAACGAAACTCACCAGCAGCGGCCGGTCTACGAGGTCCCCGAAACGCACGAGGGCGCCGGTGTCGTCGCGGAAGGTTGCGTCCAGGGGCAGGAAGGTCCCCGGCTTCCCCTCCAAGCCGACACCGTCGGGTTCACCCGCTGCGCCTCTGGCGTCCCGGGCGGGGCTCGAAAGCGCGAGGATCGCAACGAGTACGGCGACCAGCGACTTCTTCAAGGCGCTCCTCCGGGCATTTCGTAGAGTCAAAGTCCCGGCTTCCGGACGCCCGACACAGTCCTGTTAAAAGGACGCGGGCGTGTCTCACGAGAGACAGTAGTCTCCGGTAGGTTGGAGTGTCAAGCGAGCCTGCGGGGAGTCCACGGCTGGGCGTCGACCTGCGTCCAGAAGAAGCGTTGAATTGCAGCACAGACCATCACGAGCAGGGAACGAGGAAGACCGGTTACCGGTGACGTGCGGGCTCCGTTTCCGGAAATCCACCCACAGCGGGAGGGGTCAAATCCCTCCGAACATTGACTTCGGCATTCGGCAACGCGAAAATCCCTTCTTCAAATGGTCCCGCGTACCCACGGGAGTATTCGCGACCGATTCCCTATCGCGGGCCGAGAGAGGAGATCCGGGATGGAGGAGAAGGTCGTCGTAAAGCAGGGCCGGAATTACGTTACCACCTTCATGGCGCGTGAACCTGAATCGAGCGCATCCAGTCCACGAGTTGTGCAACACCTGAACGATCTGACCCCGTACGGCATGATCCTGGCGGGTCTCGGAAGCTGCACGGCATTGGTGGTGAACACCTATGCCGAACATCACAACGTCCCGGTTGATGCTGTTGTGCTGACCCTGGAGTACCAACGGTCTTTCAAGGAGGACTGCGACCACTGCGAGGAGATCGAGAGGTACGAGGATCAAATTCGCATGGTGGTGGAGTTTGAGGGGACTCTTTCACCTGAGCAAAAAGAGAAACTCTTCAAGATCGCGCTGCACTGCCCGTTGCACAAGATGCTTCTGGAGGGAATCAAGGTCAAGGCTGAGCCGGGCTAAGTAGTTTCCCCCTGGCGGGCCCGCCGCTCCGCAACCGCGGCGAGGGTGCGCGTCTGCTCGGCTTCGTCCGCACCGCCCCAGCGGATGATCTCAGCGATCGTGCGCAGGCAGCCCCGGCAGAGGCCGTTCACTGGGTCGATCTTGCAGTCCTTGGTGCATGGCGATGGGAGCGGGGTCATGGTGGAATGGTACCGCGATGCATGATGGCGCTCAAGGTGCCTCAGATGGCCATCCGGGCGGGTTCGGGATAAACTTTCCGGCCATGGTCGAAATTGCCGCGGCGTTCGGCGTGGCCCTCGTGCTCCTCGTCGTTGCGGCGGGTGGCGATTACCCGCATGCGGATCTGCTGCTCTTCACCGGGGCCGGCGTCTTGGCCGTCGGGTTGATCGTCGGCGTCGCGGCGGGCGTCATGTACCATGTGGCGCTCTTCCGCGCGCTTTCGCCGTCCGGGATCCTGCGGCCGGGTTGGTGGTGGCGGCCAACGAGTCTGCACGAGCACCTCCCGCCGGCGCTGCGGCGCCGGGTCCTGCCGTGGTTCTACGCGGGAGCCGCGGGTTTCTTCGTGGCGCTGGCTGGTTGCGCGGTGGTCCTTGTCGCGATCGTGACGCTGTGAATCGCGGCCGTTCAGCCTCGCGCTAGCGCCCTGTCCAGGAACGCGCCGATGCGGGGAAAGAATCCGGCGTCCGCCTCGAAGCCGTCGTTGTGGCCGCCGCGCGGCACCTCGTACCACTCGCGCAGCCGGCTCCCCGTCAGCCGGTCGTGGACAGCCCGTCCCAGCGCGAACGGGATGACCTCGTCGCTCCGCGCGTGCATCACGAGCACAGGGCAGGCGACCCGCGCCGCGTGCGGCCCCATCTCCAGCGCGCCGCCCAGAAACGGCAGGAATGGCCAGTACAGCGGCACTCCCGCCGCAACAGCCTTCTTGCCGGGGAACGACCCCTCGAGGATCAGGAAGGCGGTCTCGCCGTGGGCGGCGGCCTGTCTGACCGCGAGGATCGTGCCGAGCGACTCCCCGTAGATTCCGAGCGGGACGCCCGCGGCGGCAGCGCGTTCGCGCGCCGCCTGGAATGAGGCCTCCGCGTCGCGGAGCACGCCGGCGTCGTCCGGGGAGCCCGCGCTGCGACCGTAGCCCCGGTAGTCGACGATGAACGCGCCGAGCCCCAGCTCGCCGAGTTCCCGGATTTTCTGCAGGCGGTGGCTGACGTTGCCGCCGTTGCCGTGGAAAAAGACGACATCGGCGCGGTGCGCGGTCCCCGCGGGGGGGAGACAATACCAGCCGTGGAGCCGCACGCCGTCCGCGGCCGTGACGGAGACCTCCTCGAAGCGCAAGCCGAACGCAGCCGGGTCGGCGTACAGCTCCCGAACCGGGAAATAGGACAGTTTCGGCTCGAGCAGCCGGACCAGCGCCCAGAGCGCGAGCACCGCAGCGCTGATCCAGAAGAACGTCTTCATCCGCCGCCTCCTCCTCGTGATGTCCCGCCGCAAACATGATACAAGAGTTCGCATGGCGACCCCGCGTTTCTTCACCCTCTCGCAGGTCACGGCTCGGATCGCCGAGATCTTCGCGCCCCACCTCGGCAAGACCTTCTGGGTGCGCGGCGAGATCTCCTCGGGCCGCGAGCGTGGCGGGTCGTTCTACTGCGATCTCGTCGAGACCGGCGCGGGCGGCGCGGTGGCCGCCAAGGTCGCGTGCACGCTCTGGAGCCGGGACCTGGTGCGCATCCGTCGGAAGTTCGAGGAGGCCGGCATCACCCTGAAGCTCGACGACGGCACCGAGGTCGGGCTGCTCTGCTCGCTTCAGTACGACGCGCGGTACGGCCTCTCGCTCAAGGCGCAGGACGCCGACCCGGCGTTCGCCCTCGGCGAGCTCGAGCTGCGCCGCCGCGCCATGCTGCTGCGCCTCGAGGGCGAGGGACTGTTCGAGCCGAACAAGCGCCTCGCGGTCCCCCTGCTGCCGCAGCGCATCGGCCTCGTCACGAGCGGCACGAGCGCGGCCTTCAGCGACTTTCTCAAGACGCTGACCCTCCCGGCGTTCGGCTTTCGCATCCTGCTCGCCGACGCCCTGATGCAGGGGGCGCAGGCCGAAAGCTCGGTGTTGCGAGCGTTCGACGCCCTCGAGCGCCTCCGGCCCGACCTGGTCGTCGTCATCCGCGGCGGCGGCAGCCGCACCGAGCTCGCCGCGCTGGACAGCGAGGCGGTGGCCCGGCGGATCGCCGCGTGCCGCATTCCCGTCTGGACCGGCATTGGCCACGAGACCGACGAGAGCGTCCTCGACTACGTCGCCAACCGCAGGTTCAAGACGCCGACAGCCGTCGCCGAAGCGATCCTCGACCGTTTCGTCGAGACGGCGCGCCACCTCGAGACCGCCCGGAACCGGCTCGGCACCACGTGGTCCTACCGCCTGCAGATGGAGCACCGGCGGCTCGAGCGCGATCGTACCGGCGTGCGCCAGGGAACGCGCAAGATGATCGACGTCGCGAGCGCGGAGCTCGAGCAGCGCCGGCAGGCGTTGAACCTGCGCGTCCAGCGGCGGCTGGCGACCGAGCGCACGGACCACGCCGCGGCCCGGCGGCAGTTCGTCTCCGCGAGCCGCTCGCTGCTGCGCGCCGAGGCGGAGCGGCTGCAGAACGCGCGCGGGCGGTTCCGCACCGCCTGGTCCTTCCGCGGCGAGATGGAGCGCGGGCGGCTTGCGTCGAAAGGGATGGCGCTGCGGTTGGCGGACCCGGCGCAGAACCTGAAGCGCGGGTTCGCGCTGGTGTACGACGGCGCGGGAAGGGTGATAACCTCGGTCCGCGGGCTGGTCCGGGGCGATTCTCTGAGCACCCGCGTCGGCGACGGGACCATCGCGAGCACCGTGGAGAGCGTGGAGGAGAACGGGAATGGCCGATAAGAAGCCGGAGCAGTCCTACGAGCAGAAGATGGCGCGGCTCGACGAGATCCTGACGCGGCTCGACAATTCCGCGACGCCCATCGACAGACTCGCCGAGGACGTCAAGGAGGGCGCCAGCCTGATCAAGGACCTCGAGAAGAAGCTCAAGGCGGTCGAGACCGAGGTCGCCGACGCCTTCAAGGAGCTCGAGGAGAAGGGGCAGTGAGCGCCCCGACGCCGCTGGCGCGCGTCGAGGTCTTCAGCGACTACACCTGACCGTGGTGCCTCATCGGGGCGGTCCGCCTCGAGAAGGCCCGCGCGCAGCTCGCGGGGCGCATCGCGCTCGCGGTGTCCTGGCGCCCCTTTGAGATCCACCCCGAGGTGCCGCCGGCTGGCCTCCCGCTCTCGAGCCTCGGGTACGACCCCGATGAACTCGCCGCGATGATGGGGAACCTGGCGCGTCAAGCCGCCGCGGAGGGGATCGACTTCGCACCGCGCTCGCCGGACTCGCTGCTGGCGAACACGCACCGCGCGCTCGCCGCGAGCGCCTGGGCCCAGCTCGAGCAACCCGGGCATTTCGAGGCGTTCCACCACGCGATCTTCCGCGCCAACTTCTGCGAGCCGCGCAACATCGGCGACCCGGCGGTGCTCCGGGATCTCGCAAACGCCGCGGGTCTCGACGCCGCCCGGATGGACGCCGCCCTCGCTGACGGCGCCGGCGAAGCAGCTGTGCAAGACGCCGCCCGCGACGCGCGCCGCCGCGGCATCACGGCGGTGCCCGCTTTCGTCTTCGGCGGGAATCGCGTCGTCGTCGGCGCGCACCCGACGGCGGCGCTGGTGCAGGCGGCGGAGCGGGCCGCACGCGGATGACGACCGGCACGCTGGTTACTCGGGGAGGTTCCGCCACCCCTGCGCGCCCGGCCGGAGCGGTTTGCCGGGACCCGGAGGGAGCGGTACGATCATGTCCTACAAACGAGGAGGTGGACCCATGGCCCCGCTGCAGGTGAGCGTCAACCAGAAGGAAGGTCTCCGGTTCGAAGCGATCCCGTCGTTCAGCGCGTTCCCCGTGCTCGTTTTTTTCGTCGTGCTCGCCCTGGGGATCGGCGCGAGTGTGACCATGATCCCGAAGGATTCGCCGCTGATCGTCGTCGGCTTCATCGCCGCCATTTTCAGCGCGGTGATCGTCTCCTCGGCCGTCAAGGTTATCCCGGAGTGGGAGCGGGCCGTGGTGCTGCGCCTCGGCACGTTCGTCGGCCAGCGCGGCCCCGGATTCTTCATGGTCGTCCCGATCTTCGAGCAGATCCGGCGCGTGGACACCCGCATCATCACGCGCGACATCCCCTCGCAGCAGGCGATCACCAAGGACAACGTGCCGGTGCTGATCAACGGCGTGCTCTATTACAAGGTGGTGAACGTCGGCGACGCGGTGATCAAGGTCCAGGACTACTCGTACGCGATCTCCCAATACGCCCAGACGGCGCTGCGCGACGTGATCGGCGGCATGACGCTCGACGAACTGCTGAGCGAGCGCGAGAAGATCGGCAACCTGATCGAGGAGAGCGTGGAGCACGAGTCGAAGAAGTGGGGGCTCGAAGTGACCTCGATCAAGCTCCAGGACATCGACATGCCCGAGGAGCTCAAGAAGATGATGTCGCGCCAGGCCTCCGCGGAACGCGAGAAACGCGCGACGATCACCAAAGCCGAGGGGGACAAGCTCGCCGCGTTCAACCTCGCCGAGGCCGCGCGGACCATGCACGAGTCCCCCGGCGCGATGCAGTTGCGTACGCTCCAGACGATCGACGGCCTCGGCCCCACGGCCTCGAACACGGTCGTCCTCGCGGTGCCGGTCGAGATCATCGACGCGGTGATCAGCATGGCCAAGTCGCGCCAGGTCGCCGGGTAGGCGCGATGATCGTCCGCGTCCTCATTGAAACGATAAGCGGGAAGTTGTATCCTACACAGGTCGAGGAGCGCTGCAACGGAAAAACCGCCAGGCTCGACGTATGAAAACCGCGCTCACCTAACCCGTGCCGGGCACGGGATGCCGAGGTGAGCGACCCGCGCATCCCCCCGGCCGCAACGCAAGGAGTGCGACGTGCGCGCTGTGGCCAAGAAAAAGACCAAGTCCCCATCGAAGTCCAAGTCCTTCACCGATTACCGGGTTGCCGATCTCTCGCTGGCGGCCTGGGGGCGCAGGGAGATCGCCATCGCCGAGGTCGAGATGCCCGGCCTGATGGCGGTGCGCGAGGAGAACGCCGCCAAGAAACCGCTCAAGGGGGCTCGGATCACCGGCTCGCTGCACATGACGATCCAGACTGCGGTGCTGATCGAGACGCTCAAGGCCCTCGGCGCCGAGGTGCGCTGGGCCTCCTGCAACATCTACTCGACGCAGGACCACGCCGCCGCCGCGATCGCGGCCTCCGGCACGCCGGTCTTCGCGCTCAAGGGCGAGTCGCTCGAGGACTACTGGGAGTACACCCACAACATCTTCGAGTGGCCGAAGGGGCAGAACGCGAACATGATCCTCGACGACGGCGGCGACGCCACGCTGCTGCTGCACCTGGGCACCCGCGCGGAGAGCGATCCCAAGGTCATCGCCAAGCCGACCTGCGAGGAGGAGCGCGTCCTCTTCGCCTCGATCAGGAAGCACCTCAAGGTGCAGCGCGACTGGTACTCCAGCCGCATCAAGCACATCATGGGCGTGACCGAGGAGACCACCACCGGCGTGCACCGTCTCTACCAGATGGCCGAGGAGGGGCGCCTGCGCTTCCCGGCGATCAACGTCAACGACTCGGTCACCAAGAGCAAGTTCGACAACCTCTACGGCTGCCGCGAGTCGCTGATCGACGGGATCAAGCGCGCCACCGACGTGATGATCGCCGGCAAGATCTGCGTCGTGCTCGGCTACGGTGACGTCGGCAAGGGCTGTGCGCAGGCTTTCCGCGGCATGGGCGCCACGGTCTTCGTCACCGAGATCGACCCGATCTGCGCGCTGCAGGCGGCGATGGAGGGCTACCGCGTGGTGACGATGGACGACGCGGCCGCCGTCGGCGACATCTTCGTCACGGCCACCGGCAACCTGCGCGTCATCAACCACGGGCACATGGCCCGGATGAAGAACGAGGCGATCGTCTGCAACATCGGCCACTTCGACTCGGAGATCGACATCGCCTCGCTCGAGAAGTACCGGTGGGAGGAGATCAAGCCGCAGGTCGACCACGTGGTCTTCCCGAACGGCAGGAAGCTGATCGTGCTCGCCAAGGGCCGCCTCGTGAACCTCGGCTGCGCGACCGGCCACCCCTCCTTCGTCATGTCGGCCTCGTTCAGCAACCAGACGATCGCGCAGATCGAGCTTTTCAACAACGCGTCGAAATACGAGAACAAGGTCTACGTGCTGCCCAAGCACCTCGACGAGAAGGTGGCGCGCCTGCACCTGAAGAAGATCGGCGCGCACCTCACCAAGCTGACCGACGAGCAGGCCGTGTACATCGGCGTGCCCAAGGGCGGCCCGTACAAGTCCGACCACTACCGCTACTAGGGGCCATGATGTCTCGATCGAGCCGGTGGCTGTTCGCGTTCGCTGCGCTTCCCGCAGCTCTCTGCGGGTTCGCCCCCGCCCCCGCGCGCGCCGGGGCTTCCTTCTCGCTCGACGCGTCCGTCGGGGTGGTCGAAGGCACCGCCACGGAACGTGCGATCGACTACCCGAACGGCAGGAAGTTCACGGTGAGCGAGCTGACCTGGGACCTCAAAGACGTCGTCATGGCCGGCGTGCACGGCTCCGTGGAGATCGGGCGACGATTCCGCCTCGACCTCGGCGTGCGGTCGGCGCTCACCGCGGGCAACGGCATGATGGTCGATCGGGACTGGAACTACCCCGACAGCGTGAGCGCAACCCTGGAGCCGAATGACGGCAACTGGACGGACGAGTCGCGCCACCCCGACACCAGTCTCGACAAGGGGACCATCCTCGATCTGGACCTGAGCGTCCTGGCATTGCAGAGCGGCCCGTTCTCGCTGCGCGGCATCGTCGGCTACAAGAACGACAGCTGGAAGTGGTCGGCGCGGGGCGGGACGTACATCTACTCCACGGGGGATTCCGGTTCCCGGGACGCAACCGGGACGTTCCCCGAGGGGGTGGAGGTCATCTCCTACAAGCAGCAGTACTCCATTCCCTACATCGGCGTCGGCGCAGGCTGGACGCAGCCGGCCTTTCGGGTCGAAGGTCATCTGCTGTTCAGCCCGGCGGTGTCCGCCAGCGATTCGGATTACCACAATCTGCGCGGCGTGCTCTTCGAGGGGGATTTCTCCGGGGGCACGTACGTCGGGCTCGGGCTGAGCGCGGGCTGGGAGTTCGCGCGGCACTGGTCGGCCACGCTCGCCGTGGAGTACCAATCCATCCCGGAGATCATCGGGGATTCCACGGTCTCAGGCGCGGAGGGCTACGGTTTTTTCGAGGGCGGCGGCGGCATCGCGATGAGCGCGGCGTCGGTCGCCCTGGGAGCGGGCTACCACTTCTAGCAGAAGCGACATGGTGCTGAAAGACGCGTCGAACGGGCGGGCCGCCGGGGTGCGGCAGGGCTCGCTGTTCGAACCGGCCGTCGCCGGCACGAATGGCGAGACGGTTGAACTGCTGCTCGAACGCCCCGGCGCGCGCATCGAACGCATTGTTTCCACGGGTCAAACGACACCGCCAGGGCAGTGGTACGACCAGTCCGGGGACGAGTGGGTGGCGCTGCTCGCCGGCCGCGCGACGCTGCGGCTGGAGGACGGCGCCCTCGTCGATCTGTCGCCGGGCGACTGGCTGCTGATCCCCGCGGGCCTCCGGCACCGCGTCGAGGCGACGAGCGCCGACCCGCCCTGCGTCTGGCTGGCCGTGCACGCGGCCTCCGAGCCATGACCGCCACGCGCGAGGCCGTCTTCCACGTCCACAAGATCTCCAAGGTCTACCGGATGGGGGACGTCGAGGTGCACGCGCTGCGCGGGGTGGACCTCGATCTTTTTGCGGGCGAGTTCGTCGTCCTGCTCGGTCCCTCCGGCAGCGGCAAGTCGACGCTGTTGAACATCCTCGGCGGCCTCGACGTGCCGAGCTCCGGCGAGGTGCTCTACCGCGACCACGTGCTCACGACGGCCGGGGACGCGGAGCTCACCCGCTTCCGGCGCGAGCACGTCGGCTACGTTTTCCAGTTCTACAACCTCATCCCGAGCCTGACCGCGCTCGAGAACGTCGCGCTCGTCACCGAGATCGCCGCCGCTCCGATCGACCCGGCCGAGGCGCTGCGGCTCGTCGATCTCGGCGACCGGCTCAACCACTTCCCGGCGCAACTCTCCGGCGGGGAGCAGCAGCGGGTGGCGATCGCGCGCGCGGTGGCCAAGCGCCCGGACGTGCTGCTGTGCGACGAGCCGACCGGCGCGCTCGACTACCCGACCGGCAAGCTCGTGCTCGAGGTGCTCGAGCGCGTCAACCGCGAGATGGGCACGCTGACCGTCGTCATCACGCACAACGCCGCGATCGCGGGCATGGCCGAGCGGGTTATCCGGATCTCCAGCGGCGAGATCATCGAAGTCACGGCGAACGAACACCGGATTTCGCCGGCGGATCTGTCCTGGTGAGCGATGAGGGCGGTCAACCGCAAGCTTGTTAGGGATCTCTGGCACCTGCGCGGCCAGATCATCGCCGTCGCGGCCGTCGTCATGTGCGGCATCGCCGCCTTCATCACGATGCGCTCGGCGTACACCGCGCTCGTCGACGCCCAGGCGAGCTACTACCGCCGCTACCGCTTCGCGGACGTCTTCGCGCACGCGACGCGTGTCCCCGAGTCGGTCGCGGCAAGCCTCCGCGAGCTGCCCGGCGTCGCGACTGTCCAGACCCGCGTCGTCGCCGAGGTCGTGCTCGACGTCCCCGGCCTGCCCGAGCCGGCTACGGGGCGCCTCGTCTCGATCCCGGACCGGCGCGTGCCGATTCTCAACGACCTGCACCTGCGCAGCGGGCGCTGGGTCGAGCCGAACGCCCCCGGCGAGGTGATCACCAGCGAGGGGTTCGCCGGGGCCAACGGCCTCGCGATCGGATCAAAGATCGGCGCGGTCATCAACGGCCGCTGGCA
>Ga0315271_10000339_pt1 | contig 24815 bp, 31 predicted proteins | sample C3_top_MG_FD_204664 | JGI IMG/M metagenome (GOLD analysis project Ga0315271, IMG submission 204664) | Sediment microbial communities from Yellowstone Lake, YNP, Wyoming, USA - C3_top | ecosystem: Environmental > Aquatic > Freshwater > Lake > Sediment | place: USA: Wyoming | collected 2017-08-01
CAAGGACTTGAACAAGAAAATCATGCGCTACATCCGTGAGCACAACAAACACTCCAAACCAATTCGATGGAAGTACGCCAACCCAAAGCATCGGATTACAAGTAATTTCATTGATTCAGTGAACTAGCATCACAGTCCTCACTGGCGCCACCGGTCCCACCTTACCTATTGAAAGAGTCAAATGCAGCAGATCGGTCCCACGGGTTTGAGCCCGGCCTCCTCGATTGCCATCATAGGCGGCGGCGTTGTGGGCGCGGCGAATGCGCTCGCTTTGGCCTGTGAGGGTTACCGGGTCACGATGTTTGAGCCGGACGACATCGGTGCCGGAACCAGCTCCGGCAATGCCGGCGGCATCGTCACCGGTGCCGTCACCCCGACCGCGACACCGGGCGTGCTGCGCTCCATGCCTGGGTACGTATTTGACCGCAATGGGGCAGCGGTGTTACGCCCTGCTTACGCCTTCAAGATTCTGCCCTGGTTGCTGCGCTTCATTGCCGCGGGCCGAGCGTCGCGGGTGGCGGCCATTTCACAGGCCCTGCAACCGCTGGTCGCCGGCTCCATGCAAGCCCATCTGGCTCTAGCCGACGCTGCCGGCGCCCGCGATCGCATCCGCACTGTGGGCTGGCTAAAAGTCTACAAATCGGCGGCCGGCTTTGCAGACACCGCGCTGGACCGCGAACTGATGACCCGCCACGGCGTCAATTTTTCTGTGCTCTCTGCTGGCCAGGTCGCCGAGTTGGAGCCCAACATTGATCCGGCGGCCTATACCTGCGGACTGTTTCAACCCGAAAGCGGTTTTGTCAATTACCCGCTGGCGTTGAGTCAGGCTTACTTTGCCGGCGCACGTGAACGAGGCGCTCAACATCTGCGGGAAAGCGTGCGCGAAATCAGACCCACGGAGAGCGGCGGTGTGGTCGTTGTCACCGGCCAGGCCCGTCGGCAGTTTGATGCCGTGCTGGTGGCGGCTGGCGCCTGGTCCAAGCCATTTGCCTCCCAGATTGGCGACAAGGTTTATCTTGACACCGAGCGTGGCTACCATATTTCGCTTCAACCCGCAGGGCCGGATTTGTTGCAACGCCCAGTGGGTTTTCCTGAGCAGCATTGCGTGTTGTCGCCCATGCACGACGGCATCGCTATCGTCAGCATCGATGAATTGGCGGGTTTGGTTGCCCCACCGGACTACCGGCGCATCCGCGCGCTGCTGCCTTTCGCCCGCAGGGTGCTGCCAGGTATGGCGGACCAAACAGTGCAGCGCGAATGGATGGGGTTTCGTCCGTCCACGCCAGATTCCTTGCCGGTGATCGGACGTTCACCGCGTTGCAAGAATGTTTTTTACGCGTTTGGGCACGGGCATTTGGGTTTGACCTTGTCGGCCATCACCGCGCAGTGGATCGCCAACATGATCAGTGGTCGCACCGCTTCGATCGACATGACGCCCTACCGCATTGAGAGGTTCTAGGAAACCACTGGGCAACATCCATATACCGAAAGGGACACCCTTGACGAAGACCGCACCGAAGCCTGATGAAGCAGCAAGAATTGGCATCTTGTGCTGGGAAACCGGGCATGTGCCCAAGGGCCTGATGCAGCTAGAAACCCTGATCGGCAACAGCACCAATCCTGCCTCTTATGATTACCCAGTCCGCCTCAAGCCAGTGATCGGCGCCAATGCCCACACGATTCTTGAGGACCCGGATCCGGCGGTGCTGCGCACCATGATCACCGATGCGCAGGCGATGGTGGCCGCGGGTGTCCGGGCCATCACCACAAGTTGTGGCTTCAATGCTATCTTTCAGCGCGAATTGGCCGCTGCTGTACCCGCGCCGGTATTTACCTCCAGCCTGTTGCAAGTGCCTTTGGTACGGCAAATTCTGTCCCCCGATAGCGAGATCGCCATCCTTACGGCCAATGCGGGCGCACTGCGGACCGAGCATCTGACGTCGGTGGGCATCGGGGGGCTGCGGGATTTGCATATCCTGGGGCTTGAGCGATGCGCCGAATGGCAGAGGATGTTCGTCCAGCCCGACATGGAAATCGATCTGGCGAAGATTGAACAAGAAGTCCTGGGAGTTGCAATAACAGCGCTTAAGGCGCACCCCAAGATTCGTGCATTTGTAGTGGAGTGCACTGACCTGCCGCCTTACTCGAAGGCCATTCGCCAGCGAACCGGATTGCCAGTGTTTGATTTCATCACGATGACGAATTACGTGCACGCCAGCATCGGGTAGCGGCACTGCAGACCCGCGAACCGCGCATTGATAGAAGTGGCGGTGACTGCCCGCTGTGATTCAAACAGCGGCGGTAACAACGATCTCTATCTTCCACTCTGGCTTGGCCAACGCCGCCTGCACGGTCGCACGGGGTGGCGTCTGGCCGGGCACTACCCATGCATCCCAAACTGCGTTCATACCGGCAAAGTCGGCCATATCCGCCAAGAAAATCTGGGTCATCAAAATCTTGCTTTTGTCGCTTCCAGCGCGAGCCAGCAAACCTTCAATCGCAGCAAGCACCTGAGCAGTCTGGCCCTGGATGTCGGCACGAGCGTCTTCAGCCACCTGACCGGCCAGGTAGAGCGTGCCGTTGTGTACAGCCGCCTCCGACATGCGAGGCCCGATGTCCAATCTATTGATCATTGATTTGTCCTTTGTATGAAGATCCGCCAGCACGGCCTGAGTTTATCCATCGAGACCTCGGCACAAGGCATACAGGGTCTTGAGGTTGTTGCGAGATCACGTGCGTTCGTGGTGTTCAATAGTGGCCTGCGGATTACTCAAGACAGCGGTAATCAACGTCGCTACCCCTCCTATGAAATTCAGCAGGCTCGGGCAGTGCCATAGCGGCAGCTGCAAACTGGCCCAAGCACTCTTCATCATGCTGCGCTGTACGGATGCTGACAAAGACGGTTGCGGGCATCTTCCCGATCAGCAATACATCATGCCCTGTCAAGATGCTGCTTTGCACCGATGCCACTGAAATATTCAGTGCACGCAAAAATGGCCAGAAAGCTAAACGAGGAGGTTATGTTCGCACAGATTCTGCCAGACACCGAACTGGTGATTGAGTTGAGACGTGACGGGCTATTCGGACTTTCGGGCCGAATGTCGGCAATGTAGAACTTTCTCCGACGTATGACCGCTCTGCGCCTACGACTTCCAATGCCGGCTCCTGTTCGGCAGCCGAATTTCAAAAATCGGATCAATCTGCCAAAGTCCGGGCACGGGAATATCAAACGGGTTCAACATGCCACTGTCGGTTGACGGGAAGGCAAGTCACAAAAGCGTGGGCCCGGTTACGACCAGAACCGGGTGCTCCCGGGTGGCTGCTTACGGGAGCCAGAAAAATCTGTGGGTCGGGGTTGCAGATTGCCGACGTTCAATGGGCGGCATCCCATCCGTATTGCTGACACTGGCCGAAGGAAAGTCTTTGACAGCAGGGCAGCGTAACCCGACTTACAGAAGTTCAAATTAGCCGCCCGAAGCCGGTCATCCGCGTCAGTAGTCTGATGTCCGCAGTGCGGCCGTTCATTCAAACAGCGGGGCACCCGTAACCGACCAAGATTGGTCGCTCAAAGCAAAATCTCTGTGTAATCGCAGATTCGACGATATTGGCTTCAGCGCTCGCTCGCCGGCAGGTTGCCTTGCACCAGTCCGCAGGCAGCGCCGCTGCTCGCCGACTTCAGGTAGGCAATCAGGTCGCCACGGTCACGGGCCTCGGGGACGCCGTCATACGTCATTTTGGTGCCCGGCACCACGCCCAATGGTTTGCTCAAGAATCGGTCCAGAGTCTTCTCGTTCCAGACGATGCCGGACTTCTTCATCGCGGGCGAATAGTCGAACCCGGCCACGCTGCCTGCGCGGCGTCCAATCAAACCACAATGCCGTGGGCCGACCCGGTCCGTGGTCATGGCGTGGCAGGCGACGCAACGCACATACAACTGCTCGCCACGTCCCGCATCCGGCGCAGGCTGGGCTGCGAAACTCGCGGTCGAAACCCCTGCAGCGAACCAGGCCAACGCCAGGGCGCGGCGGCGCAGGCTCATGACATGAAGGCCAGAGGTACGGGCGCGTCGCCAATGGCCTGGCGCAGGACGGCCCAGTGCATCGCCTCGTCACCCAAAATGCTGGCGGCCGCCTTCGACAGGTCACGGTTGCCAAACAGGGGCACCGCTCCCAGATAAGCGCTGACGGCGCCCTGCTCTAACTGGGCCGCAAACTTGAGCACGTCAAGCTCGGACTTGAGCTGATCCGCCGGAAAGTTGTAATTGCCTTTGGCGACGACCGGCTTGCCGCCGAGTTTTTCCACCGTACTGGATAGCAGGGCGACATGCTCTTTGTGGTGACCCTGAAAAGTCAAGGCCAGGTCCAGCACAGGTTTGCTGAGGAGTTTGCTCTGGGCGCCCAGTTGGTACGCAGCGATCGCCTCCAGTTCGGCGCCAATCGCAGTATTGAGGATCTGCACGTCGGCGTCGCGGGAGTTGCCGGTCTTGGCGGCGAGTGCATCGTTGCCCGCCAGCAGCGCCACCGCGGCGCTCGACAACACCAGGCCGCCGGAGCGACCAAGAAACAGGCGCCGCGCGGCGACGGGAGTCGACATCTGAAAGAATGACATGGCTATCTCCAGTAAAAAGACCATCGGACCGTACACATCACGAACGCGAGGGTTCACGCTCGTGGACCATCTTTGCCAACACGTTCGCGACAATCCTGTCGCAGCGCTCGCCGGCAAATGAGAACGCGACACCGATCGCCATGTCGATGTCACGCGACAAGCCCTCGCGCAATATGCCGCGGGCCCGGAAGAAACGCGATCGAACGGTGGCCTCGGGAATGCCCAGTGCCAGCGCCACTTCTTCCACGCTCAGTTCTTCTACGGCGCGCAGCATGAACACGGTGCGAAACGAGTCGGGCAGCGCATCGATGCGGGCCTCGATCTGCTGGCGTACCTGCGCCCGCATGACCTCGTGTTCGGGCTGCTCGTCGGGGTTGGCTTGCATGGGCATCTCCAGGGTTTCGCCATCGGCATCCAAGGCCACATGCAGCGGCACAACCTGGGCGCCGCCTTTGCGCAGTCGTCCCAGCGCTTCGTTCACCACAATGCGTACCAGCCAGGTCGACAATTTGGCGTCGGCGCGAAACGTCGCTAGCGCGCGCCAGGCGCGCAGATAGGCCTCCTGCACTGCATCCTGCGCGTCGTCGTCGTTCTTCAGGATGGCGCGCGCCGTGCGAAACATCAAGCGGTTGAAGCGCCGCATGATCTGCGCAAAAGCAGCGTCGTTGCCGGCGACGCTCAGTCGCACCAGATCGGCATCGGAGCTGGTGTCGAACGTCACAGCATCTCGTATTCTCAGGATGTTCATGGCTTTGCCTCAAAGTGACATCAGGGACTCTGCCAGATCCGCGCGCTGCGCTGACCTTGATCAGTATTACCTTAGATGATTCAGCGGGCCTGGGCGTTCCGGATTTGTTTCAAAACAGTGAAGAGACCGCAGACGCATCTGCAGGCGAACGACACCCGCTCTGACCGGTCGACACTTTTCGAGACTTCATTTAAGAGCCGGCGGGGAAATCTCTCGTCGCCTTGGCTGGGCTGTGCGGCACTGCGTGCCAATGCATTGCGGCGCATGATTTCCTTCACCATGGCGGTGAATTGTCTCGACAACACGCTGCGCACGACCATTGTTCCGATGATCGGTGGGACCGGGAAATCGGGTACCACTCGCCCCTCGTATAGAAGCCGAACTGTACCCGTTGGAAGGTTCTCAAGTTCGTAGCGTCCTTCCATTTCCCTGAGATTGCCACCGACGGCGCGCGCCACGATGCGCCGCATTGGTGACTCTACTACGGACAGTGTCACCTCAACCGGCTGACGGAAGAACAGGAGGCCGAATTCCCCTGTCTGCTCGACGAGCAGTTTGTCGCCGTCGCGTTGCACCACGCGTGAACCGTTCATGTCCGAAATGAATTCGGCAAGGTGGTCGTAGTCGGAGATGACGTCCCACACGATGCGTGGGTCGACTTGCATTTCTGCAGACGCCCTCACCGTGACGACGTCGCCCTCGCCAGAGGTCTCGATGCTGACCTGCTGTGCTGCCGCCGTCACCGGGACGCAGAATGCCAATGCGAGGATGAGGATTGTGACTCCCGCCCGCAAGCTCAATGCTTTGACCATGACGCGGATGGGTCAGACGGGTTCCCGACGCGTGACCGGATGCTGAAGCGCAGGCTGATCCGGTCTTGCACCTGGATCGCACCACCCAGGATCGAAAAGGGCACGATGCCGAAGTCGGATTGATTGAGTTCAAGCGATCCGGTGACGCTAATCTCGTCGCGTACGGTCTGCATCTGCGCCGGCACCTCGAACTCGCGGGTGACCCCATGCAGCGTGATCCCGGCAGTGAGCCGCACGCCCATCGACATCTTGTCGACGGCGCTAACGTGAATGAGTACGAATGGAAACTGTTGCGTATCGAGTACCTTGTCAAGCATGTTGATGCGCGTGCCGGTGATGTCGGACTCGCTGGGCTGCGTGTCCAGGCCCGCCTCGGCACGCAGCACCGGTTCATCGACCGAGAGTTCGCCCAAGGGAACGTACAGGTCAGCGCGGCTTGATTCCGGTGCAATATAGCCTTGAATTCTGTGGCTCGCAACCACGTGATCGTGCCCCAGGCGTGCCAGCGATCCGCCACGGCGCACAGTGACAGTGACAAGTGAGTGCGCGGGATCAATGAGATAGACGGCCTTGCCCAGCGCCGCCGCCTGCTCATAATCACTGCGCGGAAAATTCACGGGTTCCTGCTTTACTGCGGGCCGTGGCTCCGGCGCCGTCTCGTGAACAAACGGCGCGCAAGCTGCAATAAGCACCGCCAGCACGGCAACGGCATGTGCGGTGCGCGGCGAGGACATCTCAGGGAGCCTTGCGCAGGCGCACGTGGAATTTCACGGTAACGTCAGGGCCAATGACGTCTGTGGCCGCCCACTCGCCAGTGCCAATGCCAAACGCACCGCGTTTGACGGTGAACTCTCCGTCCATGTTCGCGCCGTCGCCAGTAGCGCTCCAGGAGAACGGAACCTCGACCGTTTGCTGCACCCCCTTCAGTTCGAGCGTGCCACGCGCTATGTAGCGGCTGAACTGCGGAGTCGTCTGCAAATGGCGGATGTCGGTTGCGTGGAATTCAGACTGCCTGTGTTGGGAAAAGTCGAACCAATCAATCCCGGCGATCGCCTTGTTGATGTCCGCGCTCCCCATGTCGGCGCTCGAAACCCTGATACCGACATCCAGGCGGCTGTCGGACGCCTTCTGCGGATCGAAGCGCAGGCGCACGTCGAACTCCTTGAAGACCCCCGGCGCTGGCGTCTTCTCGAAAGTTGCCGCAAACTCAAGCCTGCTTCCGGTGGGGTCCATCTTCCAGTCGGTCGCGCGCGCGTGCTGAAGCGCAGTCCAGACGAGCAGCAAACCAAGACTGATGAGCTTCTTCATTTTGGACTTCTCCTTGTAGGCAGCATCCGGGTCAGTATCGTATTGCGCTTGACGAAGTGGTGCCGCAATGCCGCGCCAACGTGCAAAACGAGCAACGCCGCGAACACAAGGCCCAACGAGAAATGTACGACCGCTGCGAGCTCCGCCATATCCCTGTCGGGTGAGACGATCGCTGGCAACGGAATTCGCCAAAAGATTCGGAAAGGGACACCCGAAGCGGATTGAACAATCCAGCCGGCAAGCGGCATGGCGATCATGAGGATATAGAGCAGTCCATGGCTCAAACGCGCTGCACCACGCTCCCAGGCGGGCGTGTCCAAAGGGATCACCGGTGTCAAGTTCACCAGGCGCCACAACAGGCGCACGAGGACGAGCAGCAGGATCAACATTCCAGTTGACTTGTGCCAGACGAAGAGATTGAGTTTCATCGGCAACAGCCGCCAGCCAACCGCCAGCCAACCAAGCGCGAACTGAATGAAGATCAGTATCGCCACGAGCCAGTGTAGAAATTTTGCCGGTGCACCCCACGACGAGTCGCTGTTCGGTTCCTTCAAACGGCACGCGGCGCGCACAAGAACAGCGGAGAGCCGATAGTCTCGTCGAGCGGATTTGACGGATAGCAAATTCAGTCGCATGGCGTTCTGTTTTGCACCTTGTTGCCGCTATCGAAAACAGTTCGACCGGTGGTGGTTGGCATGAGATATGATTCAAAAGTCACTGGGGAGTAGCCGCTCTTCGCCCCGAAGAGGCTTGCGTCAACATACTTGATCTTCGGGTCATGGCGCAAGCGGTTTCCGACTTGGCGAGACCTTTGATCATGCAGCCTCCGGTTTGGCCAGGGAGGCGCGTGGTCATTTGTCTCCTTGCCTGGCCTGGGAACTCAAGAATGGAAGCTCTACTGACGTCAATGGGCATTGTCGCCCTCGCAGAAATCGGCGACAAGACCCAATTGCTCGCGTTCGTTCTTGCAGCGCGGTTCAAGAAACCCTTGCCTATCATCGCCGCCATTTTTTGCGCGACCATCGTCAACCATGGCCTAGCCGGCGCATTGGGCGCATGGATCACCTCGATGCTTACCCCCGAGGTCCTGCGCTGGGTGGTCGGCATGTCGTTCATTGGCATGGCGATCTGGACGATGATTCCAGACAAGATTGAGGAGGAAGAAACCCAAGTGGCCAGGCATTTGGGCGTTTTTGGTGCAACACTGGTGACCTTCTTCCTGGCAGAGATGGGTGACAAGACGCAAATTGCGACGGTGGCGATGGCGGCTCACTTCCCGAATCCCGTGATGGTCGTGATAGGCACCACCTTAGGCATGTTGATCGCAGACGTTCCCGCTGTTTTTGTTGGCGAACGCTTCTCCAGGAAGATTCACATGAAGCTCGTTCACTCTACTGCGGCGGCCATGTTCGCGATTATGGGCATGCTGGCCTTGTTGAAGATCGACACCTGGATCAAGTGAATAAGCGACTCCTGAGATCGTCCAGATGGTCATGCTGAACACACCGTCGTTATCTTCACAATGATCATCGCGAATGTCCTGAACAAGCAAAAAGCCCGGAAGGTCAATCTTTGCGCCTGGCGTCCAAGCTCCAAGAGCCCGCACCAAAGGCCACCATCATCAAAAGACCTCCTGCAATTGCCATGTTTTTGAAAAACATGATGTGTTCAAGCATGGCTTGATCTGTGGGAACGGTCCAGAATCTATGGAAGAAGAATCCTGTCGCCACAGTGAAAATCGCCATCACCAGAGCCACCCACCGCGCCTGAAATCCGACCAGCAGGGCCAGCGAACCTCCAACTTCCGCCACAATGGCGAGCACGACACCAAGTTCAGGCAATGGAAGGCCAGCTAACGCTATGTATCCGGCAGTGCCGGAGAAATCTCGAATCTTGCCAATGCCCTCTGGCAGGAACAGCAGGGCGATCAGAACACGTGCCGCCAAGGCCAAGGGATTTTGAAACTGTTTCAACATGATGAGTTACAAGACCAATACAGGTCAGCCTCGATGGGCGAGTTCGTATTTGGCGACTGCGGTCTTCAGGTCAGTGAATTCCTCACATCCAAAGAAGCAAAGTTTGTCAAGCGCTGCAAGGTGCTCCTTGGCTTTAGCAAGGTTTCCCACTTGCAGATAGGCTTCACCGATGTACTCATGCGCACCCCGGTGCTTGGGGTCAATGCGCAACGCTTCCTCATAGTGAAAGAACACCATCTTCATGTCAGGATTGGCCCCCTTGCGCAATGAATAGGCGTACAGATTGTGATAGTCGGCGTTTTGAGCATTGCTGGCCAAAGCCTGCTTCAAAGTGGTTTGCGCTGCGACCCAATCTTTTTTGGCAATGGCGGCATTTGCCGCTTGCAGCACAGGATCTGTTTGGGTGGTGTCGCCACCACCACCACCACCGCCCCCGCCTCCCGCAGCGTGAACTCCCGCTGAAACAGACAGCAACGCCAGCGACAGGATAAGGGATAGAAGTTTCATATTGAGCCTCGTGACAAAGAAATACGTTCTGGAATCACACGCACGACACGGTGATGATGTGCTCATGAAAATCGGTAGTCGTGCTGACAACGGTGACGCTGGCACCAGTCTTGAGCGTGGCGAGCTGCGCAACAGTGAGAGTTACCGTGTGCGTGTGGTCCGCCGTGCCCTGAATGTCGTAGCTCACCGCAGTCGTTGAATCGAGATCCGACCTCAAGACGGTCAGCACATGGCCATGGTTAAAGTCAAATGTCGAACCACATCCCGCGCTTGGGGTGCTGCTTGGTGCAGTGCTGGGGGTACTACTCGGTGTGCTGCTGGGTGTTGTGCTGGGTGCACTGCTTGGTGTGTCGGTCGGTGTGCTGCTCGGTGTCGTGCCCAGTGCGGCGGCCGAGTCGGCAAGGCTCATGCCCCCGTAGCTTCCTCCACCTCCGCATCCTGGTAGCAGCAGCAGAATCGCGGTGCCCAGTGCCGGCTCGAGAAAGCGTCTGCGAGATAAATCAGTCTTCATGATAGCTCCTTGAGTTAGCGGGACGGAAACTATTCGACACCAGCCGCAGGATCACAGTTGCTGGTAAACCAGGGTCGCCAAAGCAATCAACTTTTCACGATTGATCTGGCCTGACAGTGCACAACCAAAACCTTGATCGAACCAGTAAAAGCTGGATACGGGACCGTCAGACTCATAGCGAAATCCCGTCTCGCCCTGGTCAACTTTGTCGGTTTTTTTGTCAACCGCACCAAGGTACAAAGTGATTCGCTGGCCTTCGCCGTTTTGAAACATGAACTGCGCCCGAGCCCCCATCTCACTTGGCAACAAGCGACCACCGACCAGTTCATAGCCCTGCGCCGAGAGGTCGGGTACTTTGAGCGGTCTGCCCAGTCGCTTGGAAAGCCATTGCACCAGATGGTCCTGCTCAGCGGCAGTGACTTCTACAGGGTGGCGCTTTTCTGGCATGTACACGGCAAACGCAAAACTTGCCTGGCGCACAAACTCGTGCTGGGCCATTGCTTTGGCCAAGATCGCCGACGGAGCCGGATTGGCAACTAGCTCGCCGTGAGAGATCCAGCCGACGCCAAAAGCGAGTACGACACTGGCGGCAATCCCGGACTGGCGCCAGCCTGTATTCATGTGTTGTTGCATGGCTGAAAAGCGCCCTGCAGCTCGCAGAAGCGACGCAGGAATCGGCTCATCCAATACATCTCGGTGCAGCTCGCGCAGGCCAGCGCGCTGTCGGATCCAGGACCTGAGAGATTCAGCGGCCTGGGGATCTGTCAAAGCCAGAGTCTCGATCGCTCGCTGTTGGGCTTCGGGCTGGAGCCGATCGACCAGCGCGTGCATTTCATCTGGGTTCATAGGGTTTGTCATTTCATTCGCCTCAGCACAGGTGCAGACCTTTGGGCCGTGCTACCCGTCTCAGTTGCTACGGGCCGCTCTTTGGGCTCGTCCAGGAGTTCACGCATACGACCTCTGGCGCGTGACAGGCGCGACATGACCGTGCCAATAGGTACACCCGTTACCTTGGAAACCTCTTCGTAAGACATCTCCTCCATGGTCACCAGGAGCAATACGGCCCTCTGGTCATCGGGCAGCCGCAGAAGGCAGCGCTGGAGATCAATGGCAAAATTTATCGACGCATCGGGTGCGCGCAATTCATGCTCCACATCTTCCAAATCAACCGTTGGCACCAATTTGGCACGTGTGAGTCCTTGACGTACCTGGCTGATAAACACGTTGTGCATCAGTGTGAAGAGCCAGGCACGCAGATCGGTCCCCGCCAGCCATAAGCGCCATCTGGAACAGGCGCGCTCCAAGGTATCCTGAACCAGATCATCGGCAGCCCAGATGTCCCCGGTCAGGACTCGCGCATAGCGGCGCAAGCCGGGTAAATGCGCAATGATGGGTTGTCGATTCATGAGCTTCTCAGCGAGGCCCGTGCAGTCGAATCAGGATCTGGCGACTTGCCAGAGTTTGTTGAATCCATCGCCGGTTTTGTCACCCGGCTTGCTGTCCTTGGACCAGAAATGCAATGGCTTTCCTTTGAAAGCCCACTGCTTCCTTCCATCGTCACGGGTAATCACTGTGAAATCACCGGAAGGTTGGTCGGTCTCGGTAGCCATCAGGGGAGGCCAGTTGGTAGCGCAGGGCCCGTTGCAAACTGACTTGGAACTGCCAGCGACATCCTTGTCAAATGTGTAAAGCGTCATGCCATTGGGGCCGGTCAAGACACCGTCAGCCACTTTGGCCGGCGCGTTTGACATGGAGGCACAGCCGCCCAAAAGGATGGCGGTCAAACAGAAAGTGGACGCTGATTTGCGCACAAAACTCGATATTGAAAATTGCATAGTTGATCCAAGTTTGATTCCCACCAAATGGTGTGTACAGGGATGAACGCTTGGTGAAGTCACTTTATTCCCCGGTCTCAAACTTCTTTTTGAATCGGATCATCGGCACTCGAAGGCAACCCAGCACTCACAATTTTGATGGTTGATTGCATGTTGCAATTTGGCAGCTCTTGCACCAGACATATAGTGCGTCGTACATCACCATTCCATGTCCGAGCATCTCGTGGTCGTCAGCGTAGTTCAGTGACAGGCCCAGCGACAACGCATGCAGGCCCGCGGACTGCGGTGTCAGGTCCAAGCGCGAAGTGTCTGCGCCGCGCACAATCACTGCCAAATGCTGAAGTGCAGGATCATCAAGTTCGTACTTTTTCAGAAAAGCGTCGAAGCTGCACAGTTCTCCTGCATGGCCCATTTCAACATCGGGGACATCGTACGGTGTTGCGCCTGTCTCTTTGGCTGTATGCATCACATGGGCAGCAGGGACGTAAAGGAACTCTGCGTCCTTGTCGATAAACCGCTTGATCAGCCAGGGACACGCAATCCGGTCAATCTTTGGCCGTTCCCGAGTGACCCACCGGGTTGCGCCTGATTGTGTGGATCTCATCGGCACGGTTTCAAGGCCGCTGCCGATCCACTCTGAAAATCCCCCGTTCAAGAAAAAGACGTCTATATCCATCGCTCGCAAAGCGGCGGTGATGCCTTGGTTGATTTCATGGCCATGGGCGCAATAGACGACAACCCGACGGGTCTTTGGCATATGGTCCTTCCAGTCCAGCCACAGAGCAGGATCACGCCATTGGGCGCCAGGAATCTGGGCGCCAGAAGCCGCGGCGACCTGGGAGCGCCGAACATCCAGTAACAACAGGTCGAAGTTCTGTGCCTGCGATCGCGCCAGGTCTTTCACGGAAATCGCAGTCATATTTGCTTCCTTCATTGATGCAGCAATGGATAGAGCACAAGCCCGATCAAGGCGGCACCCACCACAAGCACGGGTTCCTGGAGCTTCTTGTACTTCCATAGCAACGTAATGGAGGCAAGCGCCATCAGTGCCGTTGGTATGTCCACGATGGATCGCTTGGCAATCACGATGACTGAGCCCGTGATTGCCCCTACCGCCGCGACAGTCACACCATCGACAAACGCAACAATCGCCGGGAGCTTTCCGTACTTCTTGAAATACGGCGCTGGAATGATGGTGAACAGGTAGCAAGGCAAGAACGTCGCCAAAGCGGCAACACAAGCCCCTGGAAAGCCAGCCACGAGGTAGCCAATGAAGCCAACCGTGATGACCACAGGCCCAGGAGTGATCATGGCCACTGCCACTGCGTCGACAAACTGCTTTTCATTGAGCCAGTGGTATTCCGTGACGACACCGCCATAGAGGAATGGCACGATGGCCAAGCCGGAGCCAAACACGAACGCCCCTGCCTTGGCAAAAAACAATCCGATTTGCGTCAGCAAGGACCAATCCAGGGTCGTCAAGAAGGCGCTGGTTTGCGACATGTCCACTGGCGCAATAGCCGCCAATGTGCCACCACTCCATCGCGTGGGAGGTGAGCGCCAAAGCCAAACCACGATGCCGGCGGCAAGGAACAACCAGGCACTCTCAGATTCGGTGATCACGGTCACGCTCGCCAGAATCAAGAAAATGGCCCAAAGCAGCTTGTCTTTACCCACGCTCTTGACGGTCAGCTTGTGTGCGCTCATTGCAATAATGCCAATCACTGCCGCGCCAACCCCGTAGAACACTGCCTGCATCCAGGTCAGTCCGCCGAACCTGCTATACGCCCAACCAAGTGCCACCACCATAAAGAAGGAAGGCAAGACGAAAGCAAGTCCAGCCAAGGTTGCACCGAGAATGCGGTAATGCACGTATCCCATATAGATCGCGGTCTGTGCTGCAAGCGGCCCGGGGGCAAGCTGCGCCAGGGCCAGCCCTTCCTTGTAATCAGACTCGGTGATCCAGCCGCGCTGCTCCACCAGGTCTCGGCGCATATAACCCACCAAGGCGACCGGACCGCCAAAACCGAGGCTACCCAGGCGCAGGAAGTAACTCACCAGTTGCCACAAGCTGTACTTGATCACATCACTGGCGTCCAAGGATTGACCATCAGAACTTGTCATTTGAAATCACCTCCTTGGAAAACGTCTTCAGAAGGCCGTCAAAGATGCCGAACGCTGCGTTGATCAAATGATCGTCGTCAGGGATGGAATCGCGCAGCCCCGCCAACACACTCTCTATGCCCGACGCCTCGGGCGGCTGCAGCCCACCCACATCGAGGAAGTGAACCAGGTGCCCCATGCGCTGCAGGGCTGGCGTTTCCAGTCCGAAGCTGGTTACCATGACCTCGAAAGTCACCTTTGCACCCACATGGCTGAAGGTCGCGCCATCAAAATCAAAACTGATGGCTCTCGCGGGACATCTCGTTGGAGATTGCAGCCAAAGAAAGCTGGCCTTGCTGTCAATGAAGCGTTTGATCAACCAGGCGCACGCCAGCCGATCGACCCAGGGTCGCTGTCGCGTCGCCCACGTTTTGCCCTGGAACTCCTTCAACTGCAGCCGCTCTATTTCTCCAGCCAGCGGGCTTGGCTCATCTGGGGAAAGGATGCGTGCCAACGCCAGTTCCAGTTCCTGCAACGCCGCATGAGTCTGCTTCTGAGCTTCTGAGCCAAAGAAATCTATCGCCGTCAGGCCAGTGAACGTTTTACGAAGTTTCCGGGTTTGTTTGAAGATGTCTGGAGCGGTCTTCCCACTGAGCGCGTTTTGGGCTTTGGAGATTTCTTCCAGCAACACAGCGTACTCCGCGCTGCGGTCAAACAGGGACGTGAAATCTGCAGCAATAGGCTCCTCTAATCGCATGACATAGGCCATGCCACCAGCGGACACGACATCGGTTGCCACGCCCTCCAGACATTGGCGGCAGGCCTCTGTGTCGGGCATCAGGTACACACCATCGCGCAGCACTGCAGCGCCTGATGCCTTGAGTGCGCGCCAGGCCCGCATTCGATCATTGGCGTATTCTGTGGGTAGGCTGATGATCAATGAGTACCATTTATTCATGCAACGTTTATTACATATTCGTAGAAACCATTGCATTAATATGGGAGTGTCAGCCCTGTCTCTGAAGTGAACAACGCCGGACCTTTAACCAACATCCGCTATGGGCGCTCAGTTATCCTTGTCCGCGGCCACCATCAGCGGGGCTACTCACTCGAACCCGAAAACCCGTGTCCAGTCGTTCTTCATGCTGATGACGGTCCAGCCCTTATTCTTTGCGTTGTCGTACAGGGTCTGCGTGAAGGTGCCGACGTGACTGGCTGGCAGACCAGTTGCTGGCTTGATTGAGTTTTGTCGAACGTCTTGCGAGACCAGAACGATGAGGGGCGGCTTTGTGCTGGGTCAGACCGCCAAAGGTCGCCACATCACCGAGCCTGAGACGATTCCGCCGGAGTGCGGCGTGATGTTGCGCGAGGGTGAGCGCCTGACGCTGGCGCGACCTGCCCCGCGAAGGCCGCTTGAGAAAATGCCCTTTCATGTCTGGATGAGCCTGGCCAAGGCGGCGCCGATGGCAAGGCTGGACGAATCGGAGCAAGGTCTTCTTTAGCCCGCGAGCGCGCGAGATAGTCGCCATTCGCCGGGTACACCCTTCAAGACGTGCAGGCCGCGTTCCTCGAACGTGATGCCAGACCCAGCGACGAGGTCTTTTACCGTGCTCGACACAAGCACTTCCCCCGCAGCGGCAAGCGACATGATGCGCGCGCCAATATGCACGGCCATTCCACTGACTTTGGCGCCGGTGGTCTCGACCTCTCCGGTGTGCAGCCCCGCGCGCACTTCAATTCCCATCGACCTGGCCTCGTTGGAGATAGCCGAAGCGCAGCGGATTGCCCGCGCCGGGCCGTCGAATGTTGCGAACAATCCATCGCCCGCGGTGTCAATCTCGCGTCCGCGCTGCGCTTCCAGTTGACGCTGGCCGATGGCGTGAAACTTCTGCAGCAAATCGCGCCAGGCGTGGTCGCCGATCTTCGCCAGCACATCAGTCGAGCCGACAATGTCGGTGAACAGCACTGTGGCCAGCCAGCGCTCTGCCTGATCAGACGGGGCGCGGATCCAATCCGCCGCGGCGAAATGGACAACTGCATCGAGGATCGACGTGGAATCGCCTTCATACCAAAGATGATCATCTCCTGGAAGCTCCAGATAGACCGCGTCCGGAATGTGATCAGCGAGATAACGTCCGTTCTCCTTCTTCACCACACGATCGCCGCGTCGGTGAAGAATCAGCGTCGGGCGCAGCACCTGCGGCAGGATCGCGCGCACATCGATCTGGTCGTTCGCCATTGCCAGCCGGCGAACAGCGCTGGGCGAAGCGGTTTGGCGCTGGTAGCGAGCTGCCATTTCACAAGCGGCTTCGTCCCCCGCGCGGCTTGGTGCAAAGAATTTCATGGATTCTGGTTTTCCCCAGAGGGTGGAAAACCATTGAAGAGACATCTCAAGCGTGGGGCGATGCGGGTAGTCTGACGCCCGCGTATACCGCGGCATTGAGCCGTAAAGGATCAGTCGCTCAACCATGGCGGGATAGGTCGCCGCGAACAACGCCGCCATTGGCCCGCCTTCGGACCAGGCAAACAGTACGGCCTTTCTTGCACCAGCCGCCCGCATCACCGCGCGCACATCGTCCATGCGTTCCTCAAGCGTCGGCACGCCGTCGATGGCATCCGACATGCCCTGGCCCCGCTTGTCGAACACGATGACGCGAAATGCCCGCGCGAGCCGCCACCGATTGCGCGCGTGCGCTGGGTACTCCCAATCGGCTTCAACGTTGGAGATGATTCCCGGAACGATGAGCAGATCCTGGGCGCCACTGCCGAACACCTGGTAGGCGATGCTCAGGCTGTCGGACTCGGCGTATTGCGTTTGTGGAATCGTCTGCTCAGTGGTCACGACGCACCCCAACTTCGATTTCGCAGAACGGGCGGCGTCGATCACGCCAATGCCAGTCGATCGCCGGTGGCCCGTTGACCGCCACTGGCCGGGTCGATACGCACTTAGAAGCCAAACCGGCCAGAGCAGGTGGCAGAACGACCATTGCTGGAGAGGGAACCAGGGGCTGTGATGAAAGCCCGCATGCGTGTGCCGCCAACATCAACTGCCGACCCGCCGCAGCTCTTGTCGTTACCGCCGTTGGCGACACCCGTGTGTATGGCTTGCAGACCGGCATAGCGCACTGATTCTTCCGGTCAGTGAATGAAACCGTGCAGCACTGGAGTGTGACCCTCAATTTCAACGCAAGGACTCCTCGAGATCAATCTCGATCGTTAGCGCAGCAGCGATGGCGTCGAGTTGCGTGATTAGTTCTGCCAAATCCAGCGCCTTGGGTACCTGAATCTTCGCAACAGCCTGGAACAGTGGTGCGCCGCTCATTGGAGCACTGGTAATGGATGTGTTCATTTCACTGACATTGATACGACGTGCCGCCAATGCCGTGGACACCTCCAGTACGATGCCAGGGCGATCATTACCAACGATGCTCAGTTTAAGATTGCGAGAATCGTCGCCCATGCGACGATGGTCAGTAGTTGCGACCACTATCGTCATTTCCTCGCAAGATAGTTCCGACAGTGCCGCGCGTAAAGCGGGCAATCTTGCTTCGCTGACTGCCACACTGACTATCCCGGCAAATTGACCGCCGAGTTCACTCATGCGGCTTTCCAACCAGTTGCCACCATGACTCCCCACGGTCTGCGCGAGTTTCTCTACCAGCCCTGGTTTGTCTGCGCCGATAAATGTAAACACCATCATGGCACTCATATTTGTAATCCTCGTTGTCAACGCATTGTCAGAAATCGAGTCGCTGCTAGCCTCGATTACACAGCGAAAACCCTTTGTCAGTATCGGATTCTTGTTGCCGCTGGGTCATGGTGCGGTTGAAGTCGTCGCCCATAAGATGATGCCGGCTTCGCTGACTGTATCCATGTGCTGACTCAATAAGCCCGCATGCGGCAGATTGGTGTTCGCCCTGCTGGCGACCCCATATTCAATACTCGTACTCAACCTGCAGACGCAAGGTGTTGCGCGGTGCGTTCGCGTTTGTGCCTATGAGCCAGGCAGCGTTATAGTTCAACGCTTGACGACCATCGAGCCGAACTTTGCCGAACACCGCCGGTCCGGCTTTGTGCTCCTGTTGGTCGCTTGGCAGCCAATCCCGCCATGGACCCAGGCTGCCGAATCCCTGCGCACCCGCCTCGAATTCAGTCCGATAACGATACCGGAGTTGCCATTGGTAGTCCATGCTCATTGGCGAAGGGGTATCGGAACTGTAATGGCGGCCAAACAATAAGTTCACATTAGCCACGACTTGCTGGGTCAACTCCGCCTGGAACAGAGGGCCGAAGCGCAGTTCCAAACCTTCAGAACGATCCTGCGGACGTTCGACTTCAACGACGATACCCACATCAAGCGGATACTTGCCGGTCTCGGTCAACTGAAACTTGTTTTCCCATTCAATGGCATCAAAGCGCCAGGCGTCGGGTGTTTGCCGGTTGCCCTTCGCATATACCTCGGTGAACCACCACGAGTTCATTCCATAACCGAGGCCGAGGGACGCTGCGTCTTCGCTGGTTCCATCACGCGCCCGAGCAGTTCCGGCCTTGAAGTCAATCTCCTTCTCGCCCTCTTCGACAATGGGGCTGTAGATGTAGTCGTTGGGTTCGGCGTGGGCTGTCGTTGCGAGTCTTAGAGAAATAACGAGGGTCAGCAAAACGCCTGCCCCCACCTTGATTGCGGTCTGCATAGAAGTGATTCCGAAATGAAGAAAGACGAACCTGAGTGGGTGGCGCCGCTGGTTACCTGACCCGGTCCAATCGCGCCCGTGTCTGCGCTCTTTGCACCCAATGGCTACCGGAGAGCATGACGAACAAAGCCAGCAGGTAGAAAGCGACCTGCAGGCCGGTCGGCTGCGGGTCATAGCCGGCCAACGCGTGGGCCACCACGCCAAACGGTGAATCGACGCGCAGCCAGCCCGAGGTATCCCACAACGACTGACCCCATGCATTGACCAGCCCGGCTTGGGACAGAGCACGGGCCAGTTGGCTTGCGATGGACGCGGCGAGCAGCAGGATCAATGAATTGGTCACGGCAAACAATTTCTTGACTGGCACCCGTGACAGTCCAACGTAGATCAGCAGACCCGCGGCGGTTCCCCCCAGGGCGCCAAAGATCGCACCCGCCACCATGCCGGTCTGGCCTGCACCCTGCGCATAGCCCGCGACAAACAAGACTGTCTCTGCACCCTCACGCAATACGGACATGGCGACGACGACCATCAGCGCCCAAGGTCTGTTCTGACCGTCCTGTAATGAAGTGCCGAGCGCACGGGCGTCGGCAGCCGCCATCTGGCCATTGTTTGATACCCATACGCAGTGCCATGTCAGCATGGTCAGAGCGACGCCGAGGATGCCCGCGTTCACCAAGTCCTGGCCGATCCCATCGGCCAGTGCGCTGATGTGTTCAGCACCAGAGGCGAGTGCAAACGCCCCGGCGACACCGGCCAGAATACCACCTGTCAAGTACCAGCTGCGCCCAATCAGCCCGCGAGTCGCCGCAGCGATGATGCCGACAAACAGTGCCGCCTCAAGCGTTTCACGAAAGACAATGATGGCAACGCCGAACATGGTGTTTCCAGTCTGTTTTGTGCGAACTTGTTATTCGGCAACCACTGCGCCCTTGGCAGACGCTTCATGATATTCGCCGTAAAAACCATAGCGGCCAGGCTTGAGCGGGCCGATGTAGATAGTGACTTTCGCTCCAGCCGGAACCACCTTCTCGCGATTCAGGTCATGGCTTTCAAACTCTTCGGGCGTGGCATCCTGGTTGTGGACGATCAATCTAACGCGCTGGCCCGCAGGGACTTTGACTTCAAGTGGCTCGAACTTGTGATCCTTGATGACCAGCAGCGCCTCTGGCTCGGCAGCGAACGAGTGACCGCCAATCATGGCAAGCGATATGAGGGCGGAAGAAGCAGCGAATTGGAGGCGCGTCATGGTGAGGAAATCCGATTGTTGGCGTTGAGTCAAATGCTTAACTGTGCATCAATCTTAATGCGAATGATTCGCATTGTCAACTAATTCCAGGCACTCAGGTTCAGAATTCCCGCAACATCCATAGCTCATCGATAGCAACGAACTCCTGAGCCCATTGATCAGGACAAGTTGATTGGTGCATAGTTATCAGAGTAAGGTGCCATGAGAGTGAACGGTAATGGGCGCACAAGCCTATCTTTTTGTGGGTCAACGCCAATTCACACCCTCAGTGTCAGAGGCGATCTACACGGTCGTGAAGCCAAACTCTGGCAACGGATTCCATATCAACTGTGGCGACAAAAAGAACCCGGCCTGGGCCGGGTGAATCCGCGTGATGCGGAACCTGCTACAGGGAGGCGAAGCAGGTGGGACCTTTCATCCCGGTCGACACCTTACCGAAGTAGCGCGGGTGCGAGTTGAGAATTATCAAGTCCCGGCAACAGTTCAAAAAAAACCCAGCGGGTCGTGCTGGGTCAATCTCAATCCCTCGGAGTCACGCCAATGAAGAAACGTGAAGGCTCATGCCCGCTTGCAGCGTAGCACCGTATCAGCAGCGCGGCCCTAGGGGATACCCGCGCTCAACGGGCTATTATTCTGACCTGACCTGTCCTGCCCTAAGTCAAAAATCATGCAGTCTTTGAAGTCACGTCTTCTGTACCACTTCGTCAAGTACCAATTGGCGAAGCTGGCCCGACTGAATCTTCCATTGGCTGAATATCGATTGGCGCGCGAATCCGCCGCTATGCGGATGTTCAAGATGCCGCCTGGCGTGACTGTGAAAGTCGCCAACGTGGGTGGCTGTCGCGGCGAATGGTTGCTGCCAGACCTGCCGGACGGCCAGGGCATAGTGCTGTATCTGCATGGTGGCGCCTACACCGGTGGCTCGTGCATTACGCATCGCGCGTTGGCAGCCAGCCTGGCCGCCGCGTCGAAACACAGGACCTTTAACCTCGACTACCGTCTGGCGCCGGAAAACCCGTTTCCAGCCGCTTTAGAGGATGCAGTTGCCGCGTACAAGAAGTTGAGGACTGCCAATCCTGGCGCACCGCTTGCAATTTCGGGCGATTCAGCCGGGGCAGGGCTGGCACTCGCACTGGCCATCAAGTTGCGAGACCAGGGCATCGCAGCACCGGCCGCACTGGCCTTGATGTCGCCCTGGACCGATTTGGCATTGACAAACAGCAGCCACCAATCGAAGGCCGCGGTGGACCCGTACTTTCCGACGACCGAGCGACTGAAACTGGCCGCGCGTCACTATGCTGGCGACACCGACTTGCGTCATCCCCTGGTATCGCCACACTATGCCGATATGCAAGACTTGCCGCCAACCCTCATCCACGTTGGCACTCTGGAGGCGCTGCTCGATGACTCGCTCACCCTGGCAAAGCGCATGAATGCGCAAGGGTCGAAGGCAAGCCTGAAGGAATTCCCAGGCATGTGGCATGTTTGGCAGACGCTGCAGGGCAGGATGCGCGAGGCTGACGAGTCGGTGCAGGAGTTGGGAACCTTTCTTGGCATCCATTTGGGTCGTTAGCCAGGTGGCGCGATACCCCGCCGTATAGACACATTCTTTACTGTTTCTTGACTAAACTTCGATGAATTTCCGCGATCAAATGGCTGATGATCGAGCTATTGTCAAAACCTCAAAAATCAGAATCATGAAGAAACTGCTTATTCTCACTGCAGCCTTGGCGGCGAGCGGATTTTCTGTGGCGCAGGAACTCGGGCGCGTAACCTCGTCAACGCCTGTTATCCAGCAGGTCAGTGTTCCGCGACAGGTCTGCACCACCGAGCAGGTCGCGGTGCAACCCTCCAAATCGGGGGCCGGCGCTTTGATGGGCGCCATTGCGGGAGGTGCCATGGGCAATGCCGTCGGTGGCGGTAGCGGCAAGACCGCGGCCACCATGCTGGGCATCCTCGGCGGTGCGGTGGTGGGTAACAATATCGAGGGCTCACCGCAAGCCCAGACACAGGATGTGCAGCACTGCAGGACGCAGAATTTCTACGAAAACCGCACAGTGGCCTACAACGTGTTTTATGAGTACGCTGGCAAGCAATACTCAGTGCAAATGCCCTACGACCCGGGACCGACCATCCCGCTGCAAATCACGCCGGTGGTCTCGAACCCGCACGGGGCTACGGCGAGCACGATGGTATATCCGCAACGCTGAGTTTGTTCGAACTCAAGGAATTGGCGCCTCCGCCTGATTGCGCTTCAGCACCCGACTCACATCGCTTGGATTCAGGCCATACATGGCGGCAAACTCGGCGGCGGTCTTGCCACTGTTCCTGAAGGCAATCAATAGCGCTTCCTCTCTGGCCAGGCGCTGATCGCGCTCGGCAAAGGCTTCGTCCAGCAGGCTGTTGAGCTCTGCATCGGTGTCATGAATCCTGGACAGGTAGTCCTGACGACTCAGCCCCGAGGCCTCGAACGCCGCCATCATCTGCTTGCGCAGCTTGGGTCGCAAGTCTTCGGCGCTGTGATTCTGACGACGGCGGAACAATTCAACCAGGGCCAAAAAGACGTGCTCCGGTGCCACTGCTTCCACCGCTTCAGTTTGCAGGTTGTAACGCGGCCGGCCGGCGGCAACACCCTGCAGATAGCGCGTGGAACGCGTATGCAGTCCCAGCGCCGCCTTCAGGCTGGCACGCTCCAGCTGTTCGGGGTGAGCAGCCAACAAGTCCTGAAAAATCCCGAGCTTCAGCGGCAGAAACTCGGCGCCAAACAGCTTCGGGTACAGCTCGAACAGTTTCTCCAGCACCGGCTGCGCCGATTGCCGACGGCCGCTCTTCCTGGGTTGATCGTCGGGATGGCTTGACCCCTCGGCGGGGTCGCGTGTTTCGGCTGAGGCGGTCGTCATGGCATTGGCGTTGGGCATTTTTATCAAGGTAGATCGATGCCCAGGAATGACGCCAGATCAGCGCTGCTCATGGCGCCGTCCCGACTCACGGTCTGGCCGGTCTTGAGATTCTTGGCAACCAGGAACGGGACCGCCTCGGCGCCGAAGCTGTTCAAGATCCGCGTGTTGTTCTTGATGGCCTGCTCTATTTCCGGCGGAACGCTGCTCGATGCCGAAATACCGCCCTTGCCAGCCAGCAGCGACGCTTCGTGTTCGGTCATCAAGGCGCCGGGGTTCAGCGCCGTCAGCAAGGCCGCGCCCTGGGCCGCGCTGGTGGCGTTGATCAGGCCGACCGGAATCCAGACAAATTTGGCTTTTGCATGCAGCGCTTCGGACGCCTGCCAAAGATGGCCGCAATGCGGGCACTGGCTGTCGAAAAACACATAAACGCTGTTGGCGCTCATCAAGGAGCCGACGGCAAACCCTTTGGCCTCGGCGGCGACCACGGCCAGTGATACTTCGCGTTTGACGGGCGCCGCCGACGTGGTCGAGTCTTGCGGCGAGCAGGCCCCCAGCAGCAAACCGACGATCACCAGGGATGGAAACAACAGACGATGGAATTTCAAGGTATACCTCTTTGCGGGTGGCGATGACGAACGGGACAATTAGGGCGCTTCAGGGCGTGCATCTTACCGTGGCTGGCCCGGCAGGGTCGGCACGCTGGCATACTCTAGCTCGGTGAAAGACGCAATCAATTCCCCTCTCGCTGCGGAACCCATTGGGCGCCCCGACTTGCGGGCCATGACGCAGGCCTGCGCGGCGGCCGTGGGACATTTCGAAGAACTGCGCGGCGCGGCGGCAACGGCTCAGCAGGCAACTCACTGCGGCACGCTGGATTCGGCAGGCAGTGCGCTGCCGTTGACGCCCGCATGGCAGCAATTTTTCAATAGCCTGGCGCCGCAGGGTGAACTGGAGCTGGACCAGCGCTGGACCAGCCTGCAACGCCAGATCCGCGACAACGGTGTGACCTACAACGTGTATGCCGACGAGGGCGGACCGCAACGGCCCTGGTCACTGGATCTGTTCCCCCTGCTGATCGAGCCGGAGGGCTGGCGACAGATCGAAGCCGGTGTCCTGCAGCGGGTGCGCCTGCTCGAACGGATCATGGCCGATGTCTACGGACCGCAGCAGTTGCTGGACCGCGGCTTGCTGCCGCCGGCATTGGTACAGGGGCACCCTGGCTACCTGCGGCCTATGCACGGCGCCCTACCTGTCGGCGGCACGCATCTGCACATTGCCGCCTTTGACCTGGCGCGCGGGCCGGATGGCAACTGGTGGGTGGTGAGTCAGCGGTGTCAGGCGCCTTCGGGTTTTGGCTACCTGCTGGAGAACCGGCTGGCCATCTCGGCGCAATTTACGCAGGCATTCCAGACCATGCCGGTACAGCGTCTGGCCGGAACTTACAGCGCGCTGATGGACAGTCTGAAGAAGATGAGCCCGGCGGGGGCCGATTCGCATCTGGCCCTGCTCACGCCCGGACCCTATAACGAAACCTATTTTGAACACGCTTACCTGGCCCGCTATCTGG
>Ga0315271_10000340_pt1 | contig 24787 bp, 22 predicted proteins | sample C3_top_MG_FD_204664 | JGI IMG/M metagenome (GOLD analysis project Ga0315271, IMG submission 204664) | Sediment microbial communities from Yellowstone Lake, YNP, Wyoming, USA - C3_top | ecosystem: Environmental > Aquatic > Freshwater > Lake > Sediment | place: USA: Wyoming | collected 2017-08-01
GGTGGCGGTGTCGGCGCGGAGGCCGGTGGCGCGGTTGGCGAAGCCGTAACTGCGGGCGACCACCGTACGACCGTCACGCCGGACGAGCACGCCACCGTTGTATCCGAGCTTCTCCAACCGCTGCATGTACTCGTCCACGCGCGTGGTGAGCTGGGCGTCGGTGGGAGCGGAGGGCGCGCCCTGCGCACGCACGGCGCCGGGCATCACCGCCATGGCACCGGCGAAGGCAACGCACACAGCGTGCGATAGGGGCCGGATGGTGCGCGAACGGCTCGGCGACAATGGCATGTTTTGCGTGGGGAGGGGATGCTCGGTTGGTCACCCTATGGGCGGCCATCGTTGCCGCCGGGCCTCCCAATGTAGCCGAACGCGCGGAGTACGCCGACGGACTTCGGCGTGCTCCGCGCGCTCGACGCCTGACGGTCAGCTGCGGTCGTAGAACGGGGGCGGCTCAATGCCGAGGGCGCGCAGGTAGACGTAGCCCTGGCCGCGATGGTGGACCTCGTTGTCCACGATGTACATCAGCAGGTCGTGCAGCGTGCCGGTGTACTGCCCGAATGCCGTGACGGTATCGGCAAAGTGGGCTGCCGGGATCCTCGGCCAGAGCGCGTCGAGCTGCGCCGTGTCGGCATCCCACTGCTTCAGGACGTCGGCCTTGGTGGTGAGCTTCGCCCCCTGGTACGACTCCCACGTATCGGTGACGGCACCTTTGGCCATTGGAATGGTCATGCCCAGGAACTCCATGACCATGGCTCCGAACGGGCGCATGCCGCCGACGGCAAAGGTGAACAGTTGGTCCTCCGGAAATGCCTCGATGACTCGTCGCGTCAGGCGGCGGTGCGCCTGCCAATGGGAGAGCAGTGCGTCGGGAGTCATGAAGACGGTGTCGGACACGGGGGCCTCCTGCCTGTAGGTTCGGTTTATCTTCGGGCTTCCAATGTAGGAAGATCCGGACCGCTGGGCAAGACCGCTTCTGGCGGATGCGTGCCGGCTCAGCTTCTAATTGATGGACCTGACGTCAACGCTCACACGGAGTTTCAATGCGCGTGTTCATCTCGAGCCTGCTTGTCGTGTCCACCGCGGTTGTTGGCGCGTGCGCCGGTCATGCCCATCCGGCACCCGCAGTGGCCGCACCCGCCGGCTCCTCCGCGGGCGAGCTGGCGCAGGTCTACTACTGGCGCGCCAAGCCCGGCAAGTTCGACGAGTACTCGCGGTACATTCGCGACATCGCCGAGCCCATTGACCACGAGGCCCTGCGGCGCGGGGCGTTCGTGTCGGTGACCACGCTGGTGGCCCACGACACGGCGAGCGCGTGGACGCACATGCGCGTGTTCGTGCTTCGCGACTCGGCGCAGCTCCGGGCGCTCAGTGGCGCACTCGACAGCGCCGGCATGCGGATAGAGCCCGACAGCGCCAAGCGGCGGCGGCGCGGCGAGTACTCCGCGACGCTTCGCGATCGTGTGGGGGCGGTGACGGCCGAAATCCTGCGATAGCCGGCGCTGCTCGTCAGCCGATGCACTCGGGCTCGAGCACCCGCTCGACCACCTGGCCGTCCACCACGCTCACGTAGTACGCCCTGGCGCCGTCGCGCACCGAGACGACGCGCCTGACCTCGTCGTTCTCGAAGTAGATGCCGGCGTCATTGTCGCACGCATACCCGGGCTTCATCTGCCCGGAGCCGATGAGCGAGTGATAGAGCGGCCGGCGGCCGGCTTCGGCGTCGTAGTGGGGCGAATGGCTTCCCTTCAGGAAGCCGAGGCATTGCACCGTGGACAGCGCCTTGGGCCGTGAGTCGGTGGTGCCTTCCTCGAACCAGCAGAGCGAGCCCGCGCTGGCGCCACCGAGGACGATGCCGCGCTCCCACGCCTCGCGCAGCACGACGTCAATGCCCTGCGCCTTCCAGATGGCCTGCTGGTTGAGCGTGTTGCCGCCCGACACCATGATGGCGTCCATGGAGAGCAGCACCTCGTCCCATCCCCTGGTCTGCGTAAGGCTCTCGATGAACACGCCTTGCACGTGCGGCTCGACGTTGAGGGGGGCGCAGTACGAGTAGAAGTTGAGCTTGGCCTCGCTGCTGTCGGCCGATGCCGTGGGCAGGAAGCAGACGTGCGGCCACGGCTTGCCCGTCAGCTCGGCCATGTAGCGGATGAAGGCGGTCTGGAAGTTGCCGCCCGCAATGAGAATTTTGCGCGTCGTCTGTGTCGGCATGGGAAGCACGAAAGTTGGGGGATTCCGTCGTGTGGCACAACGGAGATCCGCGCCCGTGGCATCCGGAGCGTCCTGCGCATCTATATTAGGGGCCGCCGTCGCGAAGCACGGCGGGCCGTCTGACGTTCATCCAACAGCAGGAAGATCACATGAAGAAGCTGCTCACCGTTGTCGCGCTGGTATTCGTCTCCGGTACGTGCCTGGCGCAGGCGCCGGCCGAGGTGGCGCGCTGGGAGGCACAGGCCCGCCGCATCACGATCACCCGCGACGACTGGGGCATTCCCCACGTGAAGGGGAAGACCGACGCCGATGCGGTCTTTGGCATGGTGTATGCCCAGGCCGAGGACGACTTCAATCGCATCGAGGCCAACTTCATCACGTCCCAGGGGCGCACCGCCGAGGCCGAGGGCGAGCGTGCCATCTACAGCGACCTGCGCATGAAGCTGTTCATCGACCCCGACTCGATGAAGATCATCTACGCCAAGAGCCCGGCGTGGCTGCAGACGCTGATGGTGGCGTGGGCCGACGGCCTCAACTTCTACCTCGCCAGGCATCCCGCGGTGAAGCCGCGGGTGCTCACCAGGTTCGAGCCGTGGATGGCCCTCACCTTCAGCGAAGGGAGCATTGGCAACGACATTGACGGCGTGAACGTGATGCAGCTTCAGGCCTTCTACGGCAACGGCCCGGTGAAGCTCGCGAACATGGGCGCGGGATCGGCCTTCGAGCGTGCGGCGCGGGCCGCCGACGTTGCGCGCACCGTGGACGATGCCGTGGAGAAGGAACCGTCCGGTTCCAACGGCATGGCGGTGTCGCCGAGGAACACGAAGAACGGCCGGGCCCTCCTGCTCATCAACCCGCACACGTCGTTCTTCTTCCGCGAAGAACTGCAGATGACCAGCGACGAGGGCCTCGATGCGTACGGCGCCGCAACGTGGGGCCAGTTCTTCATCTACCAGGGCTTCAACCGGTCGGCGGGGTGGATGCACACCACCAGCGCCGCCGATCGCAGCGACGAGTTCCTCGAGACCGTGTCGGAAAAGAACGGCGCGTTCTTCTACACGGTCGGCAGCGAAGCGCGGCCGCTGACGCCCAAGGTCATCACCGTGCCGTACAAGACGGCCAACGGCATGGCCGAGAAGAAGTTCACTGTCTATTACACGCACTTTGGCCCGATCGTCCGCTCTGCAGGCGGCAAGTGGGTAGCCATTCGCATCATGCAGGAGCCACTGAAGGCTTTGACGCAGAGCTGGACGCGCACCAAGGCCAGGAACCTCGCCGAGTTCCGGAAGACCATGGACCTGCACACGAACTCGTCCAACAACACGCTCTTTGCGGACGCCAGCGGGAACGTTGCGTACCTGCACGCGAACTTCATCCCCAAGCGCGACCCGAAGTTCGACTGGAAGCAGCCGGTGGACGGCAGCGATCCGGCCACCGAGTGGAAGGGCCTGCTGTCGTTTGAGGAGGAGCCGAACGTGCTGAATCCGGCGAGCGGCTGGGTGTACAACTCCAATGACTGGCCCTGGGCGTCCGCGGGACCGAGCAGCCCCAGGCAGTCGGCGTTTCCGGCGTACGTGGACAACGGCGTCGAGTCGCATCGCGGCCGGCACGCGGTGCTGGTGCTGCAGAACCGGAAGGACTTCACCATCCAGGGCCTGCGCGATGCGGCGTACGACACCTACCTCCCGGGCTTCGAGAAGTCGGTGCCGGCGCTGGTGAAGGCGTGGGACGACGCGTCGGCGTCCAACCCGCTCAAGGCGAAGCTCGCCGAGCAGGTGGCGCTGCTGCGCGCGTGGGACCTGCGCTGGAGTGAGGCGTCGGTACCGACCTCGCTGGCGATCTTCTATGGAACGGAGGCGAATCGCATTGCCGGTGGTGCGCGGGGACGGCGCGGCGGCGCGGCCGCCGAGCCCACTGGCGAACAGCTGCTGCAGGCACTCGACGCAGCCTGCGTGAAGCTCGCGGCGGACTTTGGCCGGTGGAACACGCCGTGGGGCGACATCAACCGCTTCCAGCGCCTGAACGCGAAGATCGAATCGGAATTCGACGACGCGGCGCCGAGTACGCCGGTGGGATTTCCGTCGGCGAACTGGGGCTCGCTGGCGTCGTTCGGCGCGCGGCAGTACCCGAACACCAAGAAATGGTACGGCACGAGCGGAAACAGCTTTGTGGCGGTGGTGGAGTTCGGCAAGGACAGCGTACGCGCCCGGGCGGTGACGGCCGGCGGCCTCAACAGCGTCATCGGCAGCAAGCACTTCAATGACCAGGCCGAGCGGTATGCCAAGGGCGACCTGCGCGACGTGTACTTCTATCCGAACCAGTTGAAGGGGCACACCGAGCGCGTGTACACGCCCGGGGCGGAGAAGTAGCGGGGCAGTTCCCCTATTTGCGGGGTATCCGGCGGGCCATGCCCTGAATTTGGCGTGCGCAGCTGTTCTGCTGCATCTTGTGGGGCTGGCCAAAGGGGCCAGCCCCGCTGCATTTCCCGTGCATCGCTCCCAGGTGGATTCCGTGCGCACTCTCCGCTCTCGCTGTTCTGCCGCCGCGTTCGCGCTGGTGGCCGTCACGTCCCTCGCGTTGGCCCAGGCCCCCGCTCCCTCGGCCGCCATGCAGTGGCGCCAGATCGGCCCCGGCCGCGCCGGCCGCGGCCGCGCCGTCACGGGCGTCGCGACGCAGCCCAATGTGGCCTATGTCGGATTTGACGACGGCGGCGTCTGGCGCTCCACTGACTACGGCAACAACTGGGTGCCGCTCTTCGACAAGGAGAGCACGGGGTCCATTGGCGCCATTGCCGTCGCGCCGTCCAACCCCAGCGTGATCTACGTCGGCACGGGGGCCGGGATCATCCGTCCCGACCTCGCCACCGGCAACGGCATCTACAAGTCCACGGACGCGGGCAAGACCTGGACGCACCTCGGGCTGTTCGACAGCCGCATGATCGCGATGATCGACGTGGACCCGCGTGATCCCAACCGGCTATTCGTGGCGGTGCTGGGACACCCGTACGGTCCCAATGGCGAGCGCGGCATCTTCCGCTCCACCGACGGCGGCAAGTCGTTCCAGAAGGTGCTGTACCGCGACGAATACACGAGCGGCAACGATGTGCGCATTGATCCGAGCGACCCCAACACCGTGTACGCGACGCTCTGGCAGCAGCAGCAGGCGTTCTGGGAAGGCGGCGGATTCGGCGGCGGCGGCAACGGCATCTTCAAGTCCACCGACGGCGGCACCACGTGGAAGCAGCTGACCGACGGGCTGCCCAACGTGCTGCAGGCGAACATCGCGATTGCACCGAGCAATCCGAAGGTGCTGTACGCGATGGTCGCCCCGGCGGGCGCCAACGGCGCCTCGGGCCCGGTGGGCTTCTACAAGTCGAAGGATGGCGGTGAGCACTGGGCGCTGGCGGTCGCCGGCCCCGACGGCAAGAACGTGCGCGTGGCCGACTCACGCCCGCAGGGGCGCATCGGCGGCGGCGACCTGCCGACGCTGGCCATTGATGGCAAGAACGAGAACGTGGTGTACAGCGCGTCCACGGTGATGTGGCGTACCGAGGACGGCGGCCTGAACTGGTCAGCCGTGCGCGGAGCGCCCGGCGGCGATGACTATCAGCGGGTGTGGGTCAACCCGAACAACCCGGACATCGTGCTGGTCATCTCCGACCAGGGCGCGGTGATCTCGGCCAACCGCGGACTCTCGTGGAGCAACTGGTACACGCAGCCGACGGCGGCGATGTATCACGTGACGACGGACTTCCACTTTCCGTACCGCGTCTGTGCCGGCCAGCAGGACTCCGGTTCGGCGTGCGTGGACAGCCGTTCCATGGACGGGCAGATCACGTTCCACGACTGGGACGCGGTGAACATCCAGGAATACGGCGTAGCCGCCCCCGATCCGCGCGACCCCGACATGGTGTTCGGCAGCGCGCGCCAGGGTGTCTCGCTCTACAACCGGAAGACCGCCCAGACCACGCAGGTGGGCCCCGACATGTCGGCGCGCGGACCCAATGGCGAGGCATACAACCGCAACGTGCGCACCATGCCGCTCATCTGGTCGCCCGTGAACCGCGACCTGCTGTTCTACGCATCGAACGCCGTGTGGAAGACGCTCGACCGCGGCCGGACCTGGGCGCGCATCAGCCCGGACCTGGCCAGGCAGACGTGGGACGTGCCGGCCAGCGCCGGCAAGTACGCGAGCACGGTGAAGCCGTCCCCGATTGGCGCCATCACGGCGCTCTCGCCGTCGCCGAAGGACGTGAACGTGCTGTGGGCCGGCACCGACGACGGTCACATCCAGGTGACCATGGATGGCGGGGCCAAGTGGACCAACGTGACGCCGGCGGCCATCAAGCCGTTTACGCGCATCTATAACATGGATGCCGGGCACTTCGACAAGCTCACCGCGTACGTCGCGGCCAACACGCTGCGCCTGGACGACCAGAACCCGCACTTCTGGCGCACGCACGACGGTGGCAAGACGTGGAAGGAAATCAACACCGGCATCGCCGGCGGGGCCGCGTCGAACACCATTCGCGAGGATCCGCGACAGAAGGGCGTGCTGTACGCGGGCACGGACGTGCAGGTGTGGGTGTCGTACGACGACGGCGATCACTGGCAGTCGCTGCGCAACAACATGCCGGCCATCGCGGTGCGCGACCTCGAGCTCAAGGACGACAGCATCTGCCAGTGCTCCGACCTGATTGCCGGCACGCACGGGCGCGGCTTCTGGATTCTCGACAACGTCACACCACTCCGGCAGGCGGCGGCCGTCACGGCGGCGCAGGCGGCAGGCGCGGCCTACCTGGTGAAGCCAGCCGTGGCGCTGCGCGTGCGCTTTGCGACCACGGAGCCCACGCCATTGCCGCCTGAAGTGCCGGCCGGCGAGAACCCGATGCCGGGCGCGGTCATCGACTACTTCCTGCCACAGGTCAACAGCGAGGTGAAGCTCGACATCCTCGACGCCAAGGGAATCGTGGTGCGCTCGTACTCGAGCAAGGATCCCGTGCTCGATCCGCATCCCGCGTTCGACATGGCGGCGTACGACAAGATCTGCCAGAAGACGCCCGGCGCGACCTTCTGCGGCCTGCCGCTCTACTGGCCGGGCCCGCCGAACACGATCGCGGGGAAGGCCGGCATGCATCGCGTGTACTGGGACATGCACTTCGAGCCGTTCGAGGTGGAAGACCTGGCCGACGCCGGCGACGAAGAAGCGACGGGCGCGGTGCCGCATCGTACCTATGACGCGGTGAATGCGCCGTGGGCGCCGCCGGGCACGTACACCGTGCGACTGACGGTGGACGGCAAGACCATGACGCAGCCGATCACGGTGAAGCTCGATCCGCGCGTGAAGACACCGGCGCCGGCACTGGCCCAGCTGGCCGCGCTGTCGCGGGAGATGTACGACGGGGCGGTGGCCGCCCGGTCGGCCTTTGCCAGCGCGCGCGTCATCGCGGGGCAGCTGGAGAAAGTGCCGGGCGACGACATGGCGGCGTTCCGCGCCAAGATCGACTCGCTGGCGCCCGCGCCGTCGCGTGGTGGCGGTCGTGCGGCCGCCTTCCGCCGTCGCTTTGGCGGTGGCGCCCAGGCGCCGACGCTCGAATCGGTCAGCAGCGGCATGATGGGCGCCGCCATGGCGATGCAGGGCGCCGATGTGGCGCCGACCGCCAGCCAGGTGGCGGCGTGCGAACGTGCACGCAAGCAGTCGGCCGAGGTCATGGGCAAGTGGAACGCGCTCAAGACCAAGGGGCTCGCCGAGCTCAACGCCAAGCGGAAGGCCGCCGGCCAGCCGTTGGTGACGCTGCCGTAACGCGATGACGAACGTAATGCGCACGACGATCGTCGCCCTGTCGTTCGCCGCGTCGACGCTGGGAGCGCAGGCCACGCCGGCAGCGCCGGTTGCGCCTGCCCCCGCGCCGAACGCGGCCGACGTTGCGTTCATGCAGGGCATGATCATGCACCACGGGCAGGCCATCGAGATGGTGGCGCTCATCGGCACACGCACGACCAACGCCGTACTGAAGTCGCTTGGCGAGCGCATTGATGTCTCGCAGAAGGACGAGATCGGCATGATGCGGCGCTGGCTGCGCGAGCATCATGCCGCGGCATCAGCACATGAGGGCATGGACATGGGGGATCACCCGATGCTCATGCCCGGCATGCTGACGGCCGCACAGATGGCGGCCCTTGCCAAGGCCCGGGGCGCCGAGTTCGACCGGCTGTTCCTGACCGGCATGATCCAGCATCACGAGGGAGCGATCACGATGGTGAAGGAGCTCTTTGCCACGACCGGTGCCGCCCAGCCCACCGATGTCTTCCGGTTTGCGTCCGACGTGGACGCTGACCAGCGCGCCGAAATCACCCGCATGCGTGCCCTGCTCAGCACGACGGCACGCCGCAAGTAGTCCACCCCGTTTCCCCAACCCAGGTCCCCCATGCACCTGCACAGCCCCCTCGCACGTCGTGCCGCGCGCGCGACGCTCCTGACGCTTGGCGTCGCCGTTCTCTCCGCGACCGCCGCAGCGCAGACCGCCAGCACCACCGATCCCCGCGCCAACCTGAAGGCCGGCTGGAAGGACGCCGCGGTTGCAGCCAGCAACATGCGGCTGGTGTCCACCGCCGAAAAGCCGGCCGGCATGTACGACCCGGCCAACCTCGGCAACTTCTCGTTCATGAACTCCGACCTTGCCTTCTCGGGCAAGTACGTGTTCCAAGGGAACTTCAACGGCTTCCAGATCTGGGATGCGAGCGACCTGAAGAGCCTGAAGCTCCGCACGCTGTACACGTGCCCGGGTGGCCAGGGCGACCTGTCGGTGTACAAGAACCTGCTGTTCATGTCGGTGGAAGAGACGCGCGGCCGCGTGGATTGCGCCGCCGGCGGCGTAAAGGACACGGTGAGCGCCGAGCGCTTCCGCGGCGTGCGCATCTTCGACATCAGCGACATCGAGCATCCCAGGATCATCACGCAGGTGCAGACGTGCCGCGGCTCCCACACGCACACACTGCTCGAGGACCCGAAGGACAAGGGCGTCGTGTACGTGTACGTGCAGGGCACGAGCGTGGTGCGTTCGCCCAATGAACTCGCCGGCTGTTCGCGCCTGGGGCCGGACCAGGACGCCAACACGTCGCTGTTCCGCATCGAGATCATCCGCGTGCCGCTGGCGTCGCCGCAGGACGCGAAGGTCGTGAACTCGCCGCGCATCTTCTCGGATTCAGCGGGCGCCATTGCCGGCCTGTGGAAGGGCGGGGCGCACGGTGAGGGCACGCAGGAGACATCGCAGACCAACCAGTGCCACGACATCACGGTCTACCCGGCCATTGGCCTGGCAGCCGGCGCCTGCTCGGGCAACGGCATCATCCTGGACATCAAGGACCCGGTGCACCCCAAGCGCATCGCCGAGGTGATCGACCCCAACTTCGCGTACTGGCACTCGGCGAATTTCAACAATGAAGGCACCAAGGTGCTGTTCACCGACGAGTGGGGCGGCGGCACCAACCCCCGCTGCCGCGTGACCGACAAGATGACGTGGGGCGCCGACGCGATCTTTGCCATCAAGGACAGGAAGCTCACGCTGGGCGGCTACTACAAGCTGCCGGCGGCACAGACGGCCACCGAGAACTGCGTGGCCCACAACGGCAGCATCATCCCCGTGCCGGGCCGCGACATCATGGCGCAGGGCTGGTACCAGGGCGGCATCTCGGTGTTCGACTTCACCGATCCGGCGCACGTGCAGGAGATCGCCTACTTCGATCGCGGGCCGGTGAACGCGGACACGCTGCACATCGGCGGCTCGTGGTCGGCGTACTGGCACAACGGCGTCATCTACAGCACCGAGATCGCGCGCGGCCTCGACATCCTGGAACTCACGCCGAGCGAGTTCCTGTCGCAGAACGAGATTGACGCGGCCAAGCTGGTGCAGAACGAGGTGAACAATCCGCAGAACCAGATGAAGAACACGTGGCCTGCGAGCTTTGCGGTGGCGCGTGCCTACCTCGACCAGCTGATGCGCGGCAACGGCCTGAAGGCCGAGCGCACGGCGGCCATTGGCAAGGCGCTCCACGAAGCGGAGAAGCTGCAGGGCGGGCCGCGTCGCGTGGCGCTGAACAAGCTGGCGATGCAGCTGAGCGACGATGCCAAGGGTGCGGCGGACGGCGCCCGGGTGAAGGCGATGGCGTCGGCCGTCAGCGAGCTGGCACTGGCGTCGAAGTAACGCTTCACGCCGAAGTTGAATCGCCCCACCCCGGAGTTGCTTGCGGGGTGGGGCGATTGACATTCGGGAGCGATCTTCGCCAGGTCAATGCGAGCATGCCGCCTCGGCAGAACGGGCTACGGCGCGCTCAGGCGTCCTACCAGAGGGAACGCCGAGGTGAACAAGCCGGCAACGAGCATCACCATCGCCGTCATGAACGCCCACTTGATGGTGTAGCGCTGGTGCTCGTCGAACGGGACGTCCACGAGCCCCACCAGCAGGTAGGTGGAGGGCACGAGCGGACTGAGCAGGTGGACCGGCTGGCCGATGAGCGACGCGCGTCCCATCTCGGACGCTGCGATGCCATACACATGGCCCGCCTTCGCCAGGATCGGCAGCACGCCGAAGTAGAACGCATCGTTGGAAATGAAGAACGTGAATGGGATGCTCAGCAGCGCCGTCACGACAGACATATACGGGCCAAGTGCCGCTGGAATGATCTTGATGACGCTGTCGGCCATGGCGTCGATCATCTTCGTGCCGGCGAGGATGCCCGTGAAGATGCCGGCGGCGAAGATCATGCCGACCACCGCGAGCACGTTGCCGGCATGCGTGCCCAGCAGCGTCTTCTGCTCCTCGATGGTGGGGAAGTTGAGCAGCATGGCGACGGCAAATCCGATCATGAAGAGCACGGGCAGCGGCATGACGCCAAGGACGAGCGCCGTCATGAGCGCCGCGGTGAGCGCGGCGTTGAGCCAGAGGCGCCCCGGTCGGCCGCGCAGAGGATGCGAGGTGGCGGCGTCGAGCAGGCGGTCATCCGTGAGCGTCCCGACAACGGCCGCGAGGCGCACCCGCTCGTGCATGCCGAGCCGCCAGGCGACGTACAGCGTCCACGCGGCGCCCGCGATCATGGCGGGAATGAGCGGCACGAAGATCTCCGACGAGTCGACCCCGAGCGCACTGGCCACGCGCGCCGTGGGGCCGCCCCACGGCAGGATGTTCATGACGCCGCCGGACATCATGGTGATGCAGGCGAGGATGAGCGGCCTGATGCCGAGCCGCCGATACAACGGCAGCATCGCGGCGGTCGTGATCATGTATGTGGTGGAGCCATCGCCGTCGAGCGACACCAGCAGGGCGAGCACGGCCGTGCCAACCACGATCTTCATCGGGTCGCCATGCACGATGCGGACAATGGCACGCACGAAGGGGTCGAAGAGCCCCGAGTCGATCATGACGGCGAAGTACAGGATCGCGAACATGAGCATGACGCCGGTCGGGGCGAGCTTGGTGATGCCGGCGAGCATCATGGCGCCGAGGCCGCTGGTAAAGCCGCCGATGATGCCGAACGTAATGGGCACCAGGATAAGCGCCGTGAGGGCCGACAGGCGCTTGGTCATGATCAAGAGCATGAAGACGACCACCATCCCGAAGGCGAGTGCGGTCAGCATGAGCCACACCGCACCGTGCGCGTCACGGCCGCACCGGGGCCAGCGGCCGCACGACGTTCTGTGCGGCAAGCCCGGCCGCCTGCGCTTCGCTCGCCGGCAGGGCCAGGAGCGGCAGGAGGAGTGGAACTGCGGCGATGGACGGTCGCACGGGAGGCACCGGGTTCGGGTGGAAGCAACGCGAGCGGACAGATTCCTGCTACGCTGCCAGCTCCTTCAGCGCCTTCACGAACGCGTCGAGCTCGGCCGTGGTGGTGTACACCTGCGGCGTGACGCGCACGCCGTGCACGCCGGCGCCGTCAATGGCCACCGTCCACACCTTGTACTTCTCGAACAGGATCTTCATCAGGTCGCCTGGTGCAATGCCCGCCACGCCGACGTTGGCAATGGCGCACGATCGCGCCGGGTCGGCCGGCGTGTTCATCACGATCTTCGGGACGCCGCGGAGCTTGCCGGTCCAGTAGTTCTGCAGGAAGCGCAGGCGCGCCTGCTTGCGGGCGCCGCCAATGGCTTCGTGGAACGCAATCGCGTTCTCGATGCCGAGGTCGGTGTGCACCGGGTGCGTGCCGGTGTGGTTCAGCTTGACGATGTTGTCCACGGCGGACCCGTCGCCATAGATGGGCCAGAGGCCGGCAATGCGATCCTGCTTCACGTACAGGATGCCCGCACCCAGCGGCGTCGAGAGCCACTTGTGCAGCGAGGCGCCGTAGTAGTCGCAGTGCAGGTCGGGAATGCGGAAGTCGAGGTGGGCAAAGGCATGTGCGCCGTCCACCATCACCTGCACGCCGCGCGCGTGCGCCATGTCGCAGATGGCGCGCACCGGGAGCACGTGCCCGGTGATGTTCACCATGTGCGGGATCATCAGCAGCCGGGTCTTGGGCGTGAGGGCGGCCGCGTAGACCTGCAGCACCTCGTCGTCGGACTTGGGGTCCATCGGGATGTCGATGAACCGGTTCACCATCCCGAAGCGGCGCGCTTGCAGCTTGAACTGGTCAATCATGGCGCCGTAGTCCTGGTTGGCCATGACGGCCTCGTCGCCCGGCTTCCAGTCGAAGCCCTGGATGACGGTGTCGAGCGCCTCGGTGGTGTTGCGCGTGATGACGAGCTCGGCGGGCGAGCAGCCAGCCAGCGCGGCGAGCCGGGTGCGCACCCGCAACTTGTCGTCGCCCTGCACGGTGCGCATGTAGCGCGATCCCATCACGTTCACGCGCCGCACGTGCCCGATGAACGCCTCGAGCACTTCCTCGGGCTGGAAGCAGTAGAAGCCGTTCTCGAGGTTGATGTACTCGGGGGCCAGCCTGAACTTGCCGCGCACCGCCCCCCAGAACGCCTCGTCCTCGGCGAGCACCGCGGGCGCGGTGCGCTGCGCCTGCGCGTACAGCTGCGGCCCGAGGAACATCATGGCCGAGGCGCCGCCGACGGACTTCAGGAAGTCACGCTTGTTCACGGGAGATCTCCTTACTGCTTGGCGAAGGTGCCGGCGTCGACGCTCCTGAAGAACGCTATGACCCCGCCGAAGTAGAGCGGGCCATCGTCGTACATGGCCATGTGGCCGCTGTTGGGGCACAGCAGGAAGCGTCCCCTGGGGAACTGCTTCGACATCCACTCCATGTACTTGGGGTCCATGGTGTCGTGCGTCGCGCCGATGACCAGTGTCGGCACCGTGATGTTCTTGAGCTCGGCGCTCCGGTCCCACTTCTCGAGCTTGCCGCTGGCGCCGAGTTCACTGGGCCCCTGCATGGGGATGTAGATGTCGTTGTTGACGTGCTTGAGCGCCCGGTTGAGCCCGTCGGGCCACTCGGCGGCGGGGCGGCGCAGCAAGTGCTTCTCGTAGTGGTTCGGCACGAGGAGCTCCATATAGCGCGGGTTGGCGTAGTCCTTCTTTGCCTCGAGCGCCTTGATCTCGGCCAGGACCTTGGGATCCATGGCCGGCATCAGCACGTCCTCGGCGTATTTCACGTACGCCGGGACGCTCGCCATCATGTTGGAGACCACGAGACCCTTCAGGTTCTTCTGGTACTTGAGGGCGTATTCCATGGCGAGCAGGCCGCCCCACGACGAGCCCATGAGGAAGAAATTCGTGCTGTCCATGCCAAGCGCGGTGCGCACCTGCTCCACTTCCTCGACAAAGCGCGCCGTGTTCCAGAGCGAGGTGTCCTTGGGCTGGTCGCTGTAGTACGAACCGAGCTGGTCATAGTAGTAGTACTCGACACCAGCAGCGGGAAAGTACGAGTCCGCCGGTTCCCAGTACTCGTGCGTCATGCCGGGGCCGCCGTGCAGCAGGAGCACCTTGATCTTGGGGTTGTTTCCCGTGCGCTTGGTCCAGACCTTGAACGTCCCCTTGGGCGTGGTGATGGGGATCATGCGTATGCCGCCGTCGTACAGGTCGGTGCGTCCGGTGGTGTCGAAGTAGCTGGCCGGCGGGGCCGACGCGGCGTCACGGCTGGCCGAGGGGGCTGCGCATGCAGCGAGCGTGCACGCAGCGAGGGCGGCTGCGAGGGTCAGTCTGGTCACTGGATGCTCGGGTACGGGGAGACTATATAGTAGTCGTCCCCGCGCCGGCCAGTCAGGCGGCGCGGCGTTCCCGTGGCCATCCTGCCTGGAGTGTCGATGTCGCTCGTCTCCACTATCCGCTCCCTCGCCTCCATCGCGCTCATCGGCGTGCCCCTGCTGGTTGCCGCGCAGCAACCGGCGCAGCAGGGACCACCGAATCCGCGGGCCGACAGCAACCGCACCGCGTCGCGCCTCGACACCGACGGCAAGACCCGCGAGGCGCGCGAGATCTTCCAGAGACTCGTTGACGGGGCGCCCGACCCGGCGGCGAAGGCCGCCGCCCAGCGCGCGATGGCCATGTCGTACGCCTTCGACGGCGACTGCAAGAACACCGTGAAGTACGAGGAGTTGGTCATCGCCTACTGGGTGACGCGCGAGCAGGCCGAACCGCAGAACGCGTTTTACCAGCAGGGCGAGATGGCCAACGAGGCGGCGCGCGTGTGCATTGACGCCGGCGACCTGGCGGCCGCCGAGAAGTACTATCGGCGCGGGACCGAGCTGGGCCTCAAGGAGCCGGCCCCAAAGACCCACTCGAAGAGCCTGTGGGATTTCCGCCTCGAGCACGCGCTCGCGCGGCTTGCGGCGCGCCACGGCGACAAGGCGTCGGCGCAGGCCCACGTGGCGGCCGCCCGCAAGCTTCTCGACGGCGACTCGGCGCTGGCCACGGCGCAGGAGCGGTTCTACCCATACCTCGTGGGATATGTCGCGCTCCACACGGGCGACCTGGCGACGGCGGAGACGGAACTGAGCAAGACCATTGCGATGCGCGGCAACGAACGCGACCCGTTCTTCCATGCGCTGCTCGCGCTGACGCACGAGAAGATGGGGCACGCCGACGCGGCGAAGCCGCTCTGGCAGAAGGCGTACGACCTGGCGACCGCGCACAACCCGCCGGCGGCCCACGTGCGGCCGCTCGCGCGCAAGAAGCTCGGGTTGCCGTAGCGAGCTGCGGGACCACCAATCCACGAGGTGCGCAGTGCGCTACATCATGAAGCAGAAGCTGTTTGCGCTGGGCGACGACTTCACGATCCAGGACGCCGAAGGCCGCGACGCATACTTCGTGGACGGCAAAGCGTTCAGCATCGGCGACAAGCTGTCGTTCCAGGACATGGGCGGCAATGAACTGGCGTACATCGCGCAGAAGGTGCTGTCATGGGGCGCGACGTACGAACTGTTCCGTGGCGGCAGCCTGGCGGCCGTGGTGAAGAAGGAGCTGTTCACGCTGTTCCACTGCAAGTTCACGGTGGACGTGCCGGGGCCCGATGACCTGGTGGCGGACGGCGACTTTACCGATCACGAGTACGTGTTCAAGCGCGGCGAGACTCCGGTGGCGTGGGTGTCGAAGCAGTGGTTCACCTTCGCCGACACCTATGGCATCCAGGTCGCCGAGGGCGAGGACGACGTGCTGCTGCTGGCGAGCGCGGTGGTGGTGGATCTCGCCTGTCACCACGACCGGCGGCGCTGAGGCCGCCCGACGTGGCGCGCCGGGCGTGGCGGTGGTGTCAGCTGAGCTGCAGTGCGCGCGCAATCGCAAACGACGCGCCGCTCACCGCCGCCGTCACCGTAGTGCCCCATGCGAGATCCACGACGGCGCCGGCCAACGGAAAGTCCTTCAGCAGCGCGAGGCTCGTGAGGTCGAACGCCGCGTAGGCCGCGAGCCCGAACAGCGCGCCCATGGCCACGGCGCGTCCCATTGAATCGCGCTCGAGCCCCGGGCGCACGCACAGCACGATGATGGCCGCAACATAGATGCCGTAGAAGAGCAGCGCGGGACCCCACTGCGCATCGGCCCGCATCAGGTGCCCCATCTGCGCGCGATAGAAACCACGGGCAACCACACCAAGCCAGGTGAGGTCCAGGGCGAAGAAGACGGCCGCCGTGGCGGCGTAGAGCTTGAGAAACTGGATGACAGACATGGTCGTAGGTCGGGAGATGACAGGGAACCAACCGCTGACGGCGTGCGCGCGTTCCAACACCGGGAACATAGCCCCCAGGGACTGCGGCCGCGTGGAGGGTCCCGCCGACTACGGCCGCGCGCGCGCCCGCGGGGAGGCATCATCGCAGGCCCTTCGGTAGATTCCCCGTCGGAGGATCAGCGCATGGAACGCAAGGTAATTGTCATTACCGGGGCAAGCAGCGGCATCGGTGCGGCGCTCGCTGAACGGCTGGCGGCGGACGGGCATTCGCTCGTGCTCGTGGCCCGCCGGGCGGAGACGCTGAAGGCCGTGGCCATGCGTTGCGGCCCCAATGCGCTTCCCCTCCGCGCGGACGTCACCAAGCGCGAGGACGTGCGCCGCACGGTTGCGGCCGCCATTGCGGGATTTGGGCAGGTGGACGTGTGGGTGAACAACGTGGGCCAGGGAATTACCCAGCTGCCCTCGCAGCTCACCGACAGCGACATCGACGAGATGATGCGCATCAACGTGAAGTCGGCGCTGTACGGCATGCAGGAGACGCTGCCGCACTTCAAGCTGCGCGGCGAGGGGCATGTCATCAACATCTCGTCGATGCTGGGGCGCGTGCCCATGGCCACCTTTCGCGCTGCCTACAGCGGTGCCAAGCACTACCTGAGCGCCCTCACGGCGAATTTCCGGTCGGAAGTGCAGGAGGAGTATCCGCACATCCAGTACTCGCTGGTGTCGCCCGGCGTGGTGGCTACCGATTTCGGCCGGAATGCGCTGCATGGCGGCCCGGACTCGCGCGACCTTCCCGGCGCGCAGTCTCCGGACGAAGTTGCGGAAGTGATTGCGCGCGTCGTCGAAACACGCCAGCCCGACGTCTACACGCTGCCCGGTGCCCACCAGCGCGTGGTGAACTACTTCACATCGCTGGCCGACGAGGCCTGACCCCCGACGCCCCTCCATACCGTGACCGCTCCCCGCAGCTACGCGCGATACGTCGCCATAGGTGACAGCTCCACCGAAGGACTCGAGGATCCGGACGGCCGCGGTGGGTATCGCGGCTGGGCCAACCGGCTCGCCGTGCACGTCGTGGAGGCGCAGCATGAGCCGCTGCTCTACGCCAACCTCGCCGTCCGCGGCCGGAAGACGCGCGAGGTGCGCCTGCAGCAGCTGGCCCCGGCGCTGGCCATGCACCCCGACCTCGCGACGGTCTTCACCGGCGTCAACGACGTCGTGCGCCGGCATTGTGACGTGCCGCGCGTCGCCGCCGACCTCGAGAAGATGCTGCGCGCCTTTCGGGACACCGGCGCCACCGTGTTGACCCTCACCATGCCCGACCTGAGCGCGGTCGTTCCCCTCGCCCGCCTGATGCGCCCCCGCCTGCTCGACCTCAATGATCGCGTGCGCGAGATCTGCGAGCGCACCGGCGCCATCTGCGTCGATCTCGCCCGGTCGCCGGTCACGTCCGACATGCGGCTCTGGCACGGGGACCGGCTGCACGCGAACAGCGAAGGCCATCGCCGCATCGCGGCCGCGCTGGCGGAGGCGCTCGGTCTCGCTGGCCACGACCACGCGTGGGCCGATCCGCTGGCCGAAACGGAGCGGGCGTCCCTCGCGGGACGCGCAGTCGAGGAACTGCGCTGGACCAAGGAGCACCTGCTGCCATGGGCCTGGCGGCATGCACGCGGCATCTCGTCGGGCGACGGGCGCTCCGCCAAGCGGCCAACGCTGGAAACCGTGGACGACTCCATCAAATGACGCGAGATCCGGACTACGAACACCGCGTGCGCACGAGCTTCCTGCGCCAGCGCTTCATGGCCACGCTCGGCGCCACGCTCGAACGGGTCGTGCCGGGCGAAGTGCTGATTGCGCTGCCGTTCAGCGCGGCGCTCACGCAGCAGCATGGCTACCTGCACGCCGGCGTGGTCGCCGCCGTGATTGACAGTGCGTGCGGCTATGCCGCGCTGTCCCTGATGGAACCCGGCACCGGCGTGATGAGCGCGGAGTTCAAGCTGAACCTGCTGGCCCCGGCCGCGGGCAACCGCTTCGTGGCGCTCGGCCGCGTCATCAAGTCCGGGAAGACGCTCACGGTCTGTCACGGCGAACTGCGCGCGGTGGGTGACGACGGCGAGGTGGTGGTGGCCGTGATGCAGGGGACGATGATGGCGGTGCGCGGGCGCGAAGGCATCAGCGACTGATACAGTGATGCGGAACGTCACTGGTCTCTTGGTCCGTTCCGTACTCGCGGCGCTTGCACTGCCCGGCGTCATCGGCGGCCTGGTGCCCTGGCTCATCCTGGGCCGCGCCCTCCACGTCACGGCCGCCCCGCCCGCGCGGCTGGTCGCCGCCCTCCTGATGATGGTGGCGGGACTCGCGCTGCTGGTGTGGTGCATCGTGCTCTTCGCGATCGTCGGGCGCGGCACCTTGGCTCCCGTCGATCCTCCGACGGTCTTCGTGGCCCGCGGTCCCTACCGGTTCACGCGCAATCCGATGTACGTGGGCGTCACCACGTGGCTCGTCGGACTCGCAGTGCTCACGGCCAACCAGCCACTCGCGTGGTATGCGCTGGTAGTGGCCGTGGCCTTCCATGCGCGCGTCATCTGGAACGAGGAGCCGGTGCTGCGCCGGCGTTTCGGCGCGTCATACGATCACTACTGCGCCCGCGTTCCGCGCTGGTTCGGGAGCCGGCGCGATACGCGGGGCCTCGTCTAATGATCGTCGTGGTGCGCTGACAGCCAGTCTTCGCCCTCGGCGCCGCCCCGTGCACCGGCACCACGCAATCCCGACAGAGTCAGCAGATCGGCGACCTTGTAGTAGCGACCGCCGCGAATGACCGTCTCGACCTTCTGCAGGTCGATGATGCGCTCAGCCGGCTTGCCGTTGACGACCAGGATGTCGGCCACCTTGCCGGGGCTCACGCTGCCGTAGTCCTTGTCGTCCTTCATGAAGCGCGCGGCGTCGATGGTCGCGATCTGCAGCACCCTCGGCACCGGAATGCCCGCACGCTCGTACATCTCGAGTTCCCGGCGATAGGTCGTGCCCGCCGAATTGTCGGTGCCGGCCATGAGCGGGATGCCGAACGCGTACAGCCGGCGAATGAGCTGCATGTACGCGCTGTCGGCCTTCTCCTGGTCCCGTGATCCGCCGGCGCCAACCAGCGCACCACCGCCGCCGATCCACAGGTTGAACGTGCCGTCAATCACCGTCTTGTGGTCGCGCAGGTAGAACAGCAGCGAGGTCATCTCCGCAGAGTTCACGTCGTACGTCGGCGCCACGGTGGTGGCCACCTGCGAGTACGCGCGCATCTGGGGCAGGTAGAGCGAATCGGGGAACCAGTTGGAGAAGAAGAATGCCGCATGCTGCACCTCGTCGTACCCGAGCCCCACGGCGGCCTGCATGCTCAGCCCGCGCGGAATGTGCCCGCTCAGCAGCATGCCCCGCTTGTGAGCCTCGGCGGCGATGACCGGCACGAGGTCGGGGTGCGTTACGTTGTACAGCTTGATCTGCTTGTAGCCCAGCGAGTCGTAGCGGGCCACCCACGCGCGCGCCTGCGCCTCGGTGCTCACCACCACCTCGGTGGGCCCCGCCCACTTGAGCGGTCCCTCCATGAAACCGGCCAGAATGATGCGCGGCGTTGCCAGCTTGCCGGCCCGCTCGCGATCGCGCTGCGACACCGCGACGTCAATGTCTGACGCCAAGTCGCGCGCGGTCGTGAGCCCCTGCGCCAGCTGGATGAGGCCGAGGGCCGACTGGTTGGTGACCTGCAGGTGCGTGTGCATCTCCCACATGCCCGGCATGATCGTCTTGCCGGTGGCGTCAATCACCGTTGCGCCGTCGGGAATCGCCGTGGACTCGGCGGGACCCACCGCGACAATGCGATCGCCCCTGATGACGACGGTCTGCCGCGGCACCATCACGCCGCGCTCACTGTCAAACAGGTCGCCGTTCTTCAGTGCCAGCGCGCCGTCGACCTTCGTCACCGCCTTCTGCGCCAGCGCCTCACCCTGCGCATTGCGCCACTGCAGCTCGATGGCCCGCATCTGGGGCAGCAGCGACGCCACGTCGGGACGCACGACGATGAACCACTGCACGTCGGTGGCCAGCAGGCCGCCCCTGTCGTCGAGCCAGATGCCGTTGGGGGTCGGCGAGGCGCCGCGCCAGATCATCACGAGTCGCGCGCGCACCTTCGTGCGTCCGTCGCTCAGCCTCGTGTCGGACAGCACCTCCGCGCGCACCGTGCCGCCCCCGGCGACCTTGCCGGTGCGGTTCGGCTGGGTCAGCAGCCACGCGGCCAGCGAGGCCGACTCCCAGGGCGTGCCGCCGTTCCGCAGGGTGACGAAGGTGTTGTTGTCGCGCGCGACCTTGGTACGCGTGGTGCGATTCACGCCGAAGGCCACGGAGTCGCCCAGGATCTCGAATGCGTCGTTGGGTGCGCCCGACGACCCATCCGCGAGCACTGGCCGCTGCTCGCCGCTCACCGGCGCCCGGTCGGCGCCCAGACGGTAGCGGGTCTCCACGCGCGTGCCGCGGTTGCGGTCGGTGTACACCCAGCGGGCAACCGCCGAGTCGGCGGTGGTCACGACTATCAGGTCGCCGGCTTCGCGCCCGTGGTTGGAGACAATCCAGCGCGAAGAGTCGGCGGAGAACGCGGCGCCGGCGAGCAGGAGGCAGGGAATGAGCATGGCGGGTCGGGAAAGAGGGGCCGGATGCGACCAGCAATTATGCGTGGTTCGCGCCCGGGCCGCTGGTGCTCTGGCGAAGTTCGCTGCCATTGCCGATTCTCCGTGGTCCTCCCGCCGGAGCCAGTTCATGCGCCGCCAGTTCCTGCTCTGCACCGCCGCCCTGCTCGCCTCCTGCGCCCGCGCGCCCAGTCCCGCGACGGCGCCGCTGCCCGCCGGTCGAGCTGCACCGGACTCGTCATACGACGTGGTCATCCGCAACGGCCGCGTGCTCGATGGCCAAGGCAATCCGTGGATCCTCGCCGATGTCGGCATCCGTGGCGGCAAGTTCGCGAAGATCGGCGTGATTCCGCAGCGCGGCGCGCGCGAGATTGACGCCCGCGGGCTCTATGTAAGCCCGGGCTGGATTGACATGATGGACCAGTCGGGCAGCGTGCTGCCGCGCAGCGGACTGGCCGAGAACAAGCTGCAGGAGGGCGTGACGACCGCCATTGGCGGCGAAGGGGGAACTCCCGTGCCGGCGGCAGGGGTCCAGGGATATTTCACGCGCCTGGAGCAGCAGGGAATCAGCATCAACTTCGGCTCGTACTTCAGCGAGACGCAGGCGCGCGTGGCGGTCATCGGCCAGTCGTCCCGTGAACCGACGGCGCCGGAGCTGGATCGCATGAAGGCGATCGTCGACACGGCCATGCGCGGCGGCGCGATGGGGATGACGACGGCGCTCATCTACGCCCCCAGCAGCTACGCCAAGACGCCGGAGCTGGTGGAGGTGGCGAAGGCGGCGGCCAAGCACGGCGGCGTGTATGCGAGCCACATTCGCGGCGAAGGCCCCGAGGTGCTCGACGCCGTCAAGGAAGCGATCGCCATCGGGGAAGGCGCCGGGTTGCCGGTGGAGATCTTCCACCTGAAGGTGTCGTACAAGCCCGGATTCGGGATCCTCATGGACAGCGTGGGCCTGCTGGTGAACGCGGCGCGCGCCCGCGGCGTGGACGTGGCCGCCGACCTGTACCTGTACACGGCGGCCGGCACCGGGCTCGAGGCGACCATTCCCAACTGGGCGTTCGACGGCGGCAATGACTCGCTGCGCGCGCGCCTGGCCAATCCCGAGATCCGGGCGCGCCTCAAGCGCGAAGTCGTCACCGGGTCGCCGGGCTGGTTCAACATCGTGGCCGCCGGCGGCGGGTGGGACAAGGTGGTGCTCGTGAACGCGCGGAACCCCGCCAACGCGAAGTACGAACAGCGCACCATCGCCGACATCGCGCAGGAGCTGGGTCGCGATCCCGCCGACGTCGCGTGGGATTTTGTCACGCAGGGGCAGGGACGCGTCATGGCCATCTACCACATGATGAGCGAACCCGACATCGAGACGGCGCTTCGTTTTCCCTGGACGAGCATCGGCAGCGACGCCGGGGCGTCGGTGTCGGTTGGCGCCATTGACCAGACCGGGTTGCCGCACCCGCGGGCCTACGGCAACTTCCCGCGACTCATTGCGCGGTACACGCGCGAACGGGGCGTGCTGACCTTGCCCGAGGCGATCCGGAAGATGACGGGCTGGCCCGCCACGCGCATGCGGCTCGCGCACCGGGGCACGATTCAGGTGGGGAACTGGGCCGACGTCACCATCTTCGACTACGATGCCATCCAGGATCGCGCCACGTTCGAGAAACCGATGGAACTGCCCACGGGTATTGCGTGGGTGCTGGTGAACGGCACGGTGACGATAGACCACGGCAAGCACACCGGCGCCAAGGCCGGGCAGGTGCTGTGGGGCCCCGGGCGGAGTGACAAGTGACGCGACGACTGATTTCGACCGATTCGACGTTCGAGAAGGCCATCGGGTACTCGCGCGCCGTCGTGGACGGGCGCTGGGTGTTCGTGTCGGGCACGACGGGCTTCGACTACAACACCATGACCATCAGCGATGACGTGGTAGTGCAGGCGGACCGCTGCTTCCAGAACATCCAGCGGGTGCTGGCGGACGCCAAGTGCCGGCTGAGCGATGTCGTGCGCGTGACGTACATCGTGCCGGACCGCGACGACTTCCCAAAGACCTGGCCGATCCTGCAGCGCTACCTCGGCGACATCCGCCCGGCGGCGACCATGCTCGTGGCGGGACTGTCCGATCCGCGCATGAAGATCGAGATCGAGGTGACGGCCAAGCGGGGAAAGCGCGAGAAGAGCGAGCGTGACTGACATCCTGCACGACTTTCCCGTCGCGGCGCCGCCCGGGCGTGTGTGGGAAGCGTGCGCGACGCCGCAGGGACTCGACGCGTGGTGGACGCTGCGCGCCAAGGGCGACGCGCGCGTCGGCGCCATCTGGGAGCTGTTCTTCGGCGACGCACACGACTGGCGGGCCATCGTGACGCGCGCCGAGTACGGGCGGCTGATCGAGTGGACGATGGCGCGGAGCGATGCCGACTGGGAAAAGACGGTCGTCAGCCTGGAGATCGAGCCGTCGGGTGATGGCACGCGGGTGCGGTTCCGGCACCTTGCCTGGCCGCAGGCCAACGCCCACTACCGCACGTCGTCGTTCTGCTGGGCCATGTACCTGCGGCTCATGAAACGGTGGTGCGAAACGGGCGAGGTGGTGCCGTACGAGCGACGGCTGGACGTCTAGCCGCCCGCTACGACCGCACGATCAGGCTGCAGCACGTCACCGCCCCCTCGGCTTTCGCCAGTTCCGACGCGTCCACGGTGTGCAGCGTGTAGCCGAGCCGCTCCAGTCGCGCCAGCGTGCGGGGATACGCGGCATCATACACCAGGTGATCGCCGATGCGCAGCACGTTGGCGCCCATGGGCTCGCGCGGGTCAACCGCCTCCGCGCGAAACCGCGCGAAATCGACGGGATTCACCCACTCGGGGTTCATCAGGACGGTGTCGAACCCCACGGCCGTGACGGCGCTCTTCAGGTGCAGGCATCCGGTCACCTGAATACCCTCCACGACGTAGCCAAACGGCGCCAGCAGCAGGCGCAGCTGCGCAATGCCCTCGTCATTGGTGCGAGCTGTGCGCCCCACAAACACGCTGCGCCCGACGACCAGCACGTCACCGCCGTCGAGCGTTCCCGGCGTCGTGATGCGCGCGATGGGACGCCGTCTGGTCAGCGCGGCCTCCACCGCCACGGTCTCCGCGCGCCGCGACTCGGCGCCGGGCCGCGTAATCACCGCCAGCTCGTCAAAGACCACCGCGGTGTCCTCGATGAATACGGCATCGGGCTGATCGAGCGCGGCCGCCACGCGGCATACGGCGCAGCCGAGTGACTCGAGCAGCGCCTCGTAGGCGTGATGCTGGGCGCGCGCCCGCTCGACATTGATTGGCGAGCGCGCCAGGTGCGTGAGCTCGCACTCGACGATGGTCGGCGAGACCTCGCGCGTGAAGGCAATCCAGGGCGGTGGGTCGGATGGCATGGTCAGCTGGACCGGCATCAAGTGGCGGCGCGCGGCGACACCCGGACGATACGCACCGACCGCGCCCGACGCAAAACGAGCGCACGTTCGCCAAGTCACCGGCCGCCCGTATATTCTCGGCATGGCCCCCCCACGCCCCGAACGAGAGACGGTCCTCCACAGCTGGACCGTGCAATCGGCGTGGGATGCGCCGACCGTCGTTGGCGGCGAGGGCGCGCGCTTCTTCACCGCCGACGGACGCTCAGTGCTCGACCTGAGTTCGCAGTCGGAGTGCTGCAACCTCGGGCACCAGCACCCGGCCGTGGTGCGCGCCATTCGCGACCAGGCCGAGCGGCTCTGCTACATCGCCAACGCGTGGGGCGCCGAGCCGCGGGCGCGGCTGGCGGAACTGCTGCTCGAGAAGAGCGGG
>Ga0315271_10000341_pt1 | contig 24724 bp, 25 predicted proteins | sample C3_top_MG_FD_204664 | JGI IMG/M metagenome (GOLD analysis project Ga0315271, IMG submission 204664) | Sediment microbial communities from Yellowstone Lake, YNP, Wyoming, USA - C3_top | ecosystem: Environmental > Aquatic > Freshwater > Lake > Sediment | place: USA: Wyoming | collected 2017-08-01
TGGGAATGGCCGGCCCTCTGGCTCATCGAGCAGGGACGCGAGCGTCACCACGTCGAAGCCTCGGTCGGGCATGTCAGGCGCCGGTTCAACGAGCGCCCGCAGGAAGAGGTCGCGGAAGTGCTGGTGGTGGCCGTAGAGCTCGCCGTCGGACGCGATGATGATGGTCGGCACGCAACCGTCGTCGAGCGGGTGGTTCAGGCGCGGTGCGATCCGGTCGCGGGCGAACGACTCCGCGTCAGAGGTCAGCGACGCGTCGAAGGACACCGAGCCCGACAGGTCCCCGTCGTAGAAGGCGACGGCGATGTGGCGCCCATCGCCGAGTTCGACGCGGTACGCGCGACGGTCGAGGTGGGCCGCGTCCGCCTGCCACGGCGCAAGGACCGTCCCCTTGACCCCGGCCTCTGCAGCGACCCGCAGAGTGGCGAGGTCGATGGCAGTCTCGGGGAACCAGATGGCGGTCGCCGGCCGGCCGAAGCGGACCTCGAAGTCGCGCAGGCCCCAGCGGATCTCCGTCCTGCGGTCATGGAGCGGGGCGAACGGCAGGATCGCGTGGTGGAACGCCTGGGCGATCCCCGGTCCGTCTTCACGGCCGCCGCCGCGCCGGTCGGCGTCGGCGAACCCCGCGAGCACGTCCGGCGCGGCGTCGGCGAGATAGTGCGAGAGCGTCGGCCCGAGGTCCCACGAAGCGCGCGAGAGCGCCCCGTGCTCGGAGTTGGGCCGGTAGCACTCGGCGGTGATGCGGGCGTTCCAGTCGCGGTACGGGGCAGCATCGAGGTCCGGCGGCAGCTCGCCCGTGAAGGGGTCGATGCGCGTCGGCTGGTAGAAGTGCGCGTGGACGACGAGGCGGCCGCGAGTCATGAGCGCAAACGGTACCGTCCGGTGGCGCCGCGCGTGCGCCGTCCCGGCCCGGGGAGGCGGCGGGGCCCGGCGGACGGGACGGCTCGTCCCTGGCCGTGGGCCGAGGCCTCGTGCCGGTGGTGGAGCCGTCCCGGGATCTTGGGCGTCAGCCGCGGGCCGCGCGCTCCTCCGCATCGCGGTCGCGGGCAACCGCGACCGACTGGTGGACGGCGAACCGCGCGACCGTGCCCGGCTCGAGGCGAACGAGCCACGAGAGCAGGAGCGCCGAGCCCTGGTAGACGCGCTCGAAGCCCGACTCGGAGTTGGACACGGTCTCGATGGGGCTCCACCACGCGTCGGCCACGGGCTCCGGGCGGGTCGTCACCGCCACGCCGACCCAGTCATTGCCGTAGCCGATGGTGTCAAGGCCATTCGCCTCGCCGCTCCCGTCGTGCGCGGTGCGCTCGCCCCGGACGTCGTACCAGGCGGACGGGTTGCCGCCCCCGCCGAGGAGGTGGACCCCGAACTCGAGGCCGAGCCGTGCCTCCAGGGGCGCCATGCCGCGGTGGTGGATCTCGAGCTCCACGATCAGCTCCGGGTCGAGCCGCCCGCCGAGGAGGCGGATCGTCTTGGACACGCCGACCGGCTGGCCGAGCACGTTGCCCTGCCGCGACACCGACACCTGGCCGGGGGCGAGGTGGTCCACGGCGAACTCCGCGTCGCAGAAGTCGCCGATCTCGCGCTCGCCCGCCACGGCGAACTCGGCCGCCGTCGCGGCCGGGTCGAGGAAGCGGACCAGGGCCGAGCGGCGCTCGTGGTCGTCGTAGTGGAGCCGGGAGGAGAGGTTGTCCTCCTTGGTCATCACGATGTCGTGGATCGAGGCCGGGGCGCCGCCCTCGTTCACCTCGGGAATAGGCTCCGCCGCCTTGGCGTCGTGGGCGCGCAGGGTCTCGTGGTAGGCCTCGGGGCGACGCCGCAGGACCGCCGCCAGCGCGTGGCGCGCCGCCCGGACGTCCCAGGCGCCGATGCCCGCGCCCTCGGTCGGCTTGACGGTCACCACCTGGCCGGCCTCGGCGAGGTAGACCTCCGTGCGGCCGTCCATGTCGAGGTCCGCGAACTTGGCCTCGTGCAGCGTGCCCAGCGCGGCGTCGGCCGCGTCCTCGGCAGCGATCAGGTGCTCGAGCGTCGCGAGGCGCATGTGCGAGATGTAGATGCCGCCGAAGAGCCCGTGCCAGTAGCAGTCGTTCGACTGGCCACGGTGCAGGTGGTCGAGCGCCGCGGTCTGCTCGGCGCCCACAGGCATGGCACCCACCTTGGTGGACGTGCGCAGCATCTGCTTGTGGAGGTCGTTGATCTCGCGGTACTTGACCTGGAAGTTGCGCCAGAAGCCGCCCCGCAGCCAGCGGGCGTCGGGCTTGTGATCCGCGATCGCGTCGTGGAGCAGCCTGTGGAACACGACGGTCTCATCGGCCGGCAGCGCCCACTCGCCCATCTCCATGTACGAGGAGGTGGGGACGTACACCCGGCCGATCGGCGGCTCGCGCTCGAGCCACTCGGACGGCGTCACGGTCGTGAGCCACGAGGCGTTCGCCTCGAGCGCCTCGAAGAAGCGGTCGACCCAGCGGCCCTCGCCCCAGCAGTGGGCGTACGTCGTGGGCCACGCGCCGAACTTCTCGCCGTCGTCGCCCATCATGCCGACGCGGTTGCCCGCTTCGGTGGCGTGCTCGCGCAGGTAGTCGATCACCGACTCGACCGTGCCGAACGGGATCCGGTACCGCAGGCCCTGCTCGGTGCCGAAGACCGAGAGCAGCTGGCCCTGGTCCTCGGTCGTGTAGGCGCCCCAGAGGTTCTGCTCGGGGATGGCGGCCGCGCGGAAGTGCTGGTCGTCGAGGATCGTCCACTGGTAGCCCGCGCTCACGAGCGAGGTCGGCAGGTCCGGTTCCCAGACGCGCTCGGCCAGCCACGCGCCCCTCGGCCTGCGGCCCGTGAGGCCCTCGAGCGTGCTCGCCATGCGGGTGAGCTGGTCCACGCGGTCGTGCTCGGGGAGCGACGCGAGGATGGGCTCATAGAGGCCGCCGCCCAGCAGCTCGACCTGCCCGAGCCGCACGAGCGAGCCGAGCCGCTCGATGAACTGCGGGCGCTCGGACGCGAGCCACTCGAGCAGGGGACCGGTGTAGTGCAGCGACAGCCGGACGCCCGGGTGGCGCTCGAGCGCCTCGAGCATGGGCAGGTACGCCTGGTCATAGACCTCGGCGAACACCCAGCCGAAGTTGCCCACAGGCTGGTGATTGTGGATCGCCAGCGCGAGCGAGATCCGCGGGGCCACGTGCGTCCTCCGTCAGGGCCGAGATGGCGAGCTGGTCAGCCCCGGCGCGTGCTGACGTGCGCGACGTCAGCCCCGGCGGCCGGCAGGTAGAGCCGCTCCACATACTCGTGAAGCATGCGGGTCGTCGAAAAGCGCCAGATGGTGCTGGCCATGGAGTTGCGCATCAGCTGGACGTACCGCTCGGGGATGCCATCCTCGTTGCGCTCGTAGTAGGCGGGGATCAGCTCCTGCTCGAGGATGCGGTACAGGTCCTGGGCGTCAGCCCAGTCTTGCGCGCCCTCGTCGGGGTTGGTCTCGCGCCCGCCGATGGCCCAGCCGTTGTCGCCGGTCCAGCCCTCGTCCCACCAGCCGTCGAGCACCGACATGTTGAGCACGCCATTGGCGGCGGCCTTCATGCCCGACGTGCCCGAGGCCTCGAGCGGCCGCCGCGGGTTGTTGAGCCACACGTCGACGCCCTGGACCAGGAACCGGGCGATCCGGATGTCGTAGTCCTCCATGATGAACACGCGGCCGCGGAGCTTGGGGCTCCGGGATCGGCTGAAGATGTCCTGGATGACGCCCTGCCCGGGTCGGTCGGCCGGGTGGGCCTTGCCCGCGAAGATGATCTGCAGCGGGCGGTCCGCATCCCAGATGATCCGCGCGAGGCGGTCGAGGTCGGAGAAGAGCAGCGACGCTCGCTTGTAGGTCGCGAAGCGGCGGGCGAAGCCGATGGTCAGCGCGCCCGGGTCGAGGACCTCCTCGAGCTCCTCGAGCGTGCCCGGCGCCTCGCCGTGGCGGGCGAACTGACTGCGCAGCCGACCACGGGCGAAGATCGAGAGCTCGAGCTTCTGGCGCTGGTGGGCCTCCCAGAGGTCCTCGTCGGGGATCGCGGTGATGCGCTCCCAGAACCGGTCTGCCTCGTGGGCGTCGTCCATTGCGTCGAAGTCGGCGTCGGTGTAGCGCTCGAGCGCATCGCGGATCGGCTGGCCGAGCCACGTCGGCGTGTGGACGCCGTTGGTCAGGCCGAGGATCTCGTGCGGCGTCACGCCCACCCACGTGGCGTTGGCGGTGTGGCCATGCAGTTGGCTCACGGCGTTGGCGCCGTTGGTCAGCCGCAGCGAGAACGCGGTCATGTCGAACTGGGAGTAGTCGCGCTCCACGCCGAGGCCGAGCTCGAGCACGCCCGGGAGCGGCACGCCACCCGTGCCCGGCCGGCCGTCGCCCTCGAGGAACGGGCCCGCCACGCGGCGGACGAGATCCGTGTCGAAGCGCTCGTTGCCGGCGGAGACCGGGGTGTGGATCGTGAAGACGGAGTCGCGCCGGACCTGGGTCCAGGCGTCCTCGAGCGCCACGCCTTTCGCGACGAGCTCGCGCGCCCGCTCGGCGAGCAGGAACGCCGAGTGGCCCTCGTTGAGGTGCCAGACATTGGGCGCCAGGCCGAGCGCGCGCAGGGCGCGAACCCCGCCCACACCGAGGACGAGCTCCTGGTGGAGGCGCATCTCGCGGCCGCGGACGTAGAGGATGTGCGTGATCGGGCGGTCCGAGTCGTCGTTGTCGGCGAGGTCGGTGTCCAGCAGCAGGACCGGCACGCGGCCGACCTGGGCCACCCACACCGCGACGTGCAGGTCGCGGCCGGGCAGCTGGACCGAGACCGTGAGCGGCTCGCCGAGGCGGTCGAGCACCCGCAGGATCGGCAGCTGGCCCGGGTCGTAGTCCGGGTACGCGTGCTCCTGGTGGCCGTCCGCGTCGATCGTCTGGCGGAAGTAGCCCTTGCGGTAGAGCAGGCCCACGCCCACGAGCGGCAGCGCCATGTCCGACGCCGTCTTCATGTGGTCGCCGGCGAGCACGCCGAGACCGCCTGAGTAGATGCCCAGCGACTCGTGGAAGCCGTACTCCGCGCAGAAGTAGGCGATCGGCCCGTGGAGGCGCTCGCCGTGGTTGCGCGCGAACCAGTGGTCGGCACCGTTGGCCATGTACTCGTCGAACTCGCGCAGGAGCGAGGCGTACTCGGCCATGAACGCCGGGTTCTCGAGGAGTTGCGACCAGGCGACAGGCCCCGCGAGCACCGGGATCGGGTTGCGATAGCGCGCCCAGGCACCGGCATCGATGCGCGAGAACAGGATCCGCGCCCGGGGGTGCCAGCTCCACCACAGGTTGTAGGCCATCCGCCGCAGGCCCTCGAGCTTGGGCGGCAGGTGGAAGTTCGCGCCCGGCGCGACCGGGACTTCGACGAGAGGTTCCATGAGGCGGCCATGATAATGGGAGCGGGCAAAGACCATGAACCGGTTTAGTTGCCGCCGCGATACGGGTCGGAGTCGGTACGATCCGCCGATGAGCCTACGCGTCGCGCTGCTCGCCGCTGAATGCGAGCCCTGGGCCAAGACCGGCGGCCTCGCCGATGTCGTTGACGCCCTCGCCCGAGCCCTCGGGCGACTCCCCCAAGCGGGCAGCGAGCTGGCGGCGCCGGTGGACGTCCTGCTGCCGAGGTACCGCTCGGTCCACGTGCCCGACGACGCGGTTGCGGAGCCGCCGCTGCGGGTGCCCGACCCGCGGGGGAAGGGGACCGTCACCGCGCGGATCGTCAACGTGGCGGCCGACGGCTATCGGCTCCGGCTCGTGGACGTGCCCGCGGCGTTCGACCGCGACACGCCGTACGACCAGCCCGATGACGCGTGGCGGTTCGCGGTGTTCTGCCGGGTCGCGCTCGCGGCCCTGCGGCGCGACGGGACACCGCTCGACGTGCTCCATGTCCATGACTGGCACACTGGCCCGGCGCTGCTCGAGCGGGCGCGGGGCGAGGCGGCCGGCGACCCGTTCTTCCGGGACATGGCCGTCCTGCTCACGCTCCACAACCTCGCTTACCACGGCTGGGTGGGCAACGACGGGCTCGGGCAGCTCGGGCTCCGCCCCGGCGAGCCGCTCGCGGGCGCCAACCCTGACGGCATCGACCTGCTGCTCACGGCGATCGACCGCAGCGAGCTCGCGAACACTGTGTCGCCCGGGTTCGCCGCCGAGGCGCTGACGCCCGCCTTCGGGATGGGCCTCGACTCGACGCTGCGCGCGATGGGCGACCGCTTCTTCGGCATCCTCAACGGGATCGACCCCGACGTGTGGGACCCGGCCACGGACCCGGTACTCGCGGCGCCGTTCTCGCGGAGCGCCCCTGACGGCAAGGCCGCCTGTCGCGCGGACCTGCTCGCGCGCGTGGGCTTCGACCCCGACGACGACGGCCTCGTGCTCGGGATGATCGGCCGGATGGACCCGCAGAAGGGGTTCGACCTGCTCGCGGACGGCGCGACCGACCTGCTCGCCGCCGGGGCGAGGATTGTCGTCCAGGGCAGCGGCCATGCCTCGCTCGCGGATCCGTTCCGCGCGCTCGTCACCGCCAACCCGGGTCGGGTGGCACTCATCGAGCGGTTCGACCGGGAGATGGCGCGACGGATCTACGCGGGCGCCGACGTGTTCCTCATGCCCTCGCGGTTCGAGCCCTGTGGCCAGGGCCAGATGATCGCCCTGCGCTACGGCACGCTCCCGATCGTGCGCCGCACGGGCGGGCTCGCCGATTCGGTCGTGGACGCTGACATGCATCCGGGGCAGGGGACCGGCTTCGTCTTCGACGAGGCAACCCCGGCTGCGCTCGTCACCGCAGTCGCCCGAGCGGTTGCCCTGCGCAAGCGGCCGAAGGCGTGGGCCGCGCTCCGCGACCGCGCGATGGCGGTCGACTTCCGGTGGGACACCGGAGCCGCCCCGCGCTATCTGGAGGCGTATCGGCGCGCCGTGGCCCTGCGGCGGGGGTAGCGGACCGGTCCGAGTGGCGGCCCGAAACGGGCACCCCGGCCTCCCCTCGGCGTCCGCGCCGTGCGAAACTCATCCCAGCCGACCCCGTCCCATGCAGCGGCAATCGCGCCGCCGGAGGCAACGCATGCCGAAGCAGTTCGTCATCCAGGTCGACAACAAGCCCGGCGAGATGGCTCGCCTGGCCGAGCAGCTCGCGGCGCGCAACGTCGACCTGCGAGCGATCGGCGGCGGGGGCCTGGGGGAGACCGGCCACTTCATCATGACCACGGCTGACGACGACGGCGCCCGCAAGGTGCTCGAGGAGGGCGGCTGGACCTTCGTCGAGGGCGAGTCGCTGCTCGCCGAAGTGGACGACCGGCCGGGCGGCATGGCCCGCCTCGCGCGCGAGCTGTCCGACGCCGGCGTGAACGTCCTCGGCCACCTGTTCATCGGCCGCTGGAGCGACCGCGCCACCTTCGCGTTCGTCGTGGACGACCCCGACAAAGCGCGCCCCATCCTCGAGCGCCGCTGACCGCACGTCTCGGCCGCCAGGTCGCTGACCTCGGCAGCCGCTGACCGCCCGCCTGATCGCCTGGCCCGGTGACCTCGCGCCCGTATCCCAACGGTGTGCTGGCGTCCGCCCGCCGGAAGAATGTGGTGCACGTGCGCACCACAGCGGCCCCTGCGGGGCGATGCCGGTTCCACTCCGCGCCCAACCCGGGTTGCCCGATCTGTCACCAGCGGGCATCCTTGCCCGCGAGACGCCCCCGCTCAGGAGTACCCCTATCGATGCGACGCCTGTTCGCGCCCCTGCTCGCCACAGCCCTCGTCCTGACGATGACGGTCACCACGGCGAACGCTGCCCAGGTGATCCAGCGCACATGGAGGGCGTCGCTCGGCAGCGGCGCGGTGCACGGTCGTGAAAGCCTGACGGGTTTCACCGACGGCACGGGCGCGATCGGCTACCAGCTGATCGCCATGAAGCCCAACACGAGCTACTCAGCCCAGATCTGGGCCGGCACCTGCGGGAACCCCAAGACCCGGATCGTCACCTGGAGCGGGTTCCGAACCGACGCCACGGGCGGCACGGCGGGCTCCCGGGTCATTGGCCAGCTCACCATGAACAAGATCTGGTACTACGGCCGCCCGGGGTCGCTCTCGATCAGGTACACCCTCTCGGGCAAGAAGGTGATCTGCGCGAACCTGGGCTACACGCACGCCACCCGGGTCTACCTCCCGTCCTACAAGATCAACCTGCCGGTGGTGCCGGGGCCGAGCGGCTACCCGTACTGCAACGTGGCCATGTACCAGAAGATCCTCTGGCAGCCCACCGAGCCGGGCGTGACGTTCCTCTACGCCCACGCCCGCACGGGCATGTTCCTGCCGCTGCTCACGGCCTCGAAGATCAACAACGGCGCCGCCATGATCGGCAAGCTCGTGTACGTCTACACGAGCGACTCGATGATGTACACGTACAAGATCACCCAGGTCCGGCGGCACGTGAAGTCGATCCAGAGCGCGGTCGGCGTGACGTCGGAGCGCCTGTGGCTCCAGACCTCCGAGGGGCCGAACTTCAGCTACCCCAAGCTGGTCATCGTGGCGGTCCGGATCGCCTCCGCGCCAGCCTCGTACGCCGCGTCGCACCCGACACCCCACATCGTCCACTGCTCCTGATCCGCGGGCGGGCGACCCCGCGCCCCTGACCGGTACGCTGTGCCACCACGAAGGAGGTGGCGAAGTGCGGGTCGGGATCATCGTGCCGCAGGGCTGGACCGGCGAGTTCGACGGCTGGGACGCGGCACGCGCGTGGGCGCGCACAGTCGCGGTCGCGCACGAGGCCGATGCGCTCGGGTTCGACTCCATCTGGCTGTTCGACCACGTCCACACCGAGCCCGAGCCGACCGACGAGATCACGTTCGAGGCGTTCGTGGGGCTCTCGGCGCTCGCAGTCGAGACCTCGCGCGTGCGCCTGGGCCACCTGGTGCTGTGCGCGGGGTACCGCAACCCGGCGCTCGTCGCCAAGATGATCGCCACGCTCGACGTGGTGTCGGGCGGGCGCGCGGAACTCGGCCTCGGCGCCGGCTGGAAGCAGGACGAGTACCTCGCCTACGGCTGGGGCTTCCCGCCCATCCGCGAGCGCATGGAGTCGCTCGAGGACGCACTCGAGATCACGACGCGGATGCTTGGGCCCGAGCGCGCGACGTACATCGGGCCGACGGCACGGGTCGATGGCGCGATCAACGTGCCGCGGGGCCTGCAGCACCCGCGGGTGCCGATCCTCGTGGGCGGCAACGGGCCCAACCGAACCTGGCGCCTCGCCGCACGGTATGCAGACGAGCTCAACCTCGACTGGTTCACACCGGACGAGGTCAGGGAGGCGCGGCCCGTGATCGACTCGCGCTGCGACGAGGTGGGTCGGTCACCCAAGACGCTGCGGGTCTCGGTGAACATCGGCCGGCCACAGTCTGAGCCCGAGGGCCAGCCGCGGATCGACCTGCTGAAGGGCTACGCCGACGCGGGCGTGGACCGGGTCATGACGCTCGTCCGCGCCTGTGCCGCCGACGAGGGCGCGCTCGAGCGGTTCGCGCAGGACTGTGTCAAGGCGGGCTGCTCGCTCGACGCCTGAGCTGCGACCTGCTCGACCTCAGCGGTACTGACGTCTGGAGCCGCCTCGGCATCGGCCGCGACGGCCACAGGCGTCCCGTGCCAGTGGGGGCGAGGCGAGGGTGGCGCCATGCCGCGGCGGTGCTGGGGCCAGCGCCGGCTTGACGAGGTTGTCGAGCCGGCCGACCAGGCGCTCATGCGGCCATGGGCGTCTCGACCTCGGGCAGGTCGATCACGTGCCGGCGCTCGTGCGCCAGCTCGCGGAAGAAGTTGATGACGCCATCGGGGAGGTGTGACGGGGCGTCGAATGCCGGGCACTCGAGCCACATCGCGCCGTCATGGGTGTTGAGGCTCAGCTGGGTCCCGCAGGTGCAGTACGCCGGCAAGCGGAGCGCCGTCTCGACGGCGACAAGAACGGAGTCGTCGTGCATCGCACGTACCTCCAGCTCTGGGAGCTTCGTGCGCCGGTGCCTGGCTCGAGTGCAGGCGAGGTCGCGCTCCCAGAACAGTTCGCCGTGGCCCAACTTGTGCGCGCCGAGGCGCAGGATCCACGGCCCGGCCGACCGCTCGCCTCTTGGCGATTTGGTCGTCGACCGCGACTGAATCATCGGCTTTGGGCGCCCTGCAGGACAATGCCGTGCGGGGAACCCGTTCGGTTGCGGTTCGGAACGGTGCCCGGGCCGCGTGGCCCGGAGGTTCGGGCCGTTGGTCAGTCGGTGGTCCATTCGCGCCAGGACGCTGTCGCGCGGGTGTCACTTCGTCGAGGGTGCCGGCAGGCCGCAGTCCGGCGTGTCGCACATGGTCAGGCCGAGCTCGTCCAGGCCATCGGCGAGCGGCGTGAAACCCATCAGCTGATCAGGGCCGAAGACCCGCGACGCCACGCCTGCCGGCAGGCCCTTCACGAGCACGAGGCCGCCCGAGTCACCCCCGTCCGCGGACACGTCGGTGAGGACGATGCACGGGAAGTACGTGCGGTCAGGGAGGAAGTCGTACGCCTCCCGCGCGAATGTGCGACCCGTGCGGAACAGGGACCGCCCGTCGAACTCGATCGCGTCGCCGTCCATCACGTCGGCGCAGGTCAGCGCGCGCGTGCCCTGGGCGACCGTTCGGTAGCCGCCCGCGCCCATGTCGACCTGGTCGAGCCGGCCCCAGGGGATCATCGACGGCGTCACCGCGACGTACGCCATGTCCGACCCGGTACAGCGGTTCATGCCCGCCTTGTCGCACGATGCCCAGTTCGTCGGCGCCGAGGCGATGCCAGCGAGCCGTCCGTCCATCGCGTACACGGACTGCCCCTCGACGAGGCAGTGGCCGGTGGTGGTCAGGACGATCAGGCCGTCAGCCCGCTTGGCGTAGACCCCGGCCGAGCACCCGTTGCTCAGGTACTGGCCCGCGAGCACGGGCGGATCGTACACGGGCGTCGTGCGGCGGAGCTCGGTGAACCAGATGAGGCCGATCCGCCCGCAGAAGACCGTGATCGCGACCAGGATGCCGACGAGCGTGATGAAGACGAGGCGGCGGACGACGGCGCGTGGCCGAGGCCGGGTGGAGCCGCGCACGGTGGCGGGCGCGCTGGACTTTGCCATGGTAAGACCTCCCGACGGGGTATCGGCGTCGGATGGGGTTCGCTTGTGCGGGGGCCGGCGGTTTGCCTGCCGCGAGGTCACCCGCGCGCGGGACCGCATCGCTTGCGATGCGATGAACACTCGCGGGACCCGGCGGCTCAGGAGGTCCACGGCGAGAGCTGATGGGCCACGCGGGTCCGCGGCGCCCGCGGCAGGGTTCTCAGAGGTGCGCGACCGCCTCGGTGATGTCCACGATCAGGGCGGCGCGCGCCCACGGGAAGCTCGCCTTGACGCGGTCCATGTCGTCGCCCGTGTCGACGATCCGCCCCGTGCCCTTGAGCGTGAAGCCCTGCCCCGGTCCGATGTTGCCCTGGACCTTGCGCGATGCGACGAGGATCTGGATCGCGGGGTTGCGGGCCAGGTTCGCCTCCATGTGGCGGTAGAAGCCCGCGGGGATGACGAGCCGGTCGTCGCCGATCCCGAGGGTGCGCACGTAGTCGCCCCAGGTCGCGGCGATGTGCGGCCCATCCGGACCCTCCGTGACCAGCGTCACCACCTCGGTCTCGTCGAGGACTTCGCGGCAGGCGCCTTCGAGCAGCGACACACGTTCTCCAATGGTGGGGCGAGCGGACTGCCGAGGACTCTACGCCGATCGCGAGCCAAGCGGGGCTCGGCGGCCTGCCGTACTCTCGCCGCGCCGGAGGCGGTGCACGGGTAGGTACACCGCACCCGGCGGCCATCGTCATCCGATTGGCGACACCAATACTGACCTCCCGGAGCGAACGACTCGGTCTGGGTGGCCGGTCGCCCCGCATCAGCATCAGACGGCCCGGGCTCGTTGACCAGAGTGCTATCGTTGATAGCAGGAGGACTTCCGATGAGCCAGCTGATCGTCCGCAACATCGACCCCGAGGTCGTTAGCGCGCTCCGGCGCCGTGCGGCACGGCATGGCCGGTCGGCGGAGGCCGAGCATCGCGAGATCCTGCGCTCCGCGCTCGCCGACGAGTCGAGCGCGGAGGCGTTCAAGCTGCTCCTCGGGTCGATGCCGGACGTGGGGCTCGACGACGACTTCGCCTTCGTGCGAGACCTGCCCCGCAACGTCCCGTGAGCTGGCTGCTCGACACCAACATCCTCGCCGAGCTGCGGAAGGGCGACCGCGGCGACCCGGGCGTCCGCGCCTGGTACTCGGCTGCGGCGGCCGGCGACCTCTACACGAGCGTCCTCGTGCTGGGCGAAATCAGGCGGGGCGTCGAGAACCTGCGCCGCCGCGACCCCTCGGCGGCTCTGGCCATCGAGCACTGGCTCGGCCGGCTCGTGGACGGCTTCGCCGAGCGGGTGCTCCCCGTCAACACGGAAGTTGCCGACCTGTGGGGCCGGCTGAACGTGCCGAACCCCATCCCCGCGATCGACGGGCTGCTCGCCGCGACCGCCCTGGTGAACGACCTCGTCCTGGTGACCCGGAACGTGAGGGACGTGGCCCCGACGGGCGTCCGCGTCCTCGACCCAACGAGTCCCGGCAGGGAAGGGGCGACGCTATAGCTTCGAACTCGCCCCGCCTGCCGTACACTCGCTGGGCCGGACCGTGCTCGGGCGGGAGTAGCTCAGTTGGCAGAGCGGCAGCCTTCCAAGTCTCCCTTTCGCGAGCGCTGTGCTCTGAACTCGGGCATCTCCGCGCGGACCGCGCTACAGCGGTCGGATCTGGCGCTGGAAGCCAGAGCGCGATAACTGGCCGTCAGCGCATAACTGATGGCCACTACGATCCGGGATTCCAGGGGGCCGACATGGGGTCCTTGGACGACGACCTTCGGATCAGGTGAGATCACGCATTGCGACGCAAGTGGACTGATCCCGCTGGGTATGCTTCCACGTCATGTCGTCAGCGGCGCGGGTCAGGAGGAGTTGTGGGTTTCCTTCGCAGGCTTCTCGGCGGCGGTCGGCCCGAGCGGCGGGACCTGCCTTATCGCGAGGTCTGGTCCGCGCCGTTTGGCGGGCCCGTCACGCTGCGGGCCGATGACGGCTCCCTCCGGCTAGGCTTCGACCTGACGACGTCGGGGGAGCCGATGATCGGCATCGAGTTCAACCACGTGCGGGCGTACCGGTGGCGCGCCGATGGCCACTTCACGCCTCGGCACCTTCCCGCGCACAAACTCCTAGAGGTTGACGGTTCGCCCTGGGCCGCCAAGCTCTCTGCCCCTCCGATGCGAGCGTCATGGCCGATCCGGCACTTCATGATCTGCTTCGGCGACGAGGGGGGCTGCTTCGAGGTCGCGGCTGAGTCGTGGGCGAGGCTGCCGTCACCGCTGGGGCTCGACGGAAGACCGCTGGACACCGGCCAGGGCTAGTCCGCGGTCATCCCCGCGCCCCGCTCACCGAACGCGACGGACGGCCCCCTCGTCACTGAGCGGCAACGCGGTGGGGGTGTCATTGCCGCACACATTGCGAGGCGAGCGGACCGGCCCACGATGCCATGGACGCAGCCGCGTTAGTCCCGAGGGTCGGTCCAGTGACCAAGCAGCACGACGACCTTCTGGATAGTCGCCCGGTCGGTGATCTTGACGGGCACACCTTGGGCGCGGCAGGACGCCTCGACCCAGGCCTGGATCTCCTCGGGCGTGGGCACGCTTACCGGGCGACGGGGGCGTCCGCTCCGGTTCGCATTCGGGATCGACGTCGACTGACGGATCGCTTGCATCGCTCACCCTGCCTCGTGGGTTCTCCCGGGACTCGTGCCCGGACCTCCTTGAGGCTGGCAGCGGCGTCGTGTAGCGATCAGACGGCAAGGTCGCATTGCGTGTGGCGATGACATCAGAGGATCGCCGTACGTTGTAATGGACAGCTAAGGCCGGGGCGCCCAGCCATCACTCCACGGCGAACCGAACCGCCGCGCCATCTGGAAGTCCTGCGGTCTGGCGGGCGATCTCGTGGACGAGAGACCACTGCGCGCGTGCCGGCACCGGGCGCCGCGCACGGCTGCCGATCGGGGTGCTCTCGAACCCGAGGGGCGGGTACACAGACAGAATCTCGTCGGGCCCGAGCAGCTCGACCTCGTCTCGCCAGCCCTCCCACCTGTCATCGGCGTAGAACTTGGCCGGCCGGTCCGACAGGCTCCACTGGACGAAGGCCCCGTGTCCGAGCCCCAGCGATTCCCAGGCTTGCGTATCGGGAGCGAGGTAGTGGACCAGCCCGAGGTCGGCGGGCCAGGCGCCCCCGTTGACCGCGAAGAACCCGCCGAGCGCGTCGTAGGCCACGACGACGGCTCCGTCGAGCGGCGGGTCGAGCGGACGGCCACCCAGCGACGCGTTCCACTCGCGCAGCCCGCCGCCGAGTCGCGGGTGTCCCGAACCGAGGAGCCGCAACCAGCCGCTGTCGACCACGATGCCGCCCGAGTGCTGGGCGATCGAGCCGAGCGCCGAGCGGGTGGTGACCTGGAGGGCCAACAGCGTGTCGTCCGCAGCCTTCGGTGCCGGGGGAAGCACCTCCGCGCCTCCCGCGGCAGCCACCCAGTCCACGATCGTCGGCCACGCGTCGTCGGCCGACAGGAGCTCCACGAGGGTTCGCATCCGGCCATTGTGCGGCCCAAACGGGTCGCGGCGAGGGAGAGATGGCATCAACGTCGCAATGCGTGTGGCAATGACGCGCGAGCCGCTGGCAGGTTAGGTCTGGGCCAGCACGGCGGCGACGAACGCCTCCGGCGGCGCGTACCGGTGCTCGGTGACGTAATGGATGATGAGGTTCGGCGCGAAGTAGGTGGCGCCGAGGGCCGGGACGTGGATCTCGCCGTCGCCGACGAAGTGAGGCTCGCCGTCGAGTGTGACCGAGGCCGGATCGTCCAGCCCGTGGACGTCGAGGTCGGCGCCGCGCGGACACATCTGGCAGAGGTGCCAGCCGCGGGTTAGGTTCTCCCGCCTACGGACACACAGGTAGAGAAGGCGCTCCACGAAGGCGGGCGCCGGGTCGCCGGTCGGGAAGGGCTGGGACCCATCCAGCCAGCCGACGTTGAGCGCGTCGCTCGGAGGCTCGTGGCCTGCCCCGCTCACGCCGAGCCAGTACACGTACGGCGAGAGATCCGGGTACCAAGTCATCTTGAGACTCACCTTGCTTTCCGCGGTTCTGCGCATGGTAAGGCGCCCTGAAGTCGCATTGGGTGATCTCGCGCGACCCCAACGACGGTCTCAGACCCTCCCGCGGAACGTCTCCAGGAACCACTATCCCGGGCTTGGGAATCTTGGGTTCAGGTCCTTTCGACTACCGGCGCCACCCCGCCGGGCTCGGTCGGGTGGGGAATTCCTCGACCTGGGGTGCCTGGGCGTCTCAATGCCGCGCACATCGTGGTACATACCGCCACCCACCACCCACGTTCGCACGACGTACGCTGCGGCTCGACGGCTGACGCCCTGTCGGTCGTCCCTGGTGCTCCTCCCGGTGAACCGGCGGCAGGCGTCGCGGCCCATCGCACAAGGCGGCGGCTGGAGTCACGCTTCGGCAGTCGCGGACGATGCCAGGGATCGACAGGACGCCCGCGCCGCGACGTGTTCTGCTGACCGGTCCGTCCCCGGCGGGGTTGTCCCAGGCGCGACGACCTACGGGCGCTGATCGAGCAGCGGACCTGAACGCGGCCAGTCCGTCGAAACAGCGGTACGCAAGCTCCCTATGTGAGGTCGCCCTGATGGTAGTGAGTCACTTCGACGAGGAGAACAGCTGCAACTTCCGCCCTGACGCCGGGCCCTGTTCGGCAGCGAAGCAGTCCGCGAGCCGCTGGTCGGCGCCCCGATGCCTGCACGGGGATTCGCGCTCCGCCACGCAGCTCGAAGCCGGAGACCCTACACACCCGTGATTGGTGCGTTCGCCGCCGCACCCGCACCCTCACCTCGGGCTATCGTGGACCCGGGCCTGCTCACCTATCGCGACCGCGCTGCGCTCCGCATCATCTACCGCGCCGACGTGGCCACGACGGCACAGCTCACCGCCCTCGTCTACCACCGGCGGCAGACGGCCCAGGAGCGGCTCGCCGCCCTCTACAACGCCGGCTACCTCGAGCGCGCGGTGCTGCCGCCGACCACCCGCGGCGGCGCCCCGTTCACATTCCGGGTCTCACCCCGCGGACGACGTCGTCTCCACTTCGACCCGCTCACCCGCTCACGGGCCGGCACGCAGCTCCGCCACAGCCTCAATGGCGTCGAAACGGTGTGCGCGCTCCTGGCAGCCCAACCACCCGAGGCCACCGAGCCGCTCGTAACCGCCTGGCTGACCGAGATGATGGCCATCGACACTCTGCATCGGATCTACCCGGACGCGATCGTCGCCCTCCAGGGGGCCACGGGGTCGGCACTCCTGTGCCTGGAGATCGACGAGAGCACCAAGCGCAGCCCGGTCATCCGCGACAAGCTCGCCCGCTACGAGACCGCGCTCTGGTCGAGGATCTGGGACGTCGTGTTCGTGGTGGGCTCGACGGAGCGGGCGTCGCGGCTCGCCGCCATCGGCCGAGCGGCGCCGATCCGCGCCGGCCTGGCAGGCAAGGCCTGGGCGCTCGTGTTGCCGGACCTGCGGGCTAAGGGGCTCGCCGCGCCCCTGGTGGCCCTCAACCCGAGCGTCAGTCGGACGACCGTCGGCGGCCTCCTCGTCAACCCCGCACCCCGCCGCTGCCCGACTCCGGTCGGCTCGGAGGCGTGGCTGCGGCTGCTGGGCTCCGGCGGCGTCGAGGACCACGCCGAGGCGCTTCGGTGAGGCGCGAGTCGCTCACCCCGTCTGAGCGGGTCATGCGCGCCCGGATGGCCGCCTACACGCTCCACGCCCGCCACGACCCGCGCGAGACGACGACGGCGGCGCGACGCGCCTTCAACCAGCGCCTCCCCGACGACGTGGACCCCGGTCTCGGAGCCGTCGAAGCCGAGCGCGCACAGTTTCTCGTGGGCGACGTCGGCCCGGACCCGGCCGTGGCTGCGCTCGACCCACTCCTCGAGCTTGGCGAGGTACGGGTCGAGGATCTGGTCGCGGCGCACCGGGTCGGGCGCGACCTGGCCCCGCTCGCGCAGCCGGACGTACCGGGCGACCGTGTTGGGCGAGCAGCCGGTCAGGCCGGCCGCCTCGCGCAGGCTGCCCGTCAGGTCGAACGCCTCGAGGATCTCCACCACGTCTCCGGCATGCTTCACCGCGTCCCTCCTTGGTCCACCTGGGTTGTCTCACCAACCCCAGCGTGAACCGGGAGGGACGTCTCTCATCTCGGGGGCGTGCAGTTCTGCTGGCCGCCAGCGCGCAGTCCTGGTGACGACGAGCGTTCAGCCAGATGGCCGCCCGCGTTCAGATTCTCATGGCCGCCGTCAGCCTCAGCGATTTCCATACGTCCCGAGGCTAGCTCCCTGCTCGCGGGGTTCGAGCCGTACACGCTTACGTACGCAACTGACGTTGACCCGGCCGTCTTCGGCCCGTAGTGTCGGCGCAGGGATTGATCAGCTCCTTCGGGGCGGAAACCTGGCGCCAGCGGCGCGGGTGGCGGCATCGAGCGAGCGAGCTCGACCGGGTGGCCCTCGATCGTTCGAATCGGGCCAGGCACGTCGAACCAGATCACCCGACAGCCGCAGGGAGGCTAACTGCCATGACCATCAGCCACGTGATCGACACCCGCCATGCCTCCGCTCTCGCGCACGCACGGCGCTGCTGAGCCGGCCCCGCCGACCGGCGGTGCGCCGTGACCGCGGTCCGACGCTCGGTCCGCAGGCCAGGTCCCGGGATCGCGGCCTGGACGGCGCTGCCCGAGCGTGACCGGAGTCTCCTGCTGTGGCTCGTCCACGGCGACGTCGTGACGGCCGAGCTGGCGGGCCTGCTCGCCTACGGCCACCGGCGCATCGCCCAGCGACGGCTGGCCCGCCTGGTCGAGTACGGCCTGCTCACCGGCTTCTGGGCCGCCAACCGCCAGCGGCCCCGGGGGCGGTATGCGTACGCCCTCACGAAGCCCGTGCGGGCCGCCCTCGAGCGCTCGATCTGGCCCGATGGCCGGCCCACGCTGTTCGACGGCGCCCCCGAGGTCGTGTCGCCGGTGATCCACGGTCTCGCCACCAACGACGTGTTCGGGGTCTTCCTGCGGGCCTCCGACCCCTCGCGCGGGTTCGGCCTCGCCGCCTGGGTGCCGGAGCGCCCGCTCATCCGGCTTGCCCGCGGGCTCCTGCGCCCGGACGCCCTGGCGGTGGTCCGCGTCGGCGAGGCGTCGGTCGTGCTGGCGATCGAGCGGGACCTGGGCACCGAGCGGGGCCCCATCCTGGCCGCCAAGCTCGAGCGCTACCAGCGCCTCTACGACTGGCTCCCGACGCGCGCCGCGCTCCACGTGGGGTTCGTGGTCGACTCCGTGCGCCGGGCCGCCTCGGTCCGGGCCCGCCTGCGCGGGAGAGAGGGCGAGGCGGCTTCCGAGAGCTCCGTGGTCTCGGCGTGGGTGGTCGCCGAGCCCGCCCTTGCGGCCGACCCGTACGGCGCGATCTGGACGGCGCGGGAGGGAGTCGAGGCCCGGGTGGTCGACTTCGCGCCCCACTGGACCAGCGACCCCTGGCCGTATCTCCAGCCGGGCGACCTGTCTGACCCGGCGGCGCTCGAGGCTCTCGACGACCGCGTGGTCCTGGCGATCCCGATGCTCGCGGGCGCAGCCGGATGAGCGAGAAGGGCGTGCGCGTCCCTCGTCGCGTCCCTGGCACCTCGCGCAGGACCAGTCGCGACCAGGTCGCGACCAGCGGACGACGAGCGACGCGACACCCCATCCGATCGTGGCGAGCACGATCGGCCGAACTGCGACACTCCTACGGAGTTCCCGTATCCGCGCCCGTGCCCGGGCGTCCCCGCCGTCGGGCTCGGCGAGTCGGCGCCCGTCCCGGCGCGGGCCCGCGTTTTGCGATCGTGGAAGCCGAGGGCCTCGCCGAGGCAGCCCCGTGAGGCGCGAGTCTCTGACCCCCAGCGAGCGTGTGATGCGTGCCCGCATGGCCGCCTATGTGCTCCACGCGCGTCACGACCCGCGCGAAACCACCACGGCTGCCCGTCTCGCGTTCAACAAGCGCTTCGTTGACCAGGTCGATCCTGATCGCCGCCTCCCCGAGCGCGAGCGCCTCCGCCGCGCCGACGCCGCCAGGCGGGCGTACTTCACGCGGCTGGCCTATCTCTCGGCACGGAAGCGTCGGGGAGCCGGCCAGGGATCGGCGAAGGGACCTACGGCGCGGCGCGCCTGAGGCGCAACAAGGGCTGGTCAACGCGGGAGAAGGCCAGCGCCTGGACACGATCGGCCTCCGGACTCAGGAGCGGAATCCTCCGGTAGAGGGCGACGCTCGCGGGCTCGATGGCATCGATCGAGGCGAACTTGCCCGCGAGGATGCCCACGGACTTCACCACGGGGTCGACGTGGCCCATGGCGATGATCCCGGCGGCCACTTCCTCGACGCCGACGTGGCCCAGCAGGTGGTCGATGTTGTAGGCGTCCTTGGCCTTGAATACCACCGCGGCATACATCGCCCATCCAGTAGAGGTCAGCGCGGACGACGCCGACTACCGGCCGCTCGGGCTCCGCCTCCGTAGCCCAACTGGTCAATGGAATCGGATTGGTGGACGCATGCGCGAGGTCTCGGTCGAGCGGTCTTTCGGCCCGAGTCCTGGCGCGCCAGCAAGGTGTGCGCCGCCGAGGATTGACGGCGCCGCAGCGTGTAGCGTAACATTCAGGTTACACAGGAGACCAATCCAGATGCCGACAACCTCGTTCGACCGACGCTTTGACGCGTGGATGCACGACTCGGAGTTCGCCGAGAGCTACCGCTTGCACCGGGCGCGGATCGACGCCATCGACAACCTGATGCGCGCGATCGACGAGGAGCGCGAGCGCCAGCACCTGACCAAGGCCGAGCTCGCGGCCCGGATCGACGCCCAGCCGGCGGCCATCCGCCGTCTGTTCAGTCAGCGGAGCCCGAACCCGCAGATCGGCAGGCTCGTGGACATGGCGAACGAGCTCGGCCTGGAGGTCGTCGTGCGGCGCCGTCCGCGTCACCACCGGAACCGGGAGGCGGCGCCCGCCGCGAGCTGACTCCGGACTACCGCTCGATGCTGCGCGGCGTGCGCCCGCGGTACTCGTCGCCCAGGCTGCGGACCCGCCGGTAGTCGGCCTGCGAGAAGGCGGACGCGTTCGGCTTGTCCAGCCCGGTGACGATCACGAGGCTCGGCCCGGGAAGGCCGGGCGCCTCTCGTTCGAGCAGGCAGAAGAGCCGGTAGAGGCGCTTTCGCGGGCCACGGGTCCGGGCCTCGTAGAAGCCGGCCATGTCGCCGTGCATCGCCTCCCATTGGCCGCCGCCGGCGAACTTCATGGGTGGCGCGTCGGCGACTGCCTTCACGATCGCCGCGAGGTCCGCACGCACGCCGATCGGGCACGACTCCAGGAATTCGGCACCCGGCACGGACCGGCCGTGGTCGTCGTCCCGGTGGCGCTGGAAGAAGACGATCGCCCATGGGTTCGAGCGGGCGCGGTCGTCGGGCGCATCGGTCGGCCTCCCGCGCCCGCTCATAGCCGGTCGCCCGGGCTCCGCTTCCGGTACGCCTCGCGGGCCCGCTCGTCGGCCGCCGAGGCACCGTACCGGCTGAGCATCTGGCGGCTCTTCCAGCCGGCGAGGCGCATCAGGTCGCCCTCCGTGCCGCCGTCGGCGAGCCACATGTGGGCGTAGGTGTGGCGGAACTGGTGGGGGTGGAGGCTGGGCAGGCCGGCCACGGCGCCGCGGCGTCGGAGCACCTGGAGGACGCCGCTGTCGGTGAGGACGCCCCGCGCCCCGAGCCAGAGCTCCTCGCGCCCCGCCTGCGAGTGCGACGCCCGCGCCCGCAGGTAGCGATCGATCGCCTGGGCGGTCTTGCTGCCGAACGGGCAGGCTCGCGGACGGCGGCCCTTGCCCAGCACGATCGCCACGCCCTCCTCGAGGTCGACGTCCGCCAGGCGCAGGCCCGTGATCTCGCCCCGGCGCATGCCGGTGTCGAGCAGCATCCGGACCAGGGCGGTGTCCCGGCGGGCCTCGAAATCCGCCCCGGCGCAGGCGTCGAGGATCGCCTTGATCTGCTCCGGCCGCAGGATCGGCGGCGGCTCCTCGGGCACGATCGGCGGGGTCATCCGGGCCATCGGCGACTCGCGGACCTCGTCTTCGGACACCGCCCATTTCCAGAACGCCTGCAGGCAGCGGTAGGCGAGCGAGACGGTCGCGGGTCGCGATCCGGCGTCCTGGAGGGCGACCAGGAAGGACTCGATGTGCTCGCGCCGGATCCCCTCGAGCGAGCCCGGCATGCCGCGCTCGTCGCGGAACGCCTCGAAGCGGGTGGCCGCGTCGAGATAGGTCTTGATCGTGGCCGGGCTGCGGTTCGCGGCGCGCAGGCTCAGCCGCCAGCTGTCGATCGCGGCTCGGAGCCCGAGGCGTGGCGCGCCCGCCGCCTCCGTTATAGTGGTCCTGATGCTCGTCGACTTGACCACGGCCTCTGCGTCCTCAGCGCAATACTGCGCTCATCGGGAACTCGAACCTGGTGAGACTTATACGCTGCGAGAGCGCTGTGGTCAAGCCGGAATACAGTTAGACGCTGTAGCGGAGCACGAAACCGAGCGGGAGTAGCTCAGTTGGCAGAGCGGCAGCCTTCCAAGCTGCATGTCGCGGGTTCGAACCCCGTCTCCCGCTCCAATCCCTCTGGAACCATTCCGGGCATGGGCGCGTCCCGCGGCGCGTGAGCGTCAACCCCCGCGCCCGACCCGGGCTGCTCGCCGCCGTCCTCCTCCTGACCGCCTGCGCCTCGCCGGCTGCCCCGAGCACGAGTCCCGCCGCCTCGGGCTCGGCATCGGTCGCCGCCAACTCGCCGGCCCCATCGGGCACCCTCGCGAGCGTCGAGCAGCGGGGAGGGGAGTGCCCGGCGGCCGCCTGCGACACCACGATCTACCTCGATTTCGACGGTCGGATCCACGTCTCCGCCAAGCCGCCCAACGACCTCGGTACCGCGACCGCGGTGCAGGTCCAGGCGCTGCAGACGGCGATAGCGGCGACGGACTTCAACGCGCTCCGCAAGCCCGCCTTCAGCGGCACATGCCCGACGGCGTACGACGGCCAGGAGCTCGTCTTCGAGTTCACCACCCCGACCGGCACCGAGCGCCTCGCGGCGTGCGAGTCCGTGCTCGACTACAGCGGACCGCTCTTCAAAGCCTTGGGCGCAGCGCTCGGGAGCGCCTCGCCGATCAGGACGGCTCCGTAGCCTCGGGTGCTCGGGGCTCGGCATCGGACGCAGTCGCCGGCGGATCGCCCTGCGCGGCAGATCCGCGCTCGGGGATCGTGGCCGTCAGCTGCGCGGGCCTTCCCGCGACCGGCTGGGACGCATCTCCCGGTGCGGACGGCGCGGGCGGCTGCGAGGGATCGCCCGGGGCGGCCAGCGGCATGGGGGACTCGAGCTGCGCGATCACGCCGAGCGAGATCCGGAACCCGGCACGGCGGTGCGCCGGGGGCATGATGGTCGCCTGGCCCACGGGGATCTCGCCCGCGAACCACTGGTCCCACTCCTTCTCGAACACCTCGAACTCGGTCGCGTCGCGCAGCAGCCAGTTCGCCCAGACGATGCGGTCGAGCGAGGTGCCCTCGCGCTCGAGGAGCCCCTTGAGGTTGGCCATGCACTGCTTGCCCTGGTCCTTGATCGAGTCGCTGACGAGGCGACCCGTGTCGGGCACGACCGGACCGACGCTCGACACGTAGACCATGCCGCCGGCCTGGTGGGCGGTGCCGAGGCCGAAGTCGAGGCGGCGCCTGCCATCGCCGCTCGTGTCGATGCCGATCGAGCGGCCCTTGCCCACGCGGATCTTGACCGGGTGCGCGTCATCCTCGGGCGGGATGCCGTACTCGCCGGGCGGCAGCTCGATGCCGCTCGCGTGGAACTTGGGCATGAACGTCGGGCGCTCGCCGGTGGGCCGCAGGTCGCCGACGATCTTGCCGTGCTCGTCGATGCCGGTCTGCTCGAACGAGAAGATGTCCTGGGTGAGGAGTTGGTCGTCCTCGACCCCGTAGACCTCGGTGATGTTGAGCACCTTGCGCGTGCCGTCCTTGAGGCGGGCGGTGTGCACGATCAGGTCGACGGCTGAGGCGATCTGCTCGCGGATGGTCCGCAGCGGCAGCTCGTAGCCGGACATCAGGATCATGGTCTCGAGGCGGCGGAGCATGTCCGGCGAGCTGTTCGCATGGCCGGTCGAGAGCGATCCCTCCTGGCCGACGGTCATGGCCTGGATCATGTCCAGCGCCTCGCCGCCGCGGCACTCGCCGACGATGATGCGGTCCGGGCGCATGTGCAGCGCGTTGCGCAGCAGGTCGCGCGTCGTGATCTCGCCAAGACCCTCTAGGTTGGGCGGCCGCGCCTCGAGCGTGACCACGTGCTCCTGACGGAGCTGGAGCTCGGCGGCGTCCTCGATCGTGACGATCCGCTCGCCATCGGGGATGAACGACGAGAGCACGTTGAGCGTGGTCGTCTTGCCCGAGCCCGTGCCGCCCGAGACGAAGATGTTGAGCCGCGCCTCGACGCAGCACCGGAGGAACTCGAACATGTCCGGGCTCGCCGTGCCGAACTTGATCAGGTCGTCCACGGTGAACGGCCGGGCCGAGAACTTGCGGATGGTGATGACCGGCCCGATGAGCGAGAGCGGCTCGATGATGGCGTTCACGCGCGAGCCGTCCGCCAGGCGGGCGTCCACCCGCGGGCTCGACTGGTCGATGCGCCGCCCGAGCGGGGCGATGATCCGGTCGATGATCCGCAGGACGTGCTCGTTGCCCATGAACGTCGTGTTCACGCGCTCGATCTTGCCGCGACGCTCGATGTAGATCTGGTTGGGCCCGTTGACCATGATCTCGGTGATGGAGTCGTCCCGCAGGAGCGGCTCGAGGGGCCCGAGGCCCGTGACCTCGGACACGACCTCGTCGATCAGCCGGAGGCGCTCCTCACGCGTCACGGCAAAGCTGTTCTCGGCCAGCATGCGATCGACGACGCCCGCGATGCGCTCGTGGAGCTGCTCGTCGTTCGCAGCGCTGAACAGCTCATGCGAGTTGGCGATGACGTCGGTCTGCATCGCATCGCGGATCTCGCGGAGCTGCTGCTCGCGGCCGACGGACGAGGCTCGCCGGACGCCCTCGTACGGGACCGGCGTCAGGGACTCGATCGGCTGGCCGTCGGCTGTCTTCTGCGCTTGTGCAATCCGCCTGAGCAGGGACAAGGTCAGGCCTCCCGGATGGATCGGTGATGCGGGGATTCTACGGCCCACGGAGGGCGGGCGCGATGCGACGGATGCCCCACGTGGCCTCCGCCCGCTGCGACCCTGCCCGGGTCGTGCCGCCGACCCCCGCTCCCAAGTCTCAGGGCGACTCCCTCAGGGTGCGCTGGGCGCGTCTGAGGGTTCGCCCCCGCCGGGGTCACAGGCCGCCTCGAGCCGCCCGCTCGGGGTTTCGGGTGGCGCGTACAGGCAACCCGCGGCCCCGGTGGACGAGTCGCGGACCGACCCGCTCGCGCGCGAGCTAGAGCTGACCGGCACGGCGGGACGGCGTCACGGCATGCGCCCGACGCAGGACGTCTCTGGCGCGGTCGAGGGTCGGAGCTTGCTCAGCAATCACATTCCGATCATCGCCTGCGC
>Ga0315271_10000342_pt1 | contig 24701 bp, 23 predicted proteins | sample C3_top_MG_FD_204664 | JGI IMG/M metagenome (GOLD analysis project Ga0315271, IMG submission 204664) | Sediment microbial communities from Yellowstone Lake, YNP, Wyoming, USA - C3_top | ecosystem: Environmental > Aquatic > Freshwater > Lake > Sediment | place: USA: Wyoming | collected 2017-08-01
CGAAGCGCGCGTCGAAGCCCGCCAACTGCTTGGACTTGACGACCATGTCCTTCAGGATGTTGTTCACAGCATGCCCGATGTGCAGCACGCCATTGGCATACGGCGGGCCGTCGTGCAGCACGAACAGCGGCGCACCCTGGCGCGCGGCACGCAGCTTCTTGTACAGCCCCTGTTCGTTCCACTGCGCGATCCAGCCCGGCTCGCGCTTAGGCAGGTCGCCGCGCATCGGGAACGGCGTGTCGGGCAGGTTCAGTGTGGCGCGGTAGTCGTTGGTGGTCGTGGGTTCGGTCATGGTGCAAGTGCCTGCGGTGGGCGACGTGGAATGCGCCGCGGGGCGCTCATCGTCGGGGCCGGCTCGCGTGAGCGCACGCCGGCGACGGGCTCGGTGGTCGAACCCGGCTAAATTCGGTCGCGCGAGGTTTGCCGATGCGTGGTCGTGCGCCAGCGCAAGGGGTCGATTGCAAGCATGCAAAGTGCCATGCTCGCCATTCTACCGAGGCTGTCAGCGCTGCGCGGCGAACCAGGCCCGCGCCTGCGCCACGTCCTGCGCGATGGCGTCGCGCAATGCGGCCAGCGAGTCGTACTTGCGCTCCTCGTGCAGCTTGTGCAGCAACTCGACGCGGATCACGCGGCCGTAGCCGCCTTCGGGCCACAGCGCGGCGGGCCAGTCCAGGCAATGGGTTTCGAGCAGAACCTGGCCACCGTCTTCGATCGTCGGACGCACGCCCAGGCTGGCCACGCCCGACAGCGCGTCGGCTGCCAGCCCATGCACGCGGACCGCGAAGATGCCCATCGCCGCAGGGCGCGGGTGGCCAAAGCGCAAGTTGAGCGTGCGAAAACCATCGCCCAGGCCAGGGTGCGTCTCGCCCAGCGCGCGGCCCAACCGGCGGCCGCGCTGCACATGGCCGGTGATGCTGTAGGGGCGGCCGAGCAGGCCCGCAGTGCGAGCCATGTCACCGGCGGCCAGCGCTTCGCGCACGGCAGAGCTCGACACACGCTGGCCGTGCACCTCGTAGCTCTGCATGCGCGCAACGTCGAAGCCGGCGGCGTCGCCCGCGGCGTCGAGCATGGCGTAATCGCCGGCGCGGCGGGCGCCGAAGCGAAAGTCGTCGCCGACCAGCACGTAGCGCGCGCCCAGGCCGCGCAGCAGCACGTCGTCGATGAAGGCCTGCGGCGTCTGCGCCGCAAAGCGTTCGTCGAAGCGCAGCACGACGGCCTGCTCAATGCCGCAGCGTTCGAGTTCGGCCAGCTTGTCGCGCAGGTTGACGATGCGCGCCGGCGCGTCGGCTGCACGCCCGGCCCTGGCGGCGAAGAAGTCGCGCGGGTGCGGTTCGAAGGTCACGACGCAGGAAGGCACGCCGCGGTGCCGCGCCTCGCTGGTCAGCAGGGCCAGCATCGCCTGATGGCCGCGATGCACGCCGTCGAAGTTGCCTATCGTCAAGGCGCAGTGGGGCGCGATGTCGGGATGACGGAAACCGCGCAGGATTCGCATGGCGGCGGATTATCGTGGCGCGAACAATCGCTCGCGATCGGCCGCACCGAGCCAGCGCCACTGGCCCGGCGCCAGCGACGTGGGCAGTGCCAGGCCGCCGACGGCACTGCGATGCAGTCCCTCGACGCGGTTGCCGACCGCCGCGACCATGCGCTTGACCTGGTGGTAGCGGCCTTCGGTCAGCGTCATGCGCAGCTGCGATTCACCTGTTTGCTCACAGGCGATGGCGCACACCGGTTCGGGGTCGTCGTCGAGCACGACGCCGGCCAGCAGGCGCGCCACCGTGTCGGCGGCCAGCGCGTGCTTGCACGTCACTTCGTAGACCTTGGCCACATGGTGCTTGGGCGAAGTCAGGCGGTGGGTCAGCGCACCGTCGTCGGTCAACAGCAGCAGGCCGGTGGTGTCGGCATCGAGCCGGCCGACCGATTGCACGCCGCGTTCGCGCAGCGGCGCCGGTAGCAAGGCCAGCACGGCGGGGTGGTGGCGCGGCTTGGCCGAGCATTCGTAGCCGGCGGGTTTGTGCAGCATCACGACAGCCTTGGCGTGGTACGGCCAGGGCTGGCCCTGCACGCTGAACACCAGCCCGTCGGTGTCGAGCGAAACCCGCGGATCATCCTGGCGGATGCCGCCAATCTCGACCTGGCCGTCGGCGATCAGTGCCGCGCAATGGCGCCGCGTGCCGAAGCCCTGGCTGAACAGGATCTGCGCCAGGGTCTGTGTCGCGCTAACCGTCACAACAGCGCGTCACAACAGCGCGCCGAGGTCGCGCGCGGCCGGCAGCCCGGGCAGGCCGGTGGCGTGAAAGACCGCGCTGGCGACCGCCCGCGCCGTGACTTCGGCGGCCAGCGCACCGATCAGCGTCAGGTTGCCTGGCACGGTGCCGGTGGCGAGCGCGAACAGCGTGTCGCCGTCGTACGGCGTGTGCACCGGATTGATGCAGCGTGCCAGGCCATCGTGCGCCATGCCGGCCAGCTTGTGGCACTGGGCCTTGTCGAGCCGGGCATCGGTGGCGATCACGCCGATCGTGGTGGCCATGCCGGCCTGCAGGCGCGTCGGCACCTCGCCGCGTGCCAGCGCGGCGGCGCAATGCACGAGGTGGCGGCTGTCGGCGCCGGTGCGCGCGCCGGCCAGCACCTCGCCGCTGTTGGTGTCGATCACGTCGCCGGTAGCGTTGACGGCCACCAGCGCGGCCACGGTGATGCCGGCGACGCGGATCGACGCGCTGCCGATGCCGCCTTGCATCGCCCGTTCGATGCCGAACAGCTTGCCCACCGTCGCGCCGGCGCCGGCGCCGACGTTACCCTGCGCGGGCTTGGCCATCGATGCGGCTTCGCAGGCCGCGTAGCCCGCGGCGGCGTCGGGACGGATCGACAGGTCGCCGCGCCACAGGTCGAACAGCACCGCGGCGGGAACGATGGGCACGCGCGCCGAACCGATGGCAAAACCATGGCCGTGCAGTTCGAGCCAGCGCATCACGCCGCCCGCCGCATCGAGGCCGAAGGCGCTGCCGCCGCTGAGCAGCACCGCGTGCACGCGGTCGACCAGGTTCTCCGGCCGCAGCAGATCGGTCTCGCGCGTGCCGGGCGCGCCGCCGCGCACGTCGACGCCGGCCACCGCGCCGGCAGGGCACAGCACCACGCTGCAGCCGGTGGCCCGCAGCGGGTGGGTGAAGTGGCCGACGGCGAGCCCGGCGACGTCGGTGATGGCGTCGGCCAGCGCCGTGCCAGCGGATGCGCTCACGTGAACACCCCGGCGCTGTCCTGCATCCGTTCGCTGACCTCGCCCAGGTGGTGCAGCGTGTCGCCCCAGGCCAGCTCGAGCATCGTCAGCCGTTTGAAGTAATGGCTGGCACTGGCCTCGTCGGTGACACCGATGCCGCCGTGCAGTTGGATGCATTGCTGGCCGACGAAGCGCATCGAATGGCCGAGCTGGACCTTGGCCTGCGACAGCGCACGGCGGCGCTGCGGCGCGGGCGCCTCGAGTTTCAGGCTGGCGTAGTAGCTCATCGAGCGCGCCAGCTCGAGCTGCATCTTGGCGTCGGCGACGCGGTGGCGCAGGGCCTGGAAGCTGGCGATGGCGACGCCGAACTGCTTTCGCGTGTTCATGTACTCGACCGTGATCGCCAGCAGTTGGTCCATCAGGCCGACGCCCTCGGCGCAGACCGCGGCGATGCCCACGTCGCTGGCCGCTTCGAGCGCGGCCGCGGCGTCGGCCAGCACCAGCAGCGCCGGCGTTGCCGCCAGCGTGATGTCGGCCGCGCGCGCCCCATCCTGTGTCGGGTAGCCGCGCACCGGGCAGCGTCCGCGCTCGACCACGAACAGCCCTAGCGGCGCTGCCGCATCGGGCCCGAGCCGTGCCGGCACCAGGAACGCGTCGGCCTCGTCGCCGGCCGGCACCAGGCTCTTGTGGCCGGTGAGCGACCAGCCGCCCGCGGTCTGACTGGCGAGCGTCGACACGGCATCCAGCCGGTAGCGTTTGCCGCGTTCCTGCTGTGCGAGCACGACCACGGCCGAACCGTCTGCGATGCGCGGCAGCCAGGCGGACTGCACGGCGGCGTCGGCCTGCGCCAGCAGCGCGGGCGCGACCAGCGCACCGGCGGCGTAGGGCGCATTGACCAGCCCACGGCCGAGTTCCTCCATCACCACCATCGCGTCGACCGCCCCCAGGCCCAGGCCGCCATGGTGGGTGGGTACCGCCAACCCGGTCAGGCCGAGCTCGGCCAGTTCGGCGTACACCGCGCGCGTCGCGCCGCCGGCTTTGGCCAGCGCGTGGCGGCGGGCGAACGAAAAGTCCTTTTCGACCCAGCGCCGGACAGCATCGCGAAGTGCGTTCTGATCGTCGGTGAATTCAAAGTCCATGGGCGGTCTCTCGTCGAACTGACTGGCGCCGCTTCCACCTCGGGGGGAAGGGGCTGGGGAAGGGGGCCATCCTGTCTGCGCCGCGCGCAGCGGTACCGGGCTCGTTCACGAGCCGAGTACCGTCTGCGCGACGATGTTGCGTTGCACTTCGTTGCTGCCGCCGTAGATCGTCGTCTTGCGGGTGTTGAAATAGGTCGACGCCAATGGTGCGACATGCGCCGCGCCGACATGGTCGCCCTGCCAGCCGGCCGCCATCGCCTCCTTGATGAACGGCAGCGCGAAGGGCCCGGCCGCCAGCATCATCAGCTCGCTGTACCTCTGCTGGATTTCACTGCCGCGGATCTTCAGCAGGCCGGCGACGTCCAGGCTCTGCTTGCCGCCGCGTTCGGCCGCCAGCACGCGAAGCACCATCATCTCCAGCGCCACGATGTCGACCTCGAGCAGCGCGATCTGATCGCGAAAGCGGCGCTCGTCCCACAGCCCTTCGGCCTTGGCGATGCGCTTCAGGCGTTCGAGCTCGCGCTTGGCGCGATTCACGTCCGCAATGTTCGTGCGTTCGTGCGACAGCAGGTGCTTGGCGTAGGTCCAGCCCTTGTTCTCCTCGCCGATCAGCTGATCGGCAGGCACCTCGACGTTGTCGAACCAGACCTCGTTCACCTCGTGCGCGCCGTCGAGCATGATGATCGGGCGCACCGACACGCCGGGTGTCTTCATGTCGATTAACAGGAACGAGATGCCAGTCTGCGGCTTGCCCTCGTTGCTGGTGCGCACCAGGCAGAAGATCCATTCGCCGTACTGGCCCAGCGTGGTCCAGGTCTTCTGGCCGTTGACGATGTAGTAGTCGCCGCGCCGCTCGGCCTTGCACTTGAGCGAGGCCAGGTCGGAGCCCGCGCCGGGCTCGCTGTAGCCCTGGCTCCACCAGACCTTGCCGCTGGCAATGCCGGGCAGGAAACGCCGTTGCTGCTCGGGCGTGCCGAAGGCCATGATCACCGGCGCCACCATCACCGGGCCGAACGGGATCACGCGTGGCGCACCGGCCAGCGCGCATTCCTCTTCGAACAGGTGGCGTTGCACCGCGTTCCAGCCCGGCCCGCCGAATTCCGTGGGCCAGCCCCAGCCCAGCCAGCCCTGCTGGCCGAGGATCCTGGCCCAGCGCTGGTGGTCCTCGCGTGTCAGATGCAGCGCGTGCTGCACCTTGTGGCTGATGTCGGGAGGCAGGCTTTGCGCGACCCAGCTTCGAATCTGTTGCCGAAACGCGGTCTCTTCGGGGGTGAAGTTCAGGTCCATGGCAATCGTATGTGGGTGCGCAGTGTTTTAGCACGATCGCCAGCACTCGGCTCGTTGCCGCCGCGACCGGCACTTGATCGCATGGCGCGCGGGATGATCAATGTCGGCCGCGATGCGACGCCGAGCGTCGTGGCAGCAACCAACTCCACAAGCCGCGGCCGTTCGCAGGTGCGGCCGGGGCCGCCGTTGGCGGCAGCGCCGGGGCTGCCGGTACTTCGCTGCTGCGCGGTCTGGGCGCCGCCACCGCCTCACCGGGGTCCGGTTGCGCCGGCACGGCCGCGCTGGCCGGCCGTGGTGCGAGCCAGTCCAGGATCGGCAGCCATTGGTCGAGGTCGGTCTGTACCCGCGCCGGCGGCAGGTCGAAGATCGCCAGGCCACGCTCGGCACAGCGCACGTAATTCTGCGTCTCGCGCAGGACACCGAGGAACGGCAGGCCCAGGGCCTGGGCCCACTCGCGCAGCGCCTGTTCGCCGTGCGTGCGCGTGTCGATGCGCATGCCCACGGCAGCGACCCGGCAGCGGCCGCTGGCCACACGCGGGTGGCGGCGCAATTCGGCGAAGCAGTCGGCAGCGGACTCGCGGTCGAACGCCGAGTGACACACCGGCATCAGCACGGCATCGGCGAACATCACAGTGCGTGCCAGTTCGAAGCCGTGCAGCGCGCCCGGCGTATCGAGTACCAGGTGCGACACGCCCGGCGGGGCGTGCAGCGTCTTTCGGGGGTCGACGACGCGGCCGCTGACGGCGACGACCGCAGGCTGCAATTGGGCGCGGCGGCGCAACCAAGTCAGCGCCGAGGCTTGGCGATCGAGGTCGCCCAGCATCACGCCCAGGCCATGGTGCGCCAGGCAGGCAGCCAACTGGGTGGCCAGCGTGCTCTTGCCGCTGCCACCCTTGCGATTGACGATCGCGAAGACGGGCATGCGCGCGCTGCGTCAGTCGGCCTTCGCGCCCGAGGCCTTGACCACGGTCTCGTACTTGGCGTGTTCGCTGCGCACGAACTGAGCGAAAGCCTCGGGCGTGGTCGGCGCCGGCTCGGCCATCAGGCTGGCCAGTCGCGTCTTGACCTCGGCCGAATTCAAGGCCTCGACAAAGCCGCGGTTCAGACGTGCCGTCACCTCGGCCGGCAGCCGCGCCGGCCCGAACAGGCCGAACCAGGTGTGGATGTCGAAGCCGGCCAGGCCGAGGTCGCCGGCGCTGGCCGCAATCGTCGGCAGCGCGGGCATCGCCGTCGAACGCTGGGCGGTGGTCACGGCCAAAGCGCGCAGCTTGCCGCTGCGGATGTTCGCCGACGCAGCGGCGAGGTTGTCGAAGTTCAGATCGACCTGGCCCGACAGCAGGCCCAGTTGCGCGGGAGGCCCGCCGGCGTATGGGATGTGGACCATGAACACGCCGGCCTGGGTCTTGAACATTTCGCCGGCCAGGTGGCCGGCACTGCCGTTGCCTCCCGAGCCGTAATTCAGCTTGCCAGGGTTCGCCTTGGCGTATGCGACCAGGTCGCGCACCGTCGCGATGCCCAGCCGCTGCGCGGTCTCGTTGTTCATCACCAGTACGTTCGGCACCTGGGCCACCAGCGTGATCGGCGTGAAGTCGCGCAGCGCGTCGTAGGGCATCTTGCTGTACAGCCAGGGGTTGATGGCATGCGTGGCCACTGCGCCCATCACGATCGTCGTGCCGTCGGGGGCGGCCTTGGCGACCGCATCGGCGCCGACGTTGCCGCCCGCGCCGGGGCGGTTTTCGACGATCACGACGCCCAGGCTGTCCTTGGCGCTTTCGGCCAGCGCGCGCGCCGCGATGTCCAGCGGCCCGCCGGGCGGGTAGGGCACCACCAGCCGGATCGGCCGTGGTTGCTGGGCCCAGGCGTTGGCCACAGAAATGGACAAGGTGGCGGCAAGGGCTTCGCGACGACGCATGCAGGCTCCCGGGACTGGTGGCCACAGTCTAGCGGCCGTGAGTCAGCGGCGACAATCTGCGGCGACGACGCCCGAACCGATGATCCACTACCGCATCGAGCTGCACGACCTGCACGCGCACCTGTATCGCGTCACACTGAGCGTGCCGCAGCCAGCGAGCGAGCAGCGCGTGAGCCTGCCGGTGTGGATCCCCGGCAGCTACATGGTGCGCGACTTCGCGCGCCATCTGTCGCAGATCCAGGCCCAGCAGGGACGCGCTGCATGCGCGCTGCGACAACTCGACAGCAGTACCTGGCTGGTCACGTGCGCTGGCCGTGGCGCGCTGACGCTGACCTACCTGGCATACGCGTTCGACGGCTCGGTGCGCGCCGCGTTCATCGACAGCCGGCGTGGGTTCTTCAACGGCACCAGCCTGTGCCTGCGCGTCGAGGGTCGCGAGAACGAGCCGCACGGCATCACGCTGGCCGGCCTGCCGCGCGGCTGGTCGGTGGCCACGGCGATGCCGGCCGATGGCGCCAAGGGCTGGCTCGCAGCCGACTACGACGAGCTGGTCGACCACCCGTTCGAACTCGGCCCGTTCTGGCGCGCCGGCTTCGATGCCGCCGGCGTGGCGCACGAGCTGGTCGTTGCCGGCGCCTGGCCGGGGATGGACGGGAGCAGGTTGCTCGCCGACACGCGCCGCATCTGCGAGACGCAGATCGCCTTCTGGCACGGCAAGCGCCACGCCAGGCCACCGTTCGCGCGCTACCTGTTCCTGCTACACGCTGTCGAAGACGGCCACGGCGGGCTCGAGCACCGCGCCAGCAGCGCGCTGATGGCCGCCCGCCGCGACTTGCCGCGCAGCGGGCAGCGCGGCACGGGCGAGGGCTACCCATCGTTGCTGGGCTTGATTTCGCACGAGTATTTCCACGCCTGGAACGTCAAGCGCCTGAAGCCGCGTGAGCTCGAGCGCATCGACTACACACGCGCCAACCACAGTTCGCTGTTGTGGTTCTTCGAGGGCTTCACTTCGTACTACGACGACTTGCTGCTGTTGCGCGCCGGACTGATCGACGCAGCGAAATACCTGACGCTGCTGGCCAAGACGATCAACGGCGTGGCCGGCACGCCGGGCCGCAAGGCGCAGAGCGTCGCGCAAGCCAGCTTCGACGCCTGGGTCAAGTTTTACCGCAGCGACGAAAACACGCCCAACGTGACCGTCAGCTACTACACCAAGGGCTCGCTGGTGGCGTTGGCGCTGGACTTGACGCTGCGCCGCGAGGGCCGCGGTACGCTCGACGCCGTGATGCGCCAGCTGTGGCGTGCCAGCCGCGGCGGCGCGATCGACGAGGCCGCCATCGCGGCGGCCTTGCGCGAGGTTGGCGGTCGCAGCCATCTGCGCGAGCTGGCTGCCTGGGTACACGGCACTGGTGAGCTGCCGCTGGCCGCCCTGCTCGACGCCGCCGGCGTGCAGCAACACCAGGCCGCGGAACCCTTGGCCGCGTCACTCGGCCTGCGCTTGTCGGAAGCGGCGCTGAGCGGGGTGCAGGTCAGATCGGTGCTGGCCGGCAGCGCCGCCGCCAACGCTGGGATTGCGCCCGGTGACGAGCTGCTGGCCGTCGACGACTGGCGCATTCGCCGCCTCGACGACGCACAGCAATGGCTGATTGCGGGGCGGCCGTTCGAGCTGCTGCTGGTGCGCGAGCAGCGCGTCCTGAAATTGCGCGTCGAACCCGAGGCCGCGCCGCGGCCCGCACTGACGCTGTCGCTGGCCGACAAGCCGAGCGCGCACGCGGCTGCATTGCGCCGCGACTGGCTTGGCGTTTGAGCCGCGCGCGGCAATCGTCGATGGCAGCGACTTCATTCGCCTTGCCGGTACTGCCCGGTGCCGCCGGGGCGCGGCCACACGCCGCGCGCCGGGTCGGCTGGTGGGTGATGGTGCTGGCGGTCCTTGCCGTCCACAGCCTGGCCGCACTCTGGCTGCGTGACAACCTGGTCGGTTGGGGCGACGGTGATCGGCCGATGCCTGCGCGCATGGAGGTCGCGTTCGTGCAGACGCTGGAGGCGGCAGCGCCGCCCGCTGTGCCGGCGGCGCGTCCGGCCAGAAAGGTCGCCCGGGCCCGCGCGGCGCGGCCTGCAGCGTCGGCACCGGTGGCGGTGAGCGAGGAGCCGCTGCCTGCGGTCGAGCCGGCGAGCGTGATCGAGGCGGCCGCTACGCCGTTGCCCGTGGTGGAGGCCACCGACGCGGCAAGCGCGCCGGCCGCCGCTGCCGATGCGGCCTCGGCCCCGGCCATCGTGGCCGCAGCGTCGGCGCCGGCCGCGGCGGCAAAGGCATTTGAGTGGCCGCCGTCGACACGCCTGAGCTATGTGCTTACCGGCAACTACCGCGGCGAAGTGAATGGCAGTGCACGCGTGCAATGGGTTCGCCAGGACTCGCGCTATCAGGTCCACCTGGACGTTGCCATCGGCCCAAGCTTCGCGCCGTTGATTTCGCGCCGCATGACCAGCGACGGCGAACTTGGTGAGCGCGGTTTGACGCCGCGGCGCTATGACGAAGCGACGCGGGTGCTGTTTCGGCAGCCCGGCCGTGCGACCGTATTGTTCGGCCCGCGATGGGTCACGCTGGCCAATGGCAGCCAGCATGAGGCGCTGCCCGATGTGCAGGACACCGCCAGCCAGTTCGTGCAGCTGACCTGGCTGTTCACGACCCGGCCCGAGTTGTTGCGTGCGGGCAATACGGTGACGTTGGCGCTGGCCTTGCCCAAGCGCACCGACCGCTGGGTCTACGACGTGCTCGGCCAGGAACAGTTGGTGACGCCGATCGGTGTGCTCGACACCTACCACCTGAAGCCGCGGTTGGGCGAGCGGCGGCCGGGCAATGAGCTGAGTGCCGAGGTCTGGTTCGCGCCGACGCTGCAGTACCTGCCGGTGCGCCTGCGCATCGCGCAGGACGCAGACACGTTCATCGACCTGCTGCTCGATTCGGCACCGCTTCAAGCCGCGCCGGAGGCCGCCGCGAGCGCGCCGCGATAGGCGCCTGGGGCGTACCTGCTAGGCCGCGGGGTCGGCGACGAAGCGCGCGGCGAAGGCGTCGGCGGCGCGATCGCCGCGCACCTTGCGCAACACCAGTACGGCCCGCGCCAGCAGCGGTTGCAGCTCGGTCATGTCCGCGCTGCGGTTGATCTTGATGACCAGCGTTTCCGCGTTCGGGCCGAGTTGCTCCGTGAGCTGGCGCACGGCCTCGCGCCGCAGTGAGTCGAAAGGCAAGTGCAGCGCACTGGGCTTGGGCAGCTCGCTCGGCTCGGTGGGCGCGAAAGCCGTGCTGGACACGGACGGTTCGACCGGCTCGACGGCGTCGACCCGGATCGAGGCAGCCGCGCGTGCAGGTGCTGGTGGCGGAGGAGGCGGAGGCGGCGGCGGAGGAGGTGGCGGCGGCGGAGGTGGCGGAGGAGGTGGCGGAGGAGGTGGCGGAGGAGGTGGCGGAGGAGGTGGCGGAGGAGGTGGCGGAGGAGGTGGCGGCGGCGGAGGTGGCGGCGGCGGAGGTGGCGGAGGTGGCGGAGGTGGCGCCTGATCTTCGATGAATCCGTTGGCCAGCAGGTTGGCCAGTGTGCCGACCGGATCGGCCGCGATCAGCGTGGACAAGGCTTCAACGGTCCTGCGGCCGTCGACCAGGATCAGAGCGCTGCGCAACCGTGGCGTCAGCCGGTGCGCGCGGGTTTCGATCTCGGCGATGCCCTTGCCGGTTTTGCGATAGACGGTGCCCATAGGGCGCGCAGGATAGCGCCAAGCGCCGGTACCGCGATCGGGGCGGGCGTGACCGGCGCGAAAAATTCATGGTCTTGCGCTGTCAGCCAGGATCTGCGTAGCCCGGTCTGCGCGGCCGCGATGCCGGGTGGTACGGCTTGCGCCGGGGACAGGCGCGAATTGCGCACGTATAGTTTGCCGAACCCGGTGCAGACCAAGGACGGAGCAGCGAAGCATGAACTACGAGTGCATTCTCATCGAGCAGAGCGAAAATGCCGCCGGCACGCTGGCGACCGGCCTGATCAGGCTGAACCGACCCAAGCAGATGAACGCGTTGAACGAGCGCCTGATGGACGAACTCGGCCACGCACTGCGGGGCTTCGATGCCGATGCCGCCGTCGGTTGCATCGTCATCACCGGCAGCGACAAGGCCTTTGCCGCCGGCGCCGACATCGGCGCCATGGCCGACTACAGCTATATGGATGCCTACCTCGGCAACTACATCACGCGCAACTGGGAGGCGTTGAAGAGCGTGCGCAAGCCGGTGATCGCGGCAGTGGCCGGCTTTGCGCTCGGCGGCGGCTGCGAACTGGCGCTGGCCTGCGACTTCATCATCGCTGCCGACAGCGCCCGCTTCGGCCAGCCCGAGATCAAGCTCGGCATCATCCCTGGCGCGGGCGGCACGCAGCGGCTGCCGCGCGCTTTGGGCAAGAGCAAGGCGATGGACATGATCCTGACCGCACGCATGATGGACGCCGCCGAGGCCGAACGTGCCGGCCTGGTCAGCCGCGTGGTGGCCGCCGACAAGCTGCTCGACGAAGCCTTCGCCGCCGCAGCGGCCATCTGCGCCTTCGGCATGCCCAGCGTGATGATGGCCAAGCAATGCGTCAACCGCGCCTTCGAATCCGGACTGGCCGACGGCGTCAGCTACGAACGTGGCCTGTTCCATTCGCTGTTTGCCACGGCAGACCAGAAGGAAGGCATGGCGGCGTTTGTCGCCAAGCGCAAGCCGGTTTTCAAGCACCGCTGAGGCCAGGCGACATGCGCGACGACGCCGTTGCCCTCGAAGGCGGCTGCACCTGCCGCGGTCTGCGCTACCGCCTGACGGGCGCGCCGCTGTTCGTGCACTGCTGCCACTGCCGCTGGTGCCAGCGCGAGTCGGGCTCGGCGTTTGCCTTGAATGCGCTGATCGAAGCCGACCGCGTGCAGTTGCTGGCCGGCGAGGCCGAGGTGGTCGACACGCCGAGCCTCAGCGGCAAGGGCCAAAGGATCTCGCGCTGTCCACGCTGCCGCGTTGCCGTGTGGAGCAACTATGCCGGCGCCGGCGACGCCGTGCGCTTCGTGCGCGTGGGCACGCTCGACGATCCCGACCGCTGCCCGCCCGACATCCACATCTACACCGCGTCCAAGCAGCCGTGGGTCGTGCTGCCCCCTGGCACGCCGGCGGCGGCCGGGTACTACAAGGCCAGCGAGCAGTGGCCGCCATCGAGCCTGGAACGGCGTGCCGCGCTGATGGCACGCGCCAAGGGCGGCGCCGCACCGCCATCGCGATGAGCCCGTGCTGCCGTCCGCTCGGGCGGCAGGCGGTTCACGCGCCGTGCTTGTCGGCCTCCGAGGTGAAACTGTCGGCGTAGAAGGCCTCGGCCGGCAGCCCGCATTGGCTGACGAAATCGCGCTCTGCCGACTCGACCATCACCGGCGCGCCGCAGGCATACACCTCGTGTCCCGACAGATCGGGCAGGTCGGCCATCACGGCCCGGTGCACGAACCCGGTGCGGCCGCTCCAGTCGTCTTCGGGCCGGGCCTCTGACAGTACCGGCACATAGCGAAGATTGGGCATCGCTGCCGCTGCGGCTTGGGCCCAGTCGTGCTGGTACAGATCGGCCTTGCTGCGGCAACCCCAGTACAGCGTGGCCGGTCGCGCGATGCCCGCCGCCCGCATGTGCTCGACGATGGCCTTGATCGGCGCCAAGCCGGTGCCCGACGCGAGCAACACGATTGGTTTGTGGGTCGCGTCGTCGCCGTCTTCACGCAGGAAGAAGCTGCCGAACGGCCCCTCCAGACGCAGGATGTCCTTCTCCTTCATCGTGCCGAAGACATGGTCGGTGAACTTGCCGCCGGGCATGTGGCGCAGGTGCAGCTCGATGGCGGGCGGGTTGCCCATCTGCTCGGGCGCGGTGGCGATCGAGTAGCTGCGCCGGGCGCCGTCGCGCAGGATGAATTCGACGTACTGTCCGGCGCGGTACTTGAAGGCCACGGTGGCTGGCAGTTGCAGCTTCACCACGGCCACGTCGGGCGCGGCGCGCGTGAGCGCGGCCACCCGCGCCGGCATCTTCATCGGCGGGTACTCGCCGGCACCGGCCACGGTGCGCGCCTCGACCACGCAATCGGTTTGCGGCATCGCGCAGCAGGTCAGGATCCAGCCGGCCTGCTCTTCGGCCGCCGACAGGGCCTTGGCCTGGTGCGCGCCATGCCTTACGCGGCCCTCGACAAGCCGGCTCTTGCACGACCCACAGGCGCCATCGCGGCAGCCGTAGGGCAGGCCGACACCCGAGCGGATGGCGGCTGGCAGGATGGCTTCGTCGTGGGCAACGTCGAACGTCAACCCCGCGGGTTGAACCGATATCTTGAATGTCATTGGGGGCAGACCAGGCGATCGAGGCTTCTACACTGAGCGGAATTGTGCCCCCTGGCTTGCCTGCGCCGCTTTGCCCCTGATGTCGTTGCCCTCCAGAGCCCGCCGCCCCGTGTTGTTGATCGTCGGTTGCGGCGATGTCGGCCTGCGAGTGCTGCGGCTCTTGCGCAGCCGATTCCGGGTACTGGCGCTGACCTCGTCGCCTGCGCGTGTCGCCGCGTTGCGTGCGGCGGGGGCGGTGCCCCTGCTGGGCGACCTGGACGATGCGGCCTCGCTCGGCCGGCTGGCGGCGTTGGCCGACGCCGTGCTGCACCTGGCACCGCCGCCGCGCCACGGCAACAGCGACCCGCGCACACAGCGTCTGCTGCAGGCGCTGGCGCGCAGCAGGCGCGTGCGATGCGTGGTCTACGCCAGCACCAGTGGTGTGTATGGCGACGCGGCTGGCGCGCGCTTCGACGAAACCCGCGCCGTCAATCCGCAGACCGACCGGGCGCGCCGCCGCGTCGATGCCGAAGCCCGCGTGCGCCACCATGGCCGTGCCATGGGCGTGCGTGCAAGCATCCTGCGCGTGCCGGGCATCTATGCGCTCGACCGCGAGGGCGGTGACCCGCGCGAGCGCGTGCGCAGCGGCGCACCGGTGTTGGTGGCCGCCGACGACGTCTACACCAACCACATCCACGCCGACGATCTGGCGCGTGCCTGCATCGCCGCGCTGCAGCGCGGCGCGCCGCAACGCGTCTACCACGCCAGCGACGACAGCGAAATGCTGATGGGCACACACTTCGACGCCGTGGCCGATGCCTTTGGCCTGGCCCGGCCGCCACGCCTGACGCGGGCCGAAGCCGCGCTGCGTCTGTCGCCGTTGCAGATGAGCTTTCTGGCCGAATCACGGCGCTTGGACAACCGGCGCCTGCGCCGCGAGCTGTGCCTGCGGCTGCGCTACCCGACGCCGGCCGTCGCCTGGGCCGCTGCGGGCCGCGCGTGACTCAGACCCCGTCGGGCCGCTTGATGGTTTGCGCGCGATCGACGCTGCGCAGGCCCACATCCTGGCGCATGCCGTCGCGCTCGATCCCGAGCGTCACGTCGCGCTCGGGCGGACCGCCGGACCACAGCCGGGTCCACAGCGTATCGAGCGTCGTCACCGCCGTGCCGTCGATGGCCACGATGTGGTCGCCCACGCGCAATCCGGCCGCCTCGGCCGGGCTGTCGCCCGCGACGCGCACCACATGCAAGATGCCGCCCTGCTCGACGCAATTCACGCCCAGCCAGGCGCGGCGGCTGGCGCTGGACATGCCGCTGGCGCGCAACTCGCCCAGGATCGGACGCAGCAGATCGGTCGGCACGAACATGTTGCCCGGCACGCGTGGGCCTTCGCCGCGCTCGCCGGCGCGTGTGTCGGCGACGATGAGCGAGCCGATGCCCACCAGTTCACCATGGCTGTTGAACAGCCCAGCGCCGCTGTGGTCGGTGCGCGGTGGTGCGGTAAAGAGGGCGCCTTCGATGCGGTATTCCCAATAGCCGGCAAAGCTGCGCCGCGACACCAGCTGCGCCATGCTGAGCTGGCCGTCTTCGCCGCCGCTGGCCACCAGCAGGGGCTCGTCGGCCGCGACCGCCTGCGAGCCGCCCAACGGCGCAGGGGCGACGCGCAGCGGCGCCAGTGGCTGCAACAGGCCGAAGCCCGTGGCCAGGTCGTAACCAACCACACGCGCCGGCACTGCCCGATCGTCGTCGAGCACAAGCCGAACCTGATCGGCCTCGAGTACCAGGTAGCCGATGGTCAGGACCAGTTCGTCCGGGCCGATGACCACGCCCGAGCCCTGGCGCATCCGGCCCAGGGTGGCGACGGAGCGCGCGCCTTCGAGCGCCAGCACCTGCACGCCGACGACGGCCCGGCTGGCACGTTCGAGGGCCAGCGACTGGGCTTCGAGTTCGGTTGCCGCCGCCGCCGGCGCGCAGGGCACCACGGCGACGAGTGCGGCGGCCAGCCAGCGAGCAAGCCACGAGGATTGCTGAATGATCGTTTGCATCACGCACCTCCTGCGGACAGTGCTCAGGATGCGCCGACTCGCCGCGCGGCGCAATCCCCACCATCGGATCGTGGCCTCAGCGTCGCCGACTGAACGGCAATTGTCCACGCCAGTAACGGATCATCAGGAAGCCGCCGAGCATCCCGCCGAGGTGGGCGAAGTGGGCGATGCCGCCGGGTCCCATCACGCCCAGCACCAGTTCGAGCGTACCGAAGATGGCCACGAAGTACTTGGCCTTCATCGGGATCGGTGGCAGCAACAACATGATCATGCGGTTCGGAAACAGCATGCCGAAGGCCAGCAGCAGGCCGAAGGTGGCGCCCGACGCGCCGAGCGTGGGCACGCGCGAGCCGATCAAGAACGTCCACAACAGTTGCACCGCCGCGGCCGCCAGTGCACTGGCGAGCAGGAATTGCATGAAACGCTTGTGGCCCCACAGGCGCTCGATTTCGGCGCCGAACATCCACAGCGCCAGCATGTTGAAGAACAGGTGCAGGGTGTCGCCGTGCAGGAAGGCGTAGCTCAGCGGCTGCCACGGCATGAAGCGGCCACTCTGCAGCGGCCACAGCGCAAACAGCTCCGTCAGCGGCACGAACTGCTGCACACAGAACACGCCGATACAGATCAGGATCAGCGCTTTGGTGACCGGTGGCAATTGCGGCATGGCGGAGGTGCGTGGTGCCCGGGGCCGGACTCGAACCGGCACGCCTTGCGGCGAGGGATTTTGAGTCCCTTGCGTCTACCAATTTCGCCACCCGGGCAGGAAAGAAAGGCACGCGGTAGCGCGTGGGCGCGGATTATCACATGGGCCCTGCAACGAACTTCGACGACTGCCACAATCGCGTCATGCCTACCTACAAGAGCCTCGAAGACGTGATCGGCGCGACGCCGCTGGTGCGCCTGCAGCGCGTGCCAGGTACCGGCAACGCGCAGCGTGGCAATCAGATCCTGGGCAAGCTCGAAGGCAACAACCCGGCCGGTTCGGTGAAAGACCGGCCGGCGATGAGCATGATCCGCCGCGCCGAGGAGCGCGGCGAAGTCAAGCCCGGTGACGTGCTGATCGAAGCCACGTCGGGCAACACCGGCATCGCGTTGGCGATGGCCGCGGCAATCCGCGGCTACCGCATGGTCTTGATCATGCCGGAGGATTTGTCGATCGAGCGGGCGCAGACGATGAAGGCGCTAGGTGCCGAACTGGTGCTGACACCGCGTTCGGGCGGCATGGAGTACGCACGCGACCTGGCGCTGCAGATGCAGGAGGACGGCAAGGGCCGCGTGCTCGACCAGTTCGCCAATGCCGACAATCCGCGCATTCACTACGAAACCACCGGGCCGGAGATCTGGCACGACACCGAAGGGCAGGTCACGCACTTCGTCAGCGCGATGGGCACCACCGGAACGATCACCGGCGTGTCGAGGTACCTGAAGGAGAAGAATCCCGCGGTGCGCATCGTCGGCGCGCAACCCAGCGAGGGCTCGCGCATCCCTGGCATTCGCAAATGGGCCGAGGCCTACTTGCCCAAGATCTACGACGCCACATTCGTCGACGAGATCGTGCTTGTCAGCCAGGCCGACGCCGAGGACATGGCGCGACGGCTGGCGCGCGAGGAAGGCCTCTTCGCCGGCATCTCCGCGGCGGGTGCCTGCTGCGTCGCGCTGCGGCTGGCCGAACGACTCGAGCGCGCGACCATCGTGTTCGTTGTCTGCGACCGGGGCGACCGTTACCTGTCGACCGGTGTGTTCCCCGCATGAGTGTTCCGCACCGGGGCCGCCCGTTGTGCACCGGGCCGCTGGCGCCGACCTGCAAGCGATGCGTCGATCGACCACCGCGCGCTGTCTGGGCGGCGCGCACCTAGAATCACCTCGCCTGCAAAGGAAGATCCTGCATGGAAGCGACCAAAGAACTCGACACCCGCGGCCTGAACTGTCCGTTGCCCATCCTGAAAGCCAAGAAGGCGCTGGCCGACATGCACAGCGGCGAGGTTCTGAAGGTCGTGGCCACCGACCCGGGCTCGGTGCGCGACTTCCAGGCCTTTGCCCGGCAGACGGGCAACGAACTGGTCGAGCAGAGCAGCGGCGGGAACGAGTTCGTTCACTACCTGCGGCGGCGCTAGGCGCCGTCCGCGATCACAACTTCAGCGAGCGCAGGAAGTCGCGAAAACCCGGCCCGAGTTGCGGGTGTGCCAGTGCCAGCTCGACGTTGGCCTGCAGAAAGCCTTCCTTGCTGCCGCAGTCGTAGCGCCGACCCTCGTAGCGATAGGCAAACACCTTCTCGCGGCGCAGCAGGGCCGCAATGCCGTCGGTGAGCTGGATCTCGCCGCCGGCGCCGCGTTCCTGGTTCGCGATCTCGTCGAACACGCCCGGCGTGAGGATGTAGCGCCCGGCCACGCCCAACCTTGAAGGCGCATCCGCGGGTTTGGGCTTTTCGACGAGGCGCTCGATGTTGACCAGCCGGTCGTTGACCGGCGTGCCGGCGACGATGCCGTAGCGTTGCGTATGCTCGGCCGGCACTTCCTGCACCGCCAGCATCGAGACGCGCCACTCCCGGTACTGCGCAACCATTTGGGCCAGCACCGGCGGCTGGCCAACCATCAGGTCGTCGGCCAGCAACACCGCAAACGGCTCGTTGCCGACCAGCCTGCGTGCGCACAGCACGGCATGCCCCAGCCCCAGCGCCTGGGCCTGGCGGACGTAGATGCACTCCATGTCGTCGGGCTTGACGCTGTGCACAACGTGAAGAAGTTCCGCCTTACCCGCTTGTTCGAGGGCTACTTCCAACTCGAACGTCATGTCAAAGTGGTCCTCAATAGGGCGCTTGTGGCGGCCCGTGACGAAGATCATTTCGCGAATGCCAGCGGCGTACGCCTCCTCGACCGCGTACTGAATCAGTGGTTTATCGACGACCGGAAGCATTTCTTTCGGCTGGGCCTTCGTGGCCGGAAGGAACCGGGTGCCGAGGCCCGCGACAGGAAAGATCGCTTTTTTGATTAGCATTTACTTACACTAGAGACGGGGGGAGACGGGTCAATTCTGGCACGCACCGGTAGCGGGTGCGGCGTGAAGACCGCCCGAAGGGTGCATGGACGTTCTGATCGTTGAGCCGCTCGAACCGGAGGTCATGCAATGGCTGGGCGAACGCCACGCCGTTCGTTATGCCCCTGAGTTGGCCCGCGACCCGCGCGCATTGCGTCAGGCGTTGTTCAACATCCGTGCGCTGATCATCCCGGCCTCGGTGGCGTTGGACGCGCAGGTGCTGCACTTCGCGCCGGTGTTGCGTGCGGTCGGGCGCCTGAGTTCGGGCGCCGAGAACATCGACCTCGATGCCTGCGGCCGGGCTGGCGTCGAGGTCGTTCGCAGCGTCACCGCCAGCGCCGTGGCCGAAGCCGAATTCATGGTTGGCGCATTGCTGGCCATGCTGCGACGGGTGCCGGTGGTCAATGCCGAAGGTCTGCTTGTCGGGCGCGAGCTCGGTGGCGCGACGGTCGGCCTGATCGGCATGGTGCCGTCGGCGCGCGCGCTGGCGCAATTGCTGGCCGCATTCGGCTCGCGCGTGGTGGGCTATGACCCGTCAGTGCATGCCTCTGACAACGTCTGGAACCGCTGGCGCGTCGAGCCGCTGCCATTGCGCGAGTTGATGGAGCAAAGCGATGGCGTGTGTGTGCAGCTGGCCTTTTTCACTCGCTACCAGGGCTTGATCGGCGAGCGCTTCCTGCCGTTCTGCAAACCCAATCAGGTCTTGGTCAGCATCGCGCACTCGAGCATGTTCGACGAGGCTGCATTGGCCGAGGTATTGGCGACGGGTCGCATGGCCGCGGCCTGGTTCGACAGCCTGGAACCCGGTGCGATGGATCCTGGGCGGCCGTTGCACGACATCGACTCGCTGCAGATCACGCCGCGCGTGGCTGCCACGACGCGCGAATCGCGCATCCGCAGCGCCTGGGCCGTGGCGCGGCGCATCGACGAGCTGCTGACGGCCAATGCGGCGCCATCACGCACCGAGTTCAAGGCGACTGCAGCAGACGTGCCGCTTGATCTTCCAGCCGACGAAGCATCTGGCTGAAGTCGGCCAGACGCTGGCGCTCCTGCTCGACCACCGCTGCCGGCGCGCGGGCCACGAAACCCGCGTTGCCGAGCTTGGCCTCGGCCTTGGTCACTTCGGTCCGCAGGCGTGCGATCTCCTTGGCCAGGCGGGCCTGTTCTGCCGCGACGTCGATCCGGACTTCGAGTGCCAGCCGTGCGTTGCCTTGCACCGCCACCGGTGCGTCACGCGTGGCCTCGGCAAACGCAGCGTCGTCGGGCAGTCGCTTGACTTCCGACAGCTTGGCCAGCGTCTTCAGCAGCGGCGCGGCAGCGTCGAAGAACGCGGCCTCGCCGAACACCAGTAGCGGCACGCGGTCGGCCGGTGACAGCGACATCTCGCTGCGCAGGTTGCGGCAGGCGCCGACCACCGCCTTGAGTTGCGCAACCCAGGCATCGGCCGTCGCGTCGATGCGGTCCGGCTGCGAGACCGGGTAGGGCGCCGTGACGATGCTGTTCGGTGCGCCCGCCACCTTGCGCTCGGCCACCGGCGCGACGCGCTCCCACAACTCGGCGGTGATGAAGGGCGCGAGCGGGTGCAGCAGGCGCAGCACGGTTTCCAACACACGGATCAGTGTTCGGCGCGCCGCGCGCTGCAGCGCCGCGTCGCCGGTCGCGATCTGCACCTTGGCGATCTCGAGGTACCAGTCGCAGTACTCGTCCCAGACGAACGAGTAGATGGCATTGGCCACGTTGTCGAGCCGGTAATCGGCAAAGCCCTGCGCAACCGCAGCCTCGACGCGCTGCAGCTCGCCGACGATCCAGCGATCGGCCATCGAGAAGTCGAGGTAGCCGCCCCCAGCGGCGGCTTGACCGCCGCCCGCCTGATTCACGCATTCATCCGCGCCATGCGCTGCGAAGCCGCAGTCCTGGTCCTCGCAATTCATCAACACGAAGCGTGTGGCGTTCCACAGCTTGTTGCAGAAATTGCGGTAGCCCTCGCAGCGCTGGGTGTCGAAGTTGATGTTGCGGCCCAGGCTGGCGTAGCTGGCCATCGTGAAGCGCAGCGCGTCGGCGCCATAGGCCGGCATGCCGTTCGGGAACTCCTTCTTCACGCGCGCGGCGACCTTCGGCGCAGTCTCGGGCCTGCGCAGCCCGGTGGTGGACTTCCTGACCAGCGTCTCGAGGTCGACACCTTGGATCAGGTCCACCGGGTCGAGCACATTGCCTTCGCTCTTGCTCATCTTGCGGCCGTGCGCGTCGTGTACCAGGCCATGGATGTAGACATCGCGGAAAGGCACCTTGCCCTCTGGGCAATCGTCAGTTCGGGTGAAGTGCAAGGTCATCATGATCATCCGGGCGACCCAGAAGAAGAGGATGTCGTAGCCGGTGATCAGCACATTGGAAGGGAGGAACAGGTTCTGCTCGACCGTCTTGGCCGGCCAGCCGAGGGTGGAGAAGGGGAACTGCGAGGCCGAGTACCAGGTGTCGAGCACGTCGGCGTCGCGCGTCAACTCGCCGCCGTAGCCGGCGGCTGCGGCCTTCGCACGGGCCTCGCTTTCGCTGCGCGCGACAAACAGTTCGCCGCCGCTGCCGTACCAGGCCGGAATCTGGTGCCCCCACCAGAGCTGGCGCGAGATGCACCAGTCCTGGATGTTCTTCATCCACTGGTTCCAGGTGTTGACCCATTGCGGCGGCACGAAGCGCACGTCGCCCTGCTCGACGGCGCGGATGGCGCGGCCGGCGAGCGACTCGCCGTCGGCGCCAGGCTTGGTCATGGCCATGAACCACTGGTCGGTCAGCATCGGCTCGACGATCTGGCCGGTGCGCGCGCAGCGCGGCACCGTGAGCCTGTGCTTCTTGGTCTCGACCAGCAGGCCCAGGGCCTCGAGGTCGGCCACCACGCGTTTGCGGGCGACGAAGCGGTCCAGGCCGCGGTAAGTGGCCGGCGCCTTGTCATTGATCTTGGCGTCCAGGGTCAGCACGCCGATCATGGCCAGGCCGTGGCGCTGGCCGACGGCATAGTCGTTGGCGTCGTGGGCCGGCGTGACCTTGACCACGCCGGTGCCGAACTCGCGGTCGACATAGGCATCGGCAATGACGGGGATCGTCCGGTCACAAAGCGGCAGCGACACCCGCTTGCCGATCAACGCGGTGTAGCGCTCGTCGTCGGGATGGACCATCACCGCGGTGTCGCCGAGCATGGTCTCGGGCCGCGTCGTGGCCACCACCACCGACCCAGTGCCGTCGGCCAAGGGGTAGCGGATATGCCAGAGCAAACCGTCCTCTTCTTCGCTCTCGACTTCCAGGTCGGAGACCGCCGATTGCAGCACCGGGTCCCAGCTCACCAGCCGCTTGCCACGGTAGATCAAGCCTTCTTCATACAGCCGCACGAAGGTCTCGTTGACCACCGCCGACTGGGTCGCGTCCATCGTGAAGTACTCGCGCGTCCAGTCCACCGTATCGCCGATGCGACGCATCTGGCCGGTGATGGTGTTGCCGCTTTGCTGCTTCCACTCCCATACGCGGGCAACGAAATTCTTGCGCCCGATGTCATGGCGGCTCTTGCCTTCATCCTGCAGTTGACGTTCGACGACGATCTGGGTGGCGATGCCGGCGTGATCGGTGCCCGGCAACCACAAGGTGTTGAAGCCGAGCATGCGGTGGTAGCGCGTCAGCGCATCCATGATCGTGTGGTTGAAGCCGTGGCCCATGTGCAGCGTGCCGGTGACGTTGGGCGGCGGCAGCTGGATCGAGAACGACGGCTTGGCCGCGTCCAGCGTGGGCGCAAACAGGCCCGGCTCGGCCCACAGCGACGCCCACTTGGCTTCGATTGCGGCGGGTTCGAATGACTTGGCAAGTTCGATCATGGGCGGGAGTCAAATCAACACAGGTCGACACAATCGATGTCAACGCCGGCGGGGCCTCTGGGGTTTGTCGGATTCTAGGTCGTGCTACCTTGTCGCCTGCCCTATCGAGGAGACCTGCAAATGGCTGTCAATGCCCGTCGATCGTGGCGCACGCTGGCGTGTGCCGTACCGTTTTTGCTGGCGGCCTGTGGCGGCGGAGGCGGCAGCCAGGACAACGGCTCGGTGCCACCGCCCTTGAGTTGCCGCGTTGCCGACCTGCAGGACTGGTTGCAAAGCTACATGAACGCCTGGTACTTCTGGTACGCGCTCGCCCCGAATCCTTCGCCGACAGGCTTTGCCACGGTCTCCGACTACTTCGATGCGCTGATCTATCGTGGCGGCGACCCGATCCCGAATGGCGGCGGAGCGCTCTGGCCCTTGGATCGCTACAGCAATTTCCAGACGACCGAGAGCTTCAACCGCTTCTTCGGCGACGGCCAGACGCTGGGCTACGGCGTGGCGGTGGCCGGCCTCGAAGTCACGACCCCGGCGCCGGACCCCACGCTGCCGCTGTACGTGCGCTACGTCGAGCCGTTGGCGCCGGCGGCGGTTGCTGGCGTCGTGCGTGGCGACCGCGTGATGTCGATCAATGGGGTCGCGGCGAGCAGCGTGATCAGCGCCAATAACTTCAGTGCGCTGACTCCGAACGCCGCCGGCGATCTGCTGACCCTGGTGCTGCGCAATGCGGCCGGCAGCGACCGTACGGTGGTGCTGTCGGCCGCCGTGTACGCCCTCACGCCAGTGCAAGACGCCAAGGTGCTGCAGACATTCAACGGCCGCTCGGTCGGCTATGTGATGGTCAAGGACATGATCAGCCAGGCCAACATGCCGCTGGCCAACGCGTTCGCGAACTTCAAGAACAACAACATTCAGGAACTGGTGCTCGACCTGCGCTACAACGGCGGCGGCCTGGTATCCGTGGGCGACACCTTGGCCTCCTACGCCGCCGGCGCGGCCGGCAGTGGCCAGTTGTATGCGAGCCTGCTGTACAACAACAAGCAAAGGGCCAATAACAGCAACTTCCCCTTCAGCAACCCCGCCGCCTGGGCCGGTTTCTCCACCGTCTACGTGTTGGCGGGGCCGCGCACCTGCTCGGCGAGCGAACAGGTCATCAATGGGCTGCACGGCATCGGTGTGAACGTGGTCGCGATCGGCGACACCACCTGCGGCAAGCCGGTGGGCTTTCTGCCGCAGGACGACAGCTGTGGCACGACCTACAGCGTGGTCAACTTCGAAAGCGTCAACAAGCTCGGCCAGGGCCGCTACTTCGACGGCTTTGCGCCGACCTGCATGGTCGCCGAGGACTTCAGCCGCGCGGCCGGCTCGACCAGCGACCCGCTGCTGGTCGCCGCCGGATACCACATCGACAACAACATGTGCCCGGCGGGCACCGCGCTGCGCGAACAGCCGCAGTCGCGCCTGAGCCCGTCCAACCGCCGCTACAGCGGGGCCGATGGCGGCGAGCGCACGGGTATGTCGGCACGTTGAAAGGATTGACCTCGCGCGGCGACACTGTCATGCAGGCTCCAGCCCGGAGCTGACGGGAGCGCGCGATGCGTGAGGTCGATCTCTTTGTCATCGGCGGCGGTTCGGCCGGCGTGCGCGCCGCGCGCGTGGCGGCCCGGCATGGCGCGCGCGTGGCGCTGGCCGAGGTGTACCGCGTCGGTGGAACCTGCGTGATCCGCGGCTGCGTGCCGAAGAAGCTGATGGTGCTGGGCTCGCGTTTCGCGCAGGCCTTCGGCGATGCCGCCGGGTACGGCTGGACGCTGCCCGGCGCGCCCGAGTTCTCCTGGCCCGCACTGATGCGCCATGTGCACGACGAGGTGACGCGCCTGGAAGGC
>Ga0315271_10000343_pt1 | contig 24684 bp, 23 predicted proteins | sample C3_top_MG_FD_204664 | JGI IMG/M metagenome (GOLD analysis project Ga0315271, IMG submission 204664) | Sediment microbial communities from Yellowstone Lake, YNP, Wyoming, USA - C3_top | ecosystem: Environmental > Aquatic > Freshwater > Lake > Sediment | place: USA: Wyoming | collected 2017-08-01
GGCCGCGGCACCCGCCGCAGCCGCAGCCGGCGCTTCGGCTTTCGGGGCATCCGCGGCAACGGCCGCGGTTGCAGCGGGCGCCGGAGCGGCCTTGTCCTGCGCGATGGCCGGTGCGCCCAGGCCGAGCGCGCCGAGTAGCGAGAGGATGACGAGTAGCTTTTTCATGGGATGCTCCATCACAGCGCGTCGGCGCCGGTTTCGCCGGTGCGGATGCGCACGACCTGTTCGAGATCGAAGATGAATATCTTGCCGTCGCCGATCTTGCCGGTATTGGCGGCCTTCTCGATCGTTTCGATCACGCGCTCGAGGAGGTCGCTCTTGATCGCGGCTTCGATCTTCACCTTGGGCAGGAAATCGACGACGTACTCGGCGCCGCGGTACAACTCGGTGTGGCCTTTCTGCCGGCCGAAGCCCTTGACCTCGGTGACGGTGATGCCCTGCACGCCGATCGCCGAGAGGGCCTCGCGGACCTCGTCGAGCTTGAACGGCTTGATGATGGCGGTTACGAATTTCATGATGTCCTCGCGTTTGCGGATGGCCGACGTATGGGCGCGCGCCGGGTCAGAACGTCTTCTGGATGAACCCGACAAACTGCGAGTCGGCGATCTTCCTGCCGTACTGGTTGGTGTAGAGCGCGTTGTTCGCGTTGGTGTCCGTGTAGTAGACGCCGACGGTCACGCCGTAGACTTCGGTCGAGGCGCCGACCTTCCAGTCGGTGTACTCGTAGTTGCTGTTGGCGAAGCCGTTGGTGTTGCCGGTGTACCACTGATGGCCGACGTGGCCGGTCAGCGTCACCTTGCCGATCGCGTCGCTCACTTTCTCGACGATGTCGTAGTTCGCGGTCAGGTCGAGGTAGCTGCTGCCGCGCGAATCGGGGAAGCCGAAGGTCTTGTTGTTGACGCTGCAGCTGTACTTGAGCGACACGAATTTCCACGTCAGCCCGGCATAGAGCTCCGTCGTGTTGGGCAGCACGTAGCCCGACGGATAGCTGCCGGGATACCAGTAGTAGAGGGCGCCGAGGTCGTAGCCGAAGTCGGCGGGCAGGCTGCCCTTGTAGCCGCCGTAGAAGTCCCACTCCATGCTGGCGGACGCGGCCGGGTTGCCGTCCGAGATCCAGCTGATGTTCGAGGCCCAGGTCCCGGCATAGAAGCCGCTCTTGTGGCCGAGGTCGAAGCCGCCCTGCACGGCGGGCTTTTCGTTGGTCTGCGAAACGCCGCGGAAGACGTACTGGCTGTAGAGGCCGAGGTTGCCGGTGAAGGTCCAGTCGGGTTCGGGCGCCGGAGCGGCCGCCGGCGCCGCAGCGGGTGCGGGGGCCGGGGTTTGGGCCAACGCGGCACCGGAAAGGAGTGCGGCGATTGCGGCTGCAACCAGGGTTGTCGGAAAACGGGAAGAGCCAGCCATGACAGGATCCTCTTGGTAAAGAATGGAAAGCGGTGAATCCAAAGAAAACACTTCGAGCTACCCTTCCTCAGCATTTCGTGTGCCACTGCAGCAAAATGTGAATTAACAATGAGTTAGATCGTACCTCTCACGGCACTACTACCCGTTGCCACGGTCGGCGCACAGTTTCGGTGCAGAGCAGCGTGGGCACGCACGGCGTTGGGGCGGCCCGGTTCCTTGCGCGGCGACTGCCGGCACCGACGGGTTCCGCAGGCGGGCTTCCGGCGGACGGCGGTCAGACTTTGCTAGACTGTTCGAGGGCGCATTTCATCCCGCCCGTTGCCCTTTCCGGAGTCCTGCCATGCTGAATCCCAAGACCTTCGACGAACTGGCGGCCCGGATCGGGCAGGCGATCGAGAACAGTCCGGCGAAGGACATCGAGAAGAACGTCAAGGCGATGCTGGGGAGCGGCCTCGCCCGCCTCGATCTCGTCCCGCGCGCCGAATTCGAGATCCAGGCGCAGGTTCTGCTCAAGACGCGCGAGAAGCTGGAAGCGCTGGAGAAGCGCCTCGCTGAACTCGAAGCCCGATTTTCGGCGCCGAACGCAGGGGCCTAGCCGCGACCCGCACCGCCAGCCGCAGGCGCCGCCCGACGCTCCTGTACGCAGCGACGACCCACCATGAAGGAGCGACCTTGACCAGCTATCTGTTCCACAACGGCCCATTCCTCGACCCGCGACGCGACGAGTTGCGGGAAGGCATCGAAGTCCTGGTCGAAGGCGGGCTGGTCAAGGAAGTCGCCGACCGGCCCATCGCCGCGGCCGGCGCCACGCGCATCGACCTGCGCGGCCGCACGCTGATGCCCGGCCTCATCGACGCGCACATCCACCTGGCGCTGCTCGAGGTGAACCTGCAACTGCTGTCCGACGTGCCGTTGAGCCTGCTCGCCGCGCGCAGTTCGGTCTCGATGCGGGCGATGCTCGACCGCGGGTTCACCACGCTGCGCGACACCGGCGGCGCGGACTGGGGACTGAAGAGCGCCGTCGAGCAGGGCCTGTTCGTCGGTCCGCGCCTCTTCATCGCCGGCCAGCCGATCAGCCAGACCGGCGGCCACGGCGACTTCCGCCTGCGCACGCAGACGACCGTGACTTGCGCCTGCTGCTCGGCGTTGGCGTCGGTGGCGCGTGTGGCCGACGGCGTGCCGGACGTGATCAAGGTGGTGCGCGACGAGCTGCGCAAGGGCGCCGATCACATCAAGATCATGGTCTCGGGCGGCGTCGCGTCGCAGCTCGACCCGCTCGAAAGCCTGCAATACCGCGTCGACGAGATCGAGGCCGCGGTCGAGGAGGCCACGCGCTGGGGCACGTATGTCTGCGCGCACGCCTACAGCACCAAGGCGATCGAACGCGCGGTGCGCGCCGGCGTGCGCACGATCGAGCACGGCAACCTGATCGATGCGCCCACCGCGGCGCTGATGGCCGAGCGCGGCGCGTTCGTGGTGCCGACGCTGGTCGCCTACGATTCGCTGAAGAAGCGCGGGCCCGATTACGGCCTGTCCGGGTACAGCCTCGAAAAGAACGAGATCGTGCTGCACGCGGGCCTGCGCTCGCTGGAAATCTTCCGCGCCGCGGGCGTGAAGATTGGCTTCGGCAGCGATCTCCTCGGCCAGCTGCAGAACGACCACTGCAACGAGTTCCTCATCCGCCGCGAGGTGATGAGCGCGCAGGCGATCATCCGCTCCGCGACGCTGGTGAATGCCGAGATCGTCCGCCGGGAAGGCAAGCTCGGCGAACTCGTGCCCGGCGCGCATGCCGACCTGCTGGTGGTCGACGGCGACCCGTACAAGGACATCGCGGTGCTCGCCAGCGAGGGCAGCCACAAGGTCGCAGCGATCATGCTGGGCGGGACGTTCGTCAAGAACGCGCTGTAGGACGCGTCCGCCGTCGCGCCGCGGCGGCCGGCCCGCGACGGGATGTCAGCGCGAGCGGATGAGGCGGCCCATGCCGCCCCGCTCGATCCCCGCCACCAGCAGCACGATCAGCGCGATCTGCAAGGTCGAGGCCGCGGCGATCACCCGCCGGCTGCCCTGGATACCGCCTCGACGTTCGAGTTCAGCGGCGCGCGCCGCCTTTGCCACCGACAATCGACGCTTGACCCGCACCACCGACTCCCCCAGACCCCGGCTCGCGGACTTGAAATGGGATGGTCATGCATGGAGTTCTGCCGGCGTGCAAATGGTCACGTCCAGGTTTCCATGGCGCTTGTTGTAGGTCGTCTGCACCGACGGCGTCACGAGGTAATTGCGCCCTTTGGGATAGGCGTTGCGGAAAACCTTGAGCGCGGCGACGTCAAACACATCGCGGCTCCACTTGCACTCGATGACGTCCACGTCGTCGCGCCCGCGCGCCCGCACAAAATCCACCTCGCGGCCGGCCTTGTCCCGCCAGTAACGAACCGACTCATCCGGAAAGTGAGCCTGCAGGTGCTCCAGGACGACGTGCTCCCACAGCGCGCCGCAGTCCTCGGGACGCAGCGGCTCCCACCCGCGAGCCCAACTCACGAAGCCGGTGTCGAAGGCATAGACTTTCGGCTGCCGGACAATCTCGCTCCGACCACCGCCGTGAAAGGGCCGGACAAGCGTGACCGCGTGGGTGATCTCCAGTGCGCGCAAATGACTCTCGACCGTCGGGCGCGAGATGCCGACAGCACCGGCAGCTTTGGTCGGCTCGAACTGACCGCCACTCTGCCGCAGACAGTATTCGAAGAAGGCGTTGAATCGGTTTACGTCGCGAAAGCCGAACAGGCGCTGGATGTCGCGCGCGAAGAACGAATCCATCCACTCGCGGTACAACGACGGCTTCTTCACCTCCGCCAGCAGCGCGGGAGGCAGACCGCCGTGCAGGAGCCGCCGCGCGAGCGGCGCACCGCTGAAGGCGGGCAATTCCTCGAACAACACGGGCACGAGGTGCACCAGTCGTTTGCGTCCGGCGAGCGTGTCGCGAAACTTTCGACTGGCGGCCAGCGTGGATGAACCCGTCGCCAGAATCTTCAGGTTCGGGAACAGGTCGGCGCCGATTTTCAGCACGCGGGCAGGATCACGCAGTTGATGGATCTCATCAAAGACGATCACCGGTTTTTCGCACGAGCGGTAAAACAGCTGTGGGTCGCGGACCATGTCCTCGACGGCTGGCAGGTCACAGTTGACGTAGAGCGCACGTTCGTCACCGAACTCGCGGGCAAGCGTGGTCTTGCCCGCGCGCCGGACGCCGCACAGCCAGGCGATGGGCGCCTCGCGCCAGGCATCCTCGATTCGTTGCCGCCAGAACGGTCTTGCAATCATGAAAGTGAAGTATGCGTCTGAGCCTACCAAATGTAAAGTATGGTTTCATAAATAGTGGCGCAAGCTGACGTGAAAACGGTGACCGAAACGCAGGCTCGCGGGCTTGAAATGGCTATCCTTGCGGGCGGTCAGCGCGCGCGGATGAGGCGGCCCATGCCGACGATCCGCTCGATCCCCGCCACCAGCAGCACGATCAGCGCGATCTGCAAGGTCGAGGCCGCGGCGATCACCAGCTGGCTGCCCTGGAACTGCAGGTAGCTGAAGATCTCGATCGGCAGCGTCGTCAGGCCGGGGCCGCTCAGGAAGAGCGCCGTGTTCAGCTCGCCGAACGACACGATGAAGGCGAACAGCCATCCCGACAGCACGCCCTGCCAGATCAGCGGCAGCGTCACCAGAAAGAGCGTGTTGACGGGCCCCGCGCCCAGGCTCTGCCCGGCCTCTTCCAGCGCGGGGTCGAGCGCCTGCGCGCTCGCCAGCGCCGTGCGAAACGCATAGGGCATGCCGATCACGCAGTGCGCGAGCAGCAGCCCGGAAAACACCGGCATGCCGAGGCTCTTGTAGAGCAGCAGCAGCGCGAGCCCCAGGATGATCGTCGGGAACACCAGCGGCGCGAGGAACAGCGACTGCAGCAGGCCGGCGATCACGCCGCGGCGGCGCGCGAGGAACAGCGCGCCCATCGTGCCCAGGACCGTGGCGATGGTGGCCGACAGCAGCGCGAGCTCCAGCGACAGCGTGAACGCATTGCGCATGTTGTCGAGACGGAAGAACTCGACGAACCAGCGCAGCGAGAGGCCGGGCGGCGGAAACTGGAAATAGTCGGTGGGCGAGAACGCCGCCACGACCACGATCAGGATCGGCGCCAGGATCAACAGGAATGCGACGGCGGTCGCGCCGCCGCGCAGGACGCGACCGACGGACAGCGCCGGGTTCATCGGCCGGTTCCCTGGATGCGGTTCGGTCGCAGCACCGCGAGAATGATCCCGGTCAGCGCGAGCGCGAGGGCGAGCAGGATGAAGGCCAGCGCCGCGGCGCGCGGCCACTGGAAGCCCACGACGCTGTCGTAGACCATGCTGACCAGCAGCTTCGAGCGCGGCCCGCCGAGCAGCGTGATCGTCACGTAGGCGGAGAGCGTCAGCAGGAACACCAGCAGCATGCCCGACGCGATGCCCGGCGTGGACAGCGGGAGCGTCACGTGGACGAACGTGCGCACCGGGCCGGCACCCAGCGCCTGCGCCGCCTCTTCGTAACGGCGGTCCAGCGCCGACAGCGTGTTGGCGATCGTGATCACCATGTAGGGCAGCAGGATCGTCATCAACCCCACCACCACGGCCTCGGTGCTGTAGAGCAGATCGAGCGGCACGTCGATCACGCCGAGGTCGCGCAGGCCCGTGTTGATCACGCCGCGCCGCCCCAGCAGGGCGACCCAGCCGTAGGCGCGGACGACGTTGCTGACCATCAGCGGGAACAGCAGCAGCAGCAGGACGAACATGCGACGGCGCGGCGGCAGCAGCGCGACGAAGTAGGCAACCGGGTAGCCGATGACGAGGCAGAGCCCGAGGATCGCCGCCGCCGTGCCGAGCGTGCGCCGGATGATCCCGAGATAGAACGGATCGGACAGGATCGAGGTGTAGTTCGCGAGCGTCAGCGCGCTGCCGTGGATCTCGCTCGGGGAGGCCGCGTGGAGACTGACGTAGAAAAGATAGAGCAGCGGGACGACGAACAGCACGAGCGCCACCGCCAGCGGCGGCGTCAGCAGCACCCACGCCCAGAGGCTCTTCATGCCTCTCATGCGCGCTCCGGGGCGACCAGCACCGCGCTTCCGGCATCCCAGGCGCAGCGCACCTCGTCGCCGGCCGACCAGTCGCCGGCGGCGGCATTCTGCGCGTAGGCGAGCAGCGCTCCCCCGGCGCTGTCCATGTAATAGTGCGTCACCGACCCGCGATAGACGATGCTGCGCAGGCGCGCGGGCAGCCCTTCGCCACCGGGGCGGTTCATGCGCACCCGCTCCGGGCGCACGGCGAGGCGCACCGCGGCGCCGATGGGCGCCGATGCCCCGGCGACGCGCACCGCCCCGCCCGCCGTTTCCACCACGGCGATCCCGCCGTCCCGCGACAGCACGCGGCCGTCGAGGAAATTGCTGGCGCCGAGGAAGCCCGCGACGAACTCGCTCACCGGCCGGTCGTAGATCTCGCGCGGCGCGCCGGTCTGCTCGATGACGCCGTTGCGCATCACCGCCACGCGGTCCGACAGCGTCAGCGCCTCTTCCTGGTCGTGGGTCACGAACACCGCGGTGATGCCGAGGCGCTGCTGCAGCTCGCGCAACTCGACCTGCATCTCCTCGCGCAGCATCTTGTCGAGCGCGCCCAGGGGTTCGTCGAGCAGCAGCACCGCCGGCTTGATCACGAGGGCGCGCGCGAGCGCGACGCGCTGCTGCTGTCCGCCGGACAACTGCCGGGGATAGCGGTCGGCCAGCGCGTCGAGCTTCACCAGCGCCAGCGCTTCCTTCACCAGCGCGCCGCGATCGGAGCGCGGCACGCGGCGCATGCGCAACCCGAACGCCACGTTCTCGGCCACGTCGAGGTGCGGGAACAGCGCGTAGCTCTGGAACACCATGCTGAAATCGCGGCGGTAAGGGGCGATCGCCGTCACGCGCTGCCCGCGGATGTAGACCTCGCCCGCGCTGGGCTGCTCGAACCCGGCGATCAGGCGCAGCGTCGTCGTCTTGCCGCAGCCGGAGGGGCCCAGCAGCGAGAAGATCGTTCCGCGCTCGATCTCCAGCGTGACGTCGTTGACCGCGACCACGGGGCCGAACGTCTTGCGCACCTTGTCCAGCCGGACGTCCGTCCCGCTCATGCGTGCCCCGCCATGGCGAGGTCGAGTTCGGCCGCGCGCGTCCAGTTCTCGACCAGCGCGACGGACAGCTCGAGTTCCAGCAGCCGCTGCGCCGGCGTGCGCGCGGGCGCGGCGCCGAAATGCTCGGCCATCGTCGCCGCCAGATGCCGCCACGACGGACGCAGCCCTGCCAGTCTTGCCGCGCGCATCATCACCGCAGCGGCCCGTGCGCCGGCGGGATCGATGCGCGCGCAAACCCGCGCGGCCACGTCGCGCAGCAGGTCGCCTTCGCCGCCCGCGCCGAAATCCGGCAGCGCTTCGCCTTCACGCCGGCACAGCGCGACGATGTCGCCGTCGCCGTCGTCCGCGGCTGCGCCGGCGGGCACCGATGCGGGCACGACCCGCGCCGCGGTCATCAGTTCGTCGATCGCGTTCTGCACCAGGCGGAAGCTCGGTGCATCGGCAATGCGGTAGTGCCGCAGCGTGTCGCGCAGCGTGGGCAAACCGCGGATCGGCAGGTAGTGCCTCACGTAGCCATCGAGCGCCATGTACTTGCGGACGAGGTCCCCCATCTCCGGATGCGGCGAGAACAGCACGGCGCGCCCCCGCTTGCCCGTGGCCAGCAGGATCGCCGGCTTGCCCGCCATGTCGCGCTGGAACTTGTCGCCGTCGAGCGGATTGTCGATGGCAAGCCGGCCGGACAGCGTGAGTTCGCGGAACGTCGCCGCGACCTCGATGCCCGCGCCGAGCAGGTCGTAGATCGGCCCGTGGTAATACGGCACTTCCATCGTCGGCGGACAGCCGAGTGCCAGCGGGCCTTCGCGCATTTCCAGCGTCGTCACGCCGACGCCACTCTGCAGGTACTCGTGCGTGTAGAGGGGTTTGGCCTGCGCGGTGCCGGTCCATCCGGGCCGCCCCGCCGACAGGTAGTACGCGCCGCCGCAGGAACCGATTGCGGTGCCGCCGTCCATCAGGAATTCGCGCACGCGGGCATCGGCGCCCTGCACGTCTTCGGCATTGTCGATGCCCCAGGTCGAGAACCCGCCCGGCAGGATCAGCAGGTTGGCGTGAGCCAGCGCGCCACGGGACAGCGAGGCGCCGTCGCAGGGCGTGTAGGCGACGCCCAGCCGCAGCAGGCACAACGAGTAATAGGCGAAATACGGAAAGCGCGAGGCGGTGCCGGCAAACAGCAGTGCGGCGGGGGCGTTGAGCGGTTGCGCGGCGGCGGGAAGCGTGCCCGCCCACGCGGCGGTCTCGAGGCCCAGACGGGCGATCGCGGCGTGCTGCGGCGCCGTCAGCAGGAGCAGGTAGTCGCCCGCGTCGAGCGGGGCTTCGCTTGCGCGCATCCGCCAAGCGCGACCGCCGGCCGCCAGCACGCGGTTGACGGCCAGGGCGACGTCGAAATTGTCGCCGTTGGCGCGCCAGCCCAGTTGATGGAGCCCGGCGCCGCCCCTCGCCGCCGGCATCAGCTGCCCGCGACCACCCGATTCCAGCGCTCGACCCACGCCGCGCGGCGGTCGCTCATGAATTCCTGGTCGAGCTTCACCAGGCGGTCAAGCTGGTCCTGCGGGAATTTCACGCGCTCCTGCAGTTCGGGCGACAGGCGCGCCAGCGTGTCCTTGTTGGTGCCGCCGTAGTTGTAGATCCTGGCGGCGAAGGGCTGCACGTCCGGGTCCATCGTGACGTTGAGGTAGTCCTCGGCCGCCTCCAGATTCTTTGTGTTCTTCGCGATGAGTGTTCCCGACGTGTAGGGGATGCCGCCTTCCTTCGGGTACACCCATTCGACCGGCGTGTTCCAGCCCTTCACCGTATAGGTCTGCGATTTGTAGAGGATGCCGATCAGCGCGTCTTCGGTGCGCATCGCGTTCATCATCGTGTCGGTGTCCTTCGCCCAGATCGGGCGCAGGTCCGCCATCTTCTTCAGCATCTCGAACCCGGCTTCCTCGTCCTTCGGCGACTTGCCCTGCGCCAGCGCGCCGATCGGGATGATGTAGGCACCGATCGAATGCGAGATCTCGGGCAGCACCACGCGGCCCTTGAATTCTGGCCGCCACAGGTCCGCCCACGACGTCGGCGGCGTCTTGACGAGCTTGGTGTTGTAGATGATGCCGGTGACCGAGAAGATCTGCGGCACCCAGTAGTCGTTCCAGAACGAAGGAATCATGTTGCGCACGTTCGGCATCCGCGGCGAGTCGCGGTTGAGCTTCTCCGCCACCCCCTGCTTCACCGCCAGCGGCACCAGGCCATCGGCGAGCTGGAACAGGTCCGCGGTCGGGTTGGCGAGGCTCACCTTCAGCTTGGTGATGCGCTCGACCGGGCTGGCGCCGCGATCCTGCACCACCTTGATGCCGGTGGCCTTCGTGTAGGCCGCGTCGACGTTGTCGCGCATCGCGTCGCCCCACTGGCCGCCCCAGGTCATCACGATCAGCTGCTCGGTCCTGGCCTGCGCATCGAATGGGCGCAGCAGGGGCACCGCCATCGCCGCCCCGGTTGCCTTCAGCCACTGTCGTCTGTGCATGACTCCCCCTTCTCCGTGTTGATCGATGGCTCCCGCAAATGCCTATAGTATTCTAGCCCTCGGAGACAGCCGAGGCGTGGTGCAGCGGCGTACGCCGGACTTCTCCCGGACTTCCCTTCCACCGCACCGCCAAGGATCGCCGCCGTGCCAGACCGTAGCCGCGCTTTGACTCTCGCCGATCTCGCCGCGCTGGCGGATCTTTCCGCGGCTGCCCACGAGCCGCGGCAGCTCTGCGCGGCGGTCGATGCGCTGGTGCAGGCCGTCATCGGGCACCGGCTGTTCACGATCCTGCGCGTGCATCCGGGAGGGACGGAAGTCGAGCGCGTCTACAGCAGCGACACCGCCGCCTATCCAGTCGGCGGTCGCAAGACGAAGCGCGGAACGCCGTGGAGCCGGGTGGTGCTCGACCAGGGCGAAGTATTCGTCGCTCGCACGCCGGACGAGGTGCGCGACACCTTCGACGACCACGCGCTCATTTTCAGTCTCGGTGTCGGGTCGATCATGAATGTGCCGATCGGCTATCGCGGGCGGCGCCTCGGGACCATGAACGTCTCGCACGCGGCGGGCTGGTTCCGCGCCCAGGACGAGGCGGCGGGCAGGCTGATCGCGTCGGCGCTGGTGCCGGCGCTGCTGGTCGACTGACGGGCCGGGTGCTGTCGCCGGGGACAAGGCCAGGGGCAGAGGATGTCGCTTCTCGACGTGCGCGGCCTGACCCGCAGCTTTTTCGGTGTCCATGCGCTGGGCGGAGTGGACCTGCGGGTCGAAGCGCATCGGATCACCGGCCTGATCGGCCCGAACGGCGCGGGCAAGACCACGCTGTTCAACTGCATTTCGGGCGTCGTGCCGCCCGATGCCGGAACCGTGGTGTTCGATGGGCGCGACATCACCGGCTGGCGGCCCGACCGCATTGCCGGCGTCGGGCTGGCGCGCACCTTCCAGATCGCGCGCGGCTTTCCGCGGCTCAGCGTGTACGAGAACCTGCTGCTGTTCGGCGATCACCAGCCGGGCGAGCACGTGGCGGCGGCGGTGCTGCACCGGGCGCCGGCGCTGCGGCGCGAGTCCCTGCTGATCGAGCGCGCCGCCGCGGTCGCGCAGCGCCTCAACCTGACGCGGGTGCTCAACGATCCGGCGGCCAGCCTGTCCGGCGGCCAGAAAAAGCTGCTGGAGATCGGCCGCGTGCTGATGGCGCGCCCGAAGCTGATCCTGCTGGACGAGCCGGTCGCCGGCGTGAACCCGTCGCTGACGCGCGAGATCGCCGATCACCTGCGCGCGCTGGTCGACGATGGCCTTACCGTGCTGCTGATCGAACATCACATGGACACGATCGCGCAGCTCTGCGATCACGTCGTGGTGCTGGCGGAGGGAAAGAACCTGGCCGAGGGCAGCTTCGACGCAGTGTCGCGCAACGAGGCGGTGCAGGAAGCGTACATGGGCCGGCGGCAATGAGCCTTCCGCCGGGCCGCCCCAAGGAAGGCTCGCTCCCGCCTGGCGGGAAGGCGCGCGGCGCCAAGGGTGCCCGATGAGCCTCCTGACCGTCGACGGCCTGGTCGTCGGCTACGGCCCTGCCGACGAAGTGCTGAAGGGGGTCGATTTCTCTGTCGACACCGGCGAGATCGTCGGCATCATCGGCCCCAACGGCGCCGGCAAGTCGACGCTGCTGAAGGCCATTGCCGGACTGCTGAAGCCGGGGCGCGGCAGCATCCGCCTCGCGGGCGAGCCGATCGGCGGCCGCGCGCCGCGCGACGTGAGCCGCCTCGGGGTCGCCTATGTGCCGCAGGAACAGAACATCTTCCCGACCATGTCGGTGCGCGAGAACCTGGAGATGGGCGGCTACATCGATCCCGCCGGCAGCCGGCGCAAGATCGACGCGGTGTTCGCGCAGTTTCCTCTCCTGGGCAAGCGGCGGCGCGTGGCGGCGCGCGGGTTGTCCGGCGGTGAGCGGCAGATGCTGGCGATGGCAATGGCGCTGATGGTCGAGCCCAAGGTCCTGCTGCTGGACGAGCCTTCCGCCGGGCTCTCCCCGCTGGCCGCGGAATTCCTGTTCGAGAACATCGTCGCGGTCAACCGCGGCGGCGTGGCGATCGCCATGGTCGAGCAGAATGCGCGCGAGGCATTGACGATCGCCCATCGGGCGTACATTCTGGTCGACGGGCGCAACCATCGCGACGGGCCCGCGGCCGCGCTGGCCGCCGACCCGGACATCCGGCGCATCTTTCTGGGCGGCTGACCGCGCCGCCCGCTTCGCGCGCAACGACACAACCCAGAGGAATGCCGACATGACGAAGCATCGCGTGACACCCTCCCGCCGCCAATTCGTGAAGGGCGCCGGCGCGCTCGCTCTGGCCGGGATGGCGCCGGCGATCGTGCGCGCCCAGGGCGCGCCGCTGCAGCTCGGCGTGCTGACGCCGCTCACCGGCGCGGGCGGGTTCGACGGGCCGCGCATGGCCAAGGCGATGCAGGCGGTGATGGACGAGGTCAACGCGGCGGGCGGGCTGCTCGGCCGCAAGGTCGTGCTGGTGATCGAGGACGATCAGACCAATCCCGAGGCCGCCGTGCGTGCCGCGCGCAAGCTGATCGACGTCACCAAGGTGCCGGTGATCATGGGCACGTGGGCGTCGGCCGTCACCGCCGCGGTGGCGCCTGTCTGCTGGGAGAGCAGGACGTTCCTGACCACCGTGTCGGGCGCGGACCCGATCACGCTGCTGCCGCACCAGGGTTACCTGATCCGCACCCAGCCCAACAGCCAGATGCAGGGGGCGAAGCACGCGGAATACATCGCCTCGACCGGCGCCAAGCGCGTGTTCATCATGTCGATCCAGGCGCCGTTCTCGCAGCCGACGCAGAATCGCGTCAAGGAGGTGCTGCCGAAATTCGGTTCCGAGCTGATCGGGGGGCTGATCTACGACAAGGACAAGACCACCTATCGCTCCGAGGTCGACCAGGCGCTGAAGGCCAACCCGGACCTCATCTACCTCAACGGCTACGCGCCGGACGTCACCGTCCTGCTGCGCGACCTGTACCGCGCAGGCTACACGGGTCCACGCTTCGCGCAGTCCTACGCCGTGACCACCAAGGTGCTGGAATCGCTGCCTCCGGAGGTGACCGAGGGCGTGATCACGGTGCAGCCGTCGGCCGACATCGGCTCGCCCGCCTTCGATCTCGCGAAACAGCGCCTCGGCGTCGCCGATCCGGATTCGTACGAGACGCAGGCGACCGATTGGGCGAGCCTCGTCGCGCTGTCGATCGCCAAGGCGAAGGAAGCCACCGGCACCGGCATTCGCGACAACGTGCGCAAGATCTCGCAGGGGGGCGGCGTCAAGGTGTACAGCGCCGTCGACGGCCTGAAGCTGCTGGCGCAGGGCAAGGACATCAATTACGAGGGCGCGAGCGGCCCCTGCGATTTCAACGAGATCGGCGACATCCTCGACTGCAAATTCCGCTACAACAAGGTGAGCGGCGGCAAGTTCGTGTTCGTGAAGGTCGCCTGACCGCGCGATGCCGCCGATTGTCGCGGAGATCGCGCAGCTCGTCGTCAACGGCGTCATGGCCGGCACCATCCTCGCGGTGCCGGCCATCGGCCTGACGGCGATCTACGCCGTGTTGCGCTTTCCGAATTTCGCGCTGGCCTCGCACGCAACCATCGGCGCGTTCGCGGGTTACATCGCCAACGTCAAGTTCGGCCTGCCGATCCTGCCGTCGGTCATCGTCGCGTTCCTCGCCGCCGGCCTCGTCGGTGTCGCGACCGACGAAGTGGTGCTGAAGCAGTTCCGGCCCTCGGGTTTCATCACCACCGCCATCGCCTCGATCGCGCTCACGATCGCGCTCGAGAACATCGTGCGCTTCGGCTTCGGCAACGAGCTGCGCGGCTATGCGCTGCCGATCGAGCGCGACTGGCGCTTCGCGTCGATCCGCGTCGGCCCGCAGCAGCTGCAGAACCTGGCCATCGCGGCCGTCGCCATGGCCGCGCTGTTCTCGTTCCTGGCGTTCACCCGCACCGGCAAGGCCATGCGGGCGGTGGCCGACAATCCGATGCTCGCCAGCATCAAGGGCATCAACGCCGACATGATCAGCCGGCTGGTGAATTTCGTCGGCATGGGGCTCGCCGGGCTCGGCGGAATGTTGATCGGCCTCGACACCAGCATCGATCCGCTGACCGGGTTTCGCTCGATCCTGTCCGTGTTCGCGGCGGCGGTGGTCGGCGGGCTGGGCAGCATTCCGGGCGCGGTGGTCGGCGCGCTGACCGTCGGCATCGGCGAGGAGTTGTGCCTGCTGTTCCTGTCGCCGGATTACCGCAGCGTCGTCGGCTTCGTGGCGATCCTGCTGGTGCTGACGCTGCGGCCGCGCGGCATCCTCGGCCAGCGGGAGTATTGATGGAGAACTACCTGATCGCGATGGCGGTGTCGGCGGGCATCTATGCGCTGATGGCGCTGGGCGTCAACGTCATCTGGGGCCTGGCCGGCATGGTCAACCTGGGCCTGGTCGGGTTCTTCGCGGTCGGCGCCTATGTCAGCGCGTTGCTGACGCTGAAGGCGGGGCTGCCCATCGCCGCCGGCATGGCGGCCGCGGCATTGGCGGCCGCCGCGGTCGGCGTCGCGGTCGCGCTCGTCACCGTGCGCCTGCGCGGTGATTATCTGGCCATCGTGACGCTCGGTTTCGCCGAGTCGATTCGCATCGTCGCCAGCAACACGATCTGGCTCACCAACGGCACCGACGGCATCTCCGGCATCGCCGGGCCTTGGCGCGGGAGCCTGTCGCCGGCGGCGTTCAACCTGCTGTATCTGGGCGTCGTCGGCACGATCGTCGCGGTCGCCTATGTGCTGGCCGAGCGCCTGCGCGCGTCGCCGTTCGGGCGCGTGCTGCGCGCGATCCGCGACGACGAGCAGGTCGCCGCCGTCGCGGGCAAGCACGTGGCGCTGTTCAAGGTCAAGGCGTTTGCCATCGGCGCCGGGGCGCTGGGCCTCGCCGGCGCGCTGTATGCGCATTACACGTCGTACATCGCGCCCGACATCTTCGTGCCGCTGTTCACGCTCTACATCAAGCTGGCGCTGCTGGCCGGCGGTTTGGGCAACAATCGCGGCGCCGTCATCGGCGCGGTCGCCATCGTCTTCCTGCTCGAATCCACCCGTTTCGTCATTCCGCTGGTGCCGGGCGTGTCGGCCGTGCAGGGCGCCGCGGTGCGCGAGCTGATGATCGCCGTGCTGCTGATCGTCATGCTGCGCTACAAGCCGACGGGACTCGTCCCGGAGCAGCTGCCGCGGATCCCGGTGCCGCCCGTGCCGCCCTCCGCGACCGCCCGTTACCAGCCGACCGCGTAGCAGGGCCGGCGCGGGTCGGCACCGGCGGAGATCACGCCGCTCGTGTGGTCGGCGCGCAGCACGCATACGGCGCCGGCCCGCCACACGAAATCGGGCCAGGCCGCAACCTTGTGGCCGCGCGCGGCGAGGCCGTCGCGCACGCCTTGCGGCACGCGGCTCTCCACGTGCAGCAGCGCAGGCGAATAGCTGTGCGGCTCGAACGAATCGGGGAAGCTGTACGATGCGAAGCGCGCGGCTTCCACCGCCTGTTGCGGGTCCATGTCGAACACGGTGATGTTCAGGAACACCTGCAGCATCGCCTGCGCCTGCACGTCGCCGCCGGGCGTGCCGATCGGCATCGGGCTGCCGTCCGGCAGGATTGCCAGCGCGGGGCTGGGCGTGAGGCGCGGCCGCTTGCCCGGCGCCACCGACGACGCGTGCGCCGGGTCGGCCCAGCTTTGCGCCCCGCGCGAGGACGGGCACAGGCCGGTGCCGGGGATCACCGGCGTGTCGTACGACGTGTCGCTCGGCGTCGCCGAAAACACGTTGCCGTCCTTGTCCACCACGCAGACATAGGAGGTGTCGCGCGCGCCGGCCGCTGCGCGCTCTCTTGTCGGCACGGGGGCCGGGCCGCCGGCAAAACCGGGAAGCTCGCCGCAGGGCGGCATTTCCGGCCAGGCGCGATCGGGCCGCAGCAACGCGCGGCGGCGCTGCGCATAGGCGTCCGACAGCAGCGTCTCGAGCGGCACGTTCACAAAACGCGGATCGCCGTAATAGCGCTCGCGGTCGGCGAAGGCGAGCTTGATCGTCTCGGTCACCGCATGCGCGTAGTCGACCGAGTTGTGACCCATTCCCTTCAAGTCGATGCCATCCAGCAGGCGCAGCATCTGCGGCAGTACAGGACCCTGACACCACGCGCCGCAGGCATACATGTCGATCCCGGCGAAGCGCGTCCTCACCGGCGGCTCGATCGCGACGCGGAATCCGTCCATGTCCTGCGCGGTCAGCAGCCCGCCGTTGGCCTCGTGGTAGGCGACGATAGTCCGCGCGATATCGCCGCGATAGAAGGCGTTGCGTGCGGCTTGCAGTCCGGCGGCACGGCCCTTCGCGGCCGCGGCCTTCTCCTGCTCCGCCATGTACCGCAACGTGCGGCCGAGGTCGGCCTGGACGAAGAGCTCGCCGCGGCGCGGCGGGGCGCCCTGCGGCAGATAGATTGCGGCGTTCGACGGCCAGCGCCCGTACTCGGCGGCGTGCAGGCCGATCATGTCCGCCATCAGCCCGTACATCGGGAAGCCGTCGCTGGCGAAGCGGATCGCCGCTTGCGCGCAGTCGCCGAAGCTCATCGTGCCGTAGTTTTCGAGCGCGGTGATCCAGGCGTCGGGCGCGGCCGGAACCACGGTGCGCAGCACGCCCTCCGGGATCCGGCCGTCGTGGCGCCTGCGGAACAGGTCGGGCGTCACGGCGCGCGGCCAGGTGCCGAGGCCGCTGATGGTCAGCACATCGCGCTCCCGCGCGCGGTAGATCAGGATCGGCGCCACGCCGGCGAAGTTCACCAGGTCGCTCTGCAGCACGCCGAGCGCGATGCCGGCGGCGACGCCCGCATCCACGGCGTTGCCGCCGCCTTCGAGGATGGCGAACGCGGCGTGCGCCGCGCCGTAGTGGCCCGCCACTGCCATGTGGCGGGTGCCCATCAGGCATGGCCGCAGGCTGTCGATCCCGCCGACGGAAAACGATTGCGATATCGAGTCGCCTGGCATCGTCTGTTCCCCCTGGTCGCGCGCGCGGAACCGTGCGCGGATGGTGAAGCGAATGGTAATCCAGTCCGCGCGGCAGCCCCACCCCGGGGTGCGTCGATACTCCGCGAAGCGGCGCCGGAAAATGAGGCACAATGCGGAACTGCGCCTTTGCGTGCGGCGATGGCGACGGCGGAGATCAGGGATGGCGCGGGACCTCTTTCACGGCGGCGGGTTGGCCGGCCGGCATCGGGCCGCGCTCCGCATCACCCGCCACCGCAAGAAACAGCCGCGGAACTGAAGGACGCCGGCGATGGTGCGCGGCACGCGAGTTACGGAGCGCCTGCGGCGATTCCTTTTTCAGGGCACCGTCGCCGGGACGTTCGTCTTCATGGCGCTGCCGATCGCGCTGGTGCTGTGGCTGTCCTTCTTCAGCAACGAGATCCTCTCGCTGCCGCCCGAGGGCTACTCGCTGCGCTGGTATTCGGAAATGTTCGTCCAGCGCCAGTTCATGAGCGGCTTCTGGACGAGCCTTCAGGTCGCCCTGCTCGCCACCTTCTGCGGCCTCCTCGTCACCACGCCGGCGAGTTTCACGCTGACCCGCGTGCAGTTCCGCGGTCGCGAGGCCTTCGTGCAGCTCCTGATGTCGCCGCTGATCGTGCCGGCCATCGTCATCGGTTCGAGCCTGTACATGGCGTTCGTCGAATTCGAGGTGCGCACCGGGCTGCCCGTCGTCGGCTCGACCTGGGGTCTGGCCATCGGGCACATCCTGCTGACGATCCCGTGGAGCCTGCGCCTCATCACCGCCAGCCTCATCGGCGTCGACCGCTCGATCGAGGAGGCCGCGGCCAGCCTGGGTGCGTCGCCGGTCGTCGCCGCGCTCAAGGTCACGCTGCCGCTGATCTGGCCGGGCCTCGTCGCCGCCGCGCTGTTCAGCTTCGTCACCAGCTTCGGCAACCTGGAGATCTCTCTGCTGCTGGTCACCCCGGGGAACACGACGCTGCCGATCGCCATCCTGCAATACCTGCAATGGAAGATCGATCCGACCATCGCCGCCGTGTCCGCGCTGCAGATTGCCGTCGTCGGCACGGGCCTCCTGATCACCAATCGCTTCGTCAGCCTGGCCAAGGTCGTTTAACCCCCGATGGCCACCGTCGTCCTCGACCGCATCACCCGGCGTTTCGGCGAGTTTCTCGCCGTGGACGATGTTTCGCTCGAGGTCGCCGAGGGCGAGTTGCTCGTGCTGCTCGGGCCGTCGGGCTGCGGCAAGACCACGACGCTGCGGATGATCGCGGGCTTCATCGAGACGAGCGCGGGTACGGTTCGCATCGGCGACCGCGACGTCACGCAGGAGCCGCCCTATCGGCGCAACATCGGCGTCGTGTTCCAGAACTACGCGCTGTTCCCGCACCTCACCGTGTTCGAAAACGTCGCCTTCGGCCTGCGGCGGCGCCGCACGCCCGAGGCCGATATCGCCGCCCGTGTCGAGCGCGCGCTGACCCTGGTCAAGCTGGAGCAGCTGGCGCAACGGCTGCCGCGGCAGCTTTCCGGCGGCCAGCAGCAGCGCGTGGCACTGGCGCGCGCGCTGGTGATCGAACCCGATGTCCTGCTGCTCGACGAGCCGCTCTCGAACCTCGATGCCAAGCTGCGCCACGACGTCCGGCAGGAGATCCGCCGGCTGCAGCAGATGCTGAAGATCACCACGATCATGGTGACGCACGACCAGGACGAGGCGATGAGCATGGGCGACCGCCTGGTGGTGATGACCAGCGGCCGGGTCCAGCAGATCGGCTCCCCGCAGGATCTCTATCGGCGGCCGAGCAATCTGTTCGTGGCGTCGTTCATCGGCCAGGCCAACTTCCTCGAGGGCCAGCCCGAGCGCGACGGCTCCGTTTTTGTCACCCGTTCCGGCCTGGCCATCGCCTGCGCGCGTGCCGCACCCGAATCGCGCAGCCTGATGATCCGCCCGGAAACGATCGAGGTGCTCGATCCTTCTGCCGCAGGCCCCAATGTGTTTCCCGCCACGCTCGAAGTGGTAACCTATCTCGGCTCGGCGTCCGAGCTGACGGTGCGGCTGGCGGACAGCGAGACGTTGATCGTCACCCAGCCTTCGAGCCCGGCGGCTCCGCGCCGCTGGACGACGGGACAGTGCTTGTCCATCCGCATCGATCCCGAATCCGCCGTCGGCATTCTCGGAACGTGAGGCACCCGGGTCGAAGGTCTTGACGGCAACGATCCGACCGGCATCTCTCGCAGGTCAACCAAGGAGGTCATGTCATGGTTCACAGATTGACGCGTCGCCAGTTCAATGCCGCGCTCGGCGCGGGCGTGGCCCTGGGCGGTCTGGGCGTGCCGTGGGCGCGCGCGGCCACCGGCCCGGTGGTCGTCGGCACCTGGGGCGGCGACTACCAGAACCTGCTGCAGAAGCACATCGCCGAGCCGCTGCTGGCGCCCAAGGGCGTCGAGGTGATCTACGACACCGCCAACGACACCACGCGCAAGACCAAGCTGATGGCCGAGAAGCGGCTGCCGCGCGGGTCGATGGACATCGTCGCGCTGACCGGCTCCGGCGCCTACGAAATGTGGAAGAACGGCACGCTCGAGGAGATCGACCCGGCGAAGATTCCGAATCTCAAGTTCGTGCAGCCGAAGCTCAAGACCAAATACTCGGTGCCGCACATCTACACGGGCCGCGTGATCCTCTACAACCCGGCGAAGATCAAGACCAAGCCCACGTCGTACGCCGATCTCTGGAATCCCGAGCTGGCGGCCGCCGGCCGCATCGGCGTCATCGACATCCAGTACCAGACGACGATCGAGTCGGCCGCGATGATCAGCGGCGGCAGCCTCAACAACTACGAGCCCGGCAAGGCGAAGCTGCTCGAGCTGAAGAAGATGGGCGTCAAGATCTACCCGACCAACGAGGCGATGGCGCAGGCGCTGAAGACCGAGGAGTGCTGGATGTGCATCATGTGGAAGGCGCGCGGCGTGATGTGGCAGAACGCCGGCATCCCGATCGAGATCGCCAACACGAAGGAAGGCATCGTCCTCTACGTCTCGGAGCTGGCGATCGCCAAGAACGCGAAGAACAAGGACGGCGCCTACGAGTATCTCAACGCGATGCTCGAGCCGGCGCCGCAGCAGGCGTTCGGCAAGGCCATGGGCTACAACGCGCCGGGCAGCAACGCCGGGCTGCCGGCCGATCTCGCCGCGCGCATCGGCTTCGACAAGGCGACCGAGGAGCGCTTCATGGCGCAGGATTACGAGTACCTGGCCCAGAACGACCCGCAGCTGCAGGAGTGGTGGAACAAGGTGTTCAAGACCTGACGCGAAGGTCCTGCAGGAGCGGCCGATGAGCCGGCGCCGCGGCACCGCGGTATCGCTGATGCTGCCGGCATCGGTGCTGGTGCTGGTGTTCCTGGCGCTGCCGCTCCTGCTGCTGTTTCGCTACAGCCTGAACCGCTTCGTGCCGGGGCAGTTCATGGTCGAGGCGGTGACGCTCGAGAACTACGTCAAGGTCGTCACCGACCCGTACTACGCCGCGGTGCTGAAGACCACGCTGCTGATGGCCAGCGGCGTGACGCTCAGCTGCCTCGTGGCCGGGTTCCCGGCGGCGCTCTACCTCGCCCGCACCGCCAGCCGCTACAAGGCGATGCTGATCCTGGCGGTGATCCTGCCGCTGTTCGTCGGCAACGCGGTGCGCGCCGCCGGCTGGATGGTGGCGTTCGGCCAGAAGGGCATCCTCAATTACCTGCTCGCGCTCCTCGTTCCGGAGGCGACGCCGCTGACGATCATGTACACGCCGGCGGCGGTGTTCGTCGGCATCATCTCCGTCAACCTGCCCTTCGTCGTGCTGACGCTCTCCAGCGTGCTGGAAGGCATCGACCGCTCGTCCGAGGAAGCGGCGCTCTCGCTGGGCGCGACCCCGTTCGCCGCCTGGCGCCTCGTCACGCTGCCGCTGGCGATTCCCGGCGTGCTCGCCGCCGGCGTGCTGTGCTTCATCCTGACGATGAACGCCTACGCGACGCCGGTTCTGCTCGGCGGCCCGCGCTTCCAGATGATGGCGCCGGTCGTCGCCAACGAGGTGCTGAATCAGAACAACTGGCCGTTCGGCGCGGCCTTGTCGTTCGTGCTGATGGTGGTGACGCTGGTGCTGACCGCCGCGGCGAACTGGTTCGTGGCGCGGCGCTATTCGCGCTGACGCCGGGAGCTCGGCCTGGTCGGCGGATGCGATCGACGCCATGTCAACGTCATCGGCGCGCCGCGCCAATTCGTGGGCTACAGAGTTTTCTTGCGGCGCGGATTGACTTCGGCTTGTGCCCGCGTAGACTTTCGCTCCTTGGCGTTGCGGGCGGTCTTCCGCGCGACCGCAACAGGAGGTCGAAGCAGCGCCGACAAGATGACGTCAATCTCACTTGTAGGGGACAACATGACAGTTCGCGCATGGAGTTTCGCTCTGGCCGGAACAGCGGCCATTGCGGCATTGGGCATCGCTGCACAGGTATCGGCCGCCGGCCCGATCCAACGGGTCGACAAATCGTTGATCGCATCGGTCACGAATCTGCCGCCGGGCCTCGACACCACACCGGTGACCGTGGTCGTCCTGCTGGCCGGCGAGCCAGTCGCGACAGTCCAGGAAACGGCCGGCCGCAAGCTCTCGCGCGGCGAGAAGGATAGCGTCAAGGGCCAGCGCAAGAACGAGCAGGCCGCGATCCGGCCGCAGATCGAGGCCGCCGGCGGCAAGATCCTCGGCACGTTCCAGAGCGCGGTCAACGGCATCAAGGTCCGGATCGCGTCCAACCGGATCGGTGCGCTGAGCGCCATCCCCGGCGTCGTCGGCGTCAAGGGCGTCAACCGGTACGAGCGCGAGAACGTCATCGGCGTCCCGCGCGTCGGGTCGCCCGCCGTGTGGGCCGGCCTGCCGGGCTATCGTGGCGAGGGCGTCAAGGTCGCCATCATCGACACCGGCATCGACTTCACGCACGCCAATTTCGGCGGCCCAGGAACGCCCGCGGCCTACAATGCAGCGAAGGCCGCCAATACGGCTGCGGCCGATCCGTTGCTCTTCGGGCCGCTGGCGCCGCGGGTCAAGGGCGGAATCGATCTCGTCGGCGACGACTATGACGCCGACAACACGGCGCCGACCTATCAGCCGATCCCGCACCCGGATTCGAATCCGCTCGATTGCGACGAGGATGTGGGCCACGGCTCGCACGTCGCCGGCACGGCCGCAGGAAATGGTGTCCTGTCGACCGGTTTGACCTACGCGGGTCCGTACGACGCCACCACCCACGCCAATTCGTTCCGGATCGGCCCGGGTGTTGCGCCCAAGGCGGACCTCTACGCCGTGCGCGTCTTCGGCTGCGTCGGCTCCACCGATGTCGTCGTCGAGGCCCTCGATTGGGCCGTGGACCACGACATGGACGTCGTCAACATGTCGCTCGGCTCGGGCTACGGCACGTCGGACAGCGCCGATGCATTGGCGAGCGACAACGCCGCGAAGGCTGGCGTCGTCGTCGTCGCTTCGGCCGGCAATTCCAGCGACCTGCGCTACATCACGGGCTCGCCCGCCTCGAGCAGCCGCACCATCTCGGTGGCGGCGACGACCACGCCGGCCACCATCGGTTTCGGCGATTTGGCGCTGCCGACTGTGACATCGCCACCGGCCCTCGGCGAGGATATCGAGAGAACCATCTCCGCGATCAACGCCAACGGTGCCTCGTACAGCAGCCCCATCAATGGCACGGTCATGGTCGTCCGCACCGGCGCACTGCCGGACAGCCCGGTCAGCCTCGGCTGCAGCGTTGAGGCATTCCAGGCGCACGGTGGCGTCTCCGGCAAGATCGCTGTTGTGCGGCGCGGCACGTGCGCGCGCGTGGCCAAGGCGATATTCGGCCAGCAGGCAGGCGCGATTGCGGTCGTCATGGTCAACAGCAGCGGCGCCCTGCCGCCGTACGAGGGCCAGATCGTCCAGAATCCCGACGACGGGGTCAACTATACGGTGACCATTCCGTTCTTCGGCGTCAAGGGCACCGTGGCGAGCGCTTCTTCCGACGGTGCAAAGCTCGTCCTTCGCGACGGTGTGGCGATCTCGATCACGGCGGGCGCGCCGCAAATGTCGGGCATCGCATCGTTCAGCTCCGGCGGACCGCGCAACGGTGACAGCATCCTGAAGCCCGATATCTCGGCACCGGGAAGCCCGATCATCTCGACGCAAGTCGCCACCGGCAATCTGGCGGAATCCCTGTCGGGAACGTCGATGGCGTCGCCGCATGTCGCCGGCGTCGCCGCGCTCGTGCAGCAGGCCCATCCGGGCTGGAAGCCGAGCGACGTCAAGGCGGCGATCGTCAACAGCGGTGATCCGGGTGTTATCGCGGGCTACGCCACCCACACCGCGGGTTCGGGCTTCGTCAACGCGTCCGCAGCGGCGCATACGAAGGTGACCGCGTCTGCCGACGACCAGCTGACCAGCCTGAGCTTCGGCCTCGAGGAGTTCAAGAAGGACTACACGAAGGACAAGAAGATCAAGCTGCGCAACGACGGTAATGCGGATGCAACGTTCACTGTCGCCGCGCTGCTGCCGCAGGGCTCGCCGCACACGGTGGCGCTCGACAAGACGCAGGTGACGGTCAAGGCGCGCAAGGATGCCGAAGTGCGCGTGACGATCAACATCCCGGCCGCCACCGCCGGCAATTCCGATGCCTTCCGCGACGTCGCCGGCCTCATCACGTTCACGCCGACATCGGCCTCGCAGAATGGCGGCATCGAGATGCGCGTGCCGTACTACGTCGTCCCGCGCGTGTCGTCCAACGTCGATGCGAAGCTCGACAAGGACGTCAAGGCCGGCAAGCCGAACGGAACGGTCAAGCTCAGCAACAAGGACAGCGCGATTGCAGCCACGGCCGACTTCTACAGCTGGGGCCTCGAAGGCAAGGGCAAGGGCAGCGCCAAGAAGAACCCGATCGTCAATGTCGCCAGCGCCGGGGTGCAGGCGTTCACGGATCCGGTCGACGGCCGCATCCTCGTGTTCGCCATCAACACCGAGGAAGCGTGGTCGGCGCCGTCGACACGGGAATTCGACGTCGCCATCGACCTCGACGGCGACGGCGTCCCCGAGTATTACGTCGTGGGCGTCGACCTGGGCCTGCTCATCAACTCGCCGCCCGCGTTCAACGGGCAGATCATCACGGCGTATTTCGATGGCGCATTCAATCTGATCGACGCCGACTTCTTCGCCTCTGCACCGTACGACAGCAGCACCATCCTGCTGCCTGTGCTCGCATCGTCGATAGGGATCACCCCGGCCAATCCGCGATTCAGCTACACGGCGACCGTGCTGGATCTCGTCCAGACCGGTGCCAAGGACTCCTTTGTGAAATGGGCCAAGTACAACGCGTTCTCCAGCGCCATCACCGATGGGCAGTTTGGAACCTTGGCGCCGAACGCCACCGCCGCCGTTCCCTTCTCGGTGAACCTCACCGAGCAGGGCCTGACGCCGGCGAAGGGGCTCATGGTCGTCACGCAGGACAACAAGAACGGCAAGGACGAGGCCAACCTCGTCAAGATCGAGGTGAAGAAGTAGGCCTCG
>Ga0315271_10000344_pt1 | contig 24666 bp, 18 predicted proteins | sample C3_top_MG_FD_204664 | JGI IMG/M metagenome (GOLD analysis project Ga0315271, IMG submission 204664) | Sediment microbial communities from Yellowstone Lake, YNP, Wyoming, USA - C3_top | ecosystem: Environmental > Aquatic > Freshwater > Lake > Sediment | place: USA: Wyoming | collected 2017-08-01
CGCCGCAGGGTTTGGGGGCTCCGCTAACTCCCCGGCATTCTATCACAAGGGGGCGGCAAAAAAAAATGTTAAATTAGCGGCAGATGGCGGGGGCGAGTCCTTTTGGGTCAGGGCCAAGGCGGTCTAAAAGGCCAAGAATGCCATCCGGGGCCGCGTTTGTGGTAAGATACTCAGGGCCGGAAAAACCGTTTAGACAGCAGGGGAGGGGCCTGGTGGGGTGTTTCGTAATTTCTCCCTGGTTTCCAAGCTCCTGTTCTAAAAGGTTCAAGGTTCAAGGTTCAAAGTCAAGAGCAAGGGGAGGCATGAACTTTTCATAATTTACGGGTGGGCCCAAGGCCCATGAAAGACTGTTTTGAAAAGCCTTTGGTGGCGCCGATATCTTACCGGTGCGGGTGCACTGGTTGAAAACCTGTGATATTTTTCAACCAGAATCAATAATATCACTTAGTTAGGCTAAGGAGAACCCCTAAATTTACGGCAGCAGAACGGCAGCACCTATTTTTTTTGTCATCTCCGAAAAGATCAGTGATGTACCCCCGGTATCCCTGGATGGCCGTCTAGGCTTTTTCGATGACATCGGCCCGGAGTTGAAGCCCGGCGACCTTCTCTTCCAAAGCGACGATCTTACCGGCCATGGGCTGGTAATTCCAGGCGAAATACCTGCAGCAGACCCCGAGGATCACCACCGCGGGTCCGATTTTGATATACGTCAGCACCTTCATTTCAACCCCCTTCCCACTGTTCAAAGAGCTGGAAGGTCCGTGGGTTCGATTCCTACTTCATCCGCCATGTAACCATTTAAAATAGAACAATAAATTAAAGATGTCAAGTCGAAAAGTGTGTTACCAGACTGTCCCCAAAAGACCTCCAAGCATCAGTCCGTCATTTTCCGCCGCAGTCTCGAATTGGGATCAAACTACCCGTTGCCCTCCAGGGATTATTCTCATTGACTCTCTCCGCCTTTTCGCCATAGACTGCTATCTATGATGGTTCCGTAAAAAGTAAGAATTTGCAAAAAACTTGGTTGTAACTCATTGATTTTATTGAAAGCGAATTCCAGAAATAGAGCCTTTTCCGACTTTTTACGAGTTCATCATCTACAGATTCCGCCACTGGAACGTTATTCCATCAAGGACTTTTCTTTTCATGCTCACACTTGATTGGCTCGGCAAGCAGGCCGTGGTGAACCATCGACGGCAGGTACCATTTTATTTGCCTGGGGCGGGTCCTCGAACTGTCAGTGGGGGTAATCAGGGAGCGGCAACCTGCTGGTGGAGGGTGAAATGTTAATCAACTTTGAATGTAAAAAATGTCGCCACGTTTTGGATTGCGATGTCGGTTCGGTCAGCATGCTCCCAGATTCAGACAGACCCCATTTCGAAAAAAGGCTACTTTGTCCCACTTGTGGCGAGGTCACGATCGATGACGTATGGCTAACTGAACTCGGACAAAGTCAGCTTACGGAAGCGACATTGGACGTTGACGATGATTTTTGGGACTTCGCCGAAAGTCAGTGCCAGGGCTGCGACCTGTATCTCCCTGTCAATGACCTAAACCTTTGTGACGAATGTGCCAGCAAATTGGATCGTGACCTTATCCGTCATCGTGATTGGGATTATTCCATGAGCGCATTTGGGCTTGATCCCGCAATGCGTGAAGAGCTGTACAAGCAAGTCATTGCCCAATATGGCGAGAAACTCGAACTCATTGCCTCCTCAAAGGAAATAAAGAGTTCAGCACGAAAGCAGAGAAAAAGACGGAAGAAAAAGAGGGGCAGCTAACCACGCAATCAATCGGGCGGCGGTTGCCAGTAGCGCCAGGACCGCCACACTTTTTGGCCTGAAGGATTCCCTGCCATTCGCGCCTGCAACCAGGCGTTCCCCTATCGCCGACATCTGAAATCTGCCTCCCCACAAGTGCCCCTGCCAGATAACGAGATTATATCTGGCATTTTTCCGGGGGAGGTGATAACTGTCGATCATTGGCAAGCAACGCGCTTAGCAGGGCGATATCTGACCAGAGGGCCTCTAATCTTGAGCATTTCACCACCACATAGCGGAACTCCGTCGATACGTATCAAATCCAGGCCTTACGCAGCAGCCAGACTTTCACCCCTTGGGTCAGAAAGACATAGCAGATCAAGGTCAGGGCCAGCAGGGGCCAATAGAGGGAGGGCAGGGGCTTGAAGCCCAGGGCGGTGGCGATGGGTGAGATGGGCAACCACACGCCGATCATCATAATAACCGTGGTGGTGACAATCACCGGCCAACTGGCCCGGCTCTGCAGGAAGGGGAATTTGTTGGTCCGGATAACATGAATGATCAGGGTTTGGGTAAGGATCGATTCGACGAACCACCCGGTTTGAAACAGGGCCGCGTTGTCCCAGCAGTTGAAGAGATAGAGCATCATAAAAAAGGTCGTGTAATCAAAGATGGAACTGCACGGCCCGATAAAGACGATGAACCGGTAAATTTCACGCATGGACCAGGGGCGGGGCTGGGCGATTTGCTCCGGGTCCACGTCATCCGCCGGAATGGGAACCTGGGAAAAGTCATAGAGCAGATTGTTCGTCAGGATCTGAATCGGGGCCATGGGAACGAAGGGCAGGAAGGCGCTGGCGCCCACCACGCTGAACATATTTCCGAAGGAGGAGCTGGCTCCCATACGGATGTATTTGAGGATGTTGGCAAAAATCTTCCGCCCTTCAATTACCCCCGCGTCTAGCACCATCAGGCTTTTTTCCAGTAAAATCAGGTCGGCCGTTTCCTTGGCAATATCTACCGCCGAGTCCACCGAGATCCCCACGTCAGCAGTGTGTAAAGCCGGCGCGTCATTGATGCCGTCGCCCATAAAACCGACTACGTGCCCCCGCGCCTGAAGGGCCCTAATAATCCGCTGTTTGTGCGCCGGGGTGAGCCGGACAAAAAGCGTGGTGTTCTCCGCCCCGTCGGCCAACTCGGCGTCGGACATAGTCTCGATCTGGGTTCCCAGGAGCACATGGTCGATATCGAGCTTGACCTCCCGGCAAATCTTCTGGCTCACCAATTCATTGTCGCCGGTCAGGATCTTGACCGAGACCCCATGGGCGTGCAAGGCTCGTATGGCCGGAGCCGTGGAATCCTTGGGCGGGTCGAGAAAGGCCACGTACCCCCTGAGAATCAGATTGCTCTCATCAATGGTGGAATAAGCCGGCTTCTGTTCCAGGTCTTTATAGGCTAGAGCCAAGACCCGGAAGCCATCTTTGCTGAGCTGATCATACTCTGCCTCCATGTCGCCGATGGCTTGATGATCCATGGGATAAAACTTGTCCTGCAATTCAAACTGGTTGCAGCGCTTGAAAACTTCTTCCGGCGCACCCTTGCAAATGAGCCGATAAGCTCCATCGGGGGTTTCCACCACTACCGACATCACTTTGCGGCCAAAATCAAACGGGACTTCGTCAACCTTGCGGTAATTGGGGATGTTGAAGGAGTCTTCCTTGTCCTTGTGTGCGAGGACGGCCCGGTCCAAGACGTTCTTCAACCCGGTTTGAAAGAAGCTGTTTAAATATGCCAGCAGCAAAACGCCCTTGTCATCCTCCCCTTTTACGTCGCAGTGCTTCTCCAGAATGACGCTATCCATGGTCAAGGTGCCTGTTTTATCGGTGCAGAGTATGTCCATCGCCCCAAAATTCTGGATCGCATTCAGGCGTTTGACGATCACCTTCTTCCTGGACATGGCCATGGCGCCCTTGGACAGGCAGACGGTCACAATCATGGGCAGCATCTCGGGAGTCATGCCCACGGCCACCGCCATGGCGAAGAAGAACGCCTCCTGCCAATTATGCTTGGTTAAGCCGTTAATGACAAAAACCAGCGGCACCATAACCAGAATAAAGCGGATCATCAACCAGGTAAACTGGGTGACCCCTTTGTCGAAGCTGGTCTGCACCTCCTGGCTCACCAAGGCGCTGGAGATGCTGCCCAAATAGGTCTTCAAGCCCGTCATCACCACCACGGCCACACCCGTGCCGCGCTCCACGCTGGTTCCCAGGAAACAGATGTTCTGCAGTTCCAACAGTCCCAAGCCCTCTGAGGCCTCTTGGGTCCCAAACTTCTCCACCGGAAACGATTCTCCCGTCAGACTGGCCTGAATAATGAACAGGTCTTTGCAGGAAATGAGGCGGATATCTGCAGGGATCATGTCACCGGCCGCCAGATGCACCACGTCTCCCGGGACCAATTGCGCCAGGGGGATCTCCCGGGTTTGGCCATCCCGGACCACCGTGGCATTAACGCTGATCATGGCCTTGAGCTTGGCCGCGGCGGTGTCAGCCCGCGCTTCTTGGACAAACCGCAGCACCACTCCCAGGACCACCATGACGCCCATCACCACCGTAGCCCGTAAATCGCCGGTTAGGGCTGATACCGTTGCCAGGATCGACAGCAGGATTACTAAGGGGTTTATCAAGGCCCGCCCCAACAGTCGCCAGCGGTTGTGCCGCCTGTCCTGTGCCACCACATTTGGCCCATGTTCTTTCAACCGCCGCGCCGCTTCGGCTGCGCTCAGACCCTGGTTGGAAGTCCCGAGTTTCTGGTATACCTGCTCCGGCTCACTGATGCTTACTTCCATGATTTCCGGAGAAACCTGAATCTCGGAGGGATGCTTGGGCGCGCCCAACTTTTTAGGGATTATGGTCATGAGTCGCTTTCCATGTCTCGCCGAAATTGAATGTTCTTAACCACTTATGGTTGTCTATGAAATATTACGCCGCGGTGATTTAATATCCGGTAAAGCACCACTTTCAAGGGATCGGTGATCAGGAGTTCTATCACTGCCAGGCCCCATACCAGCCCCACGAGTTGCCAACTGATGGCAGGCACCCACCAGCCGAAGAGGGCGATGGCGGTGGCCAAAGCTCGACTGACAACTCCGGACCAGACCATCAAGGCGCTGGGTTTGAGGGACCAGAACATCCCCCGGGTGCGGCCCATGTAGATATATAAATAGCCGGAGACGGTAAATTTCAGGAAATTGAGGGTCTGGAGGGGTCCCTGGTCGAGGTGGAGGATTTTCAGGCCGATATAGAACAATACGAAAGAAAAGACCACTCCCATGAGGCCCAGATAAGTGGCGACACTCATCACTACCCGCATGTCCCATCTTACCGGATCGTTGTCAGGCCGGACATTATCATAAGCAATGGAGAGGATGGGGATGTCGTTCAGGAGCACCTGCAGGATTACCATGATGGCGGTGACGGCGTAAAAATTGAAAATCACCAGGGACAGGGTAATGAAAAACAGCACGCGCAGGCTGCCGCCGATACGGTAGATGGCGTAACTGTTCATGCGCTGGAAGATTTTGCGGGCCTCCCGGATGGCGTCGATGATCACCGACAGCCCCGGTTGGGTCAGGACAATGGCCGCGGCGGATTTCGCCGCATCCGTGGCGCCTTCCACGGCGATGCCCACATCAGCCTTTTTCAGGGCCGGGGCGTCGTTGACCCCGTCACCGGTCATGCCCACGATGTGCCCTTTTCCCTGCAACAGTTCGACGATGTGATATTTGTCCTCGGGAAACACCTGGGCGAAACCATCGGCTTTTTCCACCACGCGCCCGGCCACCCGGTCGGGCTTGTCCAAAAAGGCGGTCACGAGTTGGATGTCCGTCCCCAGGTGCACCTCCCGGGCGATCTCCCGGGCAATGGCCACATGGTCGCCCGTGACCATTTTTACCTGGACACCCAGGTCCTGGGCGGTTTTGATGGTCGCCGCCGAGTCTTCCCGGGGGGGGTCATAGAGGGCAATAAGGCCTGCGTATTGCCATGGCCCCGGCGTCTCCGCCTGGGCCACTCCCAGGGTGCGATAACCTTTAGCGGCAAATTTCTCCACCAGCCGGTCCACTTCCCGGGCAATGGGATCATTCTCGTCCATCAGGAAGGAAATGACCTGGGGAGCGCCCTTGGTGACCCGAAAGTGACGGCCGCTAGCGGACGTCACCGCGGCTTCCGTGCGTTTGGAGACGGGGTCGAAAGGCTTGAATGCCTGGATTGAGTAGTCCTGTGGGGAACCGGCCGCGGCCATCTCCCGGTTTTTTTTGATGATCGCCACATCTATGGAGTCGTTGTCTTCTTCCCTTGAGGCCAATGCCCCGGACCGCAGCACGTCCGGTTCGCTGAAACCGCCGAAGGGTTTCACCTCCCCGACGGTGAGGGCGTTCCGGGTGATGGTGCCGGTCTTATCGCAGCACAGGACATCCATGCCCGCCAGTTCGTCGATGGCCGACATCTTCCGGGCGATGGCCCCCCGGACGGCCAGGACCCCGGCGCCCACCGCCAGGGTGACGGACAGCACCGCCGGCAGGGTCGCGGGCACCGCCGCCACGATCAGGACCAAAGCGTACTGCAAGGTATGCCAGATATCCTGGCGGCGGAACAGGGAGACCAGGAAAATGATCGCCACCATGCCCAAACCCATGAGCATCAGGTAATCGCCGATCTTGATCAGGGCCTTTTGAAAATGGCTTTTGGTCCGGGCCTCTTCCACCAGCTTGGCGGTGCGGCCAAAATACGTGTTCATGCCGGTTGCAGCCACCAGGGCGTCCATCTCCCCCTGACGCACGATGGACCCGGAATAGGCCACGTCTCCCGTTTGCTTTTCCACGGGCAGGGACTCGCCGGTCAGAGTGGATTGGTCCACCAGCAGATAGTCCCCGGTAAGGAGTTGCAGGTCCGCGGGCGCGATGTCGCCGAGGCGGACTCGCACCAGGTCTCCAGGGACCAGTTCCCGGGCCGGGATTTCCTGCCACTGGCCGTCTCGCCGCACCCTGGCGTTCAGGGCCAGCTTTTGCTTCAGCAGGTCGATGGCATGGTCCGCTTTTTGCCGCTGCCAGAAGCCGACCCCGGCATTGAGCAGGAGCATGGCCAGGATGATGGAGAAGTCCTCCCAATGGTGGATAAGGACGGCAATAACCGCGGCCATCTCGATCATCACGGGGATGGGCCCCCAAAAGAACCGGAGGAATTTCAGGATGGGATGGCTTTTCTTTTCGCCAATTTCATTGAGGCCGTATTGCAGCCGACGTGCTTCAGCTTCGGCGGAAGACAATCCCGCATCAGGGGTGGGAGCATCTACTTGCTCCAGAGCCGGATTCAGGGCCTCCGGCAGAACCTGGTTATCGTGCTCCATAAGATTTTCCGACCTTCTGAGACGCCGCAATCACAGAAAATGGCAGTCTTGATCTACGCCTTATTTTAGCCCCAGCCAGGGAGCCAGCAAAATCCCGGTAAAGTCCTGAAGGAAGTGCATCACCACGGGAGCCACCAGGCTTTGCCGCCAGAGATAGATGCAACTTCAAGGAGCTGTTCCCTCTGACTCACCGGCCAATGGTTTGCGCCAGAGGGACTGGCTTTAGATGAATTATTCAGTATGATTTCCCCTCATAAAGATTGGTGCATCTGCCGCAATAGAGTTTTCCATACTTATATTAAGAACTGATTCTTTCTTCCGCAACCGTGAGGCTGCATCCGCTCTTCGCTATTCACATTGATCATGACTCTCGCATAGCTAAAGGAGGGGATCACATGGCGCGTTTGCTTTTGAATTGGCTTCATACAGGGGAAAAAGTATAAAATGATTTGGAGGAATTCATGGACCCTGCGGAACGAATAGCTCTTTACTCTATCGCGGTCAATCTCAGCCTGGTCATCGGTAAATATGGCCTTGCGGTCTTTTCCGGCAGCCTTGCCCTCAGGGCCGACGCCATCCATTCGTGTGCGGATATTGTCTCTGCCGCCTCCATCTGGGCCGGCATCAGGATTTCCCGCCGCAAAACCAGGCTTTTCCCCTATGGGCTTTATAAAGTAGAAAATCTGATGGCCTTGTTCACGGTGGGATTACTGGCGCTGGGGGGCTATGAGATCGTCCATAGTGTCCTGACGGAAACAGGGCGGCTCAGGCCGACGCACCTGCCCGTGGCCATGGCGGGCGTAGTCTTGATTATCGCTATCACTCTGGCTTTTTCCAGATTTGAACTCAAGAAAGGCAGCGAACTCGGTTCACCCAGTTTGGTAGCGGATGCCAGGCATATCGGTACGGATATGTTTTCTGCCGCCATTATTCTCGTGGGCCTGATAGGAGAATACTTCCGGATTAAATTTCCCCTGGACAAGGTGGTGGCCCTGGTTATCGTGGTTTTCATTGCCTGGGTGGGCATAAAAATCGCGCTCGATGCCATCCGGGTGCTCTTGGACGCCTCTGTGGATTTCAGCACCTTGAACGATATCCGTGAACTTATTTTGGAAAACCCGGAAGTCGTTAAGATTAAGTCATTGACAGGAAGGAACTCCGGGAGATTCAAGTTCATTGAGGCGGAACTGGCTCTAAAAATCAAAGACTTTCAAAAGGCCCACCTGGTGACTGGGCGCATCGAAGCTCAAATCAAGGCAAAGATTGCCCATGTAGACCGGGTACTGATTCATTATGAGCCGGTAGTAAAAGATACCCTCACCTGCGCCTTGCCGCTGGCCGAAGACCGGCAGACCCTGTCGGAGCATTTTGGTGAGGCGCCTTATTTTCTCTTGCTCATAATCCGGGCCAACGACCGGAAACTTTTGGAAGAACGTCTCCTGGTGAACACTTTTTCCCACCTCAGCAAAGGCAAGGGCATCAAGGTGGCTGAGTGGCTTTTAGGCCAAGGGGTTGATGAGGCCATGGTCCCTAAGAGCTTTGCCCATAAAGGCCCTTATTATGTTTTTGCCGATGCCGGGGCTGAGATGCACCCGACGGAGATGCGCACAGTGGCTGAAATCAAAACCAGCCTGACTGCGGAGGCTCCCAACCCATGAATCATCTATCGCCCCTGCAACGACGCAGGATACCTCGTCCCTGCACTACAAGATTCCCGCAATGCTAAACCCCTCCCGGTGGGAATCAAGAGGCCATAAGCAGCAGGAATATTACGCCGCCGGATAAAGATTATAGGTGACTTGGAGGTTGTTGGGGAAATTCTAAGATAAAGGCGGCTCCGGCGCCGGTCTTATTCAAGGCGAACAATTGGCCGCCAACTTTCTCCAGTAAATACAACGTTACCCGGAGGCCCAACTGGGAGCTTTCTGCACCCTGATGGCCCTCCGAGCTCACCAGGTTTCGTTTAATCTCTTCCAGGTCAAAGCCCGGCCCATTATCCAGGATTTCCACCCTGACCCTGCCATTGTGCTCGTTCACCCTCAGCTGGATGAAATCCCCGACGCGCATGGCGTTGCTCAAAATATTCTGCAAGACGACCTCCATGGTATAAGGCTCAAAGGAAAATACCAAAGGGGCGCAGGGGTCTGCCAGCGGCTGGCCATTGATTTCCATGCGGATATTCTTTTCCCGGAAACGCAACTCCAGGAGATCCTGGATGGCGCGCCGCAAAACCGGGAAAAAATCTTGGGACGATGGGGGTAACCCGTTGCTTTGCAGAGCCTTTAAGAACCTCAGCTCCTCCGTCAAGGTGCGGCAAAGGCGCTGCGAGGCTTCTGCCAAGATAGTGAGGCTTTGCTCCAGAGCATCGATCTCGACCTTGAGATCGTCATCCGGCAAGGCGCAATTATGGAGCTGTGGCTGCAATTTTTCCAATTTGCGTCTGGCTCTGGCGGAAAACCCGTTTATCCCCAAAGCCAGGTTTTTGTAGTGGTGCCGCAGGGCCGCCACCTGGATTTCAAACTCCTGCCGCAGGTTTTGGAGACGTTTCTGGTTCTGTTTCAGGCGATAGAAGACGAACCCCAAGGCCGCCCCTAAAATAAAGCCGGTCAGGCTGAACGTCAGCCATTCTCCTGGCCGGCCAAGGTGGGCCAGGGCATAGTGCAACCGGATAGGGTTTCCCGCAAAAATGTACTCAAATAGATTCCGGAATACCGCATCCAAGGGCAGAATTACCAGCATTTCGATACCGGCGCCGAAGAGCGCACCTAAAAGTATATATGGCCAGGGGCTGCTGCGGTGGATCAGGAGTTCCAGACGCTCTGGCTTCACCGGCTCGTCAGTCACATTCAATCTCGAAGTTCTCCCAAGTTTAATAACCGCGGGTCTTTCGGAAATTAAACTCATTTACTGAGACTCTCCACCAAGACGGGCAACACTATCAAAACCAGCGGCAATTGTAAGCATAACCCAGAGATGATGGCAATGGCCAGGGGTTGTTGCATGGCCGCGCCTTGGCCGATCCCCAGGGCCAGAGGCATCAGGGCCAGGATGGCCGCCAGGGTGGACATGGCTATGGGCCGCATCCGGTTTTTCCCCGCTAAAATTAGAGCGTGGGGGCGCTCCAGATCGCCAGGCAAGGCCTGGTATTCGGAAAAATAAAAGATGGCCACCTCGGTAACGATCCCCACGATCATGGTCAGGCCCATCATAGAGGAAATATTCAGTTCCGTCCCGGTGAGCCAGAGGCCGATAAACACCGCGCTGAGAGCCAGGAGTGCGGTAATGAGAATGGCAAAGGCGCCCAGGAACCGCTCATAGAGAAACAGCAGCAGGGCGAAGACCAGGACGACCGCCGCGGCAAATACCATCAAGAGACCGGCAAAGGCGATCTGCTGCTGGGCATAGAGGCCGCCCAGGTGGTAATATACCCCTGATGGCAACAGGCCAGGCTGGTCAAGAGCGGCTTGGACGTCGCGGATGACCGAACCCATGTCCCTCCCGCTGATGCGCCCGGTGACCGCCACCATGCGCTTCAAGTTGTCCCGCATGATCTGGGGCTGCCCGGTGATTACCGTGAACTGGGCGATGCGCTTGAGGGGGAACAGATGCCCGTCTGAGGCCCGCAGACGCAGATGCCCCAGGTCGCGGATGGTGTGGCGGCTCTCCGGGGGCGTCCAGACGCGCACGCCCACCATTTTCGGGCCTTGCTGAATCTGGGTGGTGACCACGCCGCTCATGAAGTTAGCCACCATGCGGGTGACCTCATCGGGGTTGACGCCTTCTATCGAAGCCTTATCCCGGTTCACCCGGATATCCAGGGCGTCTCCCGCCAGCACGATACCGTCCCTGACGTCCACCACTCCGGGAATCTTCTGGATGGTAGCAGCCACCTGGGGGGCCAATTTCTGCAACATAGGGGCATTATCTGAAAAGATTTTAATCTCGATGGGCTGGGGCACCGCGGTGAGATCGCCGATCAGGTCTTCCATCAGTTGGGCCATTTCCACATGCAAGCCGGGCACTGCGTGTTCGATGCGGCGGCGCACCTCGCCCATTACGGTCTCGATAGGTTTGCGGGGGAAAGGTTTGAGGCGGACAAAGAAATCGCCTTCATTGGCTTCGGTGAGGCCCACGCTGCCCAACCCCAAGCCGGTGCGCCGGGAATAGGTGTCCACTTCCGGGATTTTCTGCAAGATCGCCTCCACCTGGCGCACCAGGCGGTCGGTCTCCGTCAGGGAGGTGCCTGGGGGGGCATGATAATCGATGATAAAGCCCCCTTCATCCATTTTGGGCATGAAGCCGGAACCCAGGTGCTGATACGCCAGCCAGCCCAGGGCCAGCAAAGGGACAATGCCTAGCAGGATCAGCCATTGCCGCCTCAGGAGTCGGCGCATAATTGCGTCATAGGCGAGGTGGCAGCGCAGGGTCCAGGCGCCGCCTTCCTCCTGTTGGGCGTCCGCGGCTTTCAGCAGGTGCGCGGCCAGGAGCGGCACCGCCAGCCAGGCCATCAGGAACGAGATAATCAGGCTGGCGGCCATGGTCAAGGACAACGACTTGAAAAACGCCCCGGTGACCCCGGAGAGGAAGGCCATGGGGGTAAAGATGATGATGGTGGCCGCTGACGACCCCGACAGGGGCTGAAAAAATTCCTGCATGGCCGCCATCACGCTCTGGCGGTGGTGTGCCGTGGCCTGGCGCATTCTCCGGACGATCTGCTCTTCCATGACGATCATATCGTCAATAATGAGCCCCACCGCCGCGGCCATGCCCCCCAGAGTCATGATGTTAAAGCTCATATGCAGCACGTAGAGGAGCAGGATGGTGGCCCCCAGGACGCAGGGCACGATGAACGCGGCAATAAAGGTCATGCGGACGTTGCGCAGGAAGAGCCATAAAATCACTACAGCACAGAGGATGCCGATGAGAATGGCGTCCCGGACACTGGCCGCGGACGCCAGGATCAACTGGCTCTGGTCATACCAGTTGGCGATGGTGACGCCTGCAGGGAGGTGAGTGCGAAACCCGGCCAGTGCTTTTTTGATAGCCTGGGCGATCTGCACGGTGTTGCCGCCGGGTTGCTGGTAGACCTGGAAGATCACGGCGTCGTGTCCATCCGCGGTAACCCTGGTCCACTGGGGGGCCGTGGCCCCAGTGACCTGGGCAATATCCTCCAGACGCACCAGGCCGTCTTTCCCTGAGCGCAGGATGGTTTGCCCAATTTGCTTCAGCGTATGGAAGCGCGTATCGGAGACCACCAGGAAGAGTTTATAATGGTCTTCCATTCGGCCCAATGCGGTAATAATATTGGCCGCGGAAACGGCCCGGGCGACTTCGTCCAGGGAGAGATGATAGCTGGCCAAACGAGCCGGATTGACCACCACCCGGTATTCCGCCTGAGCGCCGCCCCCCACCCCCACCCGGGCCACGCCGGGGACCGCGGAGAGCAGCGGCCGCAGTTGATAGAGGGCGATGTCCCGCAAGTCCACTAATGAATGGGTATTCGAAGTCAGGCTGTAGGCGAGCACCGGGAAGACATTGGGGTCCATGCGCCGCACCCGGAAGGCGGTGCCGGCCGGCAGCGCGGCGCGGACCTGATTAATGGCCGACTCCACCTGGAGCATGGCGGCTACCATGTCCTGGCCCCACTCGAAATTAACCGAGAGGTCGGCGCTGCCCCGGCTGGTGGTGGAACGGATATCGAGCACGCCGGGAACGGAACGGATGGCCTCCTCCACCGGATAAGTGACCTCAATAGCCATGCGCTCGGCGGGACGATCGCCCGCGTCCAGGTTGACTTCGATCCGGGGAAAGTTGGTACGGGGGAAAAGGGCCACAGGCAGGCTGAAACTGCTGACCAGCCCGGCCACGGCCATTACTGCCATGAGGAAGAGAATGGAGCGGCGGTGCGCCTGAATCCACTCGGTTACCGTCATGGCTCCGCCTCGACTTTTACCGCCATACCGTTTTTAAGTTCGTAATTGCCCAGCAGCACCACCGGTTCCCCGGCCTGCAAACCCGCGCCCTTGATCTCCACTTCCTGATCATTCCGGAGGCCCACCTGGACCAGGTGCTTCACGGCCCGGTTTTCTTTGATGGTGAACAGGCTGTAGCCCTGGCCTTCGGGCAGAACCGCCGAGTGAGGCACGATAAGCCCCTGGACGGACGCCACGGCCATGGCTCCGGAGGTGGATTCACCTAACAAAAAATCCGCCGCAGTCGGAAGAGTTACAAACACATCTACCAGGCGGGTGGCGGGGTCGAGGCCATAGGAGATCTTGCGGATATGGCCGGTAACCGCCGGGGCCGAAGGGACATTCACCCTGGTCAATGACACCGGCTGATTGGGCGCCACCCGGTTGATATCGTCCGGCTCGACGCCCAGGCGCACTTCCAGGCGATTTTGCGCCACGATTTCCAGCAAGGGGTTGCCGGCTGGAACTATGGCCCCTTCTTGAGCGAAAACTTTCTTGATCAATCCACCCGCATCGGCATGAATTATTCGGGGAGCCCCGACCCCCCGCTTTTTCATACTCTCCAGGCGCAGTTGGGCCTGTTGCAGAGCTTGCTTGGCCTGGAGCACCTGGTCATTGGTGGCCAGCTTGAGTTCGAACTTCCGTTCCACAAATTGAAGGCTTTGCCTGGCAAGATCTGAGGCCTGGACGGCCTGCTCCAGTTGAAGAGCAGTATCGGGGCTGGGCTTAATCTCCAGGAGATCATTGCCCTTGGCAACCTTTTGGCCGTTGCTGACCATGATCTGCCTCACCTGGCTCTCGAATGGCACCGAGACGGTCTGCAAGGCCCCAGGCGCCGGGATGACCGAGCCATAGGCCATAGTCTGTTCGGTCAGCACCCCCTGTCTGATGGGGGTAGTCTGCACCTGGGCCACCGGCCCCAAGGCCTCGCCGGTGGTCTTTGCCACCTCCGCATGACGCAGCCGCCACACCGCGACTGCCAGGATGACCACGAGGATGACAATAATCGCGATAATTCGGCCCCGTCTCATTTGGGTGACGCCCCCCTTTCTCCGCTTCCCAGGTATTCGCCGGCCGCGATTTCCAGGGCAATGCGCTGGTCCGCCAGGTTCCGCTTCAGGATGAGGAGTTGTATCTGCCGGGCGATCAGTTCATCCCGGGCATTGTAGTAGCTGATCACATCGGCATTGCCTTCCAACAAGGCACTGTAGTAAGTCTGCACCAGGTTGCTTAAGGTAGGAATGGAGTTTTCCGTAGTTTTAATCTGCTGGCTTAAGGAGGCCATATCGGCCAGGAGCCGCGCCACGTCGGCCCGGGCGGTGAAAAGGCGGCTGACATATTCATCGAAGAGCTTTTGCCGGCTCGCGGTTTCAATGGCGATGCGTCCCTGGTTGCGATTAAACATGGGCAGATCGATGGTCACCGCAAAGCCCGTGGTAATGACATGGGTGGTATCGCTGGCATGGGCAAAACCGATATTGATTTTGGGCACCTGGGCCAGGATAGCCGCCCGGAGGCGCTCCTCCTGGCTCTGATACCCCATTTTCAGGGCCAGGAGGTCCAACCGCCGCTCCTCCAGATTCCGGCTGATTTCCTGAAGGGATGGCAGCGTCCAGGGCGAAGGGGGTTCCAGATGCGCCGAGAGGGCAAGGCGCTGCTCCGGCGGCAGACCCAGGGCCTGGTTCAGGGCCAGGCGTTCCTGCTCCCGCTGCTGCTCGATGGTCAACACCTGAAGATGGACTTTTTGCAGCGAAGCCTGGGCTGCGGCCAGATTGATGATGGTGACATATCCCAGGTCCAGGGCGCGCTTGACGGTGGCGACGTTGTCCTGCAAGCCTCTCTCTTCATCCCGGGCCACGGCAAGTTGCCGATCCAGGAATGCCAGCCGGTAAACCTGAAGCCGTGCCGCCTGGGCCATCTGCCATTCCTGCCAGGCCACCTCCAGGTCCACCGCCTGGGCCTGGTTCCGAGCCGCGGCCACTTTCGCGCTCCGGGTCAGAAGAGAGACAATGTCCCAACTCAATCCCAGGCCGTAGGCCTTGACCGTACCCTGGGTGGCCCCGGCCATGGGCAGGTCGAGACTATAGGAGAATTGTGGGTTGGGCAGAATCCCCGCCTGGATAAGTTGCGCCTGGGCCAGGCCTTTTTGGTCCCGCAAGGCCCTGAGCTGAGGGTTGGCGATAACCGCCAAAATAGCCGCTTCATCGGGAGAGAGCCCGTCCCGCATATCGAAGTTCACCGGCCGCAGGAGGGGATGGTGAATCTGCGATGCCTGAAGGGAAATCGATTCCAGGGCCGGCGGCGCCAAGGCCCGGTCTACCGCGGCCTTATCCAGGGGCAGGGGGTGATAAGTGGCGCAGCCGGTGAACGTCAGGGTCAGAAACAGGAGCAATCCGAGCATATCACCCGCCGATTACTGGAATGCATTATACAAGGCGCCTATCGCATTTGCCGCCACTCTGACTATCTTCATCGTCTCAGCCCAATCCTTCCGGTTTTTGTTTATGATAGCAACGAGAATTATAAAATACCATCCCTCCCCAAAGAAGCACAATGAGCAAGGGCTCGCCGATGGCCACCGGCAGCACCCGTCCGGCGACGAGCGTCGCCTTGGGCTGAATCTCAAAGGGCACCAGATCGCTGACGATGGGCCGGGGTTCCCGGGGGTCCACCACGGTCAGAGCCACCCCGTACTTGCCTGCGGCAATGAGGCGCATGCCCCAATTGCGGAAATCCGTGGCGCCTGGATTCAGCCGGTCCAGGCGCACCGCTTTCTGGGCCGACCAGTCTTCCAGGTCCACCGGATGCTCGTTGCCGGGCGCCAGGGAAACCAGGGAGAGATAAACCACCAGCCCCTGAACCGGTTGCGGACCGAGATTCGTAACCGCACCGAGGAAATCGGGAGTGTCGCCCATCTTCAAGGCGCCCGCCGGGGCCTGCAATGACACCCGGAGAACCGCCCCATCCGCTGCTGAGGCGGCCATGGCGCCGGAGGTCAACCAGGCGCTCGCCAATACAATGATGAGAGTCAGCCCTATTAAGCGCAACACTTTCATGGTTCAAGCCTCCTGGTGGCCGCATATAACCACCACAGGATAACCACCGCATAACTTACCATGACGGCCAGGCGGAGAAGTTGCCAGGCCAGCCCCTGGCTATCGATGATGACGCTGTCCAGGGTATTCAAGGCGGCAGCGAAGGGATTGGCCAGGTCCAGCACTCGCCCCACGGCGCTCTGCCGGAGGGACGGCCCGAGGAGCACCGGACTGCCCAAAAGCAGGAGCATGGTCAGCCCCAGAGACAGCACGCCTTTGAAAGTCTTCAGGCGGGCCGACAGGGCCAGGGCCGCCCCGCCGAACCCGACGACGATCAAGGTTCCGGCGAGAAACAGATACGTGATCGCCGCCAAGAGGTTTTGCCCGGTGTTTCCCACTGCCCAGAGATAAGGAATCGCCAGGATAAAGAGAGTGAGCCAGGAAAATAGTATGCCGCACAGCTTAGCCGCGGCCAGCCCGGGGCCGTTAATGGGCGCCAGCAGCAGCGGCTCCAGGGTCTGCCGGTCCCGTTCTCCGGCAAAACCGTCGCTGCCCCGGATCACCGCCACCAGCGCCGCCAGGGCGATGATGATGCCGGCCATCATATAGACGGCCTGGGCATTGTCCAACAGGCTCAACTCGGTATTGCTGACCAGTAAGACGGCAAAGGCGCTGAGCACCAGGGTGGCTATCACCAAGAAAACCGCGCCCCGGCTGGCCTTGAAGTCCTCCTGCAATTCACGCTTAACCAAAATCAGCCCTGGGTTCATAACGCGCCTCCCGTGGTATGGTCCAGATAGAGGGCTTCCAAATTGTCGGTGACCGCCGCGGCCTCGACAATGGGGAGACCAGCCGTGATCAGGGTGTTAATGGCCTCCGCCGGCGACCTGCCCTCGATGGCACAGGTGATCCAGCTATCCTGTCGATCAAGCAAAGAAATTCCTGGAAAGTCCCAAGGTGAAGGAATCATGCCCTCATTTTCCAGGTGAAAGCGATAACGTGGATGACCTCCGGCTTCGGGGTGCACCGGACCTTCATACCGCACCAGGCCGTGGTCCAGGATGGCGATGCGGTTGCACAACCGCTCCACGTCGTCCAGGATATGGGTGGAGATCATGATGGTCAGGTTTCTTACCCGGTTAAGCTGCAAGAGAAGATCATGAATCTCCCGGCGCCCTCTCGGGTCTAAGCCGTTGGTGGGTTCGTCCAGGAACAGGACCTCCGGGTCGTTGATCATGGCCCGGGAGATACCCAGGCGCTGCTTCATGCCCCGGGAAAAAGTCCGGATAGGGCGTGAATCATCAGGGTCCAAACCCACCTGGCGCAAGCGGGCGCGGTAATCGCCGCCGCTCAACTCCATGCCATAAAGCCCCCCGAAAAAGACCAGGTAGCTTAACGCCGACATCCAGCCGTACAGGCCGTGGGATTCCGGCAAGGCGTTGACCCGCCGACGCAACTGGGGGCCGGAGGCAGCCGGGTCCAGGCCCAACACGGCAACCTTGCCCGCATCCGGGGGGATAATCCCCAGCAGAATGCGCAAGGTGGTGGTCTTGCCCGAGCCGTTCGGCCCCAGGAAGCCGTAGATATCTCCATGGCTCACCGCCAGCGAGACCCCGTGCAGCACCGGGTGCCCCTCAAAGCTCTTTTTTAACTCCTGAATTTCTATGGCAGACATGGCAACCTCAGAAAAAAGTTCCGGGAGATCACGGTACTCCCTGATCCCCCGGAGAAAGATAAGGGTTAGTCCTCTTCTTCGCGGCCCTCACGGCCTTCGCGCCCTTCCTTGCCGGCCTTCTCGTGGAAGAGGACGCTGCCGTTGCCAGCGTCCACTTTCACATCCAGGCCGTTGCTCAGGAAGACGCTGTACACCAGGCAGCCGTTTTCGTTGTCCAACTCCACTTTCTTCACCGCAGCCCCGGGAAAAGCCGACTGCGCCGAGGCCATAGCCTGGTCGGCCTTGATCTTGGCCAGGGTGGACAGGTCCGCGGGTTCCGGCTCCGGCACCTTGATGCTGCAGGTGTAAGTGGGGACCTGGGCCTTGGTCTGCTGATCCGCGGCCAGGGCCGCCTTGCAGACCCCTCCGGCTAACAGCAGGGCCAGGGCCAGGCTTGCTCCCTTCCAAAAACCATGGTTTTTCATTCTTCTCACCTCCTCTTTGAACTTCATCATAATCAAGCAGGATTACACGAACCTTGCCCGGAGATTACAAATAAGTAATTATGGCGGCTGCCTGTGAACCTTCGATAACCAAGCTTTAGTTTCTATGCGGTTGCCACTAGAAGTGCAAGGGGCCGGAAACTTTGACGTTTCCGGCCCCTGGATTGAGAAGATGACGGTTGGCCCTAGGCGAAGCCCCCGACAGTTACCTCCCGAACATGGTGACATCCTTGGCGGCCTTCCAGTCCGGCAGGATAGAACCGTTTTGGCCATGGACCGACATCTCGGTAATCACGGCGCCCTGGTAAAGCAAGGGAACCTTCCATTCCCCCTGTTTGCCCAGCCAGGCGGACCCCACTTGCAGGTTGGGCAGGATTTTCTGGACCGCCCCTGCGGCTTGCTCGGGAGAGATGGAAAGCTTTTGGGCCTCCAGCTTCTGTCCCTTTACCAGGACCTCCCCGGTCAGGGGATTCAGTCTCACCCTTCCCACCACTTTACCCTCCAGCAGCATAGGGACTTCCAGCCTGATATCCCCCCTTTTCCCCTGTTTGGTAAAGGGCTTGCCGAGGCTAAGTTGGGGCAGGGCGGCCGTAACCGCGGCTTTAGCCTGCTCCGCGGTGATGGTCGGTTGGATCTGATATGCTTCCCCCTTGTCTTTCTTGGCATAAGCGGGCAAGCTCAGCAGGAGTGATATCGCCAGGATGCCGACGCCGGCTGACACGGTTTTCATACAATCTCCTCCTTTGGCATAGAAGTCTGAATGAATGGATACCATAAGAAATATTACCAGAACCTTGCCACAACATTACAAATTAGTAAGGTGGATTTTCGCGAGGGGGATGGGGGGGACCGGAGCCTGGGAATTATTGGGGCAGAGCGATTTCAAAGGTGGAGCCGACGCCGGGAGTGCTGGTGACGGACACCTGGCCGCCGTGCGCCTGGATAATGGCCCGGACCAGGCTCAGGCCTAGCCCTAAGCCCCGCTGCGACCGGCTTTGGTCCCCGCGATACAGGCGCTCCCAGATCCTGGGAAGATCCTCCGGTGGAATCCCCACCCCCGTATCCTTAAAGGCCACCAGCGCCTGCCGATCCGCCTCCCGAGCCTTCACTTCAACGTGCCCGCCTGGGGGGGTGTACTTCAGGGCATTATCCAGCAGGTTGGCCAGCGTCTGGCGGAGGCGGTTTTCATCGGCAGTTACCCAGAGCTCCGAAGGATAGTCGGTGGTAACTGTGATCTGCTTTTCTTCGGCGACGTAGCGGTAAAGGTCTAAGACGTCTTCCAATAGCCCGGCAAGATTGACCCGAGCCTTTTTAAGCGGCAGCGTCCCCGTCTCCGCCTCGGCAATATCCATCAGGGTGTTAATCATAGTGGTAATCCGCTCAGACTCTTCCAAGCAATCACCCAGGGCCTCCCGGCAGGCCTCCGGGTCTTCCGGGGCTTGCAACGCCATCTCGGCAGTCCCCCGCATCCGGGCCAGGGGGGTGCGCAGATCGTGGGCCACATTGTCCAGGGTGCCCTTCATACCCTTGATGAGGGCCTCAATTTTCTCCAGCATGCGGTTGAAGAGCCGGGCCAGCTCACCGAGTTCATCCCCGGAGGAGGAAGCCGGCATGCGCGCCTCGATCTCGCCTGTGGCAGTGATGGTCTGGACCGTCTGGATGAGCTGCCGGATGGGGCGCAAGGCCCGGGAGGCCAGGAATTGACCGCCCAGAAAGCCCAGGAAGATAACCGGCAGCATGACTCCGAGAAAGATGCCGCGGAAGCTTTCCAGAAATTCCTCCCGGTTTTCGGTGTCTTTACCCACCTGGAGGATTAAACCATCGGAAAGCCGCAGCGAGACAAGCTCTAAGACGTTGTCATCATTCCGGGCCTTGAGATGAATCCAGGATTGCCCGTTGAGGGGACTGTCTTCCAGGGATGCCAGGTCGAAATCGGCCCATTGATCGGGAAGGCTCAAGAACAGCGTCCGGTTGTGCGGTCCCGCCAGGCGGACGAAATATTCCTGGCGCTTGCCGGCATATTTCTGAAACTTGAGTTCGTTTCTCAGGGCGATAATGCCCCCCGCCTGGTATTGCGCCTGGTAGTCTTTGAGTTTTCCCAAGATCGTCTCGTGGTCTTTCTGGCGCAGGGAAGCGGCGAGAAACAGATAGGCGGTAACAAACAGGACCAGGGAGCTGATGACAAAGATGGCCGAGTACCACAGGGTCAAGCGCAAGCTGAGGGTTTTGCGGAACCACCTAAGAGGCCTTGAGAACATAGCCCACTCCCCGGATGGTCTGAATCATCTTGGGCTCGAAATCCCGGTCCATTTTGTTGCGTAACCGGCAAATCAGCACGTCCACGACGTTGGTCTGGGGGTCGAAATTGTAGTCCCACACGTGCTCCAGGATCATGGTCTTGGAAATCGCCCGGCCCCCGTGGCGCATCAGGTATTCCAGCAAAGCGAACTCCCGGGGTTGCAGTTCGATCTTCACGTCACCCCTGAGCACTTCCCGGGAAACCAGGTTCACCACCAGTTCTCCAGCCGTCAGACAGGTGGAGTGAGCCACGCCGCCGGCCCGGCGGATGAGCGCCTGGACCCGGGCCAGGAGTTCGGTAAAGGCAAATGGCTTGGTGAGATAATCGTCGCCCCCGGTCTCCAGGCCCTTAACCCGGTCATCCACCGAGCGCCTGGCGCTGAGGATTATGACGGGGGTGTTGATCTGCTGCCGCCGAAGCTCCTGAATCAGGCTCAGACCGTCCAACTTGGGCAGCATGATGTCGATGACGGCCGCGTCGTAGGGCTCGGTTAAAGCCAAATGCAAACCTTCCTGGCCGTCGGCGGCATGGTCCGCCGCATATCCCGCCTCCCTCAGCCCCTTGACGATAAACGAGGCGATCTTTTCATCGTCCTCTACTACCAATACCCGCATCGATAAACTTTCTCCCGTAACAAAATAAGGTGGCAGCGGCATACCACATCTGAAAGCAGAAACCGAGTCGTTTCGGCCATACCCTAAATCGCGTCGGTAGGAAACCCTCCTGCAAGTCAGTAGCCGCACTGCCTCCCAACGCCTTCCGCCTTGAGCTCTTTTGTCGTAGCTCCATTATACCGAAGACGCAAGAAAATATCTTTTCAAGAGTTATATACAAGACTATCCTGAGCCAACGAGACCGTGCCCATAAATTTTCGCCCGCCCAACTGCGACACCTTTCCCTGCTGATGACCGATTCGTTTTTTAATTTTTACGGGTCGCATTATCTGCCCTCTGTCCGCACCGCAAATAAAAAAATTATGTAGGTGAGATATTTATCGTATATGGAATTTAAATCCTTCCGGATTGTAACCTTTATCCCCCAATATCGGGTTTAATCTGATCTTGATTTGATGGCTGTCACCTCAAGTCTTGGTTATCACAACTAATGCTTCTTCAGGTACTCATTCCCCTTGTCGATCACCAGATCAGCTTCACTTCCAGAGCTGCCACCAGCGCTTCGGCGGCTGTCTCAGAGTCTCAAATATCTTATTGGCCGCCCGGGTATTGCCTGCCTCCAGGTCGGCAAAGGTCTGTTGCGGGTCTTTGTGGCCGAGCATTTGTCACCGCCCTACGAGAAAGCCGATGTAACTCAGGGGCCTGTTTAAACCGCATGGTTGTCGTGGGTCAGAGGACAGAAAGGTTAAGAAAATGGCGTCATGAGAAAGAGATTCACGCGAATAGTCCCGCGAATTATCGGCTTTCCTTCCACGATTTTCCGGCAGTTTCGCTTTCGCCGCTGACCTGCCTCCCTTTGATCCACCACTCAAACATAACTTGTGGATGGGGGCAGGTCAAGGATGGATGGTCCTACTCCTATGACAGAAGTTTCAAGGGTTGCAAGTGTGGCAAAATGTAGATCCATTTTCTAAAAACGATTAATTGTGGTGGAGTCAAGAAACGGCCGTGCAAAACGTTTGTCGGAATCCCCAAATATGCTTGACAGAGGCTCATGGCAAGTTTAAAACCATACCATGAAATCATCGAGAAGCTCCCGCAATCCCGGCATGGTGCTCGTGGGACTCTTCCTCCTGCTTCTACTGACGTTGGCATGGTTCATACCATGCCATGCCGATGTCCATAGGTGCGATGGGGATTGCGCCCACACCCAATGCTGCGGCGGCCACTCGATGCCTCTCCTGTCCAGCGCTAAGGCCGTCCCGATAGTCAGACACTACTTCTCACCCTATCATGCCATCGAAGAGCAACCTGCGCCAAGAATCTTTGCCTCCACCATTTTCCGTCCCCCCCGGGCCTAGCCCCTTTCATCTCCTTTAATCTGTTATTCTCCAATTAATTTCAGTAGTCACGTGCGTGGCAACGGAGGTATTTGGTGAACCTCAAGTGCATTGCTGTGGGGGTGGTCGTTTGGTTGGCCCCCCTGTGGTCCGGCGGAGCAATGGCCGGGCTCCGGGCCTATGCTCTCCCGGAACTGGAAGAGATGGCCTTGAAAACGCATCCGGCTTTGAAGGTCGCCGGGGCGGAGATCAAGAAGAGTGAAGCGGAGCTGCGTATCGCCCGTCAGTACCCCAACCCGGAGGCGGAAGGATCGGTGAGCAGCCAAAAGGGCCTGGAAAGCGGCGCCTATGCAACTGGCTACAGCCTTTCCCTGTCCCAGACCATCGAGTGGCCGGGACGCCGGGGGAAAAGGCAGGAGTCCGCCCGCTTCGGCATCGATGTGGTTAACCAGAAGTTAACCCAGGAGCAGATTAACGTACGCGCCCGGTGCCGGGAAATCTTTTACCGGGTGCTGGCCGGCGAGCACTTGGTGAAGATTGCCACGGAAAATCTGGAGTCGGCCAAAAAACTTCTGGATATCGCCGAAAAACGGGTCCGTCTGGGCGAAAGCCGGCCCATTGAGCTGGTCAAGGCCCGGGTGGAGTTTTTTTCCCTGGAAAGGGAATATGACAAGGCCAAAACCACCCTGGCAGGAGACCGGCAGGTCTTGCAACAATTCCTGGGCGCCGCCTTGCCCGCCGATTTCGCCCTGTCCGGCGAAGGCGAAGTTCTTGAGACGGTCGTACCTCTGAAGCGTTGGCAGGAAGCGGCGTTTGCTTCGCATCCGTTGCTGGCGGCCCAGGAAGCCCAGGTCCGCCAGGCGGAGAGCACCCTGGGGGCAGAGCGCCAGGCCTGGGTGCCGGATGTGACGGTAAAGGTGTTCCATACCCGGGATGTGGACCTTAAGGCCACCGGTGGCGGTCTCACTATCCCTCTCCCCTTATGGAACCGCAAGGAAGGCGAAGTAGCCAAGGCCGCCGCGGCCAAAAGCCAGGCCGACTCCGAACTCCGACTGCTCAAACAAGACCTGGAAACCAGGTTAGCCTCCCAATACAGCCTCTATGCAACGGCCCGCCGGCAGGTGGAGTCCTTCCAGGCCGCTCTCCTTAAAGAGGCGACGGAATCTCTCCGAGTGGCCCAGTTCAGCTATGAGCACGGCGAAACCAGCCTGCTGGAACTCCTGGATTCCCGCCGGGTTTATCGGGGAACGGAACAGGACTACTACAAGGCCCGGTTGGATTACCAATTGGCCCGGGCGGAACTCTGGCGATTGGCCGGTGGAGGTGTCAAGTGATGCGGGTGCGTTTGAGCAGGACCAGATGGTTGGTGATTATCGTGGCCATCCTCGGTCTGGTGGGTTTTTGGGGGTGGCGCCACTTCCACGAAGACCATGATCACGACGACCATGCGAATGAAGCCAAACAGGAGGCCTCGGTCGCCGGCCAGGTGAAGCTGACCCCGGAGGCGGTGCAACTGGCTAAAATTGAGACAGCCCCGGTGCTTCTCGGCCCCCTGGACAACCGGGTATCATTTACCGGGGAGCTGGTTTTCAACGAAGAGCGCCTGGCGAAAATCCACTCCCGGGTACCGGGACGGGTGGTGCAGATCGTCGCCGACTACGGGAAAATGGTGAAGCCGGGGGATGTTCTGGCGATCATCGACAGCGTTGAACTGAGTCAGGCCCAGATGGGCTCCCGGCAAGCCGCGGCTAAATTGAACGCCGCCCAAAAGGCCTATGACCGGGCCCGCCTGCTTTATGAGGGCAAGGCCATCAGCCGGGCCGAACTCCAGGAGCGCCAGGCCCGGCTGGAAGTCGAGCGGGCCGATCTGGATTATGCCCAAAACCGCCTCCGCCTCCTGGGGGCTGGCGGCGACATGCCCGCCTCTTTGCCGAAAGGCTCCCGATCCGGCGCTATCTTTGCCCTGCGTTCACCCATCGCCGGCCGGGTGGTAGACCGTAAAGTCACCCCCGGCCTGGTAGTCAAGGAAGACGAAGAGCTCTTCACCGTGGCCGACACCTCCGCCCTGTGGTGCTTCGTC